>Ga0155589_144_pt1 | contig 49675 bp, 41 predicted proteins | sample RifCSPhighO2_12_FD_107246 | JGI IMG/M metagenome (GOLD analysis project Ga0155589, IMG submission 107246) | Legionellales bacterium RIFCSPHIGHO2_12_FULL_37_14 | reverse complement strand
TGAGTTTGAAGATAAAGATTTTAAAAAATCATCCTTTTCATTTGCGTTTCGTCCAAACTGTGTTGCTGTTGCTAGGAATGTCAAAGGGTATATAGCTGTCAGAGACACTAACGATCCTACCAAGACAACTTTGGTTTTCAAGAAAGAAGAATGGAGTGCGTTTATAAAAGGAGTTAAAAATAACGAATTCGATGTTTAATGTTTGTATGGATGTGCGCTAGGCAAAGGTATTACGTTTTAACAAAACGTAAATGGCGCCAGCGCCACCATCTTTTGGCTCTGCACTAACAAAAGCCAATACTTCGGTAAATTGTGGTAGCCAATGGTTTACTAGGTTTTTTAATTTAGCTTCGCCATGGCGTCTACCTTTGCCATGGATAATTAATAAACTCCTTTTTTGCCGATTAAAGCTAGCATGAATAAATCGTAAAAGAGCGCTTTTTGCTTCATCAATAGTTAAGCCATGCAGATCTAAAGAGTTTTCTATGGGGAGTTGGCCTTTGATAAAGGCGGTGTTTTGTCTTTTGGTTAATGGATTGCGGTAAAATTTAAGTTTTTCTTCTGCGCTTATTTTATAGGAAAAAATATCAGTTAAATTTAAGGGTAAATTTAGATCAGGCTTTTCTTTAGCGTATTCTCTTGATTTAACATGGCGTATTTCGCCCACCATCTTTCTAAAAAGCGCCTTATCTTCTTCTGAAATTTCATTGTCATTATCATTATTGGACATATATAATTTGCAAATTTAGACAGGTTTATTTATGCAGAATGAATATAGTACTGCTGTTAAAGAATTAAAAACAGTAGCTGATTTTTTACGTTTTGGGCTTAGTAAAGCGCTTGCGGGCAATTTGTGGTGTGGACATGGAACTGACAATGTGCAAGATGATATTTGGGCATTGGTGCTAAGAAGCTTAAAACTTCCTTTTGATATTGATAAATCTTTATTGCATACAAGACTTCTTCTGCAAGAAAAAAGATTTTTGGCAGAGCAATTAAAAAGCAGAATTATTAATAAGGTTCCGGTGCCTTATTTAATTAATGAGGCTTATTTTGCTGGCCTAGATTTTTACGTTGATGAAAGAGTTATCATTCCACGCTCGCCTATTGCCGAGGCTATCTCCCAACATTTTAATCCTTGGGTAGATGAGAATAACGTTAAAGAAATCCTTGATTTATGTACAGGTAGTGCTTGCATTGCCATAGCTTGTGCTTATGCTTTTCAAGATGCCAATGTTGATGCTATTGATATTTCTAAAGAGGCTTTAGAGGTTGCTACAATAAACGTTGAGCGCCATAAACTTAAAGACAGGGTAAAGTTAATATTATCTAATCTTTGGGATAAAGTGCCGCCTAAAAAGTACGATCTTATTATTTCAAACCCGCCATATGTAAGCAAAGAAGAGCTGCGAACTCTGCCTAAAGAGTATGCCCATGAACCCAAGCTTGCTCTAGAAGCAAAAAATAATGGCCTTGAGTTTGCTGCTAAAATATTAAAACAGGCAGCAGATTTTTTGCGCCCTAATGGGGTATTAGTTTTAGAAGTAGGCAATTCAGCAGAGTTTTTGGCGCAAAGATATAGAGATCTGCCGTTTGTCTGGCTTGATTTTGCCAATGGAGGTGAGGGAGTATGTTTGCTTACTAAAAAAGAATTAGCAAGGATAAAGAAATGAGTAATAAGTTAAATGTTGCTGTTGTAGGAGCAACAGGCGCTGTTGGTGAGGCTATGCTTAAAGTTTTAGCTCTGCGCAAGTTTCCAGTTGCTAAGCTTTATCCTCTGGCAAGCGAGCGATCGCTTGGCAAAACGGTATTTTTTAATTCTGAAGAGCTAGATGTTTTAAATTTGGCAGAATTTGATTTTAATAATGTTGATATAGCGTTATTTTCTGCAGGCAGCGCGGTGTCAGAAAAGTATGCGCCTCTTGCATCTAGTATGGGATGCTTAGTTATTGATAATACTTCATTTTTTAGATATGAAGACGATATTCCGCTAATAATCCCTGAAGTAAACCCTTTACGTATTCAAGGTTTTAGAGCACGTGGCATTATCGCAAACCCTAACTGCTCCACCATTCAAATGTTAGTGGCGCTAAAACCTTTATATGACGCTGTCGGGATAAAAAAAATCTGTGTTTCTACTTATCAGGCGGTGTCAGGAACAGGGACTAAGGCAATACGCGAATTAATAAAGCAAGCAGGCGAGCTTTTAAATGGGCGCAGCATCGAATGTGAAGTATACCCTAAGCAGATTGCCTTTAATGTTTTGCCCCATATAGACGTTTTTATGGAAAATGGTTACACCAAAGAAGAGATGAAAATGGTATGGGAGAGTAAAAAGATTCTCGAAGATGACAGCATCCATGTTAATGCAACTACAGTTAGAGTGCCGGTTTTTTATGGACATTCAGAAGCAATTCATATTGAGACTAAAGCACCCATTACCCCTAAAGAGGCACGGAGTTTGCTAAAAAATGCACCAGGGGTTTCTTTAGTTGATGATACTAAGCGCAGTATATATCCAACAGCTGTTACCCATGCTGCTGGCAGCGATACTGTATATGTGGGGCGCATTAGGCAGGATCTAGACAATCCTTGTGGTTTAAACCTCTGGGTGGTCGCAGACAACATTCGGAAAGGCGCTGCCAGTAATGCAGTCCAGATAGCAGAGATTTGGATTCGTGACCATTTAGGTATATAATTGTAAATATGAACATTATTAAGTCACAATGATATGGCAGAAACAGCTGATACAGGTAGATTGCGAGGAATTTGGCCACCAAGGACTGGCGATGATACTTCCATTTTAAAGGAAGAAACTAGTAAAATGGAGCGTGCAAGAAGGCTGCTCGAACAAGATGGCTTGCGTAGGGCTACCGAAAAAAGGGTTGAATCTAAAAACGAAGATGAGCTTGAAGTGCATCAAGAGCTTGCTGCTGATGAGGAATATCAAGATGAAATGCTGGCCCATCCTTTACTAGATGGCCAGCCGCTTGATAGCGTCGAAATTAATTCAATAACCTCACCAAGAGCCAAAGAAAAGTTTAATCAAGCGCAAAAAAAACAACAAGAACAACGCGATCTAGTATTAAGCTTGCAACCAGAAAATCGCCTAACCAATACGCCTAAATTTTCTCCTAAATTTAACCCTAAACCAGGGGGGCCATAACTTTTGGGTGTAGAGGAAAATCATGAGCATTGCAACTGATATTATTTATGGAAAAGAGCCAAATATTAAGGCAGTAAAGGCAAATGGCGAGACGCTAGATGATATCGATGAATTTGGTTTTACTCCCTTAATCGAAAGCATAATTGCTAATAGGCAAGAAGTGACTGCACAATTGCTTGATGCAGGGGCGCAAATTAACGTCCCCGACGTTACAGGACGTACTCCTCTTCATTGGGCAGTTTATAACTCTAACCTTGAAATAACAAAATATTTACTGGGGCGTGGCGCTAATCCTAATGCATACACGAGCGATGGCTTATCTATTTTAGTTTATCCTGTTCTCAGACGAAATAATCCTTTAAAACATGTTTTATTCCAACATGGTGCTAAATTAGAATTTGCGCTAGATTTTATTCACACTAAATTATTAGGGCACCGTTTCTCTTTAAAAGGCAGTGTAGATATATTAAATGCCAAAGGGGATTTTATTGAGATTGATTATGAAGGGTTTATTTTAGAGTTTACAGTTGCTTTAGTAAAAGATGCGCTATATCGCTTTATAAGCAGCTTTTCTACTAGGCATTTAAGGCCAAGTTTTAAATATATTTACCCAATTATTGATGCTTTTGAAGAAGCCAGCCATTTGTTAGCTTTACAACATGTACGTAACTTCAATGCCAAACAAGAAGATTTTTTACAAAGCGTTTTAGCCTCTCCATTGCTGATTTTACCCGCAGCAAGTAGAGGGCATGCAATGGGATTTTTGCGTTTTGGCTCCTGGTGGGCAAAAATAGATAGAGGCGAAAATAGCAAATATGAAGATAGTGTTAATATTTACAAGATTACTAACCCTGAAGCGTTAAATACTGATTTTTTGCAGGCATTTTTATTTAAACGCCAACCAAGATCTTTTTTCCACAAAACAATTAATAAAATTTTAGGCCTGATGCCGATTGCCAAGCTGCCAATAGAAGCTCAGACTGTCGGCAATTGCTCTTGGGCTAATATTCAGGCCATTATTCCTGCAGCTTATTATATTCAGCAATTAGCTAATGAAGCAAAAAAAGATCCTGCTCCTGCCATGAATTTTTTTAATCTCTTTATAAGCTGGGATCAGGATAGGGCTTTAGAGGAGTGTATCCAAAGGTTTTATCACGCATCTTTTGCGCGCAAAGCAAGTCTTGCTGCCGCACTTGCAGGAGTATTATTTCAAGCTTGTGATGCAATAAAGCAGCATGATCTTGAACGGGCTGAGAAGATATTAACTATCGTAGGCTTACCTGAATATGAATATATTCTGCGCAGTTACTATGAAGAGTATTGTATTAAAAGGTTAACAAGGAAAGGCAATAATTTGTTAAAGCTATTAGATGACTGCGGAATAAACCCTAATATTGGGGTAACTCCTATTGCGACAGGGTTAAAAAACTCCAAATGATCCTTCTGCTATCACGCGGTCTATTTCAGCCAATAATCTTTTTGTTAAGACTTTTAACTCATCTTTATGCTTGGTTTTTGCTTGTTGCTCAAGTTCGTGGGCGAGGAGTTTTAGCTGGGGAATGGCTAAAAATCCTGCTGCACCTTTTAATTTGTGCGCCGCATCGCTTAAACCTTGTGAGTCAGCGTTTTGTAAACATAAGTTAAAAGTTGCAATGTCTTTAGGTAATTCTTCAATAAATTGGCTAAGACAAGCTTTGGCTAGTTCTTTATTGCCCGAAAGGTTTTTAATGCAGCCTTCAAAGTCTATAGCAACAGGAGGTCTTAAGGCATGTAAAATTTCTTGAATTAAGGTTTCCTCATCTACGGGCTTTTGTAAACATTTTCTAATTTTTAGTTGAGTTAGAGTTTGTTCTTGGATGTCGGATGCATTTGCGCTAATAAATAGCATAGGAGTATTTTTATATTCTGGCAGTTTGCCTCTTAAATAAAAAGCCAGGTTTTGTCCAGAGCGCTTAGGCATTTGCAGATCTAGCAAAAGTATATCGTATTGTTTCTTTTTACATGCTTTTAAAGCCAATTCGCCATCTTGAACAATATCAAGATCACAGTATAAAGATAAAAGGGTGTCTAAGAGTAACCGATTAACAGGGTTATCTTCAGCAATTAATATTTTCGGAAATTGTTTTTTTAATTCTTGGCGTAATTGGGCAAGGTTGGTAGAAGGACTATGGATAGCTTTTGTGGGATGAAAAATGCTATAAAGCTTATCCTCAAGTTTTTGCATTTGGAGAGGTTGTAACATTGTATAGTTAGGATCAATGGCTGCTTGCGTCAACGGATATTTACTAATAAATAGAGTTGGTAAAGGATGCTGGCGCATGAAAAGATCTAAATCAAATTCTTCTTCATTATGTATATTTAATATGGTCAGTTGAATATCAGGATTTTCGGCAATTACTAAAGAAAGGCGTGCTTTATCTGTTAGTATCACTGGTTGATAATTCATTGCAAGTAAAGCATGTTCCAAAGCCTGTAAAGATAATACTTTAGTATCTATACAAAGAATTTTTTTAGGCAAACTACTTTGGGGCTTGATTTTTTCTAACTCATAGGCAGCAAGCTTTTTAAAATGGATTTTAGCGGTAAAAGTTGTGCCGGCTAAAGGAGTGCTTTCAACGCTAATTTGTCCATCCATAGCTTCACAAAGCTTTTTGCAAATCAGTAGGCCAAGACCAGAGCCACCAAATCGTCTTGAGATAGTTGCATCAGCTTGATAAAACGCATTGAATAAGCGTGATTTTTCTTCTTGTGACATCCCAATACCGGTATCAGTAACTTGTAGACTAAGTAAATAGTGATCATTTTGTTCTTGCAGTACATCAATTTTTATCAGTACATGACCTTGTTCAGTAAATTTTATCGCGTTTGCTACTAGATTATGCAGAATTTGCTTAACCCTGAGAGAGTCGCCTAAAACAATTTTTGGTACTTCTTTTTCCGTATACCCAATTATTTCTAGAGTTTTTTTATTGATGCTAGGAGCTGCGAGCGCAAGTACTTCGTCTAAAATAGAGCGTAGATTAAGGGGAATTTGTTCAAGCAGGAGTTTGCCTGAATCAATTTTTGAATAATCAAGAATATCGTTGATAATGGATAATAGATCCTTAGCAGATGAGCTAATAGTTGTAACATAATCTTTTTGGAGTTCATTAAGGTGGGTATCTAAAAGGACATGGGTGAATCCTATAATGCCATTCATAGGGGTGCGAATTTCATGACTCATATTTGCAATAAACTCCGATTGTTGCAGGAGTTTTTCTTCAATTTTTTTCTTATCTAAGGACAGCTCAATATTTTTTTCTTCCAAAAGTTCAAGACTTTGTTGTAAATCATCAGTAGCTACTTCAATTTGATGATTTAGATCATAGACGCTGTTGAGATATTGTTGTTGTAAATACTGACAGCCAGTTTCAATGTCTCCAAGGCTGCCTTTAGAAGTTAATTTAATCTCCGTTTCAAATTCATTCCGCAAAATTTGTTTCATACTTCTTCTTAATCTTGCTATAGGGAGTAAGATTTTATTAGCTAATACAGTTTGCATTATCATTGCTAAGATAAGCCCTATAAGGCCAATAAATACTCCAGTTAATAGGTGTTTATAATAAGCAATTTGCACAGGGTGTTGATCGAGCTTAATTATAATCCAACCATGGATTGGCTTGGTTGTACCGGGGAAAAAAATAGGCGCAATCAAGGCATTATTGTGGTTAAAGACTGCAGGATAGTGAAATAAATTAGGTAAATTTTTCGGCAGTTGGAGCGGTTTGCCATGATACGCTAATAGCTCTTTTTTTGCATTGTAGATACTTAGTATTTGCAAATCAGGGTGAGTTGCGGCTGATTGAATAAGTTCTTGCAAAATAGGTAGGCTATTGTGGGCTAAGGCAAACTCCGCGCTTGGGAGAAGCTGGTTTAAATAATTTTTGCTTTCAAGGAGACGCTCTTCTTGGGTTCTATTGAAAGCTTCGCTCGTATAAAAATAAGTAAATAGTAAAGTAATAATCAAGATGGGCAATAAAGTAGCCATGCGCAGCTGGGTTGCAAAATGCAAAGAAGAGAAGGAAGGAATTTTCATAAAGCTTAAGCTTGCCATGTACAAAATCTTAGCATATTATACCTATTTTTATCCAGGAAAGACAGCTAAATATGACAACAATAACACGTTTTGCTCCAAGCCCAACTGGGACACTCCATGTTGGCAGTGCTAGGACAGCATTATATTCATACTTATTTGCTAAACAAAATGCGGGCAAATTTATCTTACGTATTGAAGACACAGATAAAGAACGCTCCACTGCTGAAAACACTAATACTATCTTGGAAGCTATGGATTGGCTTAATCTTAAGATGGATATAGGGCCAATTTATCAAACTGAACGGCTTAATAGATATCAAGAGGTTGGTGACAAGCTTTTAGCAGAAGGAAAGGCTTATCGGTGTACTTGTTCGTCCGAACGCTTAGATGATTTAAGAAAAAGCCAATTAGCCGCAAAAGAAAAACCAAGATATGACGGGCACTGTCGCGATTTAAACTTAAAAGCGGGAGATTCTCCATTTGTAGTACGCCTTAAAACTCCAAAGATTGGTGAAGTAAACTTTCACGATCTTGTTTACGGCAAAATAGTCGTTGCTAATTCTGAGTTAGACGATTTGGTGTTAATTAGACAAGACAAAATGCCAACCTATAATTTTGCGGTGGTTATTGATGACATAGATATGCAAATTTCTCATGTGATTCGTGGCGAAGACCACATTAACAACACCCCAAGGCAAATTCATATTTACACAGCTCTAGAAGCTAATTTACCTAAGTTTGCCCATTTGCCCATGTTATTAGGTGAAGATGGAAAAAAACTTTCTAAGCGCCATGGGGCTGTCAGCGTGCTCGAATTTCGCCAAGAAGGTTATTTACATGAAGCATTATTAAACTATTTAGTTCGCTTAGGTTGGTCGCATCAAAACCAAGAGATTTTTAGTCTTGAGGAGATGATAAAATATTTTGATTGGGAGCATGTAAGCCGTAGCCCCGCGATTTTTAACTATTCTAAGCTAACCTGGCTTAATCAGCATTATATTAAGACATTACCTAGGGAGAAAATCATTGCGGAACTTAAACTGCAATATGCTTTACTAGACATTAAGCCAGATGCAGAAATTTCTTTAGCAAGTCTCGTTGGCGCTATGGCAGAAAGATGTAAAACCATGCGTGAGATGGCTGAGAAAACTATTTGTTTTGTAAATGATAAAGTTATTTATGATGAAGAAGCAGTACAACAGCATCTTTCTATGGAAGCAAAACCAATTTTCCAATTGCTAGTAGCTAAGCTTAAATTGGTCGAAACTTGGGATGAAGCTACTTTACATCATGTAATTGATGGGGTAGCGACAAGTTTAGGCCAAGGCATGGGGAAAGTAGCCCAACCATTGAGAGTTGCCTTAACAGGCAGCACAAACTCTCCATCAATTGATAAAACCCTAGTTTTAGTTGGCAAAGAACGCAGCTTAAAAAGGATTAATGTGTTTTTAAATCAGTGGTTATAAAGTAATTAATAGTTTAGCAAAACTATGCAAGTCGCTAAGCCTATTTTCAATAATATGTTTTAATTTATCTATGTCTATGGAGGTATATTCATGGATAGCTAAATTTCTAAATCCAACCATACTTTTTAAGTGTGTTGCTAAGGTCTCTGGAATAATGTTTTTGGCATGCAAAATTGTAAAAATATCCCGATACTCTTTTGCTAATCCCAGCTTTTTCTGGCGAATTACTCTTTGGCCCATGTCAAAACATTGCTCACAAGCTCTCTCAATATTCAAAATAATAGAATCTTGGCGCAAAATGTCAGTTTGAATATTGCCTTTACAAGCAGAGTATTCATCTTTAATGCGGGTTAAGCATCTTTCAAGGCTGGCAAATTTTTCGATTAATACATCATCCATATACACTACCTCTTGCAATAATTTCCATGATATGGGGTTTGCGAAACTCACGAAAATCCATAGCACTACAATAAACATAATCTTCGAATAATTCACACATTTTCTTATCAAACGTTGCAATACGTTTTGCAGTCAGAAGGATTTCTTCTTGTAGAATAGTGTTGGCAAAGCGTAATTCAATTAAATCTATATTCATATGCAGTGAATCTTCTAATTTCATAATTAATTTATTTTTTAGCTTTGGCGTTAAACGTTTTCTACATAAGATAGCAATATCAACATCGCTTTTTGGTGTTGCATAGTCATTAGCATATGATCCAAACAAATAAACGCCCTGTAAGTCTTTAATATCTTGCTTACAGATTGATGCTATTGTTTCAGTATGCATGATTAGCTGCCTTCGTAGCTTTGAACTGCTTTTTTTAGAATTATATACTATAACCACCCATTACAAATAGGGAAACGCCAATCGCGACCGAAGGCTACTTTACTTACTTTAGGGCCAACTGGGGCTTGGTTACGCTTAAATTCGTTGCGTTGGATGGTTTTTTGGATGTTTATTATTTCTTGCTCTTGAAAACCTTGCTTGATTAAATCTTTTAAAGTAGCGCGGTTTTCTATTAATTCTTTGAGGATTAAATCAAGTCTATCGTAGGGTGGTAGGGTGTCTTGATCTTTTTGGTTAAAAGCAAGTTCTGCAGAAGGGGCGCGGGTTAAGATGCGCTCAGGAATTACAAAAGATTGTTGATTTCTATAGTTTGCAAGCTGATAGACCTCGGTTTTATATATATCTTTTAGCACATTAAATGCACCTGCCATATCACCGTAAATTGTTCCGTAACCCATAGCAAGCTCGCTTTTATTGCTAGTAGTTAGAATAAGTTGATTAGTCTTGTTAGAAATACCTAATAAAATCAAAGCTCTGATTCTTGCTTGCAGATTTTCTTCGGCAATATTGGGGGAGTGTTGGCGGAAAATTTCATGCAAGGTAGCAAGTGAAGCGTTAAACATACTCTCAATAGGGAGAGTATAACTTTTAACTTTTAGAGTATGGATTAAGAGATCAGCATCAATGAGGCTTATACTATCAGTATACCGTGAAGGCATACGAACGGCGGTTACATTTTCACAACCTAAAGCGTCAACTGCAATTGCTAAAGTAAGCGCAGAATCAATGCCACCTGATAAGCCTACAAGCACTGCGCTGTGTTTAGTTTTATGCACATAATCTTTAACCGCAACTACTAAAGCTTTATAAAGAAGTTCAGTTTTTGCTAAAAGAGGGTTTAACTCTCCTTTAATGGTGTTTTTGGTGATAGTTATGCTATGCAAGTCTTCGGTTAAAGTTTTAGCTCTAGTTTTAAGCTTTCCAGTTTTATCAAAACTCATTGATAAGCCATCAAAAAGCAGCTCATCTTGGCCGCCTATAAGGTTTGCATACACTATCATTAGCTTATTTTTACTTAATTTATTTAATAGCTTTACCCTTTTAGCATATTTTTCTTGGTCAAACGGCGAAGCATTTAAAGCTAATAAAACTTGAATATCTGCTTGTAGAAGCTCTGCAAATGGGCCTTCTTGCCAGAGATCTTCACAAATACAAATCCCAAAACGCATATCATTTAAAGTAAAAATTCCTGGCCTTGCTTCACCTTCGGTAAAATAGCGTTTTTCATCAAAAATACCATTGTTAGGAAGTTTTTGTTTATGGTAGCTAACGTAACGTTTACCTTGGAAAAAAAGACTGGCAGTATTATAAATATTTGCCGCCTTTTTTTCTGGGTGACCAAGGATTACATGGCAAGAAGGTGCGGCACGCTGAATTTTTTTAAGTTCATAACTAATTTTTGTATGTAATTCATCGCGTAACAGCAAGTCTTCTGGCGGATAGCCACTTAAGGCAAGTTCAGGAAAAAGGATAATATCATGTTGCTTGGAGTGCGCTTTAATTATGTCTAAAATTAGTTTGGCATTGTAATCGATAGCGCCAACAGTTGGGTTAATTTGGGCAACTAAAAGCTTTATCATTTCTTTCAAATAGCTCTAACAAATAAAAAATTATACCGCTAATCTTAGGAAATGCTAGCGAGCTTAATAAATCACCTTAGTTATAAATATTGTTCATATTGAGTATAGGCATTAAATTAGCTAGCGCTTGGTGATTTTCAATGATTAATTGCGGATCTTGTAGATCGTTAAAGCTTAGCGTTCGTCGATAATACGTCTTGACCCAAGATTCTAGTTTATCTAAAAGCTTAAGGGTTACTATTACCCCTTGATGCATAGCATTAAAAGCCTCAAGGCTTAAAGGAACACGTAATCTAAGACAGGCGGGCCCACCGCCATTTTGCATGCTTTGTCTAAGAAAGACAAACTCGACTTTTTCTATAGGATTATGCTTATCATTTAAGATTTTATTTATTAACTTATAAGCCTTTTCTTCTTGTTTACATTCTTCTGGAGCTATAAGGCACATAGTTTTATTTGGTAGACTAATTAGTTGGGAATTAAAAAAATAACTTTTAACTGCTTCTTCTAGACTTAATTCAGTTGCGGCAATTTGCATGATTTTAAGGTCAAAATTAGCCTTACTTTTGAGGGTTTCGGTAAGCTTTTTTTGATCTAAGAAAGCTTCTGCATGCACTAAAAATACGTTTTCATTGGCTAGCGAAATTACATCATTATGAAAAACTCCTTTATCTATTGCTTTAGGGTTTTGTTGCGCGAATAAAGTTAATTTTTCATCAAGTAAGTGATTTCTTGCAAGTGCACAACTTGCTTCCTTAGTCTGTCTTGCTGGATAGAGTTTAGGTTTTTTACTGGCTTTCTCTAAGGCTATTTGCCCATACACGAATAAATTTAAGCCTCGGTCTTTATATGTTGCGCATAACCTATTTGTATTAGCAGCGCCTTCATCTCCTAAGCTTAAAGAAGCGGGCAGAGGTTCATGATGCACAAAATACTCTGGGGATGAAAAAATTAAACGCAACATCTTAGATGTAAAAGCGCTTTCTTGGGCACGATGGAGGCTAGAGACTAAATTAGCCGGAGTAAAATGAATTTTATTATCTAAAGTATCGGGGGCTGCTGCTACAGTAGCGGCATTGGCAAGCCACATGCTGGAGGCTGAATAACAAGCGCTTAATATGCGCGGCGCTTCTTTAAAGGCCTTTTTTAGAATGGAGGCATTATCTCCTGTAAAACCTAATTTTTGTAAAAGATCTAGGTTGGGCCTTAAAGGAGGCGGCATTACAGCTTGCTTAATTCCTAAAGAATGCAAAAGCCGCATTTTTTTTAATCCTTGTAGGGCAGCTTCTTGAGGATAACTTATTTGGCTTTCATGCTGCATAGAAGCCTTATTGCCAAAGGCAAGGCCTGCATAATGATGACTTGGACCAACTAAACCATCGATATTAAGCTCAAAGTAGCTCATAAGACTACTCCCGGCATAAGGTTTTCTGGGATTTCGAGCTTATCTTGTTCAAGACTTGCAATTGGGTATACGCAATAATCCGCGGCAAAGTATGCAGAAGGGCGGTGATTACCACTTTTTCCTATTCCCCCAAAAGGCAGAGCTGAGCTTGCGCCAGTTGTTGGTCTATTAAAGGCTAGCACCCCTGCTTTAATCGAGCTTGCAAACTCTACATAATCATCTTGTGAGTCGCTGAATAAACCTGCAGTAAGGCCATATTCGGTTTGATTAGCAAGTTTAATTGCCTGAGAAAAATCCTCATAGCGGTATATTTGAACAAGAGGAGCAAATATTTCTTCATCAATAAGTTTAGCGGTATAGATCTCAATAATTCCTGGGCTTAAAAATGCGCCTTGTTGTTTGCAAAGTTGCATTTCTAGTAAAGATTTAGCATTAGTTTTTAAGAGCTGAGCTTGGCTTTTAAGGTGGTTTTGAGCATGCTGCTCGCTAATTACAGGACCCATAAATGGCTCAGGGAGATCGGTATAAGGGCCAATTTTTAAGCTTTTACATGCCTTAAGTAAAAGTTGTAAAAATTTATCGGCAAAAGAGGTATTTGGCAGAATTATTCTTCTTGCTGAGCTACAACGTTGGCCTGCTGTTATAAAAGAAGACAGTATGGTGTTATATACCGCTGCTTGGATGTCTTTTACGGCCGTAATAATTAAAGGGTTATTGCCGCCCATCTCTAAAGCTAATAAAACCTCTGGTTTGTCTTTAAAAGTATTATGAATGGCAAGCCCTGTCTTATAGCTCCCGGTAAAGTATATGCCATTGAAGGTTTCTTTAAGTAAGCTTTTAGCAACGTTAGCATCGCCCTCAACAAGGTTTAAAACGCCTTTAGGTAAGCCACTGTTATCCCAACACTTAATAATACATTCAGCAATTAATGGGGTAAGTTCCGAAGGCTTAAAAACAACAGTATTACCAGCTAAAAGCAGCGGAATAATATGTCCATGACTTAAATGAATAGGAAAGTTAAAAGCCCCTAAAACGAGGGCAACTCCCAAAGGTCTAAAGCTAAGACGTTCAACTTTTCCTTGGGTTTCTTGTACATTACCTGTGCTTCTTGTGCGAAAGGCTGCGCTAGAAAGCTTAAGCTTGTTCTCAAGCGCATTAAGCTCGGTTTTTGCTTCCCATAATGGTTTACCGGTATCTTGAGAGAGTGTCTCGGTTAACAATGGGAGTTTACGCTTAACCTCTTGAATAAATTTTTCAATATACTCGACTCTTGTTGCAAAAGTGCATTGCTGCCAAGAAAATGCAGCCTTATGCGCGCTTTGCACGGCTTCTTTAACGTCATTACTAGAAGCTTCCCTGCCTTGCCAAATAATTTGCAAAGTAGCAGGGTTAATAGATAGAAACTCTTTACCATGGCCTTTACGCCATTCACCGTTTATGTATAAGCCTTGGCTTTTGGTGATTTGCATTTTATTCTAGATCCCTTACAACCACATTAACTTTAGCTTTTTCTTTAACTCTAAGCAAAGAAGCACATTCTTGCGGCAAAATTACCTTATCATTAGTTTGATTAAGCATAATCTTACATTTTATAACGCTAAAATTTGCAAAATTAGTATTAGAAACCCAGGCATCTTGGGGATTTACTAAATCATCTTTAAGTAAAACGGTTAAGCTTTTCATTGCTTTAATCGTTTTAATTTTATGCACTTTAGTCTTTAAAATAGGTCCTGCATCAAAAATATCTATAAACTCACTTAATCTAAAGCCTTCTTTTAAGAGAATATTCATTGCCGGAATAGAGTTAACATGTGGTTTATCAATAACTTGTTGGGCTTTTTTAGGTAGCATGCATACATAAAATGGGTTTTTGGGCATTAATTTTGCAATGAATTTTTTGTCTGTAACATTAGAAAGCCGATCTGCCTCAAGAAATTCCATATGAAAAAAATGCTTGCCCAGCGCATTCCAAAAAGGCGTAGATCTATGCTCATCAGTTACTCCTCTTAGCTCTGCTATTATAGTTGGGGCAAAATACTCGGTGAAAGCGCCTAAAAACAAAAAGCGCGCGCAAGATAAAAACGAACCATGACCTAATTTTCTTTTATCAGGATGCATAAATAAACTACAAAGCTCAGTTGCAGTCTTAAGCTTTAGGGTAAGTTTGAGCATTTCGCCACTATGTTTTATGCCAAGAGTTTTGCAGTTATTTGTATAGGGTATTCTTTCAAAAGCATAAAAATTATGTTTTTTCCCTATTTGGGTTGCTATAGCTGAAACTCCTAGTACCTCTTGGGTATAAGTGTCTTCTAAAATAAACCAGTAATAACAATGCTTATTTGGATCAGGGTTTTGAAAGCTATGTAAGGCTTTATCGAGGCGAGTTTTAAGGCTTTTTTCGTCGAGCGCAAGCGTTGTAATTCCAGTTAAATCTGAATTTAGAATTAATTTTTTTAAGCTAGGATAATCACTTGCCCTTACACTGCGTAAAAGGATCATAAACTGTATCCGTCAGTTCCATTTAAAGCTAAATCATATAGCAATAGTGCGGTTATCTTACTGCGCTCAACTATACTATCTAAACATATATACTCATCATGCGTATGAATTTTCCCGCCTCTTACACCTAAAGTATCAAGTACAGCTACATGTTGTGCTAGTTGATTGCCATCACAACATCCTCCCGTATTTTGCCAGTTAAGATCAAGATTAAGCAATTTTGCAAGCTCTTGCGTTTTGGCAAATAAAAGCTCTGTAGCTTTGGAGATAATTTTAATTGGTCTATGAAAGTGTCCTTTAATTTCAAGTTTTAATCCATCTTTAGATAACTTTTTTGCGATAGATTGTAAAGCTTGTTGGATATAAACAACATCATTTTGCTCGCTTAAGCGAATTTCTATTGCAGAAGAAGCAAGGTCAGGAACTTGATTAAGAGCGGTCCCGCCTTTAATTAAACCTGGATTGATAGTTAAACCTGGATGATTATTTTGCAGCAAGTTAATCTCTAAAAGCGCGCGCGCGAGCAGTAAAATAGCATTTCGCCCTTTATGAAAATCGCGTCCTGCATGGGCGCTCACTCCATGCGCTAGAAGGGTAAAATGGCCACTTCCGGGGCGACTTCTCGCTAAATCGCCTTTTTCATTTAACGCAGGCTCAAATACAAGAGCAACTTGGGCTTTTTTGCTCAGCTTTGTAAGGTAAGGCGATGATGCTAAGGATCCTATTTCTTCATCAGTATTGATAAATACATCCCAACCTAAATTTTTGCTAATTTGCCATTTTTCAAAGGCTTCAAGCGCTGTGAGCATTACTAAAATTCCACCTTTCATATCAGCAACTCCAGGGCCGTTTAAGGTGTTCTTGTCAATAAGCCTTAGTTGCTGAAAGTCTGAATCAAATGGGTAAACAGTATCCATGTGCCCTACAAGTAACACTCTTTGTTGGCAATTTTTTCTTTTAGAAATTAATAAGCCAGGAGCAATTTGTTGGGTATTAATTGGGGGAAAATTTACCGTTTCGATAGTGTCGCTAAGGTGCGCAAAAGCTTTGCTAATTAAGGTGCGCATTTTATCTAACCCGGCTAGGTTATTTGATCCTGAGTTAATCTTACACCAGGTTTTTAAGGTGGCGATTTTGGCGGCTTTTGGTAGTTCAAGATCTTGAAAAGAAGGGAGCATATCTTAAGCTAATCTCCCCGCCATCACATAATTAACCTCAACATCATCTCTTAAATACGCTTCTTCAGTAAAAGGATTGTAGCCTATGCCTTTTAGATAACAGGGCTCAATTTTATTGGCGCGCAGTAATTCAGCAAGGAAAGATGGGCGAATGCATTTTTTATAGTCATGGGTTTGTTTGGGTAAAAGATTTAAAACATATTCGGCGATAAAAATGGCTTCAAAGTAAGCTCTAGGGTTTCTATTTATAGTGGAAAGAAAAATATAACCATTTTTCTTAAGGTTTTTTTGCGCAAGTTTAATTATAGTTTCTGGGCAATCCACATGTTCTATAAGCTCAAAACAAGTAATTATATCAAAGGGCTTTGCCGTAAATTTTTCGATAGAAGTTGCTTGGTAGTCAATGGTTATTCCTTGCTCTCTAGCATGATTTTTCGCGGTCTTTATGGCAGCTTCGTCTGCATCTATCGCAGTAACTTTTGCCCCTTTTTTTGCTAAAGCTTCAGCTAATACTCCCCCTCCACAGCCTAAATCTAAGATTCTTTGGTTTTTTATTTTGCATAAAGACTCGATAATATTTACTCTGACTGGGTTTAAGTGGTGTAAGGTTTTAAATGGTCCATTTAGATCCCACCAGCTTTGGGCATGTTGGTGAAATTTGGCGATTTCAGCTGCATTTACAGTGCTCTTAGTGCCTTGCATAGCAAATTCCTATACTGAAAAAAAAAGCCAGGGTTTTGCCCTGGCCTGCTGGAGCAAGTATCCATTTGCGACTTCCTAAGTCGAGCATCATCCTTGATACTTATTTCCCTATCTGAACGTCCTGTTCAAGCCTCATTCCCTTGAAGCTATAGGATGAACTTTACGCTGCAATTATGAATCTTACAAGCCCTAAAAATAAGCATAGATAAATATATTTGTGCATTCTGAAAATAACATACATTTTAAAAACCTATATTTTTCAATAAGATATGTTTGATGCAAAAAATAAAAGCAAATAGTTTTTCTATTATTCTTAGCAAAAAACAAGAAATCTCTTGCTATAAATATAGATAATATCTTTTGAGCACATATGTTTTATTATCGTCTGAATGCTCTAAAAAGCATCGTAGGATGGGCCTTGTCTAATGAGTGCCAGGAGTTACGCCTTACTTTTATTTTGTGCTTTGTAAACTAAATGAAGAAGTTTTGTCTTCGTATTTAGGCTGCATGGTTTGGGTTACTAATTGAGGGGTGCGCAGAGTATTTGGCCATAGATTGTGTACGCGGGGCTTTGGGGTTAGATCATTAGGCAAAGATCTATCTATTGGTAAAGGGGCTGTTGGATTTGTGTATTTAGCATATTTGGCTATGGTTACAGTTAGGTTTTGGCGTGTTAGTGCCTCTTGCAGGTTAACTTCGGTACGGATTTGATCGATGATTTCTTGCGTAATTTTAAAGTCGTGATTTTTATAGTAAGACAATACAGCTGCATAGAATTTAGGTGTCTCTTTAAGCCTTTCTTTGCTGTAGTGAACCCTGATGATACTTGTGTCAAGCAAAATACGTAGACACTCGGGTAAAAGTGCAAATGAACTTTTAGAGAGTATAGATCTAGATCTAATAGTATCGTCAGAAATGTTATATAAATAATTTGGATGCGCTATGGTTCTAAGAAGAGAGATGCGGTCGTGAAATTTGTTAGTTAGCTTGAGGGGTTGTTCTTTAAGGCCTTGGCTTGCATTTTCAGAAGAAGAGTTTAAATGTTTCTTATCTATAGGGGCATAAAGCAAAGTTCCCTCAAAAGGGTCAATGCAAGATCCATCTAAATCACTAGAAGCACAACCAAAATCAATTAGATGCAATTTATCATTTTCATCTACCAAAATATTATCAGGTTTAATATCTTTAATTGCATAGCCAGTCTTTGAGTGGGTGGCTTTACCTGAATGGGCATCGTCAACCAGAGTACATAGCTCAATGGCTCTCGTTACTTCTTCAAGTAGGGTTTTTTGTTTTTCTTCTAAAGAGGATGGCTCTTTACGGATATTTATTATATCGCTTAGCTTGACCCCAAGATCATGCATAACTTGATATACTTTATATTTTTTTATCAGAGGGCAAGTTATATCAACCCATGGTTTAATAATTAAATTACTTTTAGCAACGCCAAAATCCAAATTAATTTTGGCTTCATAACTTGCATTTTCTAGCTGTTTTTGGTTGTGGATTTTTTGAATTTTTATTACATATTTTGATGAGTTAGCATCATTTTCAATACCTTTAACTCTGCCAAATGCCCCTTCACCTATTTGGTGTCTAAGAGAAGATTTGTTAGTAATGCGGTATATACTTTGGTTTTCATCAGCAATATAGGAGTTTGCAAGCTTGCTGTCTTTACGGCTATATTTTTTCTTGTGGGCATGTTGCATAAAAAATAATTTTACCTTTTCCTGGGTAGATAAATTTTTAGGTGATAAAAGCTGTCTAACAAGATCTACTTGAGCGCGGATATTTAGTCTTAAATTATCTATATCATCTTCTGTTATGGCATCGCCCTTTTGTTTGTATAGAATAAGAGCTGCTGCAATAAAAATAGCGCCTTCTGGCCTTCTTTTGGTAGCAATGTGGGGGAAAATTTCATTAGTATCGAGTAATTCTTGGATAACTTTAGGTAGTTTAGCAAAAGATGCTTTGCTTAAAATTGAGGTTGCAGCAGGTATGGCATCACAAAAAGGGTGATAAATACATCTTTGCATGGCAATTTTGTCTTGTTTGGCAAAGTTAACTTTATATTCATCTTTGCTAGCTGAAAGTTTATTTTGCAGATCCAGTAAGCCTTCTAAAAGACCATACTCGATGCGGCCTTTTTTGGCATCCAGCACATATTTACAATCAACAGGAGCATTTAAGGGGTTTCCCATAAAGTCAGCTAAGTCACCATCATATAGTTTATCTGTAGCGGAGCCAAAGCCAACTAAAGATAAATTATTATTTACATCAACTACTATATTTTTAAGGCATATATTTCTATGCGCATACTTGGTTCTAGATTTAGATATAAAACCATGGTGAAGTCTTGTGACTAAAATGGCTAGTTGAATAGCGCGGTCTAATTCGGTATTAAATAAATCTTCGGGTTTTTGGGAGGCTCTTTCTTCATCAATAACATCTAAAATATTTTTGCCTAAATAGGTCATGCGTTGGTAAACCTTAGCCTTTGTTTCGGAAACATGTCTTACAACCAGCGGTCCTTCAGCAAGGTTAAGGTCAAGGGTAACTTTTGCTTCGTTGTGTGCTTTTTCGAGTTTGTCTAAGGAAAGATGTTGAATTTTAACTACTTCATTTTCGGCGGAAAATTTAACTTTGCCAAATCGCCCTTTAGCGATAAAGCTTTGAGGATCAGCTTTATTGGTTAATTTGTATATTTTAAAATGGCCATTATCTGTTGGTTCTTTAATATATGAGTGGGATATTTCAAATTTTTTGCGCCTAATTTTAACTATGCCGCGAGTTAATTTAATCTTAGTGGGGTATTGTTTAAAGTAATCTTCTACTAAGCTTTCTTCTTCACTAAATGGCATAGTCTTTATTACCCTTAAGTTAGCCTGGTTATAGGTACATAAGTTAAGTCCCTAACTTAGTTCGGATAACGTATTCTTTACCTGGAATAGTTTATCTTATTTCCTAATAGGTAGATTGTATCACAATCCATAGCTTTCCTGTCAACATTAAAGGCTAAGAATTAATAAATTTTGCGAACTGCTTAGAAAAATAACTAATAATAAAATCAGCTCCTGCACGCTTTATTGCAAGCAGGCTTTCAAGCATTAACTGTTCAGCGTTAAAAAAGCCCAAGTTTGCACTTTGTTTAATTAAAGCATACTCTCCGCCTACTTGATAAGCACAGAGAGGGACTGTCTTATAAGCTTGTTTTACGCGTTGAATTATATCAAGATAAAACATCGCAGGCTTTACCATAAGCATGTCGGCGCCTTCTTCAAGGTCAATTAGAGCTTCTCTAAGTGCTTCTTCAGCATTAGCAGGGTTCATCTGATAGCTTGCTCTATCACCAAATTTGGGCGCTCCTTGAGCTGCTTCTCTAAAAGGACCATATAAATGTGATTGGTATTTTACTGCATAACTTAAAATGGCAGTATTATGGTAACCATTTGCATCTAAAGAAGAGCGGATAGCAGCAACCATGCCGTCTATCATGCCACTTGGGGCAACCCAATTAACTCCTGCTCTTGCAAAACTTACCGCTTGCTTTGCAAGTAGCGGTAAAGTTTTAGCATGATCAAGCTCGCCTTCAGTTAAAATTCCGCAGTGGCCATGAGTTGTGTATTGGCAAAAACATGCGTCAGCTATTATTAAAAGCTCAGGAAATCTTGCTCTTAGAAGTCTTATTGCTTGTTGTACTATGCCATCGTCACTAAAACTTGCACTTCCTTGCTCGTCTTTTGTCAGAGGTAGGCCAAATAAAATAACGGCTTTTATGCCTAAAGCTAATAATTCATTTACCTCTTCTTCTAGCATATTTAATGGAAGCTGAAAAATTCCTGGCATAGAAGAGATTTCTTGTTTTACGTTAATAGAGGCATGCACAAATAAAGGAGCAATAAATTGACTTATATTAAGGTTTGTTTCGCTGAGCATAGCGCGCATAGCAGCTGTTTGACGTAAGCGAGAAAGTTTTTGCATGCTAATTTTCCTCATTTAAGGCAGCTTCTTTTAACTCGTAGAGCAGATTAAGCGCATTTATAGCAGATAATTGGTCTAGGTTAAGGTCAAGAAGACGTTGGTTAATTAATGACTTAGTTGGCTTATTATATTCAATTAAAACTTTAGGTAAAGTGCTATTAAGACGCTCTTGGGCGAGCTGAATTACTTTTTGCGGGATACCAGCAAGGGAGGCAACTTCAATACCATAGCTTCTTGCACTAGCCCCAGGCTTTACTTGATATAAGAAAATTAATTTATTATCCGTAACTTTAACCTCTAAGTGGATATTTTTTATCTCAGAGTATTTATTTGCAAGCTCTGTAAGCTCAAAGTAATGCGTAGAAAAAAGGGTATAGGCTTTACAGTGTAGAGTTAGATAAATTAACGCAGCTTCCGCTAAAGCCATGCCATCATGGGTGCTTGTGCCGCGGCCAATTTCATCAACCAAGACTAAGCTTTTTGGGGTTGCATGGTGTAAAATATGGGCGGTTTCAAGCATTTCTACCATAAAAGTTGAGTGACCTTGGGTTATTGAGTCGTTAGCTCCAATGCGGGTGAAAATTCTATCGATAGGACCAATTAAGGCAGATTTAGCCGGTACAAAGCTTCCTATATGGGCCAGCAATACTATCAACGCACATTGGCGCATATAGGTTGATTTACCTCCCATATTAGGGCCAGTTATTAATAAAGTTGATTTTTCTTGGCTAAGCTCTAAATCATTGGCAACAAAAGGATTAGTTTGCATAGCCTCAATAACAGGGTGCCTACCTTCTTCAATATAAATCCCACTTTCTTGCCTAAACGTAGGGCAAGACCAGTTGTGCTTTTCCGCAATGTAGGCAAAAGCTGCTAACACATCTATTTCTGCTAAAGCTTGGGCAAGATTGCTTAAGGTAGTAAGCATAGGTTCTATAAAGGCAAGCAACTCTTCATATAAAGCTTTTTCCCGCATTAAGGCTTTAGCATCTGCTGCAAGGATTTGTTGTTCAAATTCTTTTAAAAGAGGAGTGGTAAAGCGCTCTTTATTTTTTAAGGTTTGCTTACGCTCAAAATAGTTGGGGAGAGTTTGAGATTGATTTTTTGACAGTTCAAAATAATAACCATGCACGTTATTATAGGCAACTTTAAGGGTAGAGAGTCCTGATTTTTGCTTTTCTTGCGCCTCAAGATCTAGTAATAAACTAGCAGCGTTGTTTTTTAAGGTGCGCAAGGTATCAAGCTCTGCATCATATCCATTAGCAATAACCTGGCCATCGCGTAAATATAAGGGCGGGGTTTCGACTAAAGCAAGGTTAAGCTTCGTAAGGAGCTCTTGCGGAAAATTTAGCTTGGCAAAATTTTCTTGCAATAAAGGAGCGAGCTCTTGTTTAGTTGCAAATTGCGCAAAGACTTTTTGGATAGCAGGAATGTTTGTTAAGCTTTGTCTTAATTGACCTAAACAGCGCGGCCTTGCGGTCTTAAGCGCAATCCTGGTAACAATTCTTTCTATATCAGCAATTGTTGGCAGGATATTTTTTAGGTCTTTAAAAAGCTCATTATCAAGTAACATTTGGACCGCTTGGTGTCTATTTTTTAAAATATTGTGCAAGGTAAGAGGTGTAAGAAGGTAGCGTTTTAAAAGGCGTGCCCCCATAGAGGTATTGGTATTATCTAGTAAAGCAAAAAGACTAAATTTTTGATCGTGCGCAACATTTAGCTCTAAGTGTTTTTGGGTTGCAGCATCAAGCTGTAATAGGGTTGAGTTATTTTGCAACGAAAAATGGGTCAAATGGGTAATTGCTTGTTTTTGGGTTAAATCAAGGTAAGCCATAATGGCTCCTGCTGGCGCAATAAGAGGCATTAAATCACTTTTTTCTAGCAGGCTAAGATCGCGAAACTGTTCTCCTAGGCGTTTTTTATTGTGATGAATATCAAATTCAAAGGCAGGCCTTGGTTGTATGGCTTTGTAGTCTTTAAGGCAAGGGATAGGTTTATTTTCTTCTATCAGGATCTCGTTTGGTTCAATGCGCAGAAGCTCATTAAGTAAAGTGTTATTATCTTGAGCCAACAGTAATTGTAATGCTCCACTATTTAGGTTGACATATGCAAGTGCAAAACCATTTTTATACTGATGAATAGCAAGCAAAATAGCTTCTTGCTTAGGTTCCATAAGTAAATCATCAGTTAAAGTGCCTGGAGTAAGGATGCGGGTAACTTGTCTTTCCATAAGCCCTTTGGTTACGCTTTCCCCAATTTGTTCGCAAATTGCTACGGCGTAACCTAATTTAAGCAGTCTTTTAAGGTAGTTATCTGCTGCATGATAAGGTACCCCAGCCATCGGGATTGGCTTACCTGCTGATTGTCCTCTATGAGTTAAGGTTAAATCAAGTAAGGAAGCTGCAAGTTTGGCATCATCATAGAATAACTCATAAAAATCTCCCATCCTAAAGAATAACAACCTGTCTTTATGTTCGGTTTTAATTGTTAAATACTGCTGCATTAAGGGAGTATGAGTTGGCATAGTGCTAAGCAAATTCAAAAAAATACAGTACTTTACCATATCCTTAGATTCTAAGGCCAAAATTTATTTTTCATTTTGCACGATTAAATCTTTCTTTAATGCAAAAATTTGTTAGACTAACCGGGGTTTGAATATAAACAAGGGAGAAATAATAATGAAGCGTTTGAGCCTATTCTTAGTAAGTTTATTGATGGTCTGTTTTTTTACTGCGTGTAGCGGTGGCGAAGGCGGCGATAAAAAAGCAGAACCTACAGCAAATACAGAAAATGCTGCAGCACCTTCTGCTGATGCTAATTCGCAGCCTGCTGCAGATCCTAATCAGCAGCCTGCTGCAGATCCTACCCAAACAGCTCCAGCACCAACACAAGCTGAACCTGTTCCTGCACAATAAATTTTTCTAAAACCCGCATTAAATTGCTCAGCAACCTTCATGCGGGTTTCATTTTATGCAAACTGATCTAGCATTAACGCAACAGCTAATTAAGCTGCTAAAAAAGCACAAATTTAAAGTTGCAACTGCAGAATCTTGCACAGGTGGCATGCTGGCGGCTCTTCTTACCACTTATAGCGGTAGTTCAACTTGGTTTGAGAGAGGATGGGTTACTTATTCAAATGCGGCAAAAATCGCTGAACTTAACGTTGCAGAAGCTTTAATTAATAAACATGGCGCAGTAAGTGCTGAAGTCGCCTCTAAAATGGCAGAAGGAGCTTTAACAGCTAGTTATGCTGATTTATCAATCGCTATTACAGGCATAGCCGGCCCTAGCGGCGGCACGCAAGAAAAACCCGTCGGCCTAGTTTATTTTGCCTTCAGCATGCCTGACAAACCAACATCAACTATCTGTAAAAACCTTACAGGCTCCCGCAGCCAAATTCGTTTTATGGCGTGTTGTGAGGCTTTGCAAGGAGCCATAGATAAGTTTAAGGTTTAAACAACAATTTCTCTTTAATTCATGCAATGTATAAGGTTTTGCCTTCACCATAGTCATTCTTTGTGGGATAATGCTATTTTATGGCTTAAGGAGTGGTTATGGATGAGAATAAGCAAAAGGCGTTACAGGCGGCGTTGCAACAAATTGAGCGTCAATTTGGTAAAGGTTCGGTTATGCGCATGGGGGATAGCCAAGTTTCGCGTGATATTGAGGCTATTTCAACAGGATCTCTTGGGCTTGATATTATTTTAGGGATTGGCGGCTTACCTAAAGGGCGCATTGTTGAGATTTATGGGCCTGAATCTTCCGGTAAAACCACTCTTTCTCTGCAAGTTATTGCAGCTGCGCAAAAATTAGGTGGTAGAGCTGCGTTTATTGATGCAGAGCATGCGCTTGATCCTCAATATGCTGGCCGCTTGGGAGTTGATGTGGATGAGCTTTTAGTTTCGCAACCAGATACAGGCGAGCAAGCTTTAGAAATTACCGATATGTTAGTGCGATCTGCAGCTGTTGATGTGATTGTTATTGACTCGGTTGCGGCTTTAACTCCTAAAGCTGAAATTGAAGGCGATATGGGCGACTCCCATGTAGGCTTACAAGCGCGCTTAATGTCGCAGGCTTTACGTAAATTAACTGCTAATATTAAACGTTCTAATACTTTAGTTATTTTTATTAACCAAATTAGAATGAAAATTGGGGTAATGTTTGGCAGCCCAGAAACCACAACCGGCGGGAATGCACTAAAGTTTTATGCATCAGTACGCTTAGATATTCGCCGTATAGGTTCAATTAAAAAGGGCGAAGAGGTTATTGGCAGTGAAACTAGAGTTAAAGTGGTGAAAAATAAAGTTGCTCCTCCATTTAAAGTAACAGAGTTTGACATTTATTATAACGAAGGCATTTCCCGCGAAAGCGAAATTATTAACCTCGGGGTTACCCTTGGTTTACTGGAAAAATCAGGCGCTTGGTATAGCTATAAACAAGAGAAAATTGGTCAAGGCAAAGACAATGCACGCCAATACTTAAAAGATAACCCTGAAATTGCTAAAACCCTCGAAGCGCAAATTCGCGAAGCTATGTTGACACGCACAGCTTCAGCTAGAGAGACTGCTGTAGCTGAAGATGACGAATTCGTTGAGTAAAGTTAAATTAAGAGTCGCGTCTATTTATATAGACGCCATTCTTTAATCTAGGAAAAATCATTCTGAGTACATATGAGACCACAAATTCTCAAGAAACTCTCTAAATGGGAGGATGTCAATTATTATGCCATTATCTAAATCAAGCCTACGTCTTCTAGGAGCTTGACAAACAACTAACGCATGTTTAGGTTTGTAATCGGCACAAAAAGCACAGAGTCCTTTAAAATCTGAAGCAGTAGGGGCTGAAGATAGTTTTACTTCAATGGCTATCTTGCCATTATTCAAAATAAAATCCACTTCTAAGCCATTTTTGCTGCGCCAATATTGAATTGGTCTATCAATTTCGTTTAATCCGTGAAAAGCCGATAGCTCCATAAGAATAAATTGCTCGAAAGCTTCACCTGCTTGTTCGCCCTTAAGTGATTTGATCTCTCTTTGTTTAAGGTAGTTTGTAACTCCAACATCAAAGATATAGAATTTAGGCGTAGATTGAATAAGTTCACGTTTAATTTTTTTATGAAAAGGATAAATAAGATAACCTATAAGAGTATCACTGATTATTTGGTAGTACTCTTTAACTGTTTTTGCATCAACTCCACAATCTCTAGCAACATTAGCATAATTCAACATTTGGCCATTTGTAAGGCCTACCAAATCCATAAACCGAGCGAATGCTGGTAAATTCCGTACTAGTCCTTCTGCTTGTATTTCTTCTGTCAAATAATCATTAACATAAGCGCGCAACATTCTTGTGTATTGATTAGAAAGGTAGTGAGATGGCAATAACCCCCTATTCAAGGCTTGTAATAAATTAAAATCAGGAATTTCCTTATAAATTAGTGGATAAAAATTATAACGAAAGGCACGCCCTCCTAGTAAATTGGCAGCGCCTCTTTTTAATTTTCGCGCACTTGAGCCACATAATATAAAACCAATGCGTTTATGCTCTATAAGCCAATGAACCTCATTTAAGAGTTGAGGTATTTTTTGAACTTCATCAATAATGACAGGGTGTTTAATATGAGTAAAATCGATAGCATTCAATTCTTCACGTAATAAATGGGGTGCAGCAAGCAGCCTTGTATATTCATCAGTTTTAAGCAAATCATAATAGATAGCCTCTTTATATTGCTCGGATAAATAAGTTGATTTACCAGTTTTTCTAGCTCCCCAAAGGAAAGCTGACTGACCTTTGGGTAACTCCATGTGTAAGAATCTCTTAAAGTTCATTGAAAAAGCCGTGCATATATTAACTAAAATGGAGTATAGTCCATAAAAAGATAACTTTCAAGGAGTATATTCCTTAAATTTCACACACTTCACCCTAGCGATGCTTTGTGGGATAATAACTAAGTAATGGCATGCAAAGGAGCGGTCTTGGTTCGAGATACTGCATTTAACCTCCTCGCGCGCCGTGAGCATAGTGCATTTGAGTTAAAGAGAAAGTTAATGCAACGAGGATATGACCCTCAAGCTATTGACGAAGTTGTAATAGAGCTAAAAAAAGAGGGCTACCAAAGTGATGAACGTTTTTTAGAAAGTTTTTGTCGTATGAAGATTTCTCAAGGATATGGAATATTTTATATTGTTAACGCATTAAAACAACACCAAATTTCCCAGTCTAAAGTTAAAGAATTTTTATTAAATCAAGAAATTGATTGGGTTTATCTTGCTAAAGCTGCTTTAAAAAAACATGCTTGGCGTTTTAATGCCGCTAATAAAGTGGCACTGCAAGCTAAAAAAATGCGTTTTTTAACAGCTAGAGGTTTTGCAAAAGAAGTTATAAAAGAGAGTTTATTATATGAAAACAGCTGATATAAGGGCGCAATTTATTAATTATTTTTATGAATTAGGCCATGAAATTGTCCCTTCAAGTTCATTGGTTCCAGCACAAGATCAAACCTTATTATTTACTAACGCAGGAATGGTACAGTTTAAGGATGTTTTTTTAGGAATTGAAAACCGCTCTTATACTAAAGCTGCTACTGTTCAGCGTTGTGTACGTGCAGGTGGTAAGCACAATGATCTTGAAAATGTTGGTTATACCGCAAGGCATCATACTTTTTTTGAGATGTTAGGTTTTTTTAGTTTTGGGGAATATTTTAAGCGTGAAGCTATAAAGTATGCCTGGGATTTTTTAACTAAAGTTTTGCACCTCTCGCCTGAAAAGCTCTGGATAACCGTCTTTAAAGATGATACTGAAGCTGAAAGCATTTGGCTTAATGAAATCGGCATTGATAAATCTAGGTTTTCCAAGTGTGATGAAAAGGATAATTTTTGGGCCATGGGTGATACTGGGCCTTGTGGGCCTTGTACCGAAATATTTTATGATCATGGTAATGAAGTAGCAGGAGGTCCTCCTGGCAGTAAAGATCAAGAAGGTGACAGATATATTGAAATCTGGAATTTGGTTTTTATGCAGTATAACCGTGATAAAGATGGCAAGCTTAATCCTTTGCCTAAACCTGCTGTTGATACTGGAATGGGTTTAGAGCGCCTTGCTGCTGTAGTGCAAGGAGTACATAGTAATTACGATATTGACGATTTTCAGTTTTTAATTAAAGCCATTTTAAAGCAAGGGGCAAAAGTCGACAAACAACACGCTTCAGTTAAAGTAGTAGCTGATCATTTAAGATCATGCGCCTTTTTGATTGCCGATGGTGTACATCCTACCAATGAAGGTAGGGGTTACGTATTAAGAAGAATTATACGCCGCGCGGTAAGACATGGTCATTTTATTGGGCTTAAAAGTCCATTTTTACGCGATTTAGTTCCTTATCTTGTTGAAATCATGCAAGAGGCTTACCCTATATTATCTCTTAAAGAAGAAGAGATTAAACAGGTTTTAACCGCAGAAGAAGAACAATTTGCCCGCACCTTAGAAACAGGGCTTAGTCTCTTGGAAGACGCGATTGCCAAAGCTAAAGATAACATTTTAGATGGCGCAACCGCGTTTAAACTTTATGACACCTATGGGTTTCCTTTTGATCTTACGCAAGATATTTTGCGGGAAAAGGGCTTAAAAGTTTCGCAAAAGGATTTTGATAAATGCATGCAAATGCAGCGCAAACAATCTAAAGCAAGCGCGCAGTTTAGCAGGCAAGAAACCCTAGCAATTGATGAGACGCCAACTTCTTTTAAGGGCTACGAAACAGTTAGCCATAAAGGACAAATTAAAGCTATTTATATTGGGCATACCAAAGCTAACTCTATATCGCAAGGAGAGGAGGGAGTTATCATTCTTGATACAACGCCTTTTTATGCAGAAAGCGGCGGGCAAGTTGGTGATACTGGGAGTTTAGTTGCAAAAGAGAGTGAATTTGAAGTTCACGACACCAAGCGTCAAGGCGATATAATTATGCATTATGGCGTGTTAGCAAAGGGCTCGTTAACAGAAGGGCAAACAATTACCGCAAATGTTTGTAATGCAAGAAGGCAAGCAATTCGCGCCAACCATACGGCAACCCATCTTTTACATGCTGCATTAAAGAAAATATTGGGCGATAAAGTAGAACAAAAAGGCTCATTAGTCGAAGATCTGCGTGCGCGGTTCGATTTTTCTTATCCTAAAGCGTTAACATCCATGCAACTTGAAGAGGTAGAAAATTTAGTAAACAGCGAAATTCGTGCCAACACTTACGTTTGCACTCAAGTAATGCCATTTGAAAAAGCAAAATTAGCAGGAGCAATAGCCTTATTTGGAGAAAAATATAGTAATGAAGTTAGAGTACTTAGCATAAGAGATTTTTCTAAAGAACTCTGTGGGGGAACGCACGTTACACAGACAGGAGATATTGGCTATTTTAAAATTACCGCAGAGTATGGCATTGCAAGCGGAGTTAGGCGGATTGAATTCGTTACAGCAAATACTGCAGTTAATTGGGTTTTAGCGTCTTTATCTCAATTTAGTGAGCTTGCAGATCTTTTAAAAACCACACGATCTGAAGTAAAAAGTAAAGTTTTAGCGCTTTTGCACGATATGAAAAATAAGGATAAAGAGCTTTTAAGCTTGCAACAAAAACAAGCATCTTTTGCCGCCACAAGTCTTTTGCAAAAAGCTCAAAACATTAACGGAATAAGTTTTTTATTGGCAGAAATTACTGGGGTAGATATGCAAGGTTTAAGAGTAACATTAGATTCATTAAAAAATAATATAGACAATGCAGTTATTGTTTTATACACCAAAGATGCCGTGAGAATGAATTTAGTAGTTTTTGTCAGCAAAAATCTTTCTTCTAATATAAATGCAGCAACTCTTGCAAAAAGTATTTGTGAAAAATCAGGTGGGCGGCCTGATATGGCTCAAGGTGGCGGCGATATTCCTGCTGATTTAGATTTAAGGCTTAAAAAATTGGCACAAATTGTTAATGAACATACAAGGGGTTAGGCATGGCCTTATTGGTGCAAAAATTTGGCGGTACTTCACTTGCTGATGGTGAAAAGATAAGGCATGCAGCCTCAATAGTTGCCAAAGCTAAAAAAGCAGGCCATGACATAGTGGTAATCGTTTCTGCGATGGCAGGAGAAACAGACAGGTTAATAAATCTTGCAAAAGCGCAAGCCAAATCACCATCTCCAAGAGAATATGCAGCTCTAGTTGCAACAGGCGAGCAAGTAACTATGGCGTTAATGTCTATGGCGTTACAAGAGCTTAATATAAGCGCTATTTCTTTTACCGGGGCGCAAGCAGGGATTCATACTTGTGATAAATATAAAAAAGCCCGCATAAATTTTATTGAAAAAGAACCAATTTTGCGGGAGCTAAAAGGAGGTAAAGTAGTAGTTGTTGCAGGCTTTCAGGGCGTTGATGACAAAGGCAATATTACTACTTTAGGGCGCGGCGGCTCAGATACGAGCGCAGTTGCAGTTGCAGCCGCACTTGATGCTAGCGAATGTCAGATTTTTACTGATGTTGAAGGGGTGTTTACTACTGATCCTAATTTAGTAGATGAAGCCTGTCTTTTAGACAACATAAGTTTTGAAGAAATGTTAGAGCTTGCAAGCTTAGGCTCTAAAGTCTTACAAATTCGCTCAGTTGAGTTTGCTGGTAAATACAATGTTCCTTTAAGAGTTTTATCTTCTCAAGTGCCAGGTAAGGGTACACTTATTAATTATAATCAAAGGCAAAGCATGGAATCGCCTTTAGTTTCAGGGATTGCATTTAGTCGCAAAGAAACCAAAATCTGTCTTGTGGGCATTAAAGATCCATTAACCACAATGGCTAATCTATTAACAGAGTTAAAAATATTAAACGTAAATATTGATATGTTGGTGGAAGTAAGCTCCCAAGATGGCATTAAGGAGATTACTTTTACCCTGCAGCAAGATGAGCACGAAGCTACCCTAGAGCATTTAACTGCTAAGAAAAAAGAGTTAAAGGTTGAAAAAATAATTAGCGCAACAGATTTAGCGAAATTATCATTAGTAGGTGCAGGCTTAAAAAGTCATCCAGCAGTTGTTACTACCTTATTTGAAACTTTAGCGGCGAAAAAAATCCCCGTTGAGCTTATGTCAATGTCAGAAATTAAAATTTCCGTAATTATTGCGGCGCATAAGTTAGATGAGGCTGTGCGAGTTTTACATAGTAGTTTTCAATTAGATAAAGGGGTAAATAAAGGGGGAAAAGAATCCTATGAAGATGAGACTTTCGTGGTGTATAGTGAGAATTAAATACTCCTGGAGCTAAAGATAATGGAAGTGCTTGAACCCTCAAAGGAAGGTTTAACCAAAGAACAAGAAAAGCTAGTTAAAAAGCATCTCCCGCTAGTAAAAAGGCTAGCTTATTACATGCTTGCGCATTTGCCAAAAACTGTACAACTCGATGATTTAATTCAAGCTGGGACCATAGGGTTACTTGAAGCAGCGAAAAACTTTGATTCTTCTAAGGGCGCACAATTTGAAACCTATGCCAACATTCGTATTCGCGGGTTTATTTTAGATGAAGTAAGAAAAAACGACTGGGTCCCACGCTCTGTGCATAAACATTCAAGAATGATCTCAAAAGCTGCCACTTTGGTAGAAAACCGCTTAAGTAGACCAGCTAAGCATCAAGAAATTGCCGATGAATTACATGTAACATTGCAAGAATATTATGAACTACAAAAAGACTCATTAAGCACTCACTTATATAGTTTAGAAGATCTAGGGCTAACAGAAGACGTAATCACAGCAGAATTAGGCCTTGAAACTTCCGAACCTGATGATAATGCTGAGCACAACGATCTTATTTTACAAATATCTAAAATGATTAAAGCGTTACCGCATAATGAAAAACTAGTTTTATCTTTATATTACGAACATGATTTAAATTTAAAAGAAATAGGAGAGGTATTAGGGGTAAGCGAATCAAGAGTGTCGCAAATTCACTCCCAAGCAACGAGTCATTTAAAATCTAATCTGGAAGATGGTTAAGCGTGTAGTAGTACGGAGCTTTTACCTTACATAGAACTTATGCTATATTTAGACATATGATATCATCATGAGATGACAAACTATGCGTACTATTATTGATATTGATCCAAAACAACTAACACTTTTAGATGATTTTTCAAAAAAACAGCATACTTCAAGGGCTTCTATTATTCGTAAAGCTATTAGTGTTTTTATTAAAGAACATATTCAAGTTGGCGAAAAAGAAGCTTTTGGACTATGGAGAAAAGATAAAGTAGATGCTTTAGCTTTGCAAAGAAAAATGCGCGACGAGTGGAATGATGAATGAAAGCAGTTTTTGATACTAATATTCTAATTGATTATTTAAATGGATTGCGCAAAAAATCCAGAGCCTAATACTCATCTTGATCAGCCTACCTTCGAAGAGCTAGATAAAACCAGGGTTGCAAATAATAAAAAGCTTATTATTCAACAATTACAAAAATACATAGCCAGAATTGATGGGTACACCAACAATGGTAGTGATAAAACAGGTTATGCCCACGGGTTTTACTTTTTTGCAAAATCGCGCGCTCTTAATCGGGAAATTAATTATTTGCAAGCCAAGCAGCTTATAACCTTGGTTGAAAGAGCAGAGAAGCTCTCAGATGTTCACTCTTTTTTTGCTAAAAATATTCTTGCCGCAGCACGCAATGGGATAGTTAAGCATGGCGAGTTTGATGTCAATAAAGATTACAAAGAACGCGGGAACAATAGCAGCGAACTTAATCAAGTTATTAAATTTGCTTGTAAATTGACATCATAGCCGAGCGGGAGCGAGGGGCATAGGCGTCAAGTTAAGAGAAAATACCCGTCTTTGCGAGCGCAGCGAAGCAATCCAGATCGGCACTTTGACTGAAAATCGTACTGGATTGCTTCGCTAACGCTCGCAAAGACGGATGTTTTTTAATCAATTTTCCTTAACTTGACGCCTATGGCTCGAGGGGTCTCTCGGCGAGGTAGCTCAATTAGAATAGTCTATAATTAAATTAGACCATTTGTTTTTGAGTGAGATGTTATGTCTAAAGAAGAAATAGACAATATAGAAAAACAAGCAGACAGCATAGTAGAAGAAGCGCGTAAATTGGTGCAAAAGCTTTATGATGAAGCCAGAGATTCTACATTAGGGCCTAAAGAACAGCAGGATAAATACGCTGCATACTATAATGCTAATAATTGCTACAACGAGATGGTAGAATGTAAAAATATGATAAAACGCGCTGCTATCCGGGTAGACAATTTGCCTCACATTAAGGATTTTAGAAAAAGCCTGGTACAAGGATTAAATAACATAAAGAATATCGTATCGCAAACTAAGCAGGGTAAATTATCCGATGAGCCCCCAGATTTTACAAGTACTGCTGCGAAAGTAAAAGGTATTGTCAATTTAACTGTTACAGCATGCAGGTTAATCAAAAAAGGAGTAGATAAAGTATTAGATAATAAGCCTCTGAACAAACATGAAAAGCCAGGTGATGAGAGTCCTTCTGGCCTTTCCGACGATGAAAATGATCATGAACAAGGTCAGCGGCCTAAATAAAAAGTTTCTTAGAGGGCGTTTATCTCTAGAAAACTTTACCTAATAGCCAAAGCCAATGTAAAATCTATAGCTTTAGTTTGTTGGCCATTTTATGTTAGAAATCAATCAAATTCAGCACGATTTAACCTCCCTTAAAGAGAGAATACTTGCCCTTTGGGGGTATCTTTGACGTTGACGTTAAAAAAGAGCGCTTAGATGAAGTAGTGCGCGAACTTGAAGATGAGCGGATCTGGGATCATAAAGAAAAAGCGCAAACTTTAGGCCAAGAAAGAGTTAATCTTGAGAAAATCGTTAATGTTTTAGCAACTTTAAAAACATCACTTAATAGCTTAGATGAGCTTTTTGAACTTGCCAAAGAAGAGCAAGACACTGCCACAATGCATGCAATTACTAATGATCTTACAGAAATAACTAAAGAAGTAGCAAATCTTGAATTTAGACGGATGTTTAGCGGTGAAATGGATGAAGTTAATGCATTTTTAGATATTCAAGCAGGATCAGGTGGTACTGAGGCGCAAGATTGGGCTGAAATGTTATTGCGCATGTATTTAAGATGGGCTGAAAGCCATGATTTTCAAGTTGACCTTATCGAATGTTCAGCAGGAGAAGTAGCTGGTATTAAGAGCGCAACTATGCATGTTAAAGGCGAATATGCTTATGGGTGGCTTAGAACAGAAGTAGGGGTGCATCGTTTAGTACGTAAGTCGCCATTTGATTCAGGCAATAGACGCCACACATCTTTTGCCGCAGTTTTTGTTTCTCCTGAAATTGATGACAATATCGCAATAGACATTAACCCGCAGGATTTAAAAATTGATACTTATCGCGCATCTGGCGCAGGTGGACAGCATGTTAATAGAACTGATTCTGCGGTAAGAATTACCCATATTCCCACAGGAGTTGTCGTCCAATGTCAAAGCGATAGGAGTCAGCATCGCAATAAAGACTCTGCTATGCAACAATTACGCGCTAAACTATACGAGCTTGAAATGCAAAAAAAGTTAAGCTCACAAGAAAAAATAGAGGCTAGTAAATCAGATATAGGTTGGGGGTCGCAAATTCGCTCTTATGTGCTTGATCAATCACGGATTAAAGATTTACGGACCGGAGTTGAAACAACCAATACAACGGCAGTCTTAGATGGAAATTTAGATTTATTTATTGAGGCGAGTTTAAAATACCTCCAAGAGGATAAAAAATGATTGAAGATGAGAAAAAAGAAAAAGACGTAGAAGAAGTTAGGCGCGAAAAGCTAACTAAATTACGTTCGCAAGGCTTTAATTTTCCTAATAGTTTTAGACGCAGCCATCTTTCGCGTGAATTAATTAATGAACATGGAGAAAAGAGAGCTGAAGAGTTAGTTAGAGAGGCAATTAAAGTAGGTGTTGCAGGTAGGATAGTTTTAAAGCGCATGATGGGTAAAGCAAGTTTTATTCATATTCAAGATAATTTAGGGCGGATTCAAGTTTATGTAAGAGAAAATGATATTCAAGATTATGCGGCTTTTAAAGATTGGGATTTAGGCGATATTGTGGGGATTGAAGGCGAGCTTTTTAAAACTAAAACCGGCGAGTTGACCATTCATGCAAGAGTAAATTGCTTGCTAACAAAATCTTTAAAACCTTTGCCAGATAAGTTTCATGGCTTAATAGAAAAAGAAATGTGTTATCGCAAACGTTACGTTGATCTAATTGCCAATGAAGAGACGCGCAACATTTTTTTAACCAGAATAAAAGTTATCAAAGAAATTCGCATTTTTATGGAAGAACATGATTTTCTTGAGGTTGAAACTCCCATGATGCACCCAATTCCAGGGGGCGCTGTCGCTAAACCTTTTGTTACCCATCATCATGCTTTAGATAAACCTATGTTTTTAAGAATAGCCCCTGAATTATATCTTAAGCGTCTTGTAGTAGGCGGCTTTGAAAAAGTGTTTGAAATTAATCGTAATTTTCGCAACGAAGGGTTATCCACAAGGCATAATCCTGAATTTACTATGATTGAATTTTATCAAGCATATGCTGACTACAAAGACCTAATCCCTTTCACGGAAAAACTAATTAGAACTTTATGTGACAAGGTTATAGGCTCAAGAGTTATCGAATACCAAGGCCAACAGCTTGATTTTAATCACCCTTTTGCCAAACTAACTATTCAAGAGGCAATTTTAAAAGTTCATCCTGAGTTAGATGTTAATACAACAAAAGCTTGCGTAGATGTGCTTAAAAAGCATAAAGTTGATATTCCTCTTAAAGCCAGCTTAGAAAAATTGCAAATGCTAATTTTTGAAGAAACAGTCGAAAAAGAGCTAATACAACCAACCTTTATTCTCGGATATCCAACTGAAGTATCTCCTTTGGCAAGACGCAATGTAGATAGGCCTGAAATAGTAGATCGCTTTGAGCTTTTTATCGCAGGGAGAGAAATAGCTAATGGGTTTTCGGAGTTAAATGATGCCGAAGATCAAGCTGCCCGTTTTAAAGAACAAGTAAAAGCTAAAGACAGTGGAGACGCTGAAGCTATGCATTATGATAGTGATTATATTGAGGCTTTAGAATATGGCCTGCCGCCTACAGCAGGAGAGGGGATAGGTATAGATAGGCTAGTTATGTTATTAACAAATTCACCCGCAATTAGGGATGTGATATTGTTTCCGCAGATGCGTTAGGAGAGTTAAGCATGGATGATTTACTGAAATTTGATCATTTACTTACGGAAGATGAGCGTTTTATTAAAGATAACGTTGCACGCTTCGTCGAAGAAAAAGCTTTAGCATTATTAAATGATGCCTTTGAAAAGGGTAAATTTCCGCTTGAACTTGTCCAAGGTTTTCAAGAACTTGGTCTTTTTGGCCTTACTTTGCCTTTAGAGGAAGGCGGTGCAGGTGCTTCATACCTTGCTTATGGTTTAATCTGCCAGGAGCTTGAAAAAGGAGATAGCGGTCTTAGGAGCTTTGTTTCTGTGCAAAATTCATTATGCATTGAAGCTCTTTATCGCTTAGGCTCACAAGAGCAAAAAAAGACATACCTTAAAGATATGATAAATGGCAAGCTTATTGCCTGTTTTGGCCTGACAGAGCCTGATTCAGGTTCAGATCCTAAAGGCATGAAAACTTTTGCGAAAAAAGTTAGTAAAGGTTATGAAATAAGTGGCAATAAAATGTGGATTACTAATGCAACAATTGCAGGTTTAGCAGTTGTATGGGCGAACACCCAAGAAGGGATCCGCGGTTTTCTAATGCCTACTAAAACTAAAGGTTTTACGGTAAGCGAAATTCACCACAAAATGTCTTTAAGAGCATCAATTACCGGAGAGCTTGCTTTTGATCAGGTGTTTGTGCCTGATGATCATTTATTGCCAGGATCTGAGGCTGGTTTAAAAACTGCCCTAAACTGTCTTAATCAAGCACGCTTTGGTATTGCTTGGGGGGCTTTGGGCGCTGCTATGGCGTGCTTTGATATAACTCTTGAATATCTGCTTACGCGTAAACAGGGTAAAAAAGAGCTTGCAGGCAAACAGCTAATTCAACAAAAGCTTGCCGATCTTTATAGCTCTATTTTACAAGCCCAAGCATTTAATTACCGTATGACACAGCTAAAAGAACAGCAGCAAGAAACTCCGGCAATGATTTCAATTGCCAAACGCGAAGCATGTCGCACAGCATTAAACGTTGCGCGCACCTGTCGCAACTTATTAGGCGCCAATGGCATTAGCCTTGAATACCATGTTATCCGCCATATGCTAAACCTTGAATCAGTTTTTACGTATGAAGGCACAGATGAGGTGCATACGCTAGTAATAGGAAGACATCTTACTGGCATAAATGCATTTTAGGAAAGCTTGTCCTCTACGCTTCCTGGTGTGATTGAAGGTGTAAGTTTTTATATGCAAATTTTGATTTGCGACTAAAAAAACCGCACGCCACTGCGTTGGGCTCGGGCTCGCACGCGTTTACGGGAAGGAGTCGCTATCGCGACAAAATAATGATCTGTTCTTTATATCCTTATGCTTTTGTGATGCATAAGTAGCAATTAAAATAAACACCAGCGATAGCTGGACATTCACGTAAACGCGTGCGAGCCCGAGCCCAACGCAGTGGCGTGCGGTTTTTAATTATAGTAGAGCGTGGCTCAATTATTTTGGCTAAATCGTAAATTTTACTTATCATATGAAGCCACGTCTCTTAAGCCAATTATTACCGCATCCTGATCTCCATGGGTTAGAACAGGCGCAAGGCAAACTGGTAAAACTACGTTAGTTAAGCATTTATGGCCTTTAGTTAATATCTAATACACTCGCCAGTAATTGCTGGGTATAGCTATGTTTAGGGCGGAATAATATTGCATCTACTGCGCCTTTTTCGACAATTTTGCCATCCTGCATAACTAATACATCATCTGCAAGATAAGCAACAACACTCATATTGTGGGTAATAAATAGATACGCAAGGCCTCTTGCTTGTTGAAGCTCTTTAAATAAATTTAAAATTTGCGCTTGGACAGACACGTCTAGGGCACTCGTAGGTTCATCGCAAATTAATATTTTAGGATCGGTTGATAGGGCTCTTGCGATGCTAATGCGTTGCCTTTGTCCGCCTGAGAATTCATGCGGGTATTTGTCTAAACTTTTAAGTGGCAAAGACACTTGCTCTAACAACTGGTGAAGTTTTATATCTTGGTCTTTTTTTGCTAATCCATGCGCTTCTATGCCTTCTGTTAAAATGTCTCTTACTGTCATTCTAGGATCAAGCGAGGTAAAAGGATCTTGAAAAACTATTTGCACGGACTTGCGATAATATAACCATTCTTTGCGCGAAAATTTAGTTAAATTTTTATCTTGAAATATAACTTCGCCTTTTGTTAAAGGATATAAACCCAATAAGGTACGGCCTAAAGTTGTTTTGCCAGAACCAGATTCACCTACAACGGCTAGTGTTTTACCTTGGATTAAGCTAAAAGAAATTTCATCTAATACCTTAAAAGTTGCTTTATTATGCCAAAAACCTTTTTTTTGTATTTCAAATTCAACTTGGAGATTAGCTGCTGATAATATTTGATCATGATGTATATTTTCTATGGACTTGGGAGCTTGAGCGTTTGGTTTTAGTTCTGGCAGAGCTAGTTTTTTATCATATAGGTGGCATCTAATAAAGCCATTATTATTCCACTTTTGCAAGTAGGGCTTTTCAGTTGTACAGCGCAAAAAGGCATGGGCGCAACGGGGATGAAAACGGCATCCACTAGGCATCTCACCTAAGCTTGGCACATGGCCATTTATCATGGCAAGGGGCTTATTTCTTTTTGCATATGTAGGTACAGAAGCTAATAGCTGTTGGATATAAGGATGAGAAATATTAGCAAAAAAATCATCTATATTAGCTAACTGCACGACTTCTCCAGCGTACATAACACATACTCTATTAGCAATAGAACGTACCACACCTAAATCATGGGTAATAAAAAGCACGCTCATTTTGCGCTGTTTTTGCAAACGTTTTAAAAGATCTAAGATTTGCGCTTGAATGGTTACATCAAGTGCTGTTGTTGGCTCATCGGCAATTAATAATTCTGGGTGGTTGGCTAGTGCCATAGCAATTACAATACGCTGCTTTTGGCCACCTGAAAGCTGATGCGGATATTGGTTTAATTTAACTTCTGGATGATCAAGATCAACTTCGTTAAGAGCATCTAGTAAACATACGTCTAACTCAGCATGGGTTAAGCTATTGTGTTGCAAAAAAACTTCAGCAAGTTGTTCGCGAATTGTTAATACAGGGTTTAAAGCGGTCATTGGTTCTTGAAAAACCAAACTTACCCTTTTACCTCTTAATGCCCGCATTAAAGACTCAGGCATAGAAAAAATATCCGTGCCATTTAATAAAAGACTACTAGAGCTACCATAACGCGCATATGGTGGTAAAAGCCGTATCATGGCCATAGCCATAACAGATTTACCACATCCTGATTCGCCAAGTAGAGCCATAATTTCTCCTGGCTCAATAGTAAAATTAACGTCCTCAACAACGTTTAAAAGGCGTTGATGCTCAATAAATGCAATGTTTAACTGGTTTATGTCGACCTTTGCAACCATAAATATCCTTATATCAAAGTCATAGTAGCGTAAAGCCTTCTAGGGAACAATGATTAGAGCGGTAACGCAGATGGTAAACTCAAGCATTCACGTAAAAGTCAGATGACTGTTGTATAATTTCTGTTATAATGCCGCCTTCAAGCTCAGTGTGCTTAACTATTAAAAGGTATACAACTATGAAAGCGCTACTTACGGTTATGTTAATTATGTTGCTATTTTTTTCTAATATTGTTAAAGCCGATGGTTTCACCATTGTGAATGATACTAACGAACGTATTGAAGTTGGTTTTTACCCAGATACAGCAATTCATCAGGTAAAGTCAGGCTGCATGTTTGTCGATTATATTGGTTGCGCAGTAGCGGCTAACCCTGGCGAAAGACGTATGGTTACTATGGGCTACCTTGAAGATGAGCCATGGTTTCAAGCAAGTTTTCTTACCAAGGAAAATTATTTATGTATAGCGATTTTCAATCGGGTTGCTATTCGCGGGGATTCGAAAAATTATCGAATAAAATACCATGGTTTTCCAATTACCGCCTGCGATAATATTAAGATTAGCCAAGATCCTGTATACCCTGATGCAGATGCATCATTTTTTAACACAAGAAATGGGGGATTATATAATGGTTATCCTTATGTAGTGATCAGTCAAAAAACGGCCCTGTTGCAGTGATATAAAAAATATTGCATAGTTCAAACTTAAATAATACTTGTTGCCAGCATGATCTTACTTAACGCTCCAATGGTTTTTTGGCTTGTTAGTGTAAGCTTCATGTTGTTTCAATTTTTTCTGCAATTATCTTCAGGTCTTGTTATTAATTGCTTAACTAAAGATATCACTTTATCGGCTTATGAAGCCGGGTTTCTTGCTAGTGCTTATTATTATGTTTACGCCACTTTACAAGTACCTGTTGGAATGTTGTTTGACAAAAAAAGTGTCAGAATGTTGCTTACCCTAAATGCATTAATTTGCAGCATTGGATGTATTAGCTTTGCTTATAGTAATTCTTTAGTTGGGCTTACTGTATCAAGGCTTATTATGGGCACAGGATCGGCATTTGCTTTTGTAGGCGTTGCCCATATTTTACGCGTCCACTTTGAGGTTAAAGAGTTTGGCTTCATGATAGGCCTTTCTGAGACCTTAGCTTTTTTGGCGACGGTTATTTTTATGTTTATTATGGCCATAATAAAAGGGCAAGTGTTGTGGCGTAGTTTAATGTTTTATTCAGGGATTTGCGGCCTTATTATTACTTTATTTTGTTTTTTCCTGCTTCCAAAAGAGCCGCCAGCTTCACATAGTGAATATTCTGTTTTAGCAGCGCTCGGCAAACTATGCTTAGATAAAGTTGCTTGGTTTAATGGTTTATATATTGGCGCAGGGTTTGGCGTTATCACAGTTTTTGGTGCTATGTGGGCTATTCCTTTTATTCAGCTTAAAACAGGGTGTAATATTAAAATTGCCAGTGTGGTTGATGCGGCTCTTTTCTTAGGGGCAGGGTTTGGTTGTCCTTTATATGGCAAGCTAGAATTATATACAAAATCCCGTAAATGGATGATGTTTTTGGCTTATTTTATAACCGCTATACTTTTCTTGCTAACTTTGTTTGCCGCAACAACCTCAATTATAACTATGAGCATTTTAATGTTTGCTATAGGGATTATTTCTGCCTCTTATATTGTAACTTTCAATATTGCAAATGAAATCGCCCCGCCAAAAGCTGCTTCAACTAGCGCAGGTTTTACAAATATGTTTGGAGTTTTAACAGCGCCACTTCTGCAACCATTTATAGGTTATTTATTGGATTCTTATAAACATGGAAGTAAATATACTTTAATTGATTATCAAATATCTTTGCTAGTTATCCCTATTAGTTTACTTATTGCGGCGGTTCTTGGATTTTATTTACCTGAAAAAGAATAATTTTAAACTTTCTTTTTTCCCGCAGTACAAAAACCAGGACGTTCGCCCGTAACAACCCCTGCTGCAATATCACCTATTAGTCTATGTTTTTCTAGTAGATCGGCAAAGTGAACATGTTTTGCTGGTAAGGAAATGGCTAAGTCCCATTCATGTGGCAGCTTGGTTATTTTTACAAATTGCGACATTTTTATATTTTGCCCTTTAGAATCTTTCCCGCCAGCTATAAAACCACTTAAGGCGTCTTGTTCTGGTAGATGAATGGCGTAGAAACTACTACCATCATCAAACTGACATAAGACATTAGTTAGATCATGCGACTTATTTTTACGTGCTAATTTATTAGCATCTATTTGTCTAAGCCAGGTTTGTTGCGCAGTAACGAACTCTTCCTTGCCTTCCCCTAAATACACATGGCCTGCAATGCGGCCCAATGCGGAAACATTTAATGCAAGACCACTGCGCAAAGGCTGTGGTTTGGCGCGGTTAGCTGGTTCGCTTAAGGTGTCAATTCTAAAGCCAAAACCCTTGCCTTGAGAACTATTAGCGCCTAAGGCGAGACGCTGGGTTTGGGGGTTTAGGCCAATATAGCTGTTGCCAATTTGCCAGTTTAAGTCAGTTTGATTGGGCATATTGGCATCATTTTCTTCTACGAAAATTAAGGTCTTATTTTCTATATCAAAAAGAGCACTTAAGATCTGCACTTTGCCGGCAAGTCTTTCTATTTCAAAATAATAACCATAATGATTATTATGCTCGCCAGTTAGCATCCCTGAAAATACCCAATTTAATTTTTCTTTAGAAAGCAATTTTTCTTCTAAAGGAGTTGCAAATGATAAATTAGCTAGTCCGATTAGTATGGATGCTATAAGGACCTTGAGCATGTTTTTATTCCTTTATACTTTTGTTGGGCCAAGGCCCAACCTACAAATATATTTGCTGTGTTAAATGAGCCCAAAACTCATCGCTTATAGTAAGCTCAATGCCTAAACTATACCAATCGTCTTTAGCAAAAGACATACATTTAATTGCATCCTTTTCTGTCATTACTAAAGGGCCTTCTATTTTAGCGAGTTGAGCTTCCTTATAAGCATAATGATCAGGAAAAATTGTAGCTGTAAAGTTTTGCAAACCCAATAGTTTTAGACTCGCAAAAAAACGTTGGGGATGTCCAATACCTGCAATTGCAGTAAATAAATTATCTTTTAAGCTTGCAAGCATCACTTCTTGTCCAGTTTTAATGGACTTTAAACTGCATGGCTTAATTTGCATAAGATAACTCGGAAAATGCAACTCTCTAGTTAAAGTGGTATTGCCATTAAACACAATAAAATCGACGGTTTTTAAGCGGGTTATAGGTTCGCGTAAAGGTCCAGCAGGCAAAAGATAACCATTGCCAAAAAGCCTTTCACTATCAATAACAACAATCTCAATTTTTCGAGCTAAAAATGCGTGCTGCAAGCCATCATCACTAATAATTAAATCAATAGAAAAGCGCTTTAGGAGCTCTTTAACGGCTAAAACACGCAGAGGAGCTATCATTACCTTACAATTTGTTGATCTTGCAATTAATAAAGGCTCATCGCCCACTAGTTTGGCCGAATCTTCTTTAGTTACTAAATGGGGAAACTTACAACCACGTGCGCCATACCCTCTACTTACAATGCCTACTTTCAAGCCTTGTTGCGTATAATAGTTTGCAATAGCAATAACTAAAGGGGTTTTTCCCACGCCGCCTACAGTTAAATTTCCTACCACTATAATAGGCACCTTAGCCTGCCAACAAAAAAAGCGTTTAATGATAAAAGTGCGCAGCTTAAAAATAAGCTTATAAACATAGCTAAAAGGCAATAAAAGCTTGCTTAGCTTAGTGTTGCCATACCAAAGGTGTTGGCTTAACTTATGTAAATAATTCTTGATCAAGAAACTTCCCTTGCTTTAGTTTGATTTGTTTGTTGTTGGGTCCTTATAAGGTGTGCATAATGACCGTTTTTAGCCAGCAGAGTCTCGTGCTCGCCTACTTCAATAACCGCTCCTTGGTTAAGTACAACAATCGCGTCTGCTTTGGTAATTGTAGATAATCTATGGGCTATAACGAGAGTGGTCCTGTTTTGCATTACACTTTCGAGTGCAAGCTGAATAAAATGCTCAGATTCTGAGTCAAGGGCTGAAGTTGCTTCATCTAGGATTAAGATAGGAGCGTTTTTTAATATAGCACGCGCAATTGCGACTCTTTGTCTTTGGCCGCCTGAAAGTAGCAAACCCCTCTCGCCCACCATGGTGTCGTATTTTAACGGAAGTTTTTCAATAAATTCATCGGCAAATGCAAGTCTTGCAGCCATTTTAACTTGGGCTAAATCTTTTATATCCTGGCCATAAGCAATATTGTTAAAAATAGTATCATTAAATAAAATTACATCTTGGCTTACTAAAGCAATCTGTTTACGTAAACTAGCCAAAGACCAGCTAGTAATATCCTGTCCATCGATTAAAATTTTTCCGCTCGTTGGGGTGTAAAACCTAGTTAATAAGCTAGCAATAGTTGACTTGCCACTACCAGAGTGACCAACTAAAGCTAAGGTTTCGCCTTTATTAATTTTAAAGCTAACTTCTTCTAAGACATTTTTACCCCCACGGTAAGAGTAGGTAACCTGATTAAATTCAATGCTGCCTGCAACTAAGCTATTAATTTCCTTGCCAAAAGTAGGCTCTGTTGGCTCTTTTAAGACATTAAATACACTTTCAGCTCCCGCTACACCACGTTGAATAGTAGTATTTAAGGTGGTTAAGGTTTTCATAGGTTTAACTAGTTGTAACATAGCTGCCATAATAGCTAAAAAGGCGCCAGCAGATACCGTCATAATGTTCATTAGCTGAATGGAAATTAGGATTATCATCGCAATTCCAATTGCAATAACAAATTGGACCCCAGCAACATTACACGCCTTACTAACCGCAACTTTCATATCGTTTTGGCGCGCTAAATTAGTAGCTTTAGCAAATTTAGCTTCTTCTATTTTCTGCCCACCAAAAATACGCACAATGCGATAACCTGAAATAGCATCTTGCGCAAGCTCAGTTACTCGACCCATGTTTTGCTGCAGTTGATGACTTATTCTTCTAACTCTTTTATTAGTTTTACTCACAATAAAACCCATAAAAGGTACTGTTACTAAAAAAACCAATGAAAGCTGCCAGCACATAATCAGCATGACAGTTAAAAGCCCAATCACTAAACAGACATTCTGTACAAAGTCAGTTAGCGCATCGGCGCCAACTTGGGCAACCTGCTCGACGTCATATAACATTTTTGAGACGAGTTCTGATGAGGTGCGTTCATCGTAATAATCAGCCGGCAGGGCGAGCACATGCGCAAACACCCGTTGCCGTAAAACAGTAACGACAGATCGTGCAACGCTAGTCATGCAGTAATTGGCAAGAGCACTAAAAAGGCCTCTCAATGTAATGCCTACTAAAACTATTAACGGGATTTTATGCACAAACTGCATATCAATATGCATAAAACCCTTATCCAGAAAAATCTTAATTAGATAAGTAAAACCAGCGTCAATAAGTGAATAAACAATATTAGCTAAAATCCCTAATACCAAAATTAAGGAGAAAGGCTTAACATAAGTGAGTAATTGCTTATAAATAAACTTAATTCCGCTCTTATTATCCGCATTAGTCACAAACGCCCCTTTACCCAACCAAGTGCGCCGGATTTTAGCTTAAATAGCCAGCAACCACAAATGCGTGGCAGTTCACGTATTAATTATTTTGGTTTAGGATGAACCATTTCGGCAAAGGGTAAAGCATCAGCGCTGCGTGAAAGCCTTTCTGCCATAGCTTTTTCTGCATTGGTCGTCTGTCCCCGATTTAAACGGTCGTTATTTCCCTTAAGCAAATCAATTATTCGAAAAACATCGTTCGTGGCCGAGATCCTATCTGTTTCACTACCTAATGACAAACCTCCTATAGTACTATCGGCCATATTTTCGACCTCTGCTAAATGTGCCAATCGTCCAGCCAGTAAATACTGCTCCTTTGCGGTATCATCCAAATTCGCAATAGCTGCTTGCAAGTCTTGAGCATTAGTAATGTGGTCAAACTGCCTTCTACAACGTTCTAAATCACCTTGGGTAACTAATTTATGCTCTTTAAGCTTATTCAAGACTTCTCCTCGTTCATTAGAGGCGGCCATTCTGATTTCCTCTAAAACTGTTTGGGCAGTATCTTCATACTTTTTATCAAACATTTTGGGTCCTGGCATTTTAATCTCCTAGTTTTAGTTATCACGTTTTAAAGTATAGTACATGGGTTTAAATTTGGCTAAAATTGCAAAATACCGAACAAAAGGTCAAGGAATATATGCAAAAAGCTGTAGTATTATTTTCTGGGGGTTTAGACTCAACTACCTGTTTGGCTATTGCTAAAGAAGCAGGTTATATTGTCCACGCTTTAAGTTTTAGCTATGGACAACGGCATGCTGTAGAGCTAAAACATGCTAAAGTTCTTGCTAAGAAACTAGGAGTTGATTGTCATAAAGTTATTAAATTAGATATAGCAGTATTTGCTAATTCTTTGCTTACTCAAAAAGCTAGTAAATTACCGCAATTTAACCCGAGAGACCAAATTGCGCCAACTTATGTCCCTGCGCGTAATACAGTATTTTTAGCCTATGCATTAGCTTATGCAGAGCTGATTGATGCTGCGGCTATTTATATTGGGGTAAGTCAAGTTGATTATTCAGGTTACCCTGATTGCCGTGCTGAGTTTATTGCAGCTTTCCAAGAGCTAGCTAATCTTGCGACTAAAAAAACGGTTTGTAATGGGAAAATAGCGATTAAAGCTCCTTTAATTAACCTTAGTAAAGCAGAAACTATCAAGCTTGGTATTAAACTTAAAATTAATTATCAAGCTACAGTTTCCTGTTATCAAGCAAATGCCAAAGGTGAAGCATGCGGAGTGTGTGATAGTTGTGGCTTACGCAAAGCAGGGTTTAAGGCGGCTAAGGTTTTGGATCCCACTAGATATTATTCCTTTAGTGGTTGAAAAAATTTAGCTATATCTTCTTCTGTCATTTTGATCTGAGTAAATTTATCATCAGACAAGATCCCTTCGAATAAAGAGCGTTTTTTTGTTTGCATTTGGAGCATTGCTTCTTCAACTGTGCTTTTTGCTACTAATCTATAGACAAAAACTGGGTTAATCTGGCCTAAACGATGGGTTCTATCGGTTGCTTGATCTTCAACTGCTGGATTCCACCATGGATCATAGTGGATTACGGTGTCTGCTTTAGTTAAGTTTAATCCAACTCCGCCCGCTTTTAGGCTCATTAAAAATATAGGCGCTTTTCCATTTTGAAAATCTTCGACAACTTCATGGCGATTACGCGTTTCTCCAGTAAGCATGCGATATTTATAGCCTTTGGTTTTAATTTTTTTTTCAATTATGGCAAGCATAGAAGTAAACTGGGAAAAGATTAATATAGAGCGGCCTTCTTCCAGTAAACTTGCTACTAATTCTAATAAAGCATCTAGTTTAGCTGATGATCCTTGGGCTTTGGCGGCAATATTTAGTTTTAATAAGTTAGGGTCACAACAAACTTGGCGTAATTTTAATAATGCATCTAAAAAAACCATTCTACTCCGTACTATACCATGCTGCATAATTGACTCGCGCACCCTTTTTTCCATGCTTAATCTAATCCATTCATATAAATCACGCTGGGCGTCTACTAATTGGATTTGTCTAACTATGGTAGTTTTAGAGGGCAGTTCTTGCAAAACGTCTTTTTTGCTGCGCCTTAATAAAAATGGCTTAACCCGCGCCATTAGATTGTTGCTTACTTCTTTATTCATTGATTTTTCAATTGGATCTTGAAAATAAGTTTTGAAAGTTTTTTTATCGAATAATAAGCCTGGCATAATAAAATTCATTAAGGACCAGAGTTCGCCTAAGTGGTTTTCAAACGGGGTTCCTGATAAGCATAAGCGGTAGCTTGCTTTTATTTGCTGGACCATTAAAGTAATTTGGGCGCGCGAGTTTTTAATCCATTGAGCTTCATCAAGAATTAAATAATAAAAATGCTGTTTGATAAAATTAGCTTTATCTTTTTGGACCAAAGAATAGGTGGTAATTACAATATCATATTGATTGAATACCGCATTTTGCCTATCTTTCCCATGATAAATAAACACTTTAAGGCTAGGGGCAAAACGTTTAGCTTCGGCTTCCCAATTTCGCAGTAAACTTAAAGGAGCCACAATAAGCACAGGTTCTTGTATGCGCTTAGCGGCTTTTTCCACACATAAATGGGCAAGAGTTTGTACAGTTTTGCCAAGGCCCATATCATCAGCAAGTACGCCTCCGAACTTAGAAGCGCGCAATAATTGTAGCCAAGCTAAACCATGGAGCTGATAATCACGGAGATCTGCTTTAAAAAAGTCTGGGAGCGTAACTTTAGCAAGGGTGTCTATATGCATAAAGTCTGGTAAACCTTTTGCCAGCGAACTATTAGACCATTGCCTTTGTAAAGAAGCATTAAGTGCCTGCAAAGCTTCTTGCATTACTACCATCTGATATTTTTTTAGCTTTAAACGCTTATCTACGTTAAAAATACCTTTTTCTAAAAATAAAAAATCAATGAATGGCTTTAATCTTTGCCAAGCAAGCGTAAGCACTTTATTTTTACCAATCTCTATATCAAATGTATGATCAAGCGGTAAATCTTGCCATTCTTCTCTAGTATATTTTGCTAATAATTTAACGATAATAGGGAGCAAATTAACTTCTTCGTTATCTATTATTATCCCAAGTTCATAGGCAAAAAAATCTGCTTGGTCCTCGATGTGGCTATACCATTTAACTTCTTCAGCATTGATATTTTCTTTGTAAATAGTATTTAAAAGAATAAGTTCGCCATTAATTTTACTAAGCCAAGGAGTAAACTCATTTTTAATTTGCTGAAGATTCTCATGTTTAAGCTGAAATTCCCCAGAACCATCTTCTTGCCAGGTAACAAACGCCAGTTTTTTTCTTAAAAGCGCGAAAAACTGCTTTTCAAAGGTAGAGGCGCGCAAAATTTTCGCGATAACTTTATTATGCTGTTTATATATATATTCTTGTGGACTATTAAAGTTAAGGCTGTTGCCTTGGTATTCAAAGGATAAACGCGCTGTGCCACTCAATTCACCAGCTTTTTCCCTACACCCTAGAGTGATGTTTGGAGTTGGCGTTAGCTCTATTGCACTTAGTTTATCAAGAGAAAATGGTTTAGGGGGTTTTTGCGTTACTAACTCTAAAACCCCAATTGTTGGCACGTTTTTGTCTATATACCAGTATTTATCTAACCTAACTACCTCAAGGACTTTGCCTTTATGTTCAAAAGCTAAGGTTTGCTGACCTTCATTGGTAACTTGCCAAGCTAATTTAGCTTTTATTTTTTTGGCGCGATGCCAGGGTAAATCGCTAAATTTATCTATTGCTCTGCCTGAGGATAATAATAGCTCAAGAGTAGAGGAGCTTGTTAGGTTAAGTAAATTTCCTCTCGGGGTAAGTTTTTTTAATATTTCGGCATCTTCATTGTTTTGTGCAAGGTTTTCTATTTGGTTAACCTCTTCTTTTTTTCCTAAAATGCCATTTTTTAAAATTCGTGCGCGCAAAAGCTCGACAGTAAAGGAGTTATTTAGGATAGTAAGCGCGTAATAATACTCATGAGTTTTTCGGGCTTTATTATCTATTAGGGCTTTCTCGGTATATTTTTTAATAGAAGCATCTAAAACTTCTATTTTAAAGGAGGGGTTGGTTGCGCGCTCACGGAAATAAAGATGCAGTAAGCTTGCGGCAGCATGTTCACAGTTAAATTGGACTTGACAGCTACAACGAGCATTTGTCTTAGGCCAAGTTTTTATATCAAGATAAACATCGAACAAACTACCTAAGTTCCCCTTAATGCGCGCATGCATAAGGCCATCGCTTAACCTTATGTTTAAAATACCTTCTTGCAGAACATGCAGAACTCCTGCACGTAGATTGGTTGCTGAGAAGGCTTCAGGTAGATGTTTTAGGATACGATGTAACATGGACAGTAGCCACAAAATTTACGGCAAACTACCAGTATATCATAAATAGAAGTATTTTTTGTTGGGCCAAGGCCCAACAAACAGGGCTGTCCCGTCTTAATAAATCATAAAAG
>Ga0155589_142_pt3 | contig 50150 bp, 40 predicted proteins | sample RifCSPhighO2_12_FD_107246 | JGI IMG/M metagenome (GOLD analysis project Ga0155589, IMG submission 107246) | Legionellales bacterium RIFCSPHIGHO2_12_FULL_37_14 | reverse complement strand
TTCTAAGTCAGGAGCTTTTTGCTTGGTTGCTTTACGATTTACTTCATTGCTTAGTATAGCCAGAAATGCGCGCGAAAATAGTGAAGAGGAAGAACCTACACCAAGCAATGAAGTAAATCGTAAAGCAACCAAGCAAAAAGCTCCTGACTTAGAAGCTTTGCTATTTGATATCGCAAATATTGCCCCTATTAGAATAGAATTTCCTCCAAAAATGAATATTGAACCCCCAGCTGATTTAGGAGACCGATATCGTAGGTTTGCGAAAGCTCTCCAAGAACTTCAAAGTGGTTTAAAGAGATGTCAAATCACATTAAGCGATAATAAAAGCTACAATAAAGCAATAATGACAGCTGATTTGCAGCAGCTTATTGATAATTTTCAAACAGCGCTTGCAAGGTTAGATTTTAAGCTTGAGGAAACTTATACTTCAGTAGGTATTTATCAAAAATGGGGTCAACAAGTCCAAGACTACATACATAGTTTAGTTGAGTCTACTCAAGCTGAAAATCCAAACTCCCAAGTTTCAACCAACCAAGCGAGAAGTTTTTTTGCTTCTCCTGCAAATACCTTTACTGCCAAAAAACCATACAATATGGTAATACAGCAGCTTTACACTACGCTAGAGTTACTTAGAAATATTGATGGTGAAAAAACATTAACCGAAAAGCTCGCTAATTTGCTTGCTATTCAATTAAGGCAATTAGAATCTTATCAAAGCCTATCAAACGACAGTATGGCAAGCATAAGGAGTGTCTTGGATGAAATAATGCAGCTGCCGTTACCGAATAATGGTACTGCCCAAGAAAAAATAAAAACTATTAATAAAGAAGTAAGCACGTGTCTTTTAGATATGTGCTCCTACGCTTCACCCAAAGATTCTCCACAACCTTCTGGTGTTTCAAGTAAATAACATACTTAAGCGAACGTTTGCGTTACCAAAATACATCTGATTTATTTCTTGATAGTAAAGTTAAATTTATATACAATGCTTAAATTCAAGTTTAGATTTTGCATACTAAGGGTTTATTTTATGAGGAAGTTTGGTTTTAAGTTATCTCAAGAATTGATGAAAAAATTAACTAAAAAAGCTGGCAAAAATCCTGAACTGTCAAAGCCAGTATTGGCATGGCTTGAAAGAATTGATAATAGTACAAGTGATAAAATACCAAAAAAAATATCTGAAGAGATAAGCTTGCGATCAAGTCGTGGCGGCTAATTTTTCTTTGTGCATGATGATGCTAGGTTTATTTATCTTTGTCTATTTTTTTAATAGAAGGCTTATCTTGAGTTGAATATTCAATATTCTCTATCCACTTTTTTTCTGCTTCAGTGAGCTCATGCACTTTTTTGCGATTTATTGATAATTTATTATCCAAATCAATGTTAATTATATTTTGCTTTTTGCTACTGTGTTTGTCGTCCACTTTTTCCCCCTTGGTTAAATGTGAGATTGTTTTGTTGCTTCTGCAGATTGTTTTTCGCATACTTTATCAATGAACAATGCGCTCAATGGAGAATTACCGGCCACTTTTTTATAAATTTCATCATCATCAATAACAAAAGATTTTGTTACTGGGTCGAAGTGTGCGTATATATGTTCATTAACATTGCTATCTTTCGTTGGATCAAAATCAGGATCTACCAACACCATTGAATCAAGGACGTTCGCATATGAAGTTAAAAACTCATTTACAAGTTGTTCATTTGTTGCCGACTCTTGTTCAGCCTCATTTTCTGTGAGCGTAAGATCTTTTCTTGCATTAAATTTAATTAACTTGTCAAGTTGAAATATTATAAACTTTTTTGAGGTAGAGTCAGCTGTAGCTACTGGATTTTTAGATTCTTTTGTGGCTTTATCATGCACGAAAGTTGTTTCATAAAATACTATATTTGCTTGTTTAGAGTCATTACTTTTTACAAGTTCTTCCACTGCTTCAGGCATCATTATACTAACACCCCTTTGTCCATTACAAATGTAATGAGGTGAAACATACCTACCTGTACTATTAAATCTTTGCATAGCCCCTTCAACTATCAAGTCTGGACTGTCATGTACAGCTACAAAGCAGTATAAATTTTTTCCAGATTTCATAGCATCATTAATTCTTGCTTGGGTAATAACAATAACTTCTTTTATTATATCAGGAGCTTGATTTTGTGTACTACGCATATGTTCTAAATCATGTTCAACATTTTTCATGGTAGCAGCTAAGAGTTCATGTGAATAATCACCTCTTTGGGTTGGCGAGCGGTAAATTATTTTGCCGCCTAAATCTAATAATGGGTGATAATCATCAGGTGTTAAACGGCATAGATGCATCATGTTAATAGATCCATTTTCAATTAATTTTCTTGTTATAAGTCCTTTACCACTAGCGGCAGGGCCAGCAATCATAAAGTAGCTATTTGTTTCTTTACTTGGTAAACGCCTAATTTTTCCTGTTTGCATTTGGTTTTCAAGTTCATCCGCGACAAATTCATGCAATCGCCTTGAGTAATTACTATGCACTACAACTTCACGTACAACATCTACAGATTTATCTGAAGTTGGTACTTGTTTAACTCTTAATAAAGCAGGATCATGCGACATTTGTTCTAACATTTCTTGAGAATCGTTCAAAAGGCTATCTATAAACTGCTCTGCTTGTTCTTGGCCTTCTTTGTATAGATCATGATAAATCTTTTCTAATAATTCAATTTTGCCTGAGGAAATAAAATAGTTATAAAACTCTTCGGCTATACGGTTAAATTCATCTGGATCTTTAGTAGAAACCTTTGACATCATTTGACGAATAATTTCAAATGTAAGCGCTTTTTCTACTTTGTAATTAGTAAATGAAAATGCGAGCAGCTGATCCTTGTCATTGCTAGGATCTAAATTTAATGCAAGGGCCATTTCTCTTAATTCAACTTGGGGAAGACGCGCGCATTGTACAACAGGGTGTTTTGGATCTTGGGGAGAGTTAGCCGAGAAAAACCCTAAAGATGGCACCCGTGTTCCAGTTGCAAACAAACTAGATAAATAACTTGCTGCAGGATTAGTTTTAACAGATATATTTGATGTCCGTAACACCACTTTTCTATACATTATGAATTAAAACAATATTTATTGTATATAAAGTATAGGTTAATTGTATAAAAAATCAAAATTGATATAATTTATGTCAAAGCCCTTTTATATCAACAAAAAGCATTAATTTAGCAAGGGCTCCGTGTTTTGCCTAGTTGAAACAGTGGCTGGCTGCGATGTTTGGGTGCTAGTAGAGCGTTTGTTGGCGAAGAAAGACATTGCTGGCACCGCTTCAACTTTAAGAGGTGGAATGTGGTGTGGGGGTTTATGGCCAGAGTTTGGTGGGGTTGAATCAACAGGAGACTCATTGCCACCACTGGGAAAAGAAGTTTCATAAGACCTTAACTCTAACGTTGCAGCCTGGCGTATGGCTTCTTCTACTAAATCTGAATCATCAAATGCTTCATCATACTTAGCATCAGCAAGCACGTGCTCTATAGCCTTAGTGAACAAGATTGAATCAGTAGGTTGCATATCGCTTACCTCAATCCCAACTTCTGCGGCAAATAATAATACATCAGCAATGGTCAAAGTCTTTTTAGGTTTTGTGCTGAGAAAAATTTTTAATTCGTTAAGAAAGTTTTCGGTTCTTGATAAAGCTTCTTTATGCTTAGCTTCAGGAGGCATAGTTGGCATAGTACAAGTAGCAGAAGAGAGTAAATCAGGTGAACTTGGGGAGTTAAGAGGCACTATACTAACACTGCGGGCAAACTTACAGGTTCTTTTTCTGGTAATTCTCCGGTTTCTTATGATTTTCATGTTTTCGAGAAACTTATCATCATGCGCTTTGAGCGCTTTATCATCTAATTCATTATCCTTAGGGCTTCTAGCACTATATGAAGATTCGTTAATCTTACTTTGAGCTTTAAGAATTGATCGCAACGCACTTGCTCTTAAAATTGGCTCTAGGGGTACATTTCCTGAGGGTGCGCAGTTTTCCATAGGATTAGGTTTTTTTGCATCTTTTGGTGGCATTTTGCTTATTAATTTGTAAAAAACTGATATTATAATGCCTAGACACTTTTTAGGCAAATTATTTTTATTTAGGTTAAATAATGACTAATCTTGACATTTTTTACCGCTTTTAAACATCATGCTTATAAAAGAGGAGGTAAAATAGGAAAAAATTGTATTTTTACTCTTGAATGCTAATTAGTATGACTTATAATGGACAGCGCCAATAGGAAATAAATTGGCATTTCACTAATAAAAAATATGGAGTTAATTATGGAAAATAACAACCAACCACGTGTTTTAGCTTATCAACTAGCTCAAGCTGTTCCAGACGATTTGCTACAAGACATCTCAGGTGGCGGTAATATGCCAGCTTTCGTCATAACCTTCAAAATCACAGGCAATTTACACCATATTGATTTTCAGCCTGATTATCGATCCGATTAATTATTTTTTCGTTTGACAATTTATCCCTACCGCCTATGTGCCGAGATTTGTTCGCGGCATCTAGGCGGAGTTAAAGTAATTTAAAGGATCATTATGAAATATTTAATTTATACGCAGCCTGATGATGCGCATGCAGTAATTGTTAAATTAGTTCTCGAAGAGCTGGGTCATGAAGTACAGTTGTGGTTTGCCGCGGATCAGCCTAGCTTATTAACTCACTCAGTATCGGTAAACCTCCATCGAACCTTTTGGGCGAGCTCAGATCACATGCCCGAGTATGGTCTTAGCGAGTTTGATGTTATTTGGCATAGAAGAGTCGATCAACCAAAAGTGCCAAAGCACCTTACCCACCCTGGGGATTATACTTTTGTAATCCGAGAGAATAGGCTATTTCTCGATTCTATTACTTCCTTACTCTCAACCCAAGCATGGTGGGTTAACGATCCTTTAGCCGCTAGGCGTGCCAATTCTAAATTATTACAATTACACTTAGCAAAAAAGTGCGGCCTCCAAATTCCCGCCACACTTTGCTCTAATTCCCCCCAAGACATTAAATCTTTTATCAAGGCATATCAAAAAGAAGGGGTAATTTATAAGGCCCTTTGCCCTAATATTTGGGCGGAAAAAGCAAACCTTAAAGCCCTATATACAGCTATCATTGATGCAAAACAGTTGCCATCTGATGAGGTTTTAAAACTTACTCCAGGAATATATCAACCCTATGTTAAGAAAAAATATGAGTTAAGAGTAAATTGTTTTGGCAAAGATTGTGTCGCTACTAAAGTTAATTCCCAAGAGCAAGAAAACAGCAAAATTGATTGGCGGGCTTCTTCTGAGGACACTCTTTCTATAGAGCCATATCACTTACCCCAATCTATAGAATTTAAATTGCAATCCTTAATGCGGCAGCTCGGCTTAGCATTTGGTTGCATTGATATGATTGTTAGCCCCGAAAATGAATATATATTCCTCGAAATTAACGAACAAGGACAATTTCTCTGGATTGAAGAAATGGAACCTAATATTTTGCTCTTAGATAGATTTGTTAACTTTATGCAACATCGCTCATTTTATTTTAACTGGAATCCCAGAGAGGCAAATATAAGGCTAAAAGATTATCAAAGAGACACTATTCAACAAGTAAAGGAAAATATGGCGCAACATGTATATGAGAATTTACCAAGAGCATAACAATGTAACAGGAGATTAATATGCAACCAATTTTTAAATTTATGCAAATTGCCTTTTTAATGAGTTTTTTCTACAGCTATTGCTTTGCTGAAGCAAACGTCGATTTATTTGGTGATGATTCGGCAAAAGGGGAGGAGGTATTGCGCGAATATGCGACTCATTTGGCTAAATTGGTAGATAAAAAGTGGAAAATGGAAGAAAAATATCAATTCAACTTACCAGAAAAGGTGCAAGCCAAGCTGCAAAAAGAGCGTGCAAAAATGTGTTCATTAATAAAAAATAAAGGCAACTACCTCTATGTAGACTTCGAAACTGTATATTACCCCGATGAAAACACCCATTACACTACAATAGAAGTCATAAAAAAAGAAGAAAAACACCGCTTAAAATGGTTAAAAGACCAAGAAGCTGAGCCAAAGCCTCAACTCGAAAAAAACGACTTAATAACTGCTATGCAAAACTACATTAAAAAAGGTATGGAGCTTATGCTAAACCATGAGCTTGATGTGAATAGCATTCAGTGCACAGGTTATCACTGTTTGTTTGGTTTTGAAAATCCACAACTTAAGCCTTACAAAGAACAATTTTCCCAAGGAGTAATTACCGATAAATTTCTTATAATCCAAACTCTAGCTCAAGATAAAGATAAAGCCCGTAGAGCAGCTAGTGTCTTTCTCGTTGGCGAGTTTACTAATCCTCATGAAATTCTTGCCACTTTACTCCCATATGTAAAAGATAAAGATGAGGAAGTACGCAATAATGCCATGCGCGTTATAGCTAATACCATGCACAAATCAGGATACAAAAAAGTTGATATCATGCCATTTATAGAACTTTTAGACTCGCCTTATGAATCTGATAGAAATAAAGCGCTGTTTGTTTTACTTGAAGCCGCTTCCCTTACTAAACAAAACCTAGCAATTAGGTTATTAGCAGAAGATAAATTAAAACAACTAGCAAAATTAACTCAACCAAACAATAAACTATTCGCCCAACAAATCCTAGCCAAACTAACCAAACAGTAGGTTGGGCCTTGGCCCAACAAAAAAATGCAAAAAAGAGAAACCCATGTCCAACCACTTAACCCCACTACAAAATACTAATCAAAAAAGGGTAGAAAACCTATTGCGCCAAGAAGTAAAGCAAAAATCAGCAAAAGAGGCTATTGGATCAATCTTCTTAGAGGTTCAGTTTGCGTATGAGCTTTGTATCTGGTTGGGAGTGATTTTAGCTACAGCTTTAGGTATTTGGTTTTATGTTGGTAGTTATCAGGAAAAAGCCATAGTAAAAGGCTACCTTGATCTAAAACCTGCATTACTCGAAGTATTTCCTCGATCTCCTGGCTTGTTAGTAAAACAATGGACTTATGTTGGGCAAAAAGTTAAAAAAGGTGAGGTTTTATTTAAAGTTAGCTCAAGCATAGATGGGACTAAACAAGAATTTACCGCCCATTTAAATAAATTAGAGCAGCTTATTGCTAAAATGGAACAAGATATAACAATAAAACGCCAGCGGCTAAAACAATTTAAGCAACTCTTGGTTAAACATTACCTATCATTTTCCCAATATGAAGCCGAAAAACGCCAGCTCCGCGCAAAAGAACAAGACATTGAGCAACTCAAAGTACAGCAAATTAAGTCTAAAATTTCGCAGTCTTACGTCATTATGGCGCCTATTACAGGGGTTGTAAGTGAGATTGCTTTTCAGGTTGGCAGTTACGTTGATGGCAGAAAATCAGTCCTTAAAATAAAGCCAATTAGCGCAAAATGGTTGGCTAAACTTTTAATTCCAGTAAAGCAGTTACGTTTTGTCACCCCGCTAACCGAAACATTCTTAAGGTATGATCCATATGCCTACAAACGTTATGGCACCGTAAAAGGTTTTATTACCGCTGAAACCTTACATATTGCTAAACCAAGTTCAGTTAGCCGTGCTTTTAATATTGAAGAACCTTTTTATGAAGTTAATGTAAAGCTTGATAAGCCTTACTTATACTGGCGCACCTTTAAACTCCCAATTTATCATGGGATGACACTTGAAGCCGTGTTATTAGGTGAAAGGCGGGCTTTATGGGAGTGGGTATGGAGTAAGGTGGGATGAATTTCCTTAAACAGCTACCTATGTATATGCAATATGAAGAAGCTGAGTGTGGTTTAGCTTGCATTGCCATGATAGCTAATTATTATGGTCACGAGCTTGATTTAACTTCACTTAGAAATACCATGGCAACCTCAGGCATGGGGATGAATTTACTCGAGATGAAACAGATTTTTTTGCAACTCCAATTAAAAGCCCAAGCCTTTAAAGTTGAACCAGATCTCTTACCAGCTATGCCTAAACCAGCGGTCCTGCACTGGGAGCAAGATCATTTCGTTGTCTTAAAAAAAATGAATAAAAAATGGATATGGATCCACGATCCTGCTATTGGGGTTAGAAAATGTAACTTCCACGAATTATCAGATGCATTTACGGGTATTATTCTCGTAATAGAACCTATGCAACAGTTTGCAAGCCTTAAGGGCAAAACAAGGTTGCGCGTCAAGGATCTTATTGCGCAAATAACCGGCTTTAAAAAAGTGCTGAGTTTACTGATTATTGTTAGCCTTATAATAGAAGTAGGGCAATTAATTCCAACTATCTTGATTCAATATATTACAGATGCAGCAGTACAAACTCAGGATTTTAAAAATTTAGTTATTCTCTTAATCGGCATAAGCTTAGCTTTAAGTTTTTTTGTTTTAATGACATATGTAAAAGAAAGATTTTTAATCAGTGTAGTACTGCGCTTTAAAGAGCAGTTTTTTTCCAATGCGATGTATCACTTAATGTTCTTGCCTATAGCATTTTTTCACAAAAGATTGCACGGTCAAATACAGTTTTCCTTTCAAGCATTAGAAGAAGTGCAAAAAAAGATAACCACTGAAGCTTTTCAACTATTATTTGAGGTAATTGTTTTAGTGTTCACCGCAATTGTAATGTTAATCTATAGCATTCCCTTAAGCTTATTAGTCTTTGGCTTTGTTGCGGTTTCTTTAATTATTCGTTTATTAAGCTATAAACATTTAAAAACCTATAAACAACATACATTTCATTTGCATGGCCAAGTTGCCACTACATTTTTAGAAACCATACAATTAATGCTGCCTATTAAAGTATCTGCTAAAGAGATACAGCGCCTAGAGAGTTGGCGATCTCAGTATACTAAATCTTTGAATGCTGATTTTATAACTTCTAAGTTACAGCTTAGCTATCAAATTAGTAATCAATTTTTAACTAATCTTGAGTATGTTGGGGTTATAGGATTAGGAGTTTATTTTATTAAACTAAATAAATTATCCATAGGAATGTTATTAGCATTTATTGCGTATCGAACTGCTTTTACCGCTAAAGCGCAAGATGTACTTAGCCATATATTTAATTACCGCTTGCTCGACATTGAGCTTAACAGGGTTAACGATATCTTAAGCACAGAGGCTGAAGATTTAAATTTGGGATTTTCTCTTAAACGCGAAGTAAAAGGGGCATTAAGCTTAAAAAACATAAGTTTTTGTTATCAAAAAGAAAAACCTTTAATAAAAAATTTAAGCTTAGCCGTTGAGCCTATGGAGAAGCTGGCTATAATAGGCCCTTCAGGTTGCGGCAAAACAACTCTTTTAAAGTTAATGATAGGCTTAATTGAGCCTATTGCAGGGGAAATTACCCTTGATGGAATAAAACTTAAAGATTGGGGTTTACATTACTACCGCAAGCTTTTAGGCGTTGTTATGCAAGACGATCGTTTATTAAGCGCCAGCATTGTGGAAAATATAGTTTTTTTTGCGGAAAAAGTTGATACAACTTGGTTATATGAGCTAGGAAAAATGTGTGCAATAGATGAATTTGTCCATACTTTTCCTATGGGGTATAGAACCCGTATTGGGGAACAGGGTACTTTATTATCCGGCGGACAAAAAGCTAGGGTCTTATTAGCTAGAGCCTTATATAAAAAACCGCGTATACTCTTTTTAGATGAAGCAACCAGCCATCTTGATATTGCTTGTGAAGCAAATATTTACTCTGCCTTACAACCCTTAAATATTACCCAAATTATGGTGGCACATAGGCCAGAAAGTATTAAAGTAGCTGACAGAGTGTACGACTTAAGTGGACAAAATAATGGTGAATCTTGCAACTGAAAAAGCCAAATTTAAATGGTTATGTAGGCGTGGCATGCTCGAGCTTGATATCTTATTAGCTAGATTTTGCGATCAAAAACTAAATACTTTATCGCAGCAAGACCTACAAAAGTTAACCAAATTATTACAAGCCTCAGATCCAGAATTATTAAATTGGCTAACAGGCAGCTCAAAGCCTAATGATGAGGAGTCTCTTAATGTGGTCAATTGGATCAGATCTTACCTTGAACTTAAATAAATCCCCCCAATTTCAAAAGACAGTTATAATTTTAACCTTATTATTAACTTGGGATATTGCAATTTCACCCGTATTTTGGCTATTAAAGTCAATTATTTTACTAATATTATACATTTATGCCTATAAGCTTTTTAGCAGAGGCAAGCCCCATAAAAACATATTAGCCTTAGCGTATCATGGAGAAAACTGGCTTTGTGAAGATCTAAATAACCAAATAACAACTTTTACCCACAGTAAAGTGCTATTAAACACTGGATTGTTCATTATATTGCAGCTAACTAAAGATAACAAAAAGTTTAATTATGTAATCTTCCATGATCAATTAACCAAACAAATTTTACGTAAACTAATGTGGGTGCAAAAGGCTAAACTATCAGTATAATAGTTAACTTTAACCAGGGTGTTTTATGCCAATTTATGAATATGTTTGTAAAAAATGTTCGCATCATTTTGAGGTTTTGCAGAAGTTAGCTAGTAAAGAGAAGCCTTTTTGTCCTGCGTGTAAAGCGCGTAAGGTTGAGCGGATTGTTTCTGCTGCGGGGTTTCAGTTGAAGGGGACTGGTTGGTATGCTACTGATTTTAAATCTACTCCTAGGAAAGAGAAAGAGGTTAAACCAGATGCTGCTCCTAAAAAAGATGAAAAAAAAGCCCCACAACCTGCAAATGATAGTTCTACATCTAAGGCTGAATAAATGCGCACACATTACTGTACCGAAGTAAGCTTACAAGACACTGGCAAAAAAGTAACCATGTGTGGTTGGGTGCACAGTAGGCGTTACCATGGACATATTACTTTTTTAAATTTACGTGATGTATCAGGCATTGTGCAAGTTGTTTTTGATGCCAAGAATTTTCCTCTTGCTGCTAATTTAAGGCTTGAAGCAGTTGTTAAAATTACAGGAGTAGTTAGGGAAAGGCCAAAGGAGATGTACAACAAAGACATGCAAACCGGGGAGCTTGAAATAGCTCTTGAAGAGCTTGTGATTTTAAATAATTGCGAGCCTTTGCCATTTTTACCTGACGATCTGCAAACTGTTAGTGATGATGTGCGTTATCGTTATCGTTATCTAGATTTAAGGCGCGTAGAGATGCAGCATAATTTACGCTTGCGCCATCAAATGACCAAACTTATTCATAACTACCTTGACAACTTAGGCTTCATTGAAATCGAAACTCCCATGCTTACTAAAGCAACTCCAGAAGGAGCGCGAGATTATTTAGTGCCCTCAAGAGTTCACCCTGGAGAGTTTTATGCTCTGCCGCAGTCGCCGCAGCTTTTTAAACAATTATTAATGGCTTCAGGCTTTGATAAGTACTATCAAATTGCTCGCTGTTTTCGCGATGAAGATTTACGTGCCGATAGGCAACCTGATTTTACCCAAATAGATCTTGAAATGTCTTTTGTAGATGAAGCAGCCATTCAAAATGTCGCTGAAGGTATGATTATAGAGATCTTCAAAAATTTACTTAATATAGCCATTCCATCGCCTATTCCAAGAATGCAATATAGTGAAGCTATGCAAAAATATGGCAGTGATAAGCCAGACTTAAGGATTAATCTTGAGCTTAAAGATGTAGCAGAGGTATTTAAAGAAAGTAATTTTTCCTTGTTTAAAACAATTGCTAATAGTGCTAATTCACGCATAGTTGCATTACGCATTCCGCATGGCGCTTCTTTAAGCCGGAAACAAATTGACGATTATAGCGCTTTTGTAGCTAAGTTTGGGGCTAAAGGCTTAGCTTATATTAAAGTTAATTCGCTAGATGGAATAGAAGGTTTGCAGTCGCCTATTTTAAAATTTTTAGCTCTTCATGAAGTTAATGAAGTATTAAAATTAACTCAAGCACAGCCTAATGATATTTTGTTTTTTGGCGCTGGGGATGCTTTTGTTGTTAATGAATCAATGGGCGCGCTCCGAGTTAAGTTAGGTCATGACTTTAATTTAGTAGCTGCTGGGATTGCTTGTGTTTGGATAGTTAATTGGCCGATGTTTGAAAAAGATCCTAATAATGGTAATTGGTTAGCCATGCATCATCCTTTTACCGCACCGCTTGAGCTTGATGCCGAAAAGCTTTTAAAAGATCCACTGTCGCTAATTGCGCGTGCTTATGATTTGGTAATTAATGGTTATGAAATAGGAGGAGGTTCAATTCGTATTCATAGTAGAGATTATCAAGAAGCAGTCTTTAAATTACTCCAAATTAGTAGAGAAGAGGCGGCTAATAAGTTTGGATTTTTATTAGAGGCCTTGCAACATGGCTGTCCACCGCATGGCGGTTTAGCATTTGGGTTGGATCGCCTAGCAATGATTCTTGCAGGTTCAACATCTATTCGGGACGTGATAGCATTTCCTAAAACCCAATCAGCTACTTGTTTGTTGACTAGTGCACCTTCTAAAGTGGCAAAGCAAGCATTACAAGAGTTACATATAAATATTACTAACTAAAGAATAATACGGAGAAAAAAGATGGAGCATTTGCAGATACATTTTTCTCGATGCTATCGCATTTTATTGGCTCTCGTATTTTGTATAGTTAGCTCAAGTTTATTAGCCGATCAGCTAGAAAAGCAGAGATTTTTGTATTTATCGCAACAAAAAAACGATTTTAGCTTTCTAATTAAGCAAGCCTTAATTCCTTTACCCTTAAATTTACAAGGTGAAGCTATACGGAAAAAAGCTAAAGCGAATGAAGATAGTTTACTCTTGTTACGCGAAAAAATAGTCAGCATTAAAGAGCAGCTCCATCAGGAAAATCAACATATTGCAGTTTTACAAAAAACCATTAAGGACTTACAAAAATCAACTGCTCGCGTCCTAACCCATCCAGAAGTTGAAGCTTCGTTGCAACAGCTTAAAGATTCGGTAAATTTATGTAATAGCAATCGCGTCATTCTTGAAGATACTTTAATGCTTGCTTTTCAGTACGAGTCTATTTTAATCACCAAACATCGCAAGCTAAGGCTTATGCAGGCCAAGGAACAATATAATCAAGCAATAAAGCGCATTCAAACAGATCAGGATTTTTTAGCTAAAAACCTTACTGATTTATACGCAGATGGCATGCAGCTTCAGCAATTGCTCCATACAGAAAAAGAACCTGACAAAATATTAGCCAATGAAAAAAAGATTTTATTAAATAATAAGTCCATAGACTTTATTCAATCGCAATTAAGTTTATTAGAGCTAAACCAACATTGGATGGATGCTGAATTTGCTTTACAAAAAAATCCTACTATGAGCAGCCTTGAGGCTACAACACAGATTTATCGTGATGGAATAGATGCATTAATTAAGCAAGAAGCAAATTTAAAGGAGCAATTAAATTTGCTAAATATTTTAGGGAAGCGTTTTGCCACTCCAGATCTAAAGCCAATATGGAGCTCGCTTGTTGACAGCATTAAAACTAAAATTCGCGAAATTGGGGTACAAGAGCAAACCTTAGAAGAAGATTTGGCCGCCCAACAAGATGCCTTATCAAAGCAGCTATCTATGCGCACCCATTTGCCTGATTTAAGCTCAGAAAGCTGGATAAGCATTAGTAAACAACTAACTATTATTCCACTTAAATTTGTTAATTATCTAAAACAATTATTTTTGCGCGTTTGGGATAATTATGGGTGGCAAGATTGGATTTTTAAATTTTTCTTTTGGCTTGAAATATCATTTCCTATCCTTGTTGTACTTGGGTTAAGACCTTTTATCAAACAAGCTATTGTAGCTCCTGTGCCTCAGAGGTTAATTAAAAAAGTATACCGCGGGATTCTTATTTTATTTTGGCGCAACATCTTTCCTTTAACTCTGCTCGCAGTTTGGTGGGTCGCGTTTTATGTTAATGATGTACCTTTTACAAGTTATGCTTTACTTTTTTCCTTAGTTTTAGTTTATGTATTCTTTCATCTCCTAGGCTTGATTTCACACTTGGTGTTAATAGATAAAGACAGCGATATTTCCGAACACGATTTGCACTTACACCATAATATAAAGTATTTACTAAATGTTGGCATGCTAACAACAATTTTATTAGTTTTTAGTCATCAGTACCCATTAAATTTTTTTGTGCAAGAATTATTTAATCGCTTATTTATGTTGTATCTAGTAGTAATCGCGTTTGTAGCCTTTAAAAGTCGCCAGCTTATTACCCAATTAATTGCGCCGGTTTTAAATACTAAAAAACGCTATATTAAAAATTTTATTTTGTTACTCATGATGATAGTTCCCGCCACTTTATTAACTACAGCAGTTATTGGATTATTGGGTTACCAAAATTTAGCTTGGAGTTTAAGTAAGTTTCAGGCGCAGTTTTTATCGCTCCTTGCTGCATATATGTTAATAAGGGGCTTAATGATCGATGTACTTGAGCTTATTTCTGAATGGATGATTGCTTCACTATATAATGGCTGGTTGTGGATAGAAGCGCTACTTAAGCCTTTGGATAATTTATTACGGTTTTTCCTCTTTATGGCATTTTTGTTTGCCGTTATTAAATTAATTGATAGTTATTTAAGCTACTCTATAGCTACGATGATATTTTCATTTTCTGATTATACTTTAATAAAATCACCAGGAATTGAAATTACCGTAATTAGTGTTGTTTACTTTATTGCTTTGCTCTTTTTGTTCATCTGGTTAGCTAAATGGACCCGTGAATTTTGTTATAGATGGCTATATAAACAAATAAACGACGTTGGGATCCGCAATAGTTTCTCAGTGTTTACCCAATACACAGTCATTACTATCGGTTTTTTTGTAACCGTCAGGGTTTTAGGTTTTGACTTTGCCGGCTTATCTTTAATTTTAGGTGGTCTTGCAGTTGGAATGGGCTTTGGGCTAAGAGATTTTGCTAGCAATATTGTCGGCGGGCTTACTTTATTAATAGAAAGGCCTGTACGGGAGGGCGATTTAATTACCATAGGAGACTTTGAGGGTAGGGTCGAACATATAGGTATTAGATCAATGCGGGTTTGTTCTTGGGATAATAAAGAAGTCTTAATTCCAAATGCCGAAACTTTTAATAAACCATTCACTAACTGGACTCATCAAAATAGCATCGTTAGAACGGTTGTCCCTATTAAGGCTTCACGCTTTGATGATCCTGAGAAAGTGCATAAAATTTTGCTTGAATCTTTAGAACATATTCCTGAAATACTATCTACGCCTGCCCCTGAAGTTTTTTTAACCCAAATTGACGAAGTGTTATTATCTTTTGAGATTAGATATTTTGTGAATATTAATTTGCATACGCGTTTTGCTATACGATCTAAGTTGTTATTTTATATTACCACTTTATTTAAAGAAGCAGGCTTAAATCCTCCAACTCCATCGCTCCATGTTGAATTAGCTAATCTTAAAAATAAGCAACTTGATGAATGAGAAAAGTTTACTGACAAACTGTATTGCAATTGAAGGGCTTACATTTGCCCAAGTAGCCATGCAGCTTAAAACTCAACCTGCAGCAGCAACAATAATGCGTAAAGGTTGGGTAGGTCAGGCAATTGAGCGTTTACTTGGTCTTGAAAATAACTCGCAAGCAGGTCCTGACTTTATACAGTTAGGCATTGAACTTAAAACTTTACCCCTAAATGCTGCAATGAAGCCTACGGAGTCAACATTTGTTACCGGAATATCATTATTAAATTTGCATAAAGAAACTTGGGTTACTTCAAGGTGCTTTGCTAAATTAAAACGAGTTTTATGGGTTCCTGTAGAGGGCGACAAATCAATCCCATTTTTAGCGCGCAGAATAGGTAAAGCTTTTCTTTGGTCCCCAAACATAGATGAGGAGCAGGTTTTGCAAAGTGATTGGACCTTTTTGACAACTTTAATATCACTAGGAAGAACCTCTCTAATCGACGCAAAGCTTGGAGAGTATTTGCAAGTTAGACCAAAGGCGGCAACGGGGAAATCATTAACTTTTGGCTATAATGAAAAAGGTCAAAAAGAGTTAACCTTACCCAGGGGTTTTTACCTACGAACTAGTTTTACCGCTAAAATTTTTAAAAACCAATACATAGGATGAAATATGAATCTATAGAATGTTAGTTGTAACTGCATTAAAATCTGTTAGTCTAGTTACTTTAGCCGTTAGGATTATATAAAAAAGGAGCATATTGTGTACAAAAACGTTTTATTTGCTACTGATTTTGATGAAGTAGGGGTCCACGCTGCACATAAAGCAAAAAAAATTGCTGATGAAAATAAAGCCCAATTAAGTTTAGTTCACGTGGTAGAACCAATTCCAGCATACGCATACCCTGGGTTTGCTGGTTTTGCTGAAGTTGAAGTTGCCATTAAAGAGCAGGCAGAGAAAGAACTAGCCTCTTTAGCGGCGTCCCTTAAAGTATCTAAGTCGCATTGTTATCTGGAATTTGGATCGGTTAAAAATGAAGTTTTAAAGCTGGCGCAAGAAAAAAACATCGATTTAATCGTTACAGGAAGCCACGGTAAACACGGGCTCGCGTTATTACTAGGTTCAACTGCCACCGCTATTTTGCATGGAGCAAAATGTGATGTTTTAATAGTACATGCCTAGTCAACATAAGATGAAGTAGGATCGAGTGGAATCGGGTGACTTTTGGGGTGGTAATTTCCATAGGTTCCAACTGATTGCAAAGTCATCTGATCAAGCGTACCACCACGAGGCCAGGTCTGAGTATAACTATCTGTATACGACAAAGGAGAGTGGCCTCCTGTTTGCGGATAGGAAGGTGGTGGTGGCTTAAGTGCTTTTGGATCTATTGGTATATCTTTTGATTCAAACGCTATTGCAAGCTCAGCAAAACTTAGTTGGACAATTAAGCTAAATGCAATAATGGATATAGTTTTTGCTAAAGTGTTCATAAAAGCTCTTAGGTTAATTTTCCTTATACTATAAGTATAGATCAATTTCTTTGTCTATAATTTATTTATGCATAAATAAATTATATAGATATGGGAAAAGAAATTTCAGAGCAGGAAAATAATATATTAACCGAAAATATAGCGACATTGCGGCGGCATATGAGTCCTGTTGTGCTATTTGACCTTGGTTTAATTGATCAAAACACCAAAGCAAAAAACTTAACATTTCCCTTAATTATCAGCCAGGATGATGCTCCATTTATTGTATCAATCAAGGCTTATCTAAATTGTTTATACCATTTTACTGAAGAAGGGCGTGCATTAGATGAGTTGAATGAGGCCAAAAATGCCGAGTGGCTTAAGAATATTAAAATGTTACTGCCTATATTGAGTTTACTCGGTAATGTGAACCGGCAATACCATTCAGGAGAAGATTTTATTCATCATATTTCCTCTTTAGTAAAGTCAAATAAGCAAAATTTAAATGCTGAATTTATAAGCAGCAATAGTTTTCATGAAGAAGCAATGCAAAAAGTACAATATTTTGCATCCTTAGTTTCAGGTGCTGAGACTATGGTAGATAAAGCTGAAATAATTAAAAAATATAAAATTTTTTTACATAATGATTGTATTAAATATTTAAATTATCTTTCTCTTCTAGAAGCACGACATGGACTAAATAGAGATACAATCACTAAGCAATATTTGCAGGAATTAGAGAAAGTCCACGCAGTAATGAGCTCTAAATTTAAAGATGATATAGGCTCAAACTTGCAAGACGAAATAGCAACAGATGTAGCTTGCGCACGTGCAAAATCAATATCGAGTATTAAAGCTCAGTATATAGAGAAAAAAGTTAAAGAAAATGAATTAGAAGACTTAATAAAATGGCTAAGCCTCCATGAGAGCTCTACATTAACAAGTTTATCCGCCAATGAATTACAAACCTTAAGATCTATATATTTACCTCTAAGATCTTATTTTGCCGCTTACGCAAGTGAGTATGATCAAATAATACTTAAGGCTATAGCAATACCGCCCCAAAAAGACCTTACTACCAGAAAGTCCTGTCAATACTTTATAGAACCCTTAAGAATGCTACAGCAAAATTGCAAAGAAGCCGCCCAAGAAAATTTATTTATCTACAAAAGTCTAAATCATACAATAACAATTGATACTTTTAAGTTGCAGGAGGAAATTAAGCAGCAAAAAATGCAACAATTATTAAAACCCGATCTTATGCTCGCGTCTGATGTAGGCACCTTTGAAGATGATTTATCCAGGTTAAATAGAAATAGATTAGCAATTAAAGAAGCAGAAAAAATAGCCACATTACGCTATAAAATAGAGCAGAGCCTGCCGCATGCTATAGGTAATGATGTATTGCTGCAACTTGGTTTTTCACCAGAAAATCCTAACATAAAGTTGCCGATAAAGGTTTCCAAACATGATTACCCACATACAAAATGCATTAAAACATTGTTAAATAGTATGCATCACGCCGAGTTAGGCATTAGATTTTATGTAAAGTCGCACACAACAAATGGATTTTTTGGTTGGTTGCTTAAGTTTTACTATTTAATTAGATCTAAGGCGCAAATAAAAAAGACAATAAAATACATTAATGAATTTAAAGATAAATCATCTCTAGTATTACATGGACAGCTTGCTGATAGATCCTTATTTGGGAATGTTATGGATATAAATCAATATCAGTGTTTTGCCGAAAGTTCACTCGCTAATATTCATACTTTTATGCAAGGATTTTTTGTCGATACTTTTAGTATGTATTCAATGTATGACAAAGAAAATTTAGTTAATGAGGTTCTCACAAAGTTTAGTGTAAATCTTGCCAAATTAGATCGAATTGATACTAAATCTAGGGAATTTCAGCAAACTGTGCTGAAAGAGTTTAGTGAAACCATTGCCAATATTGATACCATAACGCGCAATTTAGCAACTGGTAGAGAACAAAATGCAGCTCTTAGCGCTATCAAGAAATTTCATACTATTTTAACAAAAATGCTTTTAAATAATGGGGTGTTTAATGCTGCCCTCGCAAATGATATGCAAATATGGATAAATACTCATTTAATCGAAATTATAAATTGTACAGATAGGATGGAAGAACAATATGGGTTGAAACACGGAGTTATTAGTAGCAATATCGAGCAATCAGTAAATAAACTAATTGCTCAGGCTGAAAATAACGGGCAAAAATTAGTCATTTCGGAAGATTTTTATAATACGCGCATCAATAAAACTAAAGATGCAATTTATTATTATGTAAAGCAGTATGAAAATTATGCATCATTAAAGTATAAGGCACATAAGTTTTTTAGTCTGTTGAATAAATATAAGAACGTAGATTTAAGCTTAATAACCGATGATGAACGCGCATTATTATTAAATTCCTATCAAGATGTAGCGTTAATCGTAGAGCGCGTTTTTCCAAAACTCCATGCAAGATTTATAAATGATGTTACTGCATCTTTAAAACCTGCTGATGATTTTAATTGCCTCGCTGACCTCTTGGCTATTAAAACTACAGTGTTTGAAAACATTAATGATTGTAAGTTAGCCTGTAAAATGAAATTAGACATTGCCATGAATGCATTAAGACAATTAATGGCTACAAGTAACAAACATTCATTTTTTCAAAATAAGACACCTGAAAAACCCCAATTGGTGCATAAAAAAAGGCTCGAGTAACTAGCAATTAAAATCTAGCATTTCTAGCTTCACCGGGTATAATTTAGCCTTTGTTTTCTTAGACTATCGTGCATGCAATTTACCTATGGTGAGTGGGATAATATATCTTATTCTAAAAAATGCGCATTAACCTTTGGCAACTTTGATGGCGTGCATCTTGGGCATCAATCAGTGCTAAATGCTTTAAGGCAGAACGCGTTAAGGCTTTCATTACCTACGGTTGTAGTGTTATTTGAGCCGCAGCCACGCGAATATTTTGCCGTAGATAAAGATTTAACGCGGATTTCGAGCTTACGCGATAAACTAGCTTGCTTAAAAGATTTGGGAGTTGATGCGGTTTTTTGTTTAAAGTTTAATGACTCTTTAGCACAGTGTTCGGCCTCTGACTTTATCCAGGAGGTATTATTTGACCGTCTCAAGGCTCAATATATATTAATAGGCGAAGATGCGCGTTTCGGCCTTGAACGGCAAGGAGATGTAGAGCTATTGTTTACTAAGGCGCATGAATTAGGCAAAAAAGTTACAATACTTGCTAACTTAAAAACCAATGATCAAAGAATAAGCTCTACCATAGTGCGTGCAGCCTTAAAAAGAGGGCAATTTCAAGTTGCTCAACAGTGCTTAGGTAGACCTTATAGCGTTATAGGACGTGTGGCCTATGGAAAAAATCATGGGAGTAAATTTGGCTTGCCAACCTTGAACTTACATATTAGAAATAAATACCCCCCTTTTAACGGCGTATTTTCTGTGCATATTGTTGAAGATAATGGTAGTATAACCGAAGGTATTGCTAACTGGGGTTTAAGACCTACAGTTTGCGGCAAAAAAATGGTTTTAGAGGTCCATGGGTTTCAGTTGGCTAAAAACCTATATGGTAAATTGGTTAAAATTATTTTTCTGCAAAAAATACGTGCGGAAAAACAATTTGCTTCATTTGCTAGCTTAGTTGAGCAAATTAAACGCGATATTGTTATTGCAAAAAAATTTTTTACCTCATTAAAAGAACAGCAAGGAAATTCATGACAGATTACAAAGATACATTAAATTTACCCCAAACAGCTTTTGCAATGAAGGCAAATTTGGCGCAACAAGAACCAAACCGGCTAGCTTGGTGGGATGAAAATGCAATTTATGCAAAGATACGCCATAAAATGCAAGGTAAAAAGAAGTTTATTTTGCATGATGGCCCACCTTATGCCAATGGCAATCTACATTGTGGCCATGCCTTAAATAAAATTCTTAAAGATATAGTAATTAAAGCTAAGACCTTAAGTGATTATGATGCAGCTTTTGTACCAGGCTGGGATTGTCATGGACTGCCTATTGAAATAAACGTTGAAAAGAAGATAGGCAAAGTTGGCGCCGATCTTTCTCCTGCTAAATTTCGTCAAGCTTGCCGTGAATATGCTGCATCTTTTATTAAAATCCAAAAAGCTGAATTTAAACGTTTAGGGGTATTTGGCGCTTGGGATGCTCCTTATGTCACTATGAATTATAGTTATGAAGCTTCAGTTGTTAGAACTCTTGGGCAGTTAATTAAAAAAGGTTTAGTTTATCAGGGTTTAAAACCAGTTCATTGGTGCATTGATTGCCGCTCTGCGCTAGCCGAAGCTGAAGTTGAGTACGAAAGCAAAAAATCTTTAGCTATAGATGTCGCCTTTCACGCTGCAGATAAAGCTAAATTTTATAAATTATTTAATTTTACCGCGAAAAATGCAAACCCTCTCATTGTACCAATCTGGACAACTACCCCTTGGACTTTACCTGCAAATGAGGCGGTTTGTTTACACCCTCAATTAACCTACGGTTTATATGAAACTGAGAGTGCTTATTTTATTTTGGCGCAAGAATTAGGTGAAGAATCCTTAGCGCGTTTTGGGTTAACTCCTGCTACATTAGTTGGTGAAGTTAAGGGTGAGAAGTTAGAAAATCTTCTTGTAAAACATCCTTTTTTAGAAAAATCAGTACCAATTATTTTAGGAACTCATGTAACTATTGAGGCTGGTACTGGTTGTGTGCATACGGCGCCGGCGCACGGAGCTGAAGACTATGAAGTTTGCCTTAAATACTCCATAGAATGTAAAACTTTTGTCCTAGACAATGGCTGCTTTGCTAAAGATGCGCCTTTTTTTGCCGGAATACATATTTTAAAAGCTAACCCTTTAATTATTGATAAACTTAAAGAAAACACTGCTCTCTTGGCCCTTGAGGAGATTGAACATAGCTATCCTCATTGTTGGCGCCATAAATCTCCCATGATGTTTTTAACTACTCTGCAGTGGTTTATTAGTATGGATAAGACAAACTTACGCGCCCAGATTTTAAAAGCCATAGACGAGGTAAGTTTTATTCCAGAATGGGGTAAAACTAGACTTGCCAACATGATAGCAACAAGGCCTGATTGGTGCATATCAAGACAAAGAAATTGGGGTACCCCAATCCCAATTTTTGTGCATAAAACCACAAGGCAAATGCATAAAGATACTCCTAAATTAATAGATGATGTAGTAAAGCTTATCGAAAAAGACGGAATTGAAGCTTGGTTTGCCCTCGATAAGGTAAGCTTATTGGGCGCTGAAGCGGATAACTATGATAAGGTTTTAGATACTTTAGATGTGTGGTTTGATGCTGGAAGCTCTTATGCTGCTGTCCTAGATTTAAATCCAAGTTTAAGTTTTCCTGCTGATTTATACCTTGAAGGATCTGATCAATATCGCGGTTGGTTTAACTCTTCATTAACGAGCTCGGTTGCAAGTAGAGATGTAGCCCCATATCGTAAGGTTTTAACGCATGGTTATACAGTTGATAAAGATGGGAAAAAACTTTCTAAGTCGCAGGGTAATTACGTTGCTTTGGATAAAATTATTGCAAAATACGGCGCTGATGTTATAAGGTTGTGGGTTGCGGCAACAGATTATCGGCAAGAAGTTAGTATATCAGATGAAATCCTCGCAAGACTTAGTGATTCTTATCGCCGAATTCGTAATACTGCTAGATTTTTGCTTGCAAATTTATTTGATTTTGATCCTAAAGAGCACGCTATAGCGCAAGGTAAGCTAGTTGCTTTAGATAATTATGTTTTAGCTTATGCACAAAAATTGCAAGCTGAAATCATTAATGCTTATGAAACCTATCAGTTTCATGTGGTTTATCAAAAAGTCCATCACTTTTGCGCTATAGTGATGGGGAGCTTTTACCTTGATATTATTAAAGATAGACAATATACAACTGGGAAAAATTCGCTTGCCAGAAGATCATGCCAAACAGTAATGTATTATATTTTACAAGCTCTCATGCGTTGGATTGCGCCATTTTTATCTTTTACGGCCGAAGAAATCTATCAGGAAGTTACAAAGCAAAGTAGCGATTCAATTTTTCTTACCTCTTGGTATGCTGATTGGCCTTTAGTAGAAGAAGTTAACTTTGCCAATTGGGATAAACTTAAAGCGGTAAGAGATGAAGTTAATAAAGCATTAGAAAATGCAAGAGAATCTAAGGTTATTGGATCTGGTTTGGCGGCAGACGTTACTGTGTATGCAGATAAAGCCTTATTCCAATTGTTAAACGATCTAAAAGACGAGCTAAAATTTTTCTTTATTACTTCAGGCGCCAAGGTCATGCCACTAAAAGATGCTCCCAAAGAAGCTTTGCAAGTTGATACCATAGGTGTAGCTGTTAAAGTTAGCGCAGTCTTAGGGGAAAAATGCATACGTTGTTGGCATAGACAAGAAGACATAGGAATAAACAAAGATCATCCTCTATTGTGTAAACGCTGTGCTGATACGGTAACAGGGCAGGATGAAATAAGGGAGTTTGTGTAATCATGAGCCAATCACCATTACTTGCCGTCTCTCCTTTAGATGGGCGCTATCATACAAAAACCATGTCATTGAGCCCATTTTTTAGTGAATCGGCGTTAATTTACTATAGGTTAATGGTAGAGGTTAAATGGCTTGAGTCGTTAGCTCATCATCCTGATATTAAAGAACTCCCGCCTTTTAATACCTCGCAAAAGGTTTTTCTCGAAGATATTCTCGAAAAATTTGATGAAGCAGAAGCCTTAAAAGTAAAAGAGTATGAAAACCAAACTAATCATGATGTAAAAGCTGTTGAATATTATTTACGCGATCAATTATTAGAATATCCGCCACTTAGGCCTTATGTTGGTTTTATTCATTTTGCTTGTACTTCTGAAGATATTAATAATTTAGCTTATGCTTTTATGCTAAAAGAATCTTTAACCCAAATTATCCAGCCTACGGTAGCTTTGGTTATTGCAAGTATTACTATGTTGGCTAAGCAATGCGCAGATTACCCTATGCTTTCTCATACGCATGGACAACCTGCAACCCCTACTACTTTAGGTAAAGAGCTTGTTAATTTTGCTTATCGCTTAAAAAGACCCCAACAACAGTTAGCTGAGGTTCAGATTACTGCTAAATTTAATGGTGCAGTTGGGAACTATAATGCGCACGTAGTTGCTTATCCTGAAATTGATTGGCGCAAACATACGCAACAATTTGTTACATCCTTAGGTCTTGCTTTTACTCCATATTCAACTCAAATTGAACCACACGATTGCATTGCTGAGGTCGCGCATTTACTCATTCGCTTAAATACCATTTTAATAGACTTTGCGCGCGATATTTGGAGCTATATTTCCTTCCAATATTTTAAGCAAAAAGCAGTAAAAGATGAGGTCGGATCTTCTACTATGCCGCATAAAATTAATCCTATTGATTATGAAAATGCCGAAGGAAATTTAGGTTTAGCTAATACTTTATTAAACCATTTTGCTTTAAAGCTGCCTATTTCGCGTTTACAAAGAGATCTATCTGACTCTACAGTTATGCGTAACCTAGGATCGGCAATTGCTTATGCGCTTGTTGCTTATCAATCATTAGTTAAGGGTAATGATAAGCTTACAGTAAATGAAGCTAAGTTAAATCAAGATTTGGAAAATAATTGGAGCGTACTTGCCGAAGCTGTGCAATCTGTAATGCGCAGGCATAAAATACCTGATGCTTATGAGCAGTTAAAAAAATTAACTAGAGGTCAAGAAGTGACTAAAAAAAGTTTACATGAATTTATTAATTCTCTTGATTTACCAAAAGAAGCTAAAGCTGATTTATTAAACCTTACGCCAAAAAAATATACTGGTTTAGCTTCTGTCTTAGTGAAAGCATTTTCATGAGTAATAAAGATAAGCGCCATGAGTTTGATGTCCTAGTCCTCGGTAGTGGCTTAGGAGGTTTATTTTTTGTTCTCGAAATTTTGCGTCTACAACCAAAATTAAAAATAGCTTTATTAAGTAAAGAAGTTTTGGGGGAAAGTAATAGTAGATATGCTCAAGGGGGCATTGCCGCTGCTATATCTTCTAACGATTCAGTTGAAAATCACATTAAAGATACTCTAGCAGCCGGCGATGGTTTATGTTACCTCCCAGTTGTTACCACCATTTTAAGCCAAGCTCCTGCCATGATTAAGGCGCTTGATGATTTAGGTATAGAATTTAACCGCAATGTAACTAATGAATATGATCTTGCCCAAGAAGGAGGACATACAACAAGGCGCATTTTGCATCATAACGATAAAACAGGCCAAAATATTATCGAAGCTTTAGTAAAGTTAGTAAAAAATAATCCTCAAGTTAAATGCTTTGAACATCATATTGCCGTTAACCTTATTAATGTTTATAACCCTCATAGGACAGATCTGCAAGGCGAAATCATAGGCGCGTATGTTCTTGATACCAACTCTCTTGCTATTAATACCTTTTTAGCTAAAGCAGTTATTTTAGCAACAGGCGGCGCTGGAAAAACCTATCAATATACTTCTAACCCCATGATAGCCACAGGTGATGGGGTAGCTATGGCCTATAGAGCAGGGGCAAGAGTTGGCAATATGGAGTTTTACCAGTTTCATCCTACTTTGCTCTACCATAATTCTTTGCATAATTTTCTTATTTCAGAAGCAGTGCGCGGCGAAGGCGCAAGGTTAATCAATCCTGAAACTAAAAAACGCTTTATGCTAGAAGTTGCGCCCGAAAGAAAAGAGCTTGCAACGCGGGATGTGGTTGCGAGAGCTATTTTTAATGAAATTGAAAAAACCCATCAAGGATTTGTATATTTAGATATAACCCAAAAGTCTAAAGCATTTTTGCAAAAACGTTTTCCTAATATTTTTACAACTCTTTTAGGTTTAGGAATTGATATTAGTCAAGAACCTATCCCGGTAGTTCCTGCGGCGCACTATCAGTGTGGGGGGGTACTAACTGATAGCGATGGCCGCACTGATCTTAAGCGCTTATATGCAATTGGGGAAGTTGCCTTTTCAGGCTTGCATGGTGCTAATAGATTAGCCAGTAATTCTTTGGTAGAAGCGCTTACTATGGCGTATAATGCTGCGCGTGCTTGTTTAATAGAGTTAGATACTAAACTTGTGAAAGCGTTTGATAATGTTGAAGATTGGACTTCAGGAGTAAACGTTAACCCAAGGCGTGCTAGTCAAATCAATGCTCATTGGCGCGGCCTAAGAGGAGAAATGACCTCTTATGCAGGGATTATCCGCACTGAAGCAGGCTTAAAAGACGTTTTACAACTAATAGCTACCCGTAAAGCGAGTATTGAAGAATATTATTGGTCACATTGTGTAACTAGGGACTTGATTGAATTACGTAATATAGTGTTAAATGCCGAATTAATTGTAAGCTCAGCCCTTGCAAGGCGTGAGTCGCGTGGCGGGCATTATAGGGAAGATTTTCCTAAGAAAAATAAACTAGCTAAAGAGAGTATTACCCGTTTTATCATTCCATCATTGAGTTAAATTATGTTTCAGGTAAAAGAATCATACACTCCAGAAAAATCACTTATTCATGTCACTAAAGATATGGCAATTTGTCAGGCTGACTACCCTTTAGATTGGTATCAAAAAGAGTTTGTCCCCTATGCAGAAGAATATTTAGCTCTTAAAGATAGAAACTTAGCTACGGTAATAAAGTGGATGCAGCCTTATATTAGTAAAGCTAAAAAGCATTTTGGGGAAAGTTTATTATTATTAGCCCATTATTATATGGGGGGTGAAATAGTCAGGTTAGTCGAGCAGTTTGGCGGCTTAATTGGCGACTCTTATCAGTTAGCCTTAATGGCAAAAAATAATCCCGAGAAAAAAGTCATAGTTGAGTCAGCAGTCCACTTTATGGCCGAATCAATAGCTTTATTGGCTGATGATGATCAAAGTGTTTATATTACAAATCCTAAAGCAGGCTGCACCATGGAGATGTTAGCTAAAGACTATATGGTTGAGCCTGCATTAACCGAACTTAACGCGCGCTACGGAAAAGATAATATATTACCAATTTGCTATATGAATACTTCAGGTAGAGTAAAAGCTTTAACAGGAGCGCAAGGTGGCGCTGTTTGCACGAGCTCAAATGTTAAGAAAATAGCTTCCTGGGCCCTTGCTAAAAAGAAAAAAATTTTATTTATCCCTGATAAATATATGGGGGAAAACGTCGCCTATTGGCTTAACATTAAAAAACTAAGCTATTGGCCAGCAGGGAGTGAGGGCGCGCGCTTTAGTTTAGATAATCTAGCTAAAAAAGAGCTAAAAGCTTTTGATGACGCAGAAATGGTGTTATTTGCCAGCTTTTGCGCAGTCCATGAGTATTATAAAAAAGCGATGTGTGAGTACTGGAAAAATAAAGGCTATACAGTAATCTCGCATCCTGAATGTCCCAATGAAGTTATTCGCGCTTCAGACGCTGTTGGTTCTACGGCGCTTATTTGGGATACGGTCATAAACGATAAATTTAAATCCAAGCATTATGCTATCGCGACCGAAAATCACCTAGTAACTAACCTTAAAGAGCAAGCAAAACTTCTCGGTATTGAAGTTGTTAACGTGGGTGATGCTTTAATTGGCTTAGATGGCCAAGGTATGGGGTGTGGGTGCGCTACTATGTCGCGTAATGATCCACCACATTTAGTAGCCCTCCTTGATTTATTAAGACAAGGCAAAGAAGTTAATTACAATGAAGTGCGCCCAGGAGATGTGGTAAATGAATTTACCGGGGTGCGTAAACGTTTAACTATAAAAGAACAAAATTTTATCGTGGAAAATGCAAGAAAAGCACTTCTTAATATGATTAAAATTACTGAAGGTGTTTAAGGTATGCAGTTGAAGTTGCCGAATGGAGGCATTGAATCACACCAAGTATGGCAAGGTTTACAAGGAGCTGCATCTTATCTTGCATTTCACGAGTTTGTTCGCCTTAATCCTAATACCGAAATTCTGATCTGTAAGGATCAAACAACTGCAATGCGCTATTTTGACGCGTTAAGTTTTTTGTTACAAAACAGCGTAGAAATTATTTTATTCCCAGATTGGGAAACTTTACCCTACGATAGATTTTCTCCGCATCAAGATTTAGTTTCCGAAAGGTTATACGCTTTAAATAGGCTTATTCAAGCAGAAAGGCTAGTTTTTATTACAACCATAAATACCATGATGCGTTACGTATGCCCACCGCAATTTCTGGTTGATAGGGTATGGATATTAGAACAAGGCCAAAGCTTTAAATTTGACGAATTAAGATTAGAGCTAGAAAAAGCCGGTTATCATTGTACTCCAAGGGTTGTAGAAAGAGGGGAGTTTGCAGTGCGCGGTAGCATCTTGGATGTGTTTCCTATGGGGAGTAAGCTTCCTTATCGCATCGAAGTATTCGATGAGCAAATCGAAAGTTTGCGCACTTTTGATCCGGAAACTCAAATTACCCAAGAAAAACTAACTAATATTAAAGTTTTACCTGCAAGAGAAATTCCCACAGATGAAAAATCGCGCGATCTATTTCGGAAGCAATATAGAGATCAATTTCCTGATAAGTTTGCCCAGTCAGTTATTTATGATTCGGTAACTAAAGGTCAATATCTTAGTGGGATTGAATACTACTCGCCTTTATTTTTTGCTGAAATGGTTAATTTGCTGCATTACGTACCGAAGAATGCAACCATATTTTTGCTGGATAATATAGCGGTAGAGGGCTTAAGATTTGAGCAAGAAATAAATACTCGGTATGAGTTATATCGCCATGATATAACTCATCCCATATTACCGCCTAATAAATTATTTTTTACCTTTAATGATTTAAAAACTAACTTATCGCAGTGGAAAACCATTAGCATTGCCGAAAACTCACCTTTTGCAAAACCTAAAAAAATTTATTTTAACGCCCAATTATGCCCAAATTTACCCATTGAACGTAAAAGTAGTGATGCATTAGTTAACATTAGAAACTATTTGGCGAGTAAAAAAGATTGGCATTTTGTGTTTGTTGTTGAAAGCCTTGGACGTAAGGAAGTATTACTTAATTTATTAAAACCCTTAAATATTGAAATTGTAACTTCTCATGTCATCCCGAGCACCATATGTTGGGCCTTGGCCCAACAAAAGATCGCAGGTTGGGCCAAGGCCCAACCTACAGGGAGCGCTAGCGATGGGCCTTTATATTCAATTTTAATCGCCCCTTTCGATAAAGGAGTCGAATGGGATGAATATAAAATAAGCATAATAACTGAAGTAGAAATTTTCGGATCGCAAGCGGCGCCCCAAAAAACTCGTAAAACCAAAAGCATTAGCCCTGATTTATTAATTAAAGATTTAGTAGAGCTTAAAGTTAATATGCCTATTGTGCATATAGATTATGGCATTGGGCGCTATTTAGGCTTAAAAACTATAGGCTTAGATGGAGTAGATCAAGAATACATAGAATTATTATATGCAAATGAAGATAAAATTTTTGTTCCAGTAACAGCTTTAAACTGTATAACTAGATATACAGGAGTTGATCCTGAACATGTTAGCTTACATAGACTAGGTACAGATACTTGGCAAAAAGAAAAGAAAAAGGCGCAAGATAAGATATATGATGTAGCAGTAGAACTGTTAGAAACTTATGCAAAAAGAAAAAGTAAACCTGCTCTTGCTATTAAAAAACATGAGCCTGATTATACCCAATTTGTGAGCGAGTTTCCTTTTGAAGAAACTCAAGATCAAATAACCGCAACTGACGCTATATTACAAGACTTACATGCAACAACCCCAATGGATAGGCTAATTTGTGGAGATGTAGGATTTGGCAAAACTGAAGTTGCTATGCGCGCGGCTTTTGTGGCAGCGCAAAATGGTAAACAAGTTTGCATTCTTGTGCCCACAACCTTATTAGCTGGCCAACATTATACAAACTTTAGCGATAGATTCTCTCAGTTTCCGGTACAAATAGGCCTTATTTCCCGCTTCCGCAGTAAAAAAGAGGCTCAAACAGTATTGCAAGGTCTTGCAAATGGTAGCATAGATATAGTAATAGGTACGCATAAACTACTTATGCAAGAGTTAAAATTTAAAGATCTAGGTCTTATTATTGTTGATGAAGAGCATAGATTTGGCGTACGCCAAAAAGAGAAATTAAAGACCCTAAAGCATGAAGTTCATTTTTTAACCATGACAGCAACTCCAATTCCCCGCACTTTAAATATGGCCATGTTAGGGATGCGCGACATCTCCTTAATGACAACTCCTCCTTTAAAACGCTTAGCAATTAAAACTTTTTGGCGTGAAGCTAATAAACCAATGATTAGAGAAGCAGTTTTACGGGAGATTTTACGTGGCGGACAAGTATTTTATTTACACAATGAAGTTAGCACTATAAAAAATCTCGCGCGAACTTTGCAAGAACTTGTTCCTGAAGCATCTGTGCGCTCTGGACATGGACAAATGCCTGAGCGTGAGCTTGAGCATTTAATGCTTGATTTTTATCATCAGCGTTTTAATGTTCTAGTTTGTACAACTATAATTGAAACTGGTATTGATATCCCAACTGCTAATACCATAATTATTGATAGAGCTGATTTATTTGGCTTAGCAGAGCTTCACCAGCTACGTGGCCGTGTAGGCAGATCGCATCATCAAGCATATGCTTACCTTCTTACCCCTCCTAAACAAAATATCACTAAAGATGCTGTTAAAAGGCTAGATGCAATAGTTGCATTTGAAGATTTAGGATCAGGATTTTTACTGGCAAGCCAAGACTTAGAAATAAGGGGTGCCGGCGAGCTATTAGGGGAAGAGCAAAGCGGCAATATGCATACAATTGGTTTTGATCTTTATATGGAGATGTTAGATAAAGCGGTAAAATCATTAAAAGAACATAAAAAACTCGATTTATCTACCCTAGGTAAGGAAGGATGTGAAATCGAAGTAAATTTCAGCGCCCTTATCCCTGAGCAGTATGTCCAAGACATTAACGAGCGCCTTATTTTATATAAAAGAATTTCTAACGCCAAAGATGAACGCGCTCTTGAATTACTCGAAGTTGAACTAATAGACAGATTTGGACTTTTGCCCCAAGAAGTAAAAAATCTCTTGCAAATAACCCAATTAAAATTAAAAGCGGGCGATCTAGGTATTAAAAAAATTCGCCTGAGTAAAGGCGATGGCCTATTAAACTTTACCCAAGAACCCAAAATAGATCCTACAAAACTAATAAACCTTATCCAAAAAGAAGCAGAAACTTACCGTCTCCAAGGCCCTAGTTGTTTAAGGTTTGTTGTAGGAGAAAACACTCCTTTTAAGCAAATATCTTTTGCAAAAGAGCTATTAGATAAATTAGCCGACGTCCCGCGGCTTGACCGCTGGACGTCGGCGTAGAGATGATTCATGAACCCATACTACCAAATAACTACTATACTTAATTTATAATATTTATTAGTGGAGATCTATATGGATGACATGAAAAAAAAAGCAGAAAGTATTGAGCGCATGCATGTTAAAAAAGCCCTTAAAGTTAAGCTCTTAAAGGAATTACTTCTTGATTGTTTAAATGAAATGGAAGCCCAGGATCAAAATATGCACCCTGAGGTGCAGCATAATGTAGAAGAAGGCTATAGAATAGCAAGTAATTTCTTAAGATTATTAACAGCTAAGAGTATTCATTAATACCTAGTAATTATACCGAGGGTGGGAATCGAACCCACATGGTGTCACCACCACCGGATTTTGAGTCCGGCGCGTCTACCAATTCCGCCACCTCGGCAAAGGTTTGTGATTATAATAAACCGCTTCTAATCCAGCAAGCTAATATTTAGTCTATAATTAATACATGATGTAATTAATTTAAATCCGTGATGTGGTTATGAAAACTCTTGAAATGTTTACCGATATGAAGTGGCGAGAAGTTCAATCTCGTTTTAATAAATTAAAAGATGAGACTTTAGCTCAGGAGCAAGACATAGAGTACTCGGAATTTAGAGGTTTACTCAGGATGGCAATGTTTCACTTGGAGGATTTATTTAATACCGAAGAAAATCATAAAGACTTAGAAGATTTAACCAAAGATGAAATAGCTTTACTTAGCCATATTACTTCAATGAAGAAAAAATGCTGTGAAATGATCCTTATTGTTATTGAAGGCATAGATGCCAAATCTATAAAAGTTATGCCAGGTGCCAAAGAGGCTTTGTACGCAGTCCATGCTTTTTGTGAAGCGATTAATCATGTAAAACACCATCATAGCAAACAAGCTTTAACTAGTTATAACGCCATTAGTAAATATAAAGATGCCGCAAGGAAAAAAATTGAATCTAATAGCCAAATTAATCATGACAAGCATATATATGATTTAATTGGCTATATCAGCATTGGATGTGGCACTTTGTTATTTATTGCAGGTATTATCAGTTGCATTTTTGGCGGTGATTATATAGTTAGAGGAATTGTGCTGATCTCTTTAGGCCTTGCCTCTGGCGATTTAGGATTACACTTTTTCCATCTTGCGCGCAATATAATTACTTTAAAGCAAGGCATAATATTAGACCAAACTTTAAAAAATGATTTGAAGCGTTTGAGTCATCATAGTAGTTAGAGTATAGTGCAAACGGTTTTTATATATTGACCTCGCACTTATGGAAATTTTATGCTTTTTTGCAGGGATAGCTCTATTCTATTCACGTGCATTTGAAATATTGGCTTTTATTGTTGTTGCCTATTGGTATCAAAATAAAGCTTCAATTGTTATTTGTTTTCTCTTAGGCTCTGTTTTTGCCTATGCCCATCAGTTATGGACAGCTCCTAACTTTGTTACTAAAAAAATGGTTCTTAACCATGTGGTACTAGAAGGAGTAGTTGCTAATATTCCCAAAGTAACCCAGCAAAAAACGCAATTTAAGTTTCAAGTTGCAACAATCAATGAAAAAAAAGCCGATTTTTTGGTTTGGATGAGCTGCTATCAAAGCTGTCCTATTATGCATGTAGGCGAAAGCTGGCTAGTTTTAGCCACTTTAAAAAAACCTAAGCCAAATACTTTACCTTATCAGATTAATCCCAAATTCTGGATGTTGAGTAACCATATTTCCTGGTTTGCTGTTATGCATAAAGCCCTTAAAAAAATAGCGCAACCTTCTTTGGCTTGGGGTTTTCAAAGCTTTAGGTTTAAGCTTGCAGAAGATCTTGCAAATCATATACCTAAAGGCTCCATTCTTGGACTTATCCAAGGTTTAACCTTGGGAATGGGATCTCTTATTGAGACAGATTTATGGGAGCTATTTAGGCGCACAGGGACAACTCATCTTGTCGTTATTAGTGGCGAACATTTAGGTTTAATAGCTGGTTTTAGCTTTTTATTATTTCGCTTTTTGTGGTCTTTAATACCGATATTTATGCTTTATATACCAGCGCAGCGCGCAGCTGCATGTATAGCCTTAGGCTGTGCTATTTTTTATGCTTTTTTAACTGGTTTAGGGGCGCCTGTTGAGCGCGCCTTAATTGGTTTTGGGGTTTTAGTGCTGCGCTATTTTGTGGCTAATAAATTCACAATTTGGCAGGCTTGGCGCTATGCTCTATTATGCATTGTTTGTCTTGAGCCCCATATAGTTGTAAATGCAGGGTTTTACTTATCTTTTAGCGCAGTTGCTGTTTTGATAATAACGAGTAAACGTTTTTCTCTACCCAAAATACAGCAAATGCTAACTCTCCAATTTGCCTGTTTAATAGGGCTTATACCAATAACCCTGTATGCATTTTCCTATGCATCCTTAAGCGGCTTTTTGGTAAATATATTGGCAATCCCTTTGGTTGGTTTAGTTATGGTTCCTACATCACTAATAGGCCTTTTATTGATAGAGATCTTCCCTTGGTCAGGGTTTTTATGGTTTGCCAAGGTAAGCGCGCAAATTTTTGTTTTTACCTTGCAAAAACTAGACAATCTTTCCAGCATAAATTTTAATTTTACTATTGATGGCATGTTTCATTTGTTTTGTATCATGTTAGGTATAGGTTTATTTATTGTAATGCCAGTGAAATCGTTAGTGCCTTTATATTTTGCCTTAATTTTGTTTGCCATTTTTCCACCTAAAGAAAAGCTCGCGCTCCAAGAAATAAAAGCCATAGTCTTTGACGTTGGTCAAGGGTTAGCAATTTTAGTAGAAACCAAAAACCATATGCTTTTATACGATACAGGAGGGGCCTTTTATCAAGGTGGTGATTGGGCAAGTATTACGATTATTCCTTACTTAATTGCAAGAAGGGTAAAGCATTTAGACGCTATGGTTATAAGCCATCAAGACCTTGATCATAGGGGCGGCATGAGTAGTATAGAAAAAAACTTTAAGATTAAAGACTTATGGGTTAATGATCCAAATTATTATCATAAAGGAGAATCTTGTCATAATGGCGCATCTTGGGAGTGGGATAAAGTATATTTTAGGTTTTTTGCCTTACCTAAAATAGGCTTATCGCGGAATAATACCTGCTGCGTCCTGCAAATCAAATCACCATATGGTGCAATTCTAATTCCAGGGGACATAGAAAAAAGTGCGGAAGATTACTTAGTGCAGCATTATGGAAAAGATCTAGAGGCAAATTATTTAATAGTGCCCCATCATGGCAGCAAAACCTCATCTTCAATAGCTTTTTTACAAACTGTTAACCCAACTGAGGCATTTATTTCGAGCGGTCTTAATAATAAATTCCACTTTCCACATAGTAAAACCCTAGCAACCTATAAACATTTACACATAAATTTACACAATACAGGAACTCATGGTCCTATTGAGATGAAAATAATGGCTAAATAAAGTATAATGTGATCATGTAGAACTAAATCGTGATTAAATGCGAAAAAATAAAATTTTAGCAGTTATTGGTTTTGTAATATCAATTTTTTTTATTCAGCCAATTTTCTCTGCTGATTTAGACTGCGCATTACATAATTGTACTATTGTTATTGATTCTGGGAGTACAAAGTCTCAATTACATTTTTTTCAATATGATAAAAATGCTGCTGATGAAGCAATTAATATTGAAGAAATATCTTCTTTAGATAATAAAGTTAGTCCTGGTCTTAATTCTCTATATACGGAAGATGTAAATAAGTATTTACATACTTTGTTTAGTAAATTGCAACTTAATAACAGCATTCCCGTATATATGTATGCAACAGCAGGCATGCGTTTATTACCAAAAGAAAAACAAGATAAGTTATATAAAGAAGTACGAAAGTGGTTTGCTACGCAAAATCATTTTCAGTTAGTTCAACTTAAAACCATTAGCGGGAGCGATGAAGCTCTGTATGCATGGCTTTCGGTTAATTATCTGCAGGATAGGCTTAAAGATAATGCTGCAAGAAATACTATTGGGGTATTGGACACAGGCGGAAGCTCTGTCCAAATTGCTTTTGCAGTCCCAAATGAAGATAAAATATCCCCTGATGATTTAAAACACTTTAAGTTATATGGAAAAACTATAAATTTATTTGTGCATAGTTTTTTAGGTTTAGGTCGCACAGATTTAGGCCATCAACTTATTGATGAATCTGACTGTTATACAAAGGGATATCAACTTATTTCAGGCAAAATTGGTACCGGTAATTATTTAATAAATTGCACTGAAAAAATTGATTTATTACTGAAAGTGCATAATGTCGCCTCAACAGTTAAACCAGTTTTAGAAAAATCAGATGTAAAAGAGTGGTATGTAATGGGCGGAGCTTCTTATTTAGCCGCGACTTCTCCTTTTCATTTTTCTAATAATGTACTTCAACCTTTAACATTAATGACAGTAGGCGCACCATATTATTGCAAAACCCCATGGGATGTACTCACCAATCAATTTATTAACGATCCATACCTAGAAGACTACTGCCTTAGCAGTGTTTATTTTGCAAAGTTATTTATAGATGGCTATGGCCTATATGAAAACCAAGATATTCAGTTTAATAAAGATGCCGCAACCGAAGGTTGGACATTAGGCGTTATTTTAATGCATTAGGAAAAGTTTTTACCGCGGCAAACCAAATTTTTTACCCACCTCGATATTATGCTCTTCAACTAAGGCTTCTAACTCAGGGGTAAAAGTTCTAGCATCTCTTTCTGGATAAACTTTTACTGCATATTTATCACTAATAGCTGGTTTTCTAACTAATTCTTCACTGCCTGTATCACCTTGGTCAATGTTTAAAAATATCGCATCACACAATAATGGTTCTTCAACTAACTTACTTTCTGCTATTTTTATCATCCCAAGTGAAGTAATGCATTGCTCAACTTGATAAGGCACTAATTCAGTAAAATCGTTTTCTAAACGCCGTTTAAATAAGGCTTTGCTATGTCCTAATGCATGATCTGAGCAAATATCAAGCGCCTGAATATAGCTTGCACCTCCTAATAAGCTTACTTCAAACACACTTTCATGGGAAATAGAACCTCCTGCAAGCCCCGCAACAAAATCACTGTGTCCCATAGGATTATTATCCACTCTTTGTTGAGAAAACAATTCAAATCTATGCTCTTTTATCCCATCCTCAGCATCTTCGTTAGCATAATTAACATCATTAGGATCAGCCATATTTTTAGTGTAGATATGCAAAATTGGACTTTTACCACCTTCAACATAAATGGCAGTGTCTAAAAGTTTGCCATTTGCATCAACAACTGCAAGTGTGCTAAGCAATAAATGGGCATTGGGTTTTAATGTTTTAGCCATTTTTTCAATATTTTTAACTAAGTCATGGAATTCATCTAGCGTTAAAGGATCTTTAGTATATAAAGTAAATTCAGGCATCAATAACCTAGTAACGTAATTTTCCCTATTCTCTTTAATTACATATTCACCCATACTGTCTTTTTGATAATTATTGGCTAAGTGCTGTTCACTTAGCATTAAGAACAACTCATTTATAAAATGCGGAAGAGATTTACGCGTGAGCGTATTAGGTACGTTAAGAAAATCCTCATTCGCGCTCTCATAAAGAATCATATCCTGAATTTTTATTAATTGATTACTCTCTGCGGTTTTCTTGCGTAGTTTGTTAAATATACCATTTGTCATAGCATTATCCTTTGTATAAAAACATGATATTAAGCATATTTATTGAAATAAAAGTATATATTTTATCAAAAATGCAGGTAAGGAGTCAAGATCAATAAGACACTTTGAAGCGTCCTAATCGAATTCTTAATAAGGATTTGGGCTATGCAAGGCTGATTCAGAGTTTGACATTGATTCTCTAGAATATTGCTTAAGTAACTCATGGGTTTTGGCAGATAGCTTTAAGTTGCTCATTAGGGTATCTAGTAATATTTCCTTGATGGTACTTCGCGAAAGACTTGAGTATATGGTTTTAAGTTCATCTAACGTAGATCGAAATTGCCTTTTTAAAGCGCCTAACTCCGTGAAGTTTAAAAAAAGCTGAGTATATTGTTTGCTAATTTTACGAATTAGCGCGACTTTCATTGAGGTCATATTACATTGTGCTTGTACTTTAGCGATTTCACGAGTTTCCTCAGTTAAGCGTGATGACTCAAATAAATGGCGGCCAAAGTTTTCGCCGCCAGTTGGATAAATATGGTATCTATGGGGAACAATGCGGGTTTTCTTAGGTCTTATCAAATAAGGATTGTTTTTCAAATGATCAAAATAGTCATACTGCAGTTGCAAGAAGTCTAGAGTAGGGTGACACTCACAACTAGTAGGGCATGAAGGTTTAGGTAGTGAATTGAAGTCTAAGGGAAATATATAATCATTACGCAAGGATGAAGTTTGGCCTGGCGCCTTAATCATAAGGGCGCCTGAGTGGTTTTCCATGCTCCACTGTCCTAAATTCCACATGGTCGCGTATTGCGTTGCTTCTATACGCAGTTGGTTGAATTGCTGAAAATACTTAGCCATGAAAGCTTGCAAAAGTTGCGGATGTTTATCTGGGTGGAGCTTTAATAGCCAATGTTTGGTGGCATTCAACAAGGGATGAATCTGTTGAGCTGCCCAGTCGGTAATAGTGTAGAAAGTGTGAATCGCATATTGCATCGCAGCTCTATTAGGGTTTGTGAATAATCTTAGCGTCATTTCTTCTGCGATACAGCTTTCTTGATTGCGAGGATCCATGGCAAACCAACAGCTTTGATGTAGCCAATTTGTTAAAGCGCGTAATTTTATGAAGCGCGTTGTATTGAAGATACGTAAACAAGCATTAATCCTTTTGATAAGCTCGTTCTGAGAGGTTGCTTCAGCTTGCTCAAACCAGGTTGCTTGGGTTATTTGTATATTTGTAGCTAATTTTGTTATTGTTTCGTCTAGATTATTTATTTTTTTACGACATTCATTTTCATTGGTTAGGGAATGAGGAAAAAGAGCTTGCATGAGAGAATGACGGATACTATCATTATTTAAAGTGGTTTGCAGGTATTTTTTTACACGGCGCTTACGCCAATCCATGAAAGCCATTTGCCATATGTTGAACTGGTTTTGTTGATTTTCATAAGCAGCAATGTACTTGGCTAAAGGCTCTCGTAAAGTAAGATCTACTAAAATAGCTTTTAGTTCACACAAAGAAGAATATTGTATTTGGCTAAAACAAGCTTGAAAGTGTTTCAGGTAGTCTTCTACCTTGGATTCTGAAGTCGCTTTATAATTGAATTTGAGAGCTTTATTTACTTCAGCAGTTGTGAGAGGTTGAATACCTATTTGGTAGTATTCTACTGCCTGCATTTGCAGATCAACCGCAGTTTGTCCCATAGATTGTTTGGCTAGGGAGTTCGCAACAGAGACTAATCTTGTTGCAACCATGTAACAAGTATGTGGAGGTTGAATAGACGGTTTTGTTAAGAGATGCTTAGGTTGGGACATTAAACTTGCGATTCTCCATTTTAAAATAGTCACAACCTTAGAGGTTTCATGTTCTTGTTGGGAAATTACCGCTGGGAGAATCCTTTGTAAGCATTGAAACTTATCCATTTCAGTCAACCAATGATGTATCGAGTGGCAGGGAACTAATTCACGCCCAAGTGGGAAAAGAGCCTCTAAGATAGCTGTAAGTAAACTCTGTTGATAAAGACCTAGTGTGCTAATATTTGGTAAAGCAGTATCTTTTGGTTCAGACATGATTTTGGTCATGTAGCGCACTATTTCGAAGTCTTGAGTAAAGTAAGGTTCGGCAAAATCTTCAATATTCATTTTAATTTTTAATTGCCGCTCAACGGCTGACCAGGTTTCAGAACCGATCTGTTTCTTACTCGAAACATATTTTATGCAAGTGCAACAAATCTTGGGAAAAATTCGCAAACAAGATGAAGTTCTAATATCTTCAGTTGTGCTATAATAAGGCGGCTCTTTTGGATCAAACAAGGCGTTAATTAACTGAGTAAGATCGACTTCTTTATCATCTAAAGAACCCAAACTTGGGAATTTTTCCACTGGCGAAAACATTAATCATTCCCCAATAAATTAAGCATGATAAGAGCTTGTTATACTGATCTGCGAGATTGATCGAGTAGATTGTGGCTGCTGTTCTTCTAGATTATCTTTATCTAAGAAAGAGTTTTTAGTAAGTGCAATTAGGTCCTCTTGAGAAAAAGCAATCGCATCAAAAGTATCTTGCAGATCTGGAACGACTGTATCAGTGATATAAGTTAGCAAGGCAGTTTTGTTTTCTTGGGAATTTAATTCGGCTAATTTCTTGTGATGCATCTTTTTTATATATTTTTTTAACATATCCTCTTGCTTCTTTTTCTCTATTTCATTAGTTAACCGTGGTGCTGGATTTCTATTGCGCATAATTTCTGCAACATTGAGCTGCTGGAGCAAATTTAATCTAATTTTCATTAAAGATTGAAGTAGATGGCTAGCCTTCTTTGTCCACCTATCGGAATCTTTATTGTGATCACAAGCCGCTAATGCCGCCTCAACTTTTTGCGAGCATGTTTGCATCTGCGTAGTTGGTTTCATCTCCTTTATAACAGTTGCATCATGGAGAAAGTGATAAATCCAGATGACAACTTCCCAGAATAATTTAGTACGATTTTGTCTATCACCTTTTGGGGCAGTAAATTTCTCGGTAAATCGGCGTAATAGACTGGTTTCACAATCATATAAGAGAGCGGCAAATGCTTCTAAATCATTCATCATTTCATCAAGTTGCGTTTGCATGTGCAACAGTGTTTCTCCTAAGTAAGGAGCGCGATATAAAAGATGGGAAAAAAGAATAGAAGCAAGGTTGAGCATAAACATAGGTACAGAAGCCAGATCATTGAGTTTGGAAAGCTGAGGTAAAGGGTCGGCGCCTAAGACCAATAGTCCTTGAATTATAGTTTCCCAATATATCGCCAAGCTTTCCTGTTCTTCAGCTGGCACGGCCATATATTGTGTTAAGGCTACTGTCATGGTTTGATCAAGACAAGCAAAACCAGACTTCCCCGATTTTTGTGTAATGTAAGCCGTTATGGTTTGTAAAAAGATTTCAGAAAACACGGCATCTTCTTGCAAAAATTTAATAAGAGTTGTTTTGAGCGTAGCTATCTCTTTTAATGGCCATATTAAGGTGTCAGTTGGGTGGTGACTTATGTGCAAGTTGCGAAACTCATTTAAGTTTGCAGTTGTTGTTGTTAGGGTCATACGCAGATTTCTCTGGTTTGCCGCAAGAGAAGGTGCATTGCTAACGTTGCTTTCTGGTATTACTAGCTGGGCCTTACTACTCCAATCTTGCTGTGCTGGATTATCCTTATTAGCGGCGGCTGCGGTTATCTCTTGCAGCATATTAAGTCTTGATGTTTGTTTCGTTTGTAAGAGTAAATGTGCGGTGTGAAATGTCTTGAGCCTATTGATGGGCCTCATTCTTTCAAAAAATGGTTTTTTGATTAGACATAGACTTTTAAAAAAGTCTAAAAAAGCCTGTTGTGCAGCTTTATCTTTTGTTGCAGCGAATTGTTTTATCCATAGATCTAATTTTATGAAATAAGGTGTATCTGTGCTCAAAACTTCTTCTGGCTCAGGGAAAGGCATATTTATAGGTGTTGCTGTACGTGCTAGGTTTTCGTTAGGGCTCATAAATGCGTTACTGGAAGTACTTGTTGCAGTGCTGTTAGTATCGATACCGAAATCATCGTCATTTGGTGTAGGTACATCAAGCATAACTTCAGGAAGTTCGACAATTTCAATTAATATTGTATCAATTTCTCCTTGCATATTGCTTATAAGAGTTTCAAAACTTTTCTCCGCTATTCCGGGAGCTACGTTTCTTGAGGCAAAGTATTTTTTTTGTTTCGTCAGGGCAACTACAATTTCATTTTGGAGTAATTTTAATATCTGAACTTGGGATAAATTACTATTGATATGCACAAAACACTTATAGATCCACTGCGCCCTAATGAGATGAGCGCTTTTGCCTTGGTACTTCCCTTCAACACGTACAGTTTCCGCTGGAGAGTTGGCATCTTGAAGCCTTATATCATTATCTATTTTGCAGAGGTTAAATTTATAGCCATGTTTACGCGCATATTCAGTAAAGCTTAGTTGAATAGATCTAAGCAGATTTAGCATTTGACTGTCTTCCGCCTCTTGAGGCGCAGCTACTGCCGCCGCCGATGGAGCTCTACTAGCAAAAGCTTCTATTGCGGCAAATTTAAAGCCATAGACATGTCCTGTGCATTTTATAAAGTGTTCTGCATTCAGAACAAATCGACGTTTAGCAGCGGCAAATGTTTTTTCCAATGCCAAATATTGATCTTTAATGTCTTGTAATTCACTAAGTTTTTCTGCCAATAGGCGGCTTCTTTTCTTGGTATCTTGAATAATTCCCAAAACACCATGAATTGACCCTGCATCGGTACGCAGTCTTAGATGTAAAAAATTATCTAAGGTTTCTATATAATCTTGGAATTTGCTAAACAATCTGTAGTTTTGTTTAAAAAAGTCTTGGATAAGCTTTGATTCATTCCCTTTAGCAAACCAACGTTGACCTTCATCTCGAATGGTCACTTGAATATCAGTTACCATATGAGTTACGTACAACAAATAGCGTAACCAATTTGCTAATTGATGCATAATAACAGCAGAACTGTTAATGTCTTTTTGGTCAGAAAGTTTAAGCCAACGGACTTCATTTTGTCCTGGTTCACGAGGTTTTTGCTCAAGTAAAGGCAGCAAAGGGCTATCATGTTGATAGCGTGTGTTACCAAGCTCAATTCCACTAGTGAGGTGCTTTTCTATGAAAGTGGTAGTTTGATTTAGGTTTCCCAATTTAAGTGGGAGCATCTCGATTTCATCATTCATACTCTTTATCTCAGGGATCATTTTGGCAACATATAGGATAATGACACTATATGGATTAAGGAGATCAAATTTAATGTCTGGATTTTTTGCTGTTAATTGCCCTGTCCTAATAACTGAATAATCCAAGGATAAATCTTTTCTGCCACCTTCTGTCAAGATTAAGAGGAGCCTAAAGCAATTTACCAATAGTTCGTGGTAATGCTCACCTACATCATCAACAAGCGCTGGCAAACGCGCTGTATCTCGTATAGGGTGAGGTTTATTAATAAAGGCGTTTAATTTTGCTTTTATTGATAAAAAGGATTCTAGGGTAAGCGTACTAGTAAAATGTGTTAGGAATTTCTCACGCGGAGCAACAAGCTCAATGACTTCTAGCAAATGTCCAGCAACTATGTCGATATCTTCAATTTTCCGCAATGTTGCTAAAAAAAGTGATACTAAGCCAATATAACCAAAAAATATTTTGGCTACACTTTGGGTGGCATCTGATTGGATGCTTTTAGGGGCAATAAGATCGGTCAATATGGCATTGGTTAAGGGAAAGTCAAGGTAATCGCGCGCATTCCTAAGAGTTCTGCTTTGGTACTCACGGGTTAATTTAGTTAAATCAACATAACTATTAAAAACATGAATATTACCACCTTTTACCTCAAAGTCTGAAAAACAAGACCAGCAATCTTGAATACAAGTCGGCAACTTTTGCGCAGCTGATGATTTAGGATTACAAGAGCCATTCAGTAAGTCATACAATTCTTTAAATAATTTAATTTCTTCTTGATTGGTTAAAGAGGTTTGTTTTTTAGTAATAAAATAACGAAGTTGAAAGAAGGCATCTGGGAGAATTGATCCTGCTGCGCCTACCACTGCTGCTGTTGCAGAAGCAGCAAAAGCCTTTGCTCCAGCCTCAAGTGTATTATTATTTTGCATTTGATTTCCCTATCTATTGAAAAAGCTTGAAAAAAGTCACTCTGATTTTAATTGGCCAATATAATGGATGTCAAGAATAGAATTTTCCTTATGGCTTGCGTAATGCCATATTTTTCAAATAATTTATTTATGGTACATTATGTAAGCCAAAAAAGCAGAGGATTAAATTATGCCAACAGAAATTCAAAAAGCTTCTTTAAGCGGCGACATTGGGGAAATTATACGCCTCGAAAGCCATCTAAGTGATGTGGAGAAAAAAGCAGCGGTTAAGGCAGACGATTACGCAGCTATTCGCTATGCCGCTAAAAACGGCCATACGCCCTAATAGAAATTTATTTTTTCAAGCTGAGGCAGCAAACAGTAACCCAGAAAACAAAGAAAGTAATCAAGCCAATCTAATGATAAAATAAAGATAACTCCAGAGGTCCGTAATCCCGAGCTACGCTAAATTAATAGTACTTCGTAGGTTGGGATCTCATTAAATTAATAGCCGAGGTTAAGGCATGATTGCATTAAATCAATTAGGTATGGCCTATGGTCAAAGGTTGCTTTTTTATAACGTTAGCTTAAATTTAAACTCAGGTAATAGTTATGCTTTAGTGGGCGCTAATGGATGTGGAAAGTCGACTTTTTTTAGACTGATTACCCAAGAAGAAGAGGTTACTTCTGGCGAAATTATAATGCCCAAGGATGCGACGATTGGTTGGTTAAAACAAGATCAATTTCGCTATGAAGATACGCTTATTAAAGATATTGTCCTCCAAGGTAAAATTAATTTATGGCAAGCGCTTTGTGAACGTGAGACATTACTTGCGAGTGATGTCTTTGATGATGATAAGGGTTTTCGTTTTGCTGCTTTAGAAGAAACTATTGCGCATTACAATGGTTATACGGCCGATAGTGAAATTGAAACCATTTTATTAGGATTAGGCATTGCTAAGGATTACTTGCAAAAACCGCTTAAATCTTTATCTGGTGGATATAAATTACGCGTTTTGCTAGCCCAAACGTTATTTCAACAGCCTTCTATATTATTACTCGACGAACCAACAAACCACTTAGATATTTTATCCATTCGGTGGTTAGAGAAGTACTTAAAAAATGAATATAAAGGTTTAGTCATTTTTATTTCCCATGACATGGAATTTATTGATAACTTAGCTGATTATATTTTAGACCTTGATTATGGGGAAATTAGACAATATAGGGGTAATTATGCACGATTTTTAGCTGAAAAAACCTTGCTAGAAGAACAAAGAAATCTCGAAAAAAAGAGCGCTGAGGCCAAGATTGCCGAAATGCAAAAATTTGTTGATAGGTTTAAAGCTAAGGCATCTAAAGCAGCACAAGCTCGCTCACGCATGAAGATGATTGAAAAAATTGAAATTCCTGATGTAAAACATTCTTCGCGCATTGCACCGCACTTTCATTTTATGCCTAAAAGACCATCTGGAAAGCATATCATTGACGCTAAAAGTTTGAGTAAGTCTTTTAATAATAAAGTTTTATTTAAAAACCTTAACCTTAAAGTAGACAGAGGGGAAAAGGTAGCAATAATGGGTGTTAATGGAATTGGTAAGTCGACATTAATTAAAATAGTTACTGGCATGCTAGAAAGTGATGAGGGACAAGTCATTTTAGGGCATGAAGTTATGCTGAGTTATTTTTCCCAAGATCATTATGAGCTCCTGAATCGCCATGTAAGCGTACTAAATTGGTTATCTTTCGAAGTAAGCGGGGTTACTGAGCAACAAATTCGGCGAGTTCTTGGGCAAATGCTATTTGTGAAAGAAGATGTTGCTAAAGATATTTTATCCCTTAGTGGAGGCGAGGCAGCCAGACTATTGTTAGGAAAAATAATTTTAGAATCACCTAATTTGTTAATTCTTGATGAGCCTACCAACCATATGGATTTAGAAACCATTGAAGCTTTAGCAGAAGCCTTATCTCAGTATCATGGAACCGTGGTATTCGTAAGTCATAATCGCCATTTTGTCGATAAAATTGCCACAAGAATTTTGTATTTTGACCCGCAAGTACGGGTGCGTGATTACAAAGGCAGGTATGCAGATTTTGCCCAGAACTATCTATACTAAACGCGAAAGACGGGTATTTTCGCTTATTTATTAAGTTCTTTATCAATCTTACGCTGGAAACATACATGTCCAGTGCCGTGATTCCACTCGGGGTTATTAAAAGAGGTGTAATTAGTATTGAATACAGCACAAAGAGTAAAAGCTAATGTAGCAGGATTGGTTATCTGATATTCGTAGCTTTGTAAGGTACTAGGATCTACAGGAACATTATACCCTAGTATGGAGTTATTAAGCTCATCAAGGTGTTCTGGCAGATGAGATTTTTTCTTCCAGTAGTTAACTAGCTGAAATTGTATTGATTGTAAGTTTACAATGCGTTGTTCATCAAGTTTCACTAGGCGAATGTGGTTTGGACTTCCTATAAGGCAAAATGCAAAGCCAATCAAGATGAGTAAACTAAAACTTAATAAAAAAGCATAATATTTTAGGTTTTTAGAAAGTAGTTTACCTTTTAAAGTTCCTAGATAGTAAGAAAAAACCATACTTGATATTGCTAAAATGGTTAGTGCCTTTAATACAAAGCCTAATGTAATGTCACCTTGCAAAAATACATCTATAGCAGTAATTAAATCAATGATAATAACTAGGGAAACGCTAAAAATAGTAAGGTAAGTTAACCATTTTCTAATATTGGCAGAGCTAGCTTCTTTATCAACTTGATAAATTTGATTTAAATGCCAAATAACCCAAATATAAACGGGATATACAATAAGCAAAGATGAAATTGCAAAGCGCAGAGATCCTAGATTAACTTCTTGGTGAAAATAATGATCAATGTAAGCCCAACATAAAGTAATGGTAGCAATCACGGACCAAAAAAGCGTAATAATTTCTAAAAGATGTAAAAAAACATCTCTTGGATTAGTTGGCTTTTTGGTAGCGTGATTTAGCATTATTTACTTTGTACTATTGCAACTTGGAGTTTTGCAACAACATCGCTATGCAAAGTAATGTCTACTTGATACTCACCTATCGCATGAAAAGCACCATTAGGTAAAGCTATTTCTTTTTTCATAACTTCAAGCCCTTTAGCTTTTAAAGCATCTTTTATTTCGCCAGTACCAATTGAGCCATAAAGCTTGCCTTCGTCACTAGCCATTGCTGCAATTTCTAGAACAATGTCGTTAAGCTTGGCAGCTCGTTGTTCAGCTTGACTTAACAACTGTTGGGCTTTTTTCTCAAGTTCAGCACGGCGTGCTTCAAAAGCTTGAAGATTTGCGGATGTTGCTCGCATAGCTTTATTTTGCGGGATGAGATAATTACGGGCATAACCGCCTTTAACCTCAACCTTGTCACCCAAATTACCAAGGTGTCTAATTTTTTCGTTAAGAATAACCTGCATCATATACTCCTTAAGAACTTTTATTTGTAAAATTGCCCTTGTTAGCTAGCTCTCTAAAATTAATGAGGCAGTCTAGCGCGCCAATGCTTGCAAGTAAAGCTAACATAAATATGGGCAGAAATGATAACAAAATTAGTAGCAATAAAAAAACCACCAATGCTCTGTCTGTTGCAAAAATGTAAATTAAAATACTAATGCCAGAGCCGCAAAAATATGCAAGCCAAATAGGCAGCAAACTAATAAAAATAGCATTTTTAAAGTAAAAACCTATAAACATACAACTAACCAAGGCTAAAGCCAGAGGATTTGCTCTAATATTTAGCATTTCGTGTTTAAAGCCTTGGGGATAAAATAGCTTAGCTTGAATTGCTCGAGCAAGCATTAGTACTGAAAAATTAGATAATACAAAAACCAGGGCTTGAATCCCCAGAATATAAGCCATAGTTTCATTTTTATTTGTAAGCCAAGCTTTATACTGCAGGGCAGTATCTTTATTTTCCTTTAATACAACTAAAAGAAGATCATAAATTTTAAAAATAATGCCGGGAGGAAAGTAAAATAAATAAATAATTACTAAGCTAGCTAAACATAGCATAGCAATAATAACATCCCTCCATTTTGCAGTTGCACGTAAGATAACAGCGCTCAAATAAATAGGTATAAAGGTGAACAAAACCTTGCTAAAGGCAAAAGTATGGTTTGCAGAAACAATGTAATAGGTTATTAGTGCAGTAAATACTCCAATACCTAAGGTTTTTAAACCTTCTTCATAACCTTTACGCAAAGTAACCAAAGCAATAATAGTTAGTGCTATCCAGGACAAAAAAGGCAGGCCAGAAAACAATATTACCAAAATATAGGCATAATTTTCCTTATTTAGCAGTAACTGCCCTTGTTTAGCTAAGGTTTTGTCGAACAAATTCATAACATATTATCTATGGCTATCGCAGTATGGCAGTAAAGCAAGAAAACGTGCAATTTTAATAGATTTTGAAAGTTGTCTTTGGAAGCGGGCAGCAGTGCCTGTAATCCTGCTTGGAACAATTTTACCGGTTTCTGTTATGTAGTTTTTTAACAGGTAAATATCTTTATAATCTATCTCCATTTCAACATCGTTGGAAAATCGGCAAGCTTTCTTTTTTCTCATGTTAGACATTTTATACTCCTTATTCAGATTCACGTTGAGTTTCTTTTTTCATCATCGGGGATGATGCCTTGATAGCGGATTTTTTATTTAAAATTAAAGTTCTAATAATCGCGTCATTAAATTTAAATAAATTTTTCACTTCATCCAAGGCTTCTTGGGAACACTCAACGTTGAGAAGCAGATAATGTGCTTTATGTAAATCTAGAATTGGATAAGCTAAAGGACGCCGCCCCCAGTCTTCTTTACGGTGAATCTTTCCATCTTGCTTAGTAATTATGCCTTCATAACGCTCAAGCATTTGAGGAACCTGTTCGCTTTGATCAGGGTGAATCATTACGACTATTTCATAGTGTCTCATTGCAACTCCTTATGGTTAAAAGCCTGCCAGCTATAATGCCAGTCAGGCAAGGATTGTTTAAAAAAATAACTCTTGGTTTAATAAAGTACAAATAAAAAACCGCAATTCTAGAGTAAATGAGTAAGTTTTACAATACCCACCAAAGTTATCCTAAATCATACATTATTTTTTTCTTTAAGTATTTTTTCCAAATAATGAATGTTAGTTCCACCTTTAATAAATGCTTTATCACGCATAAGTTCTTGGTGGAGAGGGATGTTTGTCTTAATGCCGTCGATAATAATTTCATCTAGAGCGTTGCGCATTTTAGCTATGGCTTCTGCCCTGGTACGGCCATGGGTTATTAATTTACCAATCATAGAATCGTAGTAGGGGGGGACTATATAGCTATTATAGATATGAGAATCAAATCTGATACCAGGGCCGCCTGGTTGGTGCAGTAAGCGAATAATTCCAGGGGATGGCATAAAGGTTCTTGGATCCTCGGCGTTTATTCTACATTCAATAGCGTGCCCTTCGAGTTTAATGTCAGATTGTCTTAGTTTAAAAGGCTCTTCGCTGGCAATTTTTATTTGCTCTTTAATAATATCAATCCCAGTAATAGCTTCAGATACCGGGTGTTCAACCTGGATCCTAGTATTCATTTCGATAAAATAAAAACAGCCATTTTGATATAAAAATTCAAAGGTGCCGGCGCCCCGATATTGCATTTGCTGACATGCCTTTACTACGCGGTTACCAATTTCGGTTCTTAATTGCTCACTTATTAAAGGAGCAGGGGCTTCTTCTATTATTTTTTGATGCCTTCTTTGCATAGAGCAATCGCGCTCTCCTAGATGAATAGCATGGCCTTTACCATCACCTAATACTTGAAATTCAATATGTCTTGGATTTTCTAAGAATTTTTCCATGTAAACCATATCATTATTAAATGCCGACTTTGCTTCGCTTTTGGTAAGCGCGATAGCATTAATAAGATTGGACTCATCCCGAACAACACGCATGCCGCGGCCGCCTCCACCGCCTGAAGCTTTGATGATAACAGGGTAACCAATTGATTTTGCTAATGCTAAATTTTTATTAACGTCATCACCTAGAGGTCCATCAGAGCCTGGTACGCAGGGCACATTTGCTGCTTGCATAGCTTTAATGGCCTTTACTTTATCGCCCATTAAATGAATGCTTTCAGGACGTGGGCCAATAAAACAAAAACCACTTTTTTCGCAAATTTCCGCAAAGCCGGCATTTTCCGATAAAAATCCATACCCAGGATGAATTGCAACAGCATCAGAAATTTCAGCAGCAGAAATAATGGCAGGAATATTAAGGTAGCTTTTTTGCGACGCAGCAGGGCCTATACATACAGTTTCATCTGCAAGTTTTACATGTAATAAGTCTTTATCAACGTCAGAATGTACAGCAACAGTTTTAATACCTAATTCTTTACAGGCACGTAAAATTCGTAACGCAATTTCCCCACGATTAGCAATTAAAATTTTATTTAACATAAATCTAAACTACTCAAGGACAAACAAAGGTTGATCGTATTCAACAGGATCGCCATTTTTAACCAGGACTTCAATAACTTTCCCTTCACGGTCTGACTCAATTTCATTAAACATTTTCATAGCTTCGACAATGCATAACACATCGCCTAGCTTTACTCTTTGCCCAATAGAAGTAAAAGGCTGGCTTTCAGGAGATGCAGCGGCATAAAATGTGCCTACCATAGGAGAGCGCACTAGATGGCCATGGTGTTGTTTTTCAGCTGGTTCTTTAATGTGTTCAGTAACTGGAGTTCCGTGAGGTAAAATTGTGGGTTGTAGGTAGTGTTGCATAGGTACTTCAACCGAGCTTTTATTACGTGCAAGACGCACCATGTCCTCGCCTTCTTTAAGCTCAATTTCACACAAATTACTTTTTTCAAGTAAATCAATCAGCTTTTTTATTTTTCGCATTTCCATAGTTATAAAACTCTCTTAGGTGTTAACGCATTAAGGGATGTTGACATTTTATGAAGTTTATTCCTAAATTTCAGGAATCTTGCCCGATAAAAAGAAAAAA
>Ga0155589_121_pt1 | contig 50669 bp, 57 predicted proteins | sample RifCSPhighO2_12_FD_107246 | JGI IMG/M metagenome (GOLD analysis project Ga0155589, IMG submission 107246) | Legionellales bacterium RIFCSPHIGHO2_12_FULL_37_14 | reverse complement strand
CGTACTTTTAAGCCAGAACGTGATGGCTTATTTTGCGCTAAAACCTTTGGTCCTATTAAAGATTATGAATGCCTCTGTGGAAAGTACAAAAGGCTAAAACATCGCGGAGTTATTTGTGAAAAATGTGGTGTTGAGCTGGCTTTATCTAAAGTGCGCCGCGAACGCATGGGCCATATCGAACTTGCAAGCCCAGTTGCCCATATTTGGTTCTTAAAATCTTTACCTTCGCGTATTGGTTTATTGCTGGACATGACCTTAAGAGACATTGAAAGAGTCCTTTACTTTGAAGCTTTCGTAGTAGTTGATCCTGGCATGACCACTCTTGAACGCGGCCAGCTTCTTAATGACGAAGCTTATCTCGATTCTTTAGAGCAGTTTGGCGAAGAATTTGACGCTAGAATGGGCGCTGAGGCAATTCGCGATTTGTTAAGACAAATTAACCTTGAAGATGAAATAAAATCTTTACGCGAAGAATTACCAACTTTAACCTCGGATACCAAAATCAAAAAGATCACTAAGCGGCTAAAATTATTAGAAGCATTCTTTGATTCAGGAAATAAGCCTGAGTGGATGATAATGGATGTATTACCAGTATTGCCGCCAGACTTAAGACCGCTTGTTCCCTTAGATGGCGGCCGTTTTGCAACCTCTGATTTAAACGATTTATATCGTAGAGTAATTAACCGTAATAATCGCTTAAAACGCCTTTTAGACTTAAATGCCCCAGATATTATCGTGCGCAATGAAAAGCGCATGCTGCAAGAAGCTGTTGATGCTCTATTAGATAACGGCAGAAGAGGGCGCGCTATTACTGGAACCAATAAACGTCCCCTCAAATCTTTAGCTGACATGATTAAAGGTAAACAAGGCCGTTTTAGACAAAATCTTTTGGGAAAGAGGGTAGATTACTCAGGGCGCTCGGTAATTGTGGTAGGACCAACTTTGCGTCTTCATCAATGCGGCTTGCCTAAGAAAATGGCTTTAGAATTATTTAAACCATTTATTTTTAGTAAATTAGAGTTTAGAGGTCTTGCAACCACGATTAAAGCTGCTAAAAAAATGGTGGAGCGCGAAGAAGCAGTCGTTTGGGATATATTAGACGAAGTAATTCGTGAACACCCTGTTTTACTAAACCGTGCGCCAACTTTGCACCGTTTGGGTATTCAAGCATTCGAGCCTATCTTAATCGAAGGAAAAGCAATTCAATTACATCCCCTCGTTTGTACAGCATACAACGCTGACTTTGACGGTGACCAAATGGCAGTGCATATTCCTTTAACCTTAGAGTCGCAGCTTGAAGCGCGCTCTTTAATGATGTCAACGAATAATATTTTATCTCCGGCTAATGGCGAACCAATTATTGTACCCAGCCAAGACGTAGTATTAGGTCTTTATTATTTGACAAGAGAAAGAGTAGGCGCACGAGGTGAAGGTAAAGTATTTAGCTCAGCTGATGAGGTTGAGCGTTATTACGACCAAGATCTTATTGATATACATGCTAAAATTATCGTTAGAATGCAAGATAATTCTGCTGAATCTACCGAGCTTAGGCGAGTAGAAACTACAGTAGGGCGGGTTATTTTAAATCGCGTCTTACCTAAAGGTATGCCATTTGAACAAATTAACCGCGTTATGACTAAAAAGGTCGTATCACGAGTTATCGATTATTGTTATCGTAAATTTGGTCTAAAAGCGACCGTTATTTTCGCCGATCATTTAATGTATACAGGTTTTAGATACGCAACTAGAGCAGCTGCATCTATTGGTATTGAAGATATGCAAATTCCTGAGGATAAATCTTCTATCATTAATGAAGCTGACAATGAAGTACGCGAAATTGAAGCGCAATATCGTTCAGGATTGGTAACTAATGGGGAGCGTTACAATAAAGTAATTGATATTTGGTCACGTACCAATGAATTAGTTGCAAAGTCCATGATGAGCAAAATTGCCACAGAAGAAGTTCTTGATAAAAAAGGTAAAAAAGTTAGACAAGAATCATTTAACCCAATTTTCATGATGGCAGATTCAGGTGCGCGCGGTTCGGCAGCGCAGATTAGACAGCTAGCTGGTATGCGCGGATTAATGGCAGCGCCTGATGGATCAATTATTGAAACCCCAATTAAGGCAAATTTCCGTGAAGGCTTAGACGTATTCCAATACTTTATTTCAACTCACGGTGCGCGCAAAGGGTTAGCTGATACCGCGTTAAAAACCGCAAACTCAGGTTATTTAACTAGAAGATTAGTTGACGTTGCTCAAGACGTAGTAATTACTGAAATCGATTGTGGCACCGATGAAGGGGTGCTAATGCAGCCATTGATAGAAGGGGGTGACATAGTAGAGCCTTTGCATGAGAGAGTCTTAGGGCGCGTAGTTGCTAAAGATGTTTTCCTTCCAAACGAAAAGAAACCAGTGGTTACAGCAGGTACCTTACTTGATGAAGATTGGGTAGAGAAACTTGAGCGCTTAGGTGTTGATCAAATTTTAGTCCGCTCACCGATTACCTGTAAAACGCGTTTTGGTTTATGCGCTAATTGTTATGGACGTGATCTTGCCCGCGGGCATTTAGTAAATACCGGTGAGGCTGTTGGTATTATTGCCGCCCAATCAATCGGTGAGCCTGGAACTCAGTTAACAATGCGTACCTTCCACATAGGGGGAGCTGCGTCACGTTCTACTGCTGCAACCAATATTCAGATTAAAAACAAAGGCGTTATTAGGTTACATAATATTAAAACAGTTACCCATGAAAATAACACCCTAGTTGCAGTTTCACGCTCGGGTGAAGTGGCGGTTGTTGATGAGTTTGGGCGTGAAAGAGAGCGTTATAAGCTTCCTTATGGAGCTATCTTAAGTGTGCATGATAATGACCAAGCAGAAGCTGGCCAAATTATTGCCACCTGGGATCCACATACTCACCCTGTTATTTCTGAAGTGAGTGGCCGGTTAAAATTTGTGGACTTAGTTGAAGGTTTAACTATGAATAGGCAAACCGACGAAGTAACTGGGCTTATCAATATAGTAATTACCGATGCCAAACAAAAAGGCGCTGCCGGTCGTGACTTAAGGCCTATGGTTAAACTTGTAACCGAAGATGGGAAAGATATTCTTCTTGCCGGCACAAGTGTTCCTGCGCACTATTATTTACCTGCTGACGCCATTATTAACTTTGAAGATGGTAGCGTTGTAGGGGTTGGTGACGTTATCGCAAGGATTCCGCAAGAAAGAACTAAAACCAGGGATATCACAGGGGGGCTACCTAGGGTTGCCGATTTAGCTGAAGCGCGTAAACCTAAAGATGCCGCTGTTATGGCTGAAGCTTCTGGTATCGTAAACTTTGGGAAAGAAACTAAAGGTAAACGCCGTTTCATTATCAATAAGCTAGATGGCGCAGTACATGAAGAGTTAATTCCTAAATGGCGGCATATTTCAGTATTTGAAGGTGAACATGTGGAAAAAGGTGAAGTAATAGCCGACGGTCCATTAAATCCGCATGATATCTTACGCTTACTTGGAGTTGGCGCACTTGCGAATTATATTGTTAACGAAATCCAAGATGTTTATCGTTTACAAGGGGTAAAAATTAACGATAAACATATTGAAACTATCGTAAGGCAAATGTTAAGAAAACGCTTAATTACTTCTTCTGGAGATTCGAAATTCCTAGTTGGTGAACAAGTAGAAGAAAGCGTTATGTTACAAGAAAATGATAAGTTAATTGCCGAAAAGAAAATGCCGGCAACTGGCGATCCTATTCTCTTAGGTATAACTAAAGCATCTCTTGCCACAGAGTCTTTCATATCAGCAGCCTCTTTCCAAGAAACAACAAGAGTGTTAACTGAAGCAGCTGTAAGCGGCAAGGTAGATGATTTACGCGGCCTAAAAGAAAACGTAATGGTAGGTAGATTAATACCTGCAGGCACAGGCTACGCTTATCACCTAAAACGCAAGGCAAGGCGCCTTAGAAGTGCAGCGCATGGCGAGCAGCACCATCATCAAGTTACAGCAAGCGATGTCCAGCAAGCATTAACTGATGCCTTAAACCTTGAGATGAAAAAAAGCGACGATAAACATAGCGAAGCCTAGGATGAGTGTAAAAAGACATAGGTCCTGAGTGAGGGTTTATCCGCAGGACTTATTATCTTCCCTTGGGCGAATTTATGCTTGTACCAAGCTGATCTCTATCTACTTCTATTGGACCATTAGTTTCGTTCCCTCCTTTATATACATTGACTCCTGCTTCTTTTTCCTGGAGTTCCTTTAGTGGTTTAGGTTCAACATCAGAACCCAGTATTTCATCAACTCTGCGTTTAATGGCTTTATTCGCCTCAATAATATCCTTTGTACTTCTTATCGGAGTTTCTTGATCTTGAGAAAGCTTGTTTTTAGTAGGTTTCGACATAATAACTCCTCAAAACGATCTGTATATTTAATATTATAGCATATTTACATGCGATTTGATCATGTTACAATCTAAGTCGCAATAATTTTTCCTAAAAGGTCTAACTCCAAGCATGAGGTCAACAGATGAAGAAGCGCTATGAAGAAGCAGCTAAAAGCTCTTTTGTAAATAATATAGAGCTTACAATTGGTATAGGAGTTATGGCATATTACATTTTATTTGACCTCCTTATACAAGATAAGCAAAAAGAATTTAAGTTTACCAAAACTCAGCAAAGACTACTAAAAATAACTTCTCCCATAACTGCCTTTGTAATTGGGCCTGTTTTAGCTGTTTTTGCTCTTGTAGCAGCTATTTTGCAAACTGCTTGGTTTTATTGCAGCACGCTGCCTTCTGCGAAACGTAAAGATAAAGCTTTCAATGCAATAACCAATAACAGCAAAATTTTAAGCGAACTTTTTCCCCATTCAAGAGATAGCAAGCCTAAGAGCAATGATATGAAACCGCGCAAGAAAAAAAATCTTGTTAACAATAATAACTATAGCGCACCAGTTTCCTCGCATTCAAAACCTAATTCAGTAACTAAAAATTCTGCATCCGAAAAGCTAAGTATTATTGCGCCAACAAGTCATAAATCGTAGGGCGTGTTGACATTTCACATCTAGTGCCTACGTCCCGCGGCTTGTCCGCGGGACGTAGGTGAGGAGACGAAATGTCAACAGACCCTAATCTCTGGACCTTTTTTTTCTCAAACATTATGAAGCCAGGAAGATATGCCCGCACCAATGACATTCCCAATGACCAACAAGATCCCACCAGCAATTGAGGGTACGCCCGCATGTCGTGTCTCCATGAGGCCTTATTCTATGAAGTGATGGAAGGTTAAATAATAATATAAACCCAGCCTAGCGCACTTGACTTATACATTATTGTATACATAATATACGTTATGTATACATTAAATAATGGAAGTATATTATGTTGACAAAAGAAGAAAAAGAGTTGATGGATCAAAAAGAAAAAGTTTGGTCAGCCGCGAAGCTGGATCTTGCTGATGCAAAAAAAAAATATGATTCAGCCTATACCGTTTTGGAAGGGGAACAAACTCGATTCAATTTCCAAAAAAAACAAATAACAGATCTCAGAAATCAAACGAATCAATTGATAGATGAACAAATTAATATATTAAGAACGCAATATCAAAAAGCACCTAAGAATAAACAATCTGAGATAGTCGATCAGATAGTGAAGTTGAATAGATGTCGTGCTAAAGAGATAAGAAAATTAGATTCAAGTTTAGAAGAAGCAGAACAGCGATTTAAAAACGAAGTGAGTCACGTTGGAAAATTGGCGATAGATCTTAGAGAGAAACAAGCAAGGCACGACGAAGCAAGAAAAGAATTAGTAGCGCTTGTGGACAAAGCATCAGCACCTCCCCAATCAGTCGTTAGCACACCAAGCACGTCGTCAGCTCGAGATGTGCAGTCGAAAGAAAAGCAGGATCAACCAAGCAGATCTGAGAGAAGATCTGATCAAGCAACCGAACGGGATAGGTTGCATAAAGAGACCGAATTATGCAAAAAGACAGTCGAAAAAAATCGAAAAGCAATACGCTCGGAAATAAATGGTACCCAAGAAAGGATAAGTGAGTTAAGTCAAAAGAAACCTACTCAAGCTATATTGAAAGAACATCTTGCACAGATAAAAAAATTACAAGCATTGAACAATAGACTATCTCATGTAGCTGATCCTCTTAAAGAAGCGATGCATAGGGGGCGACAAGCGCAATCACCTGTCAGGCCACCATAATCTAGGCCGCATTAAATAGGTAAGGTCTTGCCCAAGCAGTCATTTTTGCTATGCCATGCTTTTCAGGGATGTTGCCTAATTAACCCAGGAACAATCTAACATTTCTATTTTGGTTTGACAGTATAAAGGGTTCTTGTTGACAAACTTGATCTCTTCGCTTAGAATTTCGCCTCCTTATTAATCGGTAAACTAAACCACGCACTTGGGAAGAGGCGAACATAAATGGCTACAATTAATCAGCTAGTCCGTAAAGGACGTGCAGACGTTATGAAAAAAAGCACGGTTCCAGCCTTAGAAGGCTGTCCGCAAAAAAGAGGTGTTTGTACGCGGGTTTATACAACTACACCTAAAAAGCCAAACTCTGCGCTCCGTAAAGTTGCGCGTATTCGCCTAACCAATGGCTATGAAGTCACTTCATATATTGGTGGTGAAGGGCATAACTTACAAGAGCACTCTGTTGTTTTAATAAGAGGTGGTCGTGTAAAGGATTTGCCTGGGGTTAGATATCATACTGTGCGCGGAAGCTTAGATACATCTGGAGTTAACGACCGTAGACAAGGTCGTTCAAAATATGGATCTAAGAAACCAAAAGATAAAAAGTAAGTAAATCGGTGGAATAAACATGCCTAGAAGAAGAGAAGTACCTAAAAGAGAGATTTTGCCTGATCCTAAATATAATAGTGAACTTTTAGCAAAATTTATTAATGTTCTTATGCTTAGTGGAAAAAAGTCTACTGCGGAGAAAATTGTCTATGGAGCTCTAGATATATTGAAAGACAAAGCTAAAAAAGCTCATGGCGAGAGTGTAGATGAAAAAGCTGCAGGAGGTTCTGGCATTTCGGTTTTACAGTATTTTGAACATGCTTTAAACAATGTACGTCCTAACGTTGAGGTTAGGTCGCGTAGAGTTGGCGGCGCAACTTACCAAGTTCCGGTTGAGGTGCGCTGGGATAGAGGAACTGCGCTGGCTATGCGCTGGGTAACATCATCAGCACGGGCACGCGGGGAAAAAGGCATGATGTTGCGTTTGGCTGGCGAATTAGCCGATGCATATGAAAATAAAGGTGCTGCAGTAAAACGCCGTGAAACAGCACACCAAATGGCAAAAGCAAACCAAGCTTTTGCGCATTTTCGTTTAAGTTAATTAGAGTCGAGGCCTCAAGTGTCAACACCATTAGAAAATTATCGAAATATAGGTATCGCCGCACACGTAGATGCGGGTAAAACCACTACCACAGAGCGAGTTTTATATTATACCGGCATGTCACACAAAATTGGTGAAGTACATGATGGTGCAGCTACGATGGATTGGATGGTGCAAGAGCAAGAGCGCGGCATCACTATTACATCTGCTGCAACGACATGTTATTGGCAAGGCATGGATAAACAATTTGACAAGCACAGAATTAACATAATAGACACCCCAGGCCACGTTGACTTTACTATTGAAGTTGAACGCTCTTTACGCGTTTTAGATGGTGCAATTGTTGTATTTGACTCAGTTGCAGGGGTTGAGCCTCAATCTGAAACCGTATGGCGTCAATCTGATAAATATGGCGTTCCCCGTATAGTTTTTGTTAACAAAATGGATAGAATGGGCGCTAATTTCCTGCGCGTTGTTGAGCAAATTAAAAAGCGCTTGGGGTCAACCCCTGTGGTTGTGCAGATCCCAATTGGTGCTGAAGATTCATTTAAGGGTGTGATTGATATTATTAAAATGAAAGCGATCTTTTGGGACGAAGACAATAAAGGTATGACCTTTAACTACGCACCAATCCCGCAAGACATGCAAGAGCAATCTCAAGATTTTCATGCCAAAGTTCTTGAAGCTGCTGCTGAAGCCAATGAAACCTTAATGGAGAAATACTTAGAAGGTCACGACTTAACCGAACAAGAAGTTAAAGCCGGTTTAAGAGAATTAACCATCAAAAATGCTATTGTTCCAGTATTTTGCGGTTCAGCTTTTAAAAACAAAGGTGTGCAAGCAGTGCTTGATGGTGTAATTGAATACTTACCATCTCCATTAGATGTTCCCCCTATTCGCGGCGTTGATGAACATGGTGATGAAGTGCATCGTAAGACTTCTTACCAAGAACCTTTTGCTGCACTTGCATTCAAAATTGCTACCGATCCTTTTGTAGGTAACTTAACCTATTTTCGCGTTTATTCAGGCGTCCTAAAAAGTGGTGACTCTGTTTATAACTCGGTTAAAGATAAGAAAGAAAGAATTGGCCGTCTGCTCCAAATGCACGCTAATTCACGCGAAGAAATTAAAGAAGTAAAAGCAGGTGATATTGCAGCAGCAGTTGGATTAAAAACTGTGACAACTGGCGATACTCTTTGTGTTGAGCCATTAGTTATTTTAGAGCGTATGGATTTTCCTGATCCTGTTATCGCGGTTGCTGTTGAACCAAAGACTAAGGCGGATCAAGAAAAAATGGGTATAGCGCTAGGTAAGCTTGCCCAAGAAGATCCATCATTTAGAGTCCACGTTGACGAAGAATCAGGTCAGACGATTATCGAAGGAATGGGTGAACTTCATCTTGAAATTATCGTTGATAGAATGTTGCGGGAATTTAAAGTTGAAGCTAACGTTGGTAAGCCACAAGTTGCATATAGAGAAACTATTCGCTCTACGGTCGAACAAGAAGGCAAATTTGTGAGGCAGTCTGGTGGACGTGGTCAATATGGGCATGTATGGATTAAAATCGAACCCAATGAGTCAGGCAAAGGCTATGAATTTGTGAATGAAATTGTTGGTGGGGTGATACCTAAAGAATACATTCCTGCGGTTGATAAGGGTATTCAAGAGCAAATGCAAAACGGTGTAATTGCGGGGTATCCAGTCGTTGATGTGAAAGTATCTTTGTTCGATGGCTCTTATCATGATGTTGACTCTAGCGAAATGGCGTTTAAAATCGCAGGTTCTATGGGCTTTAAGCAAGGCGCTTTAAAAGCTAAACCAGTTTTGCTTGAGCCAATAATGAGCGTTGAAGTCGTTACCCCTGAAGATTATATGGGGGATGTAATGGGTGACTTAAACAGAAGGCGCGGTGTTGTACTTGGTATGGAAGACTCGCCTGCTGGAAAAGTCGTGAGCGCTGAGGTGCCTTTAGCAGAAATGTTTGGTTATGCAACTGATCTTAGATCAGCAACGCAAGGCCGAGCAACATACACAATGCAGTTTGAAAAGTATGCTGAAGCGCCAGCAAATATCGCCGAAGCAATTATCAAGAAAAGAGCTTCATAAATGTACGTAATGGGGTAATTAAAATGGCAAAAGAAAAATTTGAACGTAAAAAACCACACTTAAATGTAGGAACTATTGGTCACGTTGATCATGGTAAGACAACACTTACAGCAGCAATTACGACCATTATGTCAAAGAAATTTGGCGGTCAAGCTATGGCTTATGATCAAATTGACGCGGCACCTGAAGAAAAAGAACGCGGTATTACAATTTCTGCGGCGCACGTTGAGTACGAATCTGAGAAAAGACACTATGCGCACGTGGACTGCCCAGGCCATGCTGACTATGTAAAAAACATGATTACTGGGGCTGCGCAAATGGATGGTGCAATTTTAGTTGTATCAGCAGCAGATGGCCCTATGCCACAAACTAGAGAGCATATTCTCCTTGCACGCCAAGTAGGTGTTCCATACATCGTGGTATTCTTAAATAAAGCTGACATGGTAGACGATCCTGAACTACTTGAATTAGTCGAAATGGAAGTGCGTGACCTATTGTCTAGCTACGACTTTCCTGGAGATGATGTTCCAATTATTGTTGGTTCTGCATTGAAGGCGCTTGAAGGTGATACTAGCGAAATTGGTGTACCTGCTATAGAAAAATTAGTTGATACAATGGATAAATATATTCCAATGCCAGTGCGTGTAATTGATAAGCCTTTCTTATTACCAATCGAAGACGTATTTTCAATTTCTGGACGCGGTACGGTTGTTACTGGTCGTGTGGAAACTGGTATTGTTAAAGTTGGTGATGAGCTTGAAATCGTCGGTATTCGTGACACCCAAAAGACCACTTGTACTGGCGTTGAAATGTTCCGTAAATTACTGGACGAAGGTCAAGCAGGTGATAACGTTGGGGTACTCTTAAGAGGTACTAAACGGGATGATGTTGAACGTGGTCAGGTTTTAGCTAAGCCAGGCACCATTCACCCCCACGTGCGTTTTGAAGCTGAAGTATATGTGTTATCAAAAGACGAAGGTGGCAGACATACCCCATTTTTCAATGGTTATCGTCCACAGTTTTATTTTCGTACAACAGACGTAACAGGAACAGTTGAGTTACCTTCAGGCGTAGAAATGGTAATGCCAGGAGATAACGTTAAAGTCGTTGTTAACTTGCTTTCCCCAATTGCTATGGATGAAGGTCTACGTTTCGCTATTCGTGAAGGTGGCCGTACAGTTGGTGCTGGTGTTGTTGCTAAAATTATCGAGTAAAAATTATGAGTAATAATCAGAACATAAAAATTCGCTTGAAATCATTCGACCATCGTTTGATTGACGTATCAACAAGCGAAATAGTAGAAACAGCCAAACGGACAGGGGCGCAAATTCGTGGCCCTATCCCTTTGCCCATTAAAAAAGAAAAGTTCACCGTTCTGATTTCTCCTCATGTGAATAAAGATGCGCGTGATCAGTACGAAATTAGAACTCACAAGCGTTTAATTGTAATTGTTCAACCAACAGAAAAAACTGTAGATGCATTGATGAAACTTGATCTCGCAGCTGGTGTTGATGTGCAAATTAGCGTTGGCGATGAATAGGCAACAGGTGAGAGCGAGGTTAGCATGACAATAGGTTTAGTTGGACGCAAAGTAGGGATGACAAGAGTATTTCTAGAATCAGGTGTTTCGGAACCGGTTACAGTCATTCATATTATTCCAAACCGGGTGTCGCAGGTTAAGACACAAACAGTAGAGGGTTATAACGCGGTGCAGCTAACAGCTGGCACCAAAAAACCAAGCAGAGTTAATAAGCCGCTATCAGGGCACTTTGCAAAAGCAAAAATAGATGCAGGTGATGCAATGGTGGAGTTTCGTACTGATGAAAAAGACCAGTATGAACTTGGCCAAGTAATAGAACTTGCGGCAATTTTTAAAGATGGTCAGTTTGTAGATGTTGCAGGTACTTCTAAGGGTAAGGGTTTTACAGGTACTGTAAAACGCCATAACTTTAGAACCCAAGATGCAACCCACGGTAACTCAAGATCACACAGAGTCCCAGGTTCAATTGGACAAAATCAATCACCCGGAAAAGTTTTCAAGGGTAAAAAAATGGCTGGCCAACATGGGAATAAACGCTCAACTGTACAAAATTTAAAAATTGTACGGGTTGATAGTGAAAGACATCTTCTTTTACTAAAAGGAGCTGTACCAGGTTTTCCTGGAGCCCTGGTTGAAGTTAAGCCGGCCGTTAAAATTAAGCAAGGGGGTGAGTGATGGAAATAGCAGTACATAATTCAACTACAAAACTTAACGTAAACCCGCTGGTTTTTGATTATGCATATAACGAAGGTTTAATTCATCAATCAGTTGTAACGTTTATGAATAATGCCCGCTCAGGCAATAGCGCGCAAAAAACTCGTGCCGAAGTTAGAGGTGGCGGTAAAAAACCATGGAAACAAAAAGGTACAGGTAGAGCAAGAGCAGGTACTATTCGTAGCCCACTCTGGCGTAGCGGGGGCGTTACTTTTGCCTCTAAAAAACGCGACTATTCGCAAAAGCTAAACAAAAAAATGTATCGTAAAGCAATGTGCTCAATATTGTCAGAGCTCATTAGACGCGATGCTTTAATCATAATTGAAGATTTAAAATTAAAAACCCATAAAACCAAAGAATTCAACAATGCAATGCATAAGCTGGGTGTAGAAAACGCCTTAATTATTATGAAAGATCTTTCAGAAGAAGCATATTTAGGTTCCCGTAATTTAATTGATTTTACGGTTACAGATACAAATGCAATTGACCCTGTAATATTGCTTGCGTTTACGAAAGTTGTAATTACGGAAGATGCATTAAGGCAGATCGAGGAGCAGTTACAATGAATTTAGAAAGAATATTAACTGTATTGGATCAACCAGTTATTTCAGAAAAAGCTACAAGATTGGCGGATAAAAATAAGCAGTTTGTTTTTAGAGTAAGTATTAGTGCAGATAAAGCTGAAATAAAGGCAGCAGTTGAGCATTTATTTAATGTAAAGGTGAAGAGCGTAACGGTTCTTAACGTAGCAGGTAAAGCGAAACGTTTTAAAAACTCTACCGGAAAGCGCAATGATTGGAAAAAAGCTTACGTTACCTTACATGAAAATCAAGATATTAATTTTGCACAAGCAGAGTAAGGTAGGTTTATAATGGCATTAGTACACTCAAAACCAACATCCCCAGGACGAAGAGGTCAGATTCGCGTTGTGCATTCTAACCTTCACAAGGGTAAGCCATATGCACCACTAGTTGAGGTGCTAAAAAAGTCAGGTGGGCGTAATAATAAAGGTCGCATTACTGTAAGACATATTGGTGGTGGCACCAGATGTAAATATCGTATTATCGATTTTAAACGCACTAAAGATAAAATTCCTGCAAAAGTTGCAAGATTAGAGTATGATCCCAACCGCTCTTCCCTTATTGCCTTGGTCGTTTATAACGACGGCGAAAAAAGATACATTTTAGCTCCAAAGTCATTAGAAGTTGGACATATTATTTTAAGCGGCCAAGATGCCCCCATTAGCACGGGTAATTGTCTTCCTTTAAGACATATTCCACTCGGTACAATGGTGCATGCCGTTGAATTAAAACCTGGCAAGGGGGCACAGCTTTTAAGAAGCGCTGGTTGCTATGGCCAGTTGTTAGCTAAAGAAGGTATTTATGTAACCATAAAATTGCGCTCAGGCGAAGTGAGAAAAGTTTTAGCTGAGTGTAGAGCGGTTATAGGAGAAGTAAGTAACGGCGAACATAATTTGCGTAACCTAGGTAAAGCAGGTGCTAAGCGTTGGCGAGGAATAAGGCCTACTGTAAGAGGTGTGGCAATGAACCCTGTAGATCACCCACATGGTGGCGGTGAAGGTAAAACTTCAGCAGGAAGACATCCTGTTTCTCCATGGGGACAACCAACAAAAGGTTATAAAACGCGAAAAAATAAACGCACTCAAAGGTTTATTGTTCGTTCAAGGCATAAAAGATAAAGTTTAATTATAGGGGGAGTAAGCGTGGCACGCTCTACAAGAAAAGGTCCATTCGTAGATGGTCATTTACTAAAAAAAGTCTTAGAGGCTGTAAAGCAAAAGTCTAAAAAGCCTATCAAGACTTGGTCAAGACGCTCAACTATATTACCTGAGATGATTGATTTAACTTTGGCTGTACATAATGGTAAAGATTTTGTTCCAGTATTTATTACTGAAAACATGATTGGACATAAACTAGGTGAATTTTCTATGACTAGGCTATTTAGAGCTCATTCAGGTGATAGAAAAGTTAAAAACGCAGGGTAATTTTTTTATTTAATGAGGCATATGATGGAAGTCAGTTCAACATTAAACGGCGCTAAGTTGTCGGCGCAAAAAGGCCGACTTATCGCTGACATGATTAGAAAGAAGTCAGCGGCTAGTGCACTAGATATTTTACGCTTTACACCAAAAAAAGGTGCACAACTGATGTTGAAGCTACTTGAATCTGCTATGGCTAATGCAGAAAATAACAAAGGTGCTGACATTGATGAGTTACATATAGCAAAAATAGAGGTTAATGAAGGCCCTACCTTTAAAAGAATGATGCCCAGAGCAAAAGGTCGTATGAATCGCATTTGTAAGCGTACGTGTCATATAACCATCACTGTGGCAGAGCAGGAGTAATTATGGGTCAGAAAGTTAATCCGGTTGGAATAAGACTAGGAATTTCGCGAGATTGGAATTCAAAATGGTATGCAAGCAAGCATTATGGGACTTTATTAAATCAAGATATTAATCTGAGAAAATTTTTAAAGAAAAAATTAAACTCAGCAGCTGTTAGTAAGATTTCTATTGCACGCCCAGCTAATAATGCAGTTGTGACAATACATTCAGCTAGGCCAGGGGTAATAATAGGCAAAAAAGGTGGAGGCATTGAATCTTTGCGTGCTGAGATTTCAGCTACTTTAGGGGTTCCTGTTCACCTTAATATTGAAGAAATCAGAAAGCCTGAACTTGATTCTGTGTTAGCCGCAGAGAGCATAGCCCAGCAATTAGAGCAACGCGTTATGTTTAGACGCGCTATGAAACGCGCGGTAACTTCTGCTCTTAAAGCAGGCGCAAAGGGGGTTAAAGTTATAGTAAGCGGCCGCTTAGGTGGTGCTGAAATTGCGCGCAGTGAATCATACCGCGAGGGCAGAGTACCACTGCATACATTTCGCGCCAACGTAGATTATGGCACTGCTGAGGCTAAAACAACTTACGGTATTATTGGCGTTAAAGTGTGGATTTTTAAAGGGGAAGTTAACCAACAAAAATCGCGCCAAGAAGAAAAACGCTAAGCATGAGGATATGACAAAATGATGCAGCCCAAGCGAACAAAATTTAGAAAACAAATGAAAGGCCGAAATCGAGGGCTTGCTCTACGTGGCAACAAAGTAAGTTTTGGTGAATTTGGCTTAAAAGCAGTTGAGCGTGGCCGGTTAACCGCCAGGCAAATTGAAGCTGCACGTCGCGCCATGACAAGACACATTAAGCGTGGCGGAAAAGTATGGATCCGCGTATTTCCTGACAAACCAATTACCAAAAAGCCACTTGAAGTAAGACAAGGTAAAGGTAAAGGTAATGTAGAATTTTGGGTTGCGCAAATTCAACCAGGTAAGGTGTTATTTGAAATGGAAGGCGTGGAACGAGAGGTTGCAGTTGAAGCGTTTACGCTTGCTAAGGCAAAACTTCCATTTAAAGTTATTATTGAAGAAAGAAAGGTGATGTGATTATGAAGGCATCAGAACTACGCGAGTTATCAATAGAAGAACTCGAAGCAAAAATACTCGAACTAAGAAAAGAAATGTTTAAATTGCGTTTAAGACGCTTAAGTGGCTCGCTGGATAAATTTCACATAATCGGCCAAACCAGAAGACTTATAGCTAGGGTAAAAACCATTATAACGCAAAAAGCAAAGAAGGAGGTGGCAAATGGTTGAAGCTGTAAAAACACCTCGCATCCAAGTAGGCAAGGTTGTTAGTGATAAAATGGATAAAACTATTGTTGTTTATATAGAAAGAACAGTTAGACATCCAAAATATGGCAAGATACTAAAGCGTAAAACTAAGATACAAGCTCACGACGAAGATCAAGTATCTAAAGTTGGTGATACTGTACGTATTTGCCAAACTCGTCCTATTTCAAAGAATAAATCTTGGAAGTTGGTAGAAGTTATTTCTTCATAGATCTTAGCTTGTTGATGCCCATTTTAATATAGGTTTCGCTCAAAGTGCTTTTATTCTATGAGTAAGATTGGTATAATCCACAGCCCCTAAAAATGGGGGATGTGTAGGGTTGGAGATAGATATGATACAAATGCAGACGGTGCTTGATGTTGCGGATAATAGTGGAGCACGTAAAGTAATGTGCATTAAGGTGCTCGGAGGCTCACATCGTCGTTATGCACGTATTGGAGATATTATTAAGGTCAGCATTAAAGATGCTATACCTAAAAGTAAAGTAAAAAAAGGCTCAGTTATGAAAGCAGTAGTTGTTAGAACTGCGCAAGGAGTGCGACGTGATGATGGTTCGCTCATTCGTTTTGATGGTAATGCCGCAGTTTTACTCTCAAACCAAGATGAACCAATTGGCACTCGTATATTCGGGCCTGTCACAAGAGAGCTTAGAGAACGCTTTATGAAAATCATTTCATTAGCTGAAGAAGTTTTATAAGGGTTACGAAAATGTTACGAATTAAAACTGGCGACACCGTAGTTATAGTGACTGGGAAAAGCAAAGGACATATAGGTAAAGTCTTAAAAGTTCACTTAGATAAAAACCGATTAATAGTTGAAGGTGGTAATTTAGTGAAAAGACACATGAAGCCACGTTCACAAAACGATGCTGGAGGCATTATAACGAAGGAAGCATCTATCCATGTTTCTAATGTTGCCATGTATAACCCAGTTACAAAGAAAAAAGACAAAGTGGGTTTTAAGGTTATCGAAAGATCGGGAAAGAAACAAAGGGTAAGATATTTTAAGTCAAATAAAGAATTGATTGACACGGGTGTAGGTGGCAAACATGGCTAGATTAAAAAAAACGTATCAAGACGAAATAATACCCATGATGATGAAGAAGTTTGGTTATTCATCAGTTATGGCAGTCCCAAAAATTACCAAAATTACTTTAAATATGGGCGTTGGTGAAGCAGTTGCTGATAAAAAAATAATGAATTTTGCTGTAGATGATATGACTAAAATATCTGGGCAAAAGCCAATTGTTACTAAAGCACGCTTATCAATAGCTGGTTTTAAAATTCGTGAAGGTTGGCCAATTGGCTGCAAAGTTACTATGCGGCGGCACCGGATGTACGAATTTCTTGATAGATTAATTAATGTGGCTATTCCACGTATACGCGACTTTAGAGGTTTAAATCCTAAGTCTTTTGATGGATCTGGAAACTATAGCATGGGTATTCAAGAGCAATTAGTTTTTCCTGAAATTGACTACGATAAAACCGATGGTATTCGTGGTTTAGATGTTTGTATTACAACCAATGCTAAATCTGATGAGGAAGCGCGAGCCTTATTATTAGGCTTTAACTTTCCTTTAAAAGATAAATCGAAAGAAGGGTAAATAGAGTGGCTAGAAAATCAGTTGTCAATAGAGAACTAAAGCGTGAAAAGCTTGTTAATAAATATCTTGAAAAGCGCCGTGCTTTAAAAGCCAAAATAAAAAGCGCTGCTAATTACGATGATGTTATGAGTTTGCAGGCAATGTTACAGAAGTTACCTCTTAATTCGAGTGCTGCAAGACACACTGCACGATGCTTTCAATGTGGAAGAGCACGCGGAGTGTATAGAAAATTTAAGTTATGCCGTATATGTTTAAGACAACAATTAATGGCAGGTAATGTAACTGGCGGACGTAAGTCTAGTTGGTAGTTAATAAATATTTTGGAGAGTTATAGTGAGCATGCATGATCCAGTAGCCGATATGATAACAAGAGTTAGAAATGCCCAAATGGTTGGACATTCTACTGTATCTATTCCTGCTTCTAAGCTAAAGGTAGAAATATTAAAAGTTATGCAAGAAGAAGGATACATCGAAGAGTTTCACATTCAAGATGTAAAAAACCATCCTGAAATTCAGGTTAAGCTAAAATATTACCAAGAAAGGCCGGTTATTGAAAAAATTAAACGCGTTAGCAAACCTGGGTTAAGAGTATATAAAGACGTTAAGCACTTTCCCCGTATAGCAGGCTTTGGAATTGCAATTTTATCTACTTCAAAAGGCGTAATGACACATCTAAAGGCCAAAAAGCTAAACATAGGTGGAGAGCATATTTGCGAGCTTGCCTAATTTTAAGGTTAGTGAAGAACTATTTAACAAACCATGTGTAGGAAATAGAGGTTAAAAAATGTCTAGAGTAGCAAAAGCACAAATATCATTACCTTCTCAAGTCGAGGTGGTTAATACAAATGGACAACTTACTATTAAAGGTCCAAAAGGTTCTCTTGCACAATGCCTTAACAAAAATGTAAAGATGCTGCAAAAAGATGAAAATAATAGCAAAATTCTTGAGTTTAGGCCTCTAGATGAAAAAAAACCAGATGGCTGGATGCATGCAGGAACAGCGCGATCTCTTGTAAATAATATGGTTAAGGGTGTAACTCAGGGTTTTACAGTTACTCTTGAGTTGGTTGGTGTTGGTTATCGGGTCCAATCGGGTAATCATAAACTAACTTTATCTTTAGGGTATTCACACCCAATTGAATATAAATTACCTGAACAAGTAAGAGCGGAAACTCCTTCACAAACAGTCATAGCCTTACACTCAATTGACAAACAATTGATTGGGCAGGTAGCCGCAGAAATTAGAGCGCTTAGACCACCTGAGCCTTATAAAGGAAAAGGTGTACGCTACGCAGGTGAGATTATTATTAAGAAAGAAGCGAAGAAGAAATAAGGGTATACGAATGAAAACTAAACTAGAAGCTAGGAAAAGACGAGGACTTAAAGCCAAAGCGCTAATTCGCAAGAGCCCTCTACGTGCAAGGCTGGTAGTTCATCGCACTGGATCGCATATTTATGCGCAAATCGTCAAATTAGGCGAAAAAGGTGACGTGGTTCTAGCTTCTGCATCAACACTTGAAAAAGACGTGCGTAATAAACTTAAAGGCACAAAGGTTGAGCATGCTCAACATATTGGCAAACTTCTTGGTGAGCGAGCTAAGAAAAAAGATATTATCGATGTCGCATTTGATCGTGCTGGCTATAAATATCACGGTCGGGTTAAGGCATTAGCAACTGGCGCAAGAGAAGCTGGTTTGAATTTTTGAGGAATGGTAATGGCAGCAGAAGAAACTATTAAAACTGATGGCTACCAAGAAAAATTGGTAGAAGTAACGCGAACTGCAAAAGTTGTTAAAGGTGGTAGAGTATTTGGTTTTGCCGCTTTAGTTGTGGTTGGCGATGGGAAAGGTAGAGTTGGATTCGGCCGTGGTAAAGCACGAGAAGTGCCGATTGCAATTCAAAAGGCCATGGATCATGCCAAGAAAAATATGGTATCTGTCCCTCTTAATGCTAAAACTATTCACCATGAAATTACTGCTAACTATGGGGCTTCTAAGGTTTTTATGAAGCCGGCCAGCGAAGGTACAGGAATAATTGCAGGTGGAGCCATGCGTGCAGTATTAGAAGTTCTTGGAGTGCAAAATATTCTTGCCAAAAGTATTGGCTCAACAAATCCTAATAACGTAGTGCGCGCAACCATTAATGGACTTGTTTCTGTTAATACCCCTGAATATGTTGCTGCTAAACGTGGTAAGACTGTTGCAGAAATTATTGAGGGATAAAATGAGCAAGCAATTAGAAATTAAATTAGTTAAAAGTCTCATTGGAAGACTACCAAACCATATCACAATTGCCAAACAGTTGGGTTTGACTAAATTAAATCGCGTAGTTGTGCATAACGACAATAACGCAATCCGTGGAATGATCAAAAAAGTTGATTATTTGGTTGAAGTACAGGAGAAGAAGTAATGCGTTTAAATTCTATATCTCCTTCACCTGGTTCGAAACGCCCAGCAAGAAGAGTGGGTCGTGGGATTGGTTCAGGTTTAGGAAAGACATCCGGCAAAGGCCATAAAGGTCAAAAGGCTAGAGCTGGTGGCTTTACAAAAATAAACTTTGAAGGCGGACAAATGCCTATTCAAAGACGCTTACCCAAAATGGGTTTTAAGTCACGAATTGGCCGCTTTGTAGATCAAGTAACTTTAAGTGAACTTTTACGCATAGGCGGTAAGGATGTAACTTTAATTTCATTGAAACAGTCAGGGTTAATCTCGATAAAAACCAAACAGGTTAAGATTATAGCTTCAGGCAAAGTTAGTGATGTTTTTCATGTAAAGAAATGTGTTGGCGTAACTAAGGGCGCAAGAGCTGCTATTGAACAAGCAGGCGGCAGTATTGAAGCGTGATGTTATGAATAATCTATATACAAAAAATACTCAAGAACAAGGCGGCCTTGCAGAGTTGAAGGCTAGGCTTTGGTTTGTTTGTATAGCAATATTGATATATAGATTAGGAGCTCACATTCCAGTTCCAGGGCTTGATCCTGAGCGTCTTGCCCATTTTTTTCAGCAACAACAAAATACTATTTTTGGTCTTTTTAATATGTTCTCGGGCGGTGCTTTATCACGCGTGACGGTATTTGCAATTGGTATTATGCCTTATATATCAGCCTCTATTATCATTCAGCTTTTTTCCACAGTGTCCCCCACACTTGAGCAGATTAAAAAAGAAGGCGAGCAAGGAAGACGCAAAATAAATCAATATACAAGATATTTAACCGTAGTATTATCAACCTTACAGTCTTTGGGAATGGCAAGGTGGTTGGCTAGCGAACATATAGCACTTGATTCTGGCTTTGTATTTTATTTTACTGCAGTTTCAACTTTAGTTACTGGTACTATGTTTTTGATGTGGCTCGGTGAGCAAATTACGGAAAAAGGTGTTGGTAATGGCATATCTTTAATTATTTTTTCAGGTATTGTATCAAGCTTACCAAATGCAATCGGCAGTGTTTTCCAGCAAGTCAAAGAAGGCCAAATGCAAGGCTTAACCTTAATTTTGCTTGCCGCAGTTGTAGTTGGAGTTACTGGTTTTGTTGTCTTTGTGGAGCGTGCCCAACGTAGAATTAGGGTTAACTACGCACAAAGGACTCAGGGGAGAAAAGTCTATGCGGCGCAGACTACACACTTACCATTAAAAATCAATATGTCAGGGGTAATTCCGCCAATTTTTGCTTCAAGCATAATCATGCTGCCAGCAACTTTAGCGCAGTTTTTCGCAAAAGCTAAAGGGATGTCTTGGATTACTGATTTGAGCCTAGCTCTATCTCCAGGCCAGCCACTTTATTTAATAGTATATGCTGCTGCCATAGTATTTTTTGCATTTTTTTATGCTGCACTGGTTTTTAACCCTAAAGATACAGCAGAAAATTTGAAAAAGTCAGGAGCAATGATTCCCGGAATTAGACCAGGGGATCAAACCACAAAATATATTGATAGCATTATGACTAAGTTAACTTTAGTGGGGGCATGCTATCTGGTTCTAGTTTGCTTGTTACCCCAGATATTAATGGTCACTTGGAATGTCCCTTTTTATTTTGGTGGAACCTCATTATTAATTATTGTAGTCGTAATTATGGACTTTGTTGCGCAAATTCAAGCCCATTTAATGACACAAAAGTATGACACATTAATGCAGAAAACGAATTTTCGTTTAGTAAGATAGCGGCTTTTTGGAGAAATTATTTATGAAAGTTAGAGCATCAGTAAAAAAGATCTGTCGTAATTGTAAACTAATTCGCCGCAATGGAGCTGTAAGAGTTATTTGCAAAGATGCAAGGCATAAACAACGCCAAGGTTAAGAATGCCAAATATTTCTTGATTTTTGGTCATGATAATAGTAATATTTCTGCCTTTTAAAAAGACAGGATAGCATTGGAGATATATGAATGGCGCGTATTGCAGGCGTAAACATACCAGATCATAAACATGTAGTGATTGCACTAACATCAATTTATGGTATTGGCCAACCTACAGCAAAAAGGTTGTGTGATTCAACTAAAGTAAACCCTTCATCTAAAGTATCGCAGTTAAAAGAGCAAGATTTGGAAAATTTGCGCCAAGAAGTGGCTAAGCTTATGGTAGAGGGTGATCTACGCCGAACTGTATCAATGAACATTAAGCGCTTAATGGATCTTGGTTGTTATCGAGGTCAAAGACATCGCCGTGGCTTGCCAGTACGGGGTCAAAGAACCCGCACAAATGCACGTACGCGCAAAGGACGACGTAAGTCGGTTAATGGTTAAAATAACTAATTTTGTTAGGATATTCACATGGCAATTGCTAAAGGCAAACAACAAAAAGGTAAAAAGAAAGTAAAGCGCGTAGTGACTGATGGCATTGTTCACGTACATGCTTCATTTAATAACACTATAGTTACTTTTACTGATAGACAAGGTAATGCATTATGTTGGGCAACTTCTGGTGGTTCAGGCTTTAGAGGTTCGCGTAAAAGTACCCCATATGCAGCACAAATTGCCGCTGAAAAAGCATCTTTGGTAGCTAAAGAATTTGGGATGAAATCAGTAGCAGTTTTTGTGCATGGCCCAGGCCCTGGACGCGAGTCTACTATTCGTGAATTGATTTCCCAAGAGTTTAAAATCGTTGAAATTACTGACAAAACAGGGATACCGCACAATGGTGTGAAACCCCCTAAAAAGCGTCGCGTGTAACCTTAGGAGTAGTTAATGGCAAAATATATTGGCCCTAAATGCAGACTTTCACGTCGAGATGGCATTGATCATAACTTAAAAAGCGGCGTGCGAGATTATAAATCAAAATGTAAGGCGGAAAAGCTTCCTGGCCAGCATGGAGATAAAAAACCCCGTTTGAACAACTATGGACTGCAGTTAAGAGAAAAACAAAAGTTAAAACATTATTATTGCATGTTAGAAAAGCAATTTCGTAATTTATATATTAAAGCTTCGGCGCTTAAAGGTTCTACAGGCGAAAACCTCATGGGCCTTCTCGAAAGTCGTCTAGATAACCTCGTATATCGCATGGGGTTTGCAAGTACGCGCGCTGAAGCTAAACAATTAGTTTCGCATAAAGCTATATTAGTGAATGAAAATGTAGTTAATATTTCATCATATAAAGTATTGCCTGGAGATGTTATTGCGGTGCGCCAAAAAAGCAAATCTCAGGCTAGAATCCAAGCAGCTTTGTCTTTATCTGAGCAGCGAGCAGCTTGTGATTGGATCACAGTAGATGTTGATTCAATGAAAGGAACATTTCGTTCAGTTCCAACTTTAGCCGACTTGATGGTGCTAATGCCTGAATATAATGTCAATTTAGTTGTCGAACTTTATTCTAAGTAACCTCTGGAGACATACTCAATGTATACAGATATTAATGAAATGCTTATTCCAACTGTACTTAAAGTTGAGTCAGAAGAAGCGAATCAATTTAAAGTAGTTCTTGAGCCACTAGAACGTGGGTTCGGTGATACTTTAGGAACTGCATTAAGGCGAATTTTGCTGTCTTCAATGCCTGGATGTGCAGTTACTGAAGTTATGATCGAAGGAGTAGTGCATGAATATAGTACTATCGAAGGGGTTAAAGAAGATGTTATCGACATTTTGCTTAACCTAAAAAACCTTGCTATTAAAATTGCTAAAGGTTACGAAGCTACTCTTACCTTAAACGCTAAAGGTGCTGGCGAAGTTAAAGCAAAAGACATAACGCTTACTCATGACGTAGAAATCATGAACCCTGATCTCCATATCGCTACCTTAAACCATATTGGTAAGTTGAACATGAAAATCAAAGTGCAAAAAGGCATTGGTTTTCATTATCACGAAACTAAATTAACTTGCGAAGAAGATGAAGAAGTTGTTACTCAAGCTGTAGGTGTATTAAAGGTTGATAATTCCTTTTCACCAGTAGTTAGAGTAGCGTATTCTGTTGACCACGCACGGGTTGAAAATAGAACTGATCTAGATAAACTCATTATTGATTTAGAAACTAACGGTACAATCGACCCTGAAGATGCGATTAGGCAAGCTGCTACAATATTGCAGCATCAGTTAAGTGCATTTGTTGATTTTAGCTTTGAAGAGTCACGCTCAAGCAGAAAAACGCAAACGCATTACGATCCAATTTTATTACGTCCAGTTGATGATTTAGAATTAACTGTGCGATCTGCTAACTGCTTGAAAGCAGAGAACATATATTTTATTGGCGATTTAGTACAAAAACCTGAATCTGAGTTGCTTAAAACGCCTAACCTAGGTAAAAAGTCCTTAACGGAAATTAAGGATGTTTTAGCAGCCCATTCTCTTTCATTAGGCATGCAATTAGAAGATTGGCCGCCCCAGGAGTTGGTTAAGAAAGTTGAGGAGTAAAGAAGTATGCGTCATCGTAATACCGGTCGTAAGCTAGGTCGCAACCATAGTCATCGCAAAGCTTTAATGATGAATTTATGTAATGCTTTAATAGAGCATGAAATTATGAAAACAACTTTAGCTAAGGCTAAGGAGCTAAGAGGCTATTTTGAACCACTAATTACCAAAGCTAAAACCGATTCAGTAGCTAATAGACGGGTAATATTTGCTAAATTACGTTCCAAAAGCGCTGTTGCTAAGTTGTTTGTAGATTTGGGCGTAAGATTTAAAGCGCGCCAAGGTGGTTATGTAAGGGTCATTAAATGCGGCTACCGCGCGGGGGATGCAGCTCCAATGGCAATGATTGAGCTAGTTGAACGCAAAGAAGTAACACCTTTGCCTAAGCCCAAGACTAAGAAAGCAGCGCAAGAAGGCCAAGCTACAGAAAAAGCCGAGCCTGCAACTAGTAAATCAGCTAAAGAGCCGAGTAAAGAAGAAAAACCAAAAGCTAAAAAAACTTCTCAGGTAAGTGAAAAAGAAAAAAAACCAGCGCCAAAAGCTAAATCAAAGCCTGCGGCTAAGCCAAAAGCTAAAAAGGAAGAAGCATCTAAGAAAGATAGCTAACTCAAGCGTATCTAAAAGGGCTCTGTCACCTCAAAATCGTAGGTTGGGCCTTGGCCCAACATGGTTCTTAAATACTTTGTTTTGCTTGCCAGCCATAACATTGCAGGACATGTTGGGCCAAGGCCCAACCTACGAGCTATGTAGTATATTTTTGTCTATAAGCCTATGTAAATACCATATTATTAATTTATTTTGCAACAAAAATGCATTAATGTATAATCACCAAACTTTTTCATTGCAACTAAATTATTTAATAAGGAGTACATCCATATGCAACCACAAGTAGCTCATAAAGTAGCTTATCAGCCAGCAGGCTTTGCCATTCCTACTTCTATTTCTAGCATTCCTCAGGCAGAATTTAATCTAATTATGGGATTACTCTTATCAGCTTGCATTGCTTGTGTAAATCCCGCAAGAGGATTTAATGTTTTTCTCATAGTAGCTCTTCTTTATATAAATCTGAAGATATCACAAGACGAAGCAGTTAGTGCATATTGGAAAGGAATTTCAGACTATGGTCCTGATTTTGCCAAATCAGAGCGAGCGCAAAAGCTTTTCCGCAAGGTTACCCATCCATTTTTCCGATCACCAGAGAATACTCGTCAAAGTGGCGCTGCTATGCATAATGCTGTTGGTTTGAGACTACCAGGGACTGTATAGTTTAAATAATTTAGATAACTCGATGAAAAAAGTATACGCTATCTTTCTAGATGAAAATAATTTAGAAAATATACTAGATAATTTGCGTAACTTATCACCAGAAGTTACTGAGGTTTGTGTAACTCTTAGTGTTGAGTTAAGTGATCTTTTTTTTTCTAGCGTTTGTTTGAGAGCATCAGGCAGTCAACTAAATTTACTTTTTAAAGAATTGCCTACTACTGTTACTGAAGTTAATTTATCGAGTAATTTTTTGGGGTCATGGCCAGAGTTTGATCTTAAAAAAGCCTTGCAAGGCTTACCACCTACTGTTTCTAGCGTTAATTTAGCCGGAAATAATCTTGGGAAAAGAACAGGGCTAGAATTAAAGAATGCTTTGCAAGGTTTATCTCAAGGGGTTGTTAAAGTTCATTTAGGCTCCAATGACTTTGAGGAGTCAGCAAGAGGTGTGCTCCAAGAAGCTTTAGAGGGTCTGCCAGGAAGTGTTACTGAAGTTAATTTGAGCGGTAATTATCTTAGTGTATATGGAAAGTCTCTTAAAGAGGTCTTTCTAGGTTTATCTGCAAATGTTTCTTATCTTGATTTAAGTCACAGTAGGTTGTGTGCTTGCCCTAAAGATGATTTGCGCACAGCTTTTAAAGGGCTGCCGCCTAACCTTACTAAGCTTGGTTTAGGAGCAAATTTTCGTGTCAGTAACCATGAATCTAATTTAACCGAACTTTTGCAGATCTTACCATCTAGCATTAATCACATTGATTTAAGCGTTAGTCATCTTGGTGATATGGACGTAATTAATCTAATTGGAGCTTTTCAGCGCCTGCCAGCTAATATAACAAGTATAGATTTATCGAATAACAGACTAAATATCGAGCAATTAGAGGCTATATTAAGGATTATTCCAAGTACGGTAACCTATATGAATGTAGACAGTAATTATTTATTTGTCGACCATACAATGAGGCAAACGGAAGAGGCTATTGCAAAAATTCATGCAGTTAAAAACCCAGCTATGCTGCTTTCCATGAAGTATAATGGATATTCTTTAGTCTCGCGTACACTACCTTTTTTCTTAGCAGGAAGCTGTGGGTTTTTTAAAAGGCAACCATTATGTACCTTGAAAAACCTGCCGACAAAACTAATTTCGCACATTTTCTCCTTTTTATATAAGGAAGAAGATTATGCCAAAAGAATGGCTGAATATAAGAAAAAGCATCGTGCTATAACTGCGGAAGTTTCCCGGCGTTACCAACCTTAGATCATAAAGTCTTAAAGGCATCTTGTCCGAAAGGATATTGGCGAAACAAAAAATTGCTGATAGGATAGCGTTTGATTGCTTATAGGAAATGTAATAAGCATTAAATCAACCTCAAACATGGAAGGTAATCATGCAAACTCAACTCGCTAAAGAGGTGGCAGCCCTTATTGCTGCTTGTCCAGTTGTTTCTATTCGTCAACTAATTTCTTCTCACTTAAACTGTAAAGCTACTTCTTTGCAGCAGGTTTTTGTTTCTAATGGTGAGCAAGCTTTAGATACGCGAGCTAAAAATAGGGTGAAGAAAGAATATTCATTGTTTACCTTAATATTAAGCTATGCGCCTCAAGAATTAAAAATTAGTTTCTTACAACTATTATTTGCAGAAGATGTTGGCGTTGCAATACCTATAATCAATAAACCTGTGGAAATACAAAACTGCTTTACCAACGGGTTATTAATAGGGCTAGCAAATATTCAACCGGATGCGCAAAATTTAATTCTAGCTTGGGTAGATAATCTTAACGAAGAAAATTTTACTGCTCTATTTACGGGTAGTGATCATATTGGACCATTTTCGAAAAGTAGTAGTGAATATTTATTATCTTCATGGAAGATTTTATTAGTAACAGCACCTTTAGTGCGACAGTCCTTTTGCAAAGGTTTAGAGAAGTTAGCGGTAACCAAGCGCTATAATCTACTTGCCACAGCCATATTTGGGCAAGTGGTGCTAGAAAGTGCAAAGCTTGCTAATGGCGAGCAACTTATTTCATGGATCTTTACTTGGTTAATAGATTGTGATGCTAAGCAATTACACTATGTGTTTTTTAACGAACAAGATTTGCTAGGAGACGCTCTTTGGAGCATGGTCGGTGGGGAGAGCATAACTTTGTGGGACATTTTATTATCTTGTAGCTCTCCTACTATTAAGCAGATTTTAGCTGTTTTTGACTTATTAGCTAAAGATTTACTTTTATTACATCTAGGACAAAATCCATCCACCAAAAAAAGCCCATTGGTGAATTTGTTTAACCGTTTAAATGGCAACACTGATGTTCAAACTGCTTGCGAATTATTTATAGAATTTTGTACTAGGCATGCAATACTACAACCTTTACTGCTAGCAGATCTTAGCACCAACAATTCTTTACTAACAATAGTGGTTAAAAAACGTAATTTAGTTTTATTGAGAATATTTTTAGAGCATGCTGTAAAAGTAGCTGCTTACCAAGAGTATCTGCCTAAATTAGAAGAAAGAGCAATAACTCATAGAGAGCAGGATATTGCATGTACAATAAGCGCCTATAAATATTTAAGCAAAATAAAGTTAAGAAATCCCCAGGTTCTACCTATTAACAATAAAGCGGTATTAAACGTGCAATTTGCAAATGGGAGTACCTTATTGCATGCTGCATTATATCAGGCAAATCAACCTCTATCTGAGTTTTTATTGCAACAGGGCGCGAGCAGTCTTATTGTTGCTAATAATAACCTTACTCCATTTGATTTAGCTTTAGAGCAGAAAAATTTTTCTTTCCTACAGAAGATAATATTAAAAGAACCCAAAGTTCTATGCGGTAAAGGTTTGGCTAAGATTTATGATCTGGGTGATTTGGATCTATTTGTTGATGCAAATAAACTTATCTTTAAACTTGATAAGCAAGAGCTTGTTCGATCATATATAGAAGTTCTAGCAATTTTGACTAATGAAAGCTTGCAGCTCTCAATTAATTATTTTGCTAAATCCTTCAGCGAAACAGAATTTGTGGAAGATAAATTTAATCCAGCCTTTTTTAGATCTGCCATTAACATGACCCAGTCTTTAAGTTTGGTTTTTTTATTAGAAATAGGAAAATTTTTAACACACACAGTAGATCATAGCTTAGATGCTGCATTTTTACGTTATTTGGAAAGATCCCTTAGTGAAGCTGTGGCAGAAACTGAAGCTCCCAGCATTTACTTTTTCTTTAATAGTCTATTATTAACCATGAAACCCAAAAACCTGCTTGCTTGGCTTTTACGCTTAGAAGTAAATATTACGCAAACTTTAGATAAGGCACTTAAAGCAGCGTTATTTCAAGCGGTAATAAAACCGCAAATTTTCTATACCTTAACTTTAGAAGAGCAAACGCAACTTATCAGCTATTTTGGTCAGGAAAGTGACTATGTGCACACTTTTATTAACTTTCATTTTAAAGAAACCGGATTGTTTAATTTAAGTTTTCCCAGGTTAAGGCATTTAGCTTTAGTATTGCCCTTGGAGGAGAATGTTTTAATTTGGCAACAAACCCAAGATGTTTTGTTATATATGTTAATTATTACTCAAGCGGTAAACCTTGAGTCAGAGCTATTTTATTTACTTTATAATTCATTTGCCAGCATTTTGCATAATTTTTGTAGATTAAATCCGCAGCAGCAGTTTTATTGTTTGAATTTAGTTTCTGCTGACAAGGTTGTTGAGCTATGGGTAAATGCGCAAGATGGACTTTTAAATTCTGCATATACTCAATATGTTAGTAAACTATATGCAACATTTTGTAATAATGAGTTTTTTGCTTTGATTCATGAAAATAGCGCTGTAGAAGCTCTATTTCGGGATTTAAGCTCTAATTGGCCAGATAAATGTGAAGCTAGCGCTTTAAAAATCTGGTTTCAGCGCGCCGCAACTAACGATACCGCAAGGGCCCTAGATACCTACCTAGAGCTATTAGAAGAAGATACCTCTTTAAATTGGTTTAAAGAGAAGGCAAATGCAATATTAGACGGCATCCTAACCCGTCAAGCAAATGAGCTTTTATTCTATAAATGGCTAAAAGTTAACGTAAAGTATGCGCTAAAATGCGGTTACAATGCACTTGAAAATATCCCTTTAAATCATTTTCCCCGTTTAGAAGCTGATATTGGCAAAGCGGCTTTAGCTTATTGTCAAATAGCATTTGAAGATTGTTTTATCGAGGAAAATATAAGGCAAACTTTGCTTAAAACCATGCTGTATTTTGCCGAGTGGGTTGATGAAGATGAGGCTAGCTTAGCGCCATATAAAAGATCGCGTTTAATAGGGATTGCGGTACTATTAAAACACTATCCTGCTGTTCTAGATGCAAGTTTTGTCATGCGTTGGTTTAATACTTATTTTGCTGCTTTAGGTACTTACAATTCTACTTGCCAAGAGTTTTTACATACTTTAATTAGCTTTATTCAGCATGATCCTAAAACCCAGGGGGAATATATTTTATGTAACCTAAATAATAATCAACACAAACTATTAGTAGAAAGAATATTAGACACCTGCAATAGCCAAAACTATGCCATTAAAGAAGATGGTAAATATTTACTGCAATGGTTGCTGGATTTTACTCCGCAACAAAAAGCTGCAGCACAGCAAGTAATGTACAGTTTAGGAGCGCAAGATCTAAATATATTACAAACTCCCCATTTAACTAAAATTGCGACAGAAATTTTGCAAAGCGAAACTTCTACGGTTGCTACTGCTGTTTATGATGGTGTTTGGATTCAAAGGCTTATTTTGGCGCCGCGTTTTGTCGCAGCCATAACTCCTAGTACTCTCGCTCGTTTACTCACTAGGTATCAGGCAGTGTCGTTTTTATTAAAACAAGAAGAGCATGCAAAACTTAACGCACACTTAAAATATTTACAGTTTAATAGTGCATATATGGGTCAGCTAAAAGCAGCTCAAATTAATCATCTTCGCGCAAAAGCTAAGAGGTTACTTACATTTAGGGCCGAAGATAGTATAAGGGCTTTATTAATAGAGCTTGAAGATGCAGCCAAAACTTGGCCAGATGAAATTGAAAAAAAAGCTGCGTTACATGTTTTATATAAATATTACCATCTACGGGTTAAAGAGACTCGCACTGATTTATTGTTTCGGTGTTGTAAACAGCAGGTGCAACGGATCTTTAATAACGTGGGTGATTTAAAGCTTGCGCAAAATGTAATCTTAACTTGGCTGAAAAAGTATTTACCGCAATGTTATTTTTACCATGAAGAAGCTGTAGCAAAACACTCAACTGAGCTTAGAAATCAACAGCAAGAAGTAGTGGGATATGTTAATGACTCAAGTTACGCTATGGGCCTAGATGCGGTAAAAATTATAAAAGATTTGCCAGCGGGAAGTTTATTTTATGATAAGGTAGGCCGAGTAATTGGCCATTTAACCGAAGAAGGATTATTTAAACCAAATAGTATTTTTCAGCTCGATACTGCAGCCTTGATGTTACGATCAGTGCCGCTTGTGGATCTTAAAAATAATCTTAAAAGTGCTGATATTGTATTAATCGAACTTATAGAAAGCTCTAATTTTGCCTTATTGTATAAATCTGAGATAGGAGATTTATGTCAGGAGAAGCAGAACCTCCTGGAAGAGCGTATCGTTAACCTTTTGTTAGCAAGTAATAAAACCTATTCACAGCAATTTTGGCAAGGGTTAGCTTCATGCATGCAATCTACTTGGCTTATTAACCTCATAAGTGCTAAAAGGTTAACGCCGGAAAACGCTATATTGTTATTAGATGCATGTATTAAAAATAATGAGGAGGTAAGAAGAACCCTTCTGACGCACCACCAGGATAAACTTATTAACCTTTTAGCTCGTGTAGATAAAGAGGATCAGTATTTATTACAGTTTTTACGTTCTTATTATCAAGAACCATGGTTTATTGACGTTTTAACAATATTGCTTAAAAAGGATGGTTTTTTAAAATTGCATAAGAGTTTTAGTTGCCTTAAAAAAGCAGTAAATGATTCTACTTTAAAGCTTGAGGTATGGCAGCAAATTGGGCAAAAATTTATTGATAGCGAAAAAGGAGCTGATTTATTCTTAAGCCTTATTAGTGCTAAAAAAGCCAAGCAAGAGGAAGAAGATCTAGCAGTTTTTTTTGAAAAATTTATGCTTTTACCTACATTGGAGAAATTAGCTAATACAGAAAAGTTTAGTTCCCGCCTTAAAGCTTTAGAGCATATTTTTAATAAAGCTTATCGCAACTTATTTCATTATGAAGAGTTACGTCTTGCTAAGAGATTTGCTTGGTTTAAAGATGAGTTAAAGATCATAAAAAACTTCATAGGGCGCTTTAAGCTAAATAATATCCCTCTTGGCCAAGCTTTATGTGCCGAGATTACCTTAAGAAGCGCTAATTTTGGTTTGTGCGATATTTTTTATCCTAATGGTCGCCTGGATGAGGATTTATTGCATATTGATTTACCGCATTCAGCAATGCGTATTATGCATGGGGATGATGAAAGTGAATCTCAGCATGCAAATTATTTGCAAATTAAAAATATGGACGAGCGTGCGGTTATTGATTGGCGAACTATAGCTAATAAGTCTTGGGACAGTTTAGCTTCGCAAAACAAAATAAATGTTTTTGCTTTTTTTCTCTTTAATTATCAAGGAGATACTGAAAAATTAAAGCGTATGGTGCAAGATTATATTCGCTATTCTATTCAAGGAGTTGGGCAAATTGATCGTTTGGCTAAATTTACCTGTAATTTTCCCGAAATTAGTACAAGTTCGGTAATTGCAGAGGAACTATTAACTGCGGTAATAAAGTACCCTTACATATTAAATCATAACATTTTACAGGGATTGGCAAATACGCACCTTTACAACATTGTTACTCCTATGGGTTGGCTACAGTATTTTGGGCAGCAAAAGCATTATAAAGTTTTAGCGCGTTGCTGCTCTGTCATAATTGAAGCAAACCTAACCCCTAAATCTATGCATCCATTAATAACAAAAATAGCGCATGCTGCTAACCTTGAAGAAAGTCTATTAGGGCATGTAAACCGTTGGTATTTTGGGGTTTATGCTTTTTGCAAAAGAGTGTGGTATGGAATTTTGCAAGAGCAACATTTATTGCTGCAGTACCTAAAGCCTGCGCAACATAAGGTAGTAATTAGCAAAATGCCCGACTTGCCTAAAAGTGTAGGCGAGAGCAAAAATAAAGGACAGTTTGTTGACCAGGCCTTAAATATCCATCACCACCAAAAACAACTGCGCGCCTTAAAAGACAGGGTGGGGAAAATTGGCAATGTAGCGCCCAGTTCAGTAGGCATGTTTAGTAAGCGAGCTAGTGACGCTACTAATCAAAATATTATAAATGCTAGGCAAAATATTAAATAAGGACTTTGTTTGGTAAAACAACCTTATCTTCGTACGGGGCTGATTTTTTTAACGTTACGCTAGTACTTGTTTCTTGAGGGAAAGCATAATCTTTATCTAAGTTAACCCCTTTTTCAAATACTAACACTTGTTTGCGTTGGCCACCTGCTTCTGCAATTGGACTTGTACCGCGTTGGTAGAAGCGTATAGTTGGCAGATCATCGCCGGGTGATACTTGAGATAATTGCCAACGAAAATCTTGATTTAGCTCTGCAAGTTGTTTAAAAGTTTCTTGAGCATAAGCATTAAGTTCGTCTTGAGTTGGTAGTGGTTCACCATCTTTAAGCTCAAACCAAATTTCAAACTTATCTTCATTAACTTTGTAAAACGCTTTCTTAGTAACAATTTTATCTAGTGTAGACTGATTAGTTACTGCGCGTTCAAGTTCGGTAAAATCTAAGTTAGCACCACGGTAGACAACCGTTGCATCACGTCCCCAGACGAATAGTAAAGGTAAATTAGAACGAGGTTTTACAAAAATTCCATATTTTTGTAAGCTTGCTTGCACATCGCTTGAAGCATAAACCCGTCCTTTATCTCCTAAGTTATAACGAATCCTTGGCGATGAGCGATCGTTTCTGGTACAGGTAAAAATAAGATCGTCATTTTTATCACATTCTACATGGTAGTTAAGTGGATCGTAGTGAAATACCATAGGTAAGCCTTTTCCTGTCCCATATAATTCTCTACATAAGCCTGGATTTTGCTCAAGAGCCTTGCGGACAGCAATTTCATATTCTGTTTCTACACCTAAGTTAATATCTAGATCTGAAGCTCCATAAGATGAGTAAATTGTTTTAAAGCCATCAGACATCAGCTTATCACGCATGGCCTCTGAAATTGCTTGGCCACCAACAATTCCGACTACACTTAAACTTTTCATATCAAGACCTTTTGCTTTAGCATAATTTATTAGATCGCTAAAAAATGGGGGATAGCCCGCGATAATTATTTGCTGTTTTTCGCTATTCAATTTTTCCGTTATATCGATAACATGAGCACTATATTTATGCATGATCTCTCTTGCCTTAGGCCCTGCTTGATAAAAAGTTTCAAACAAACAAGTTTTCAGATCTTTTGTTTCGTTGTTTAATTTTGCGTAAAGGGTGTTATTAATGAGACTTATAAGAAAATCTTTATCCTCTTTAAGAGGGGTAAATTTATTAATTAAAGCATCAACTGCACGTTTAAGTTGATATTCTTCATATTCTTTAATGCTGCTAAGTTGTTCAATAATTTTGTCCTTATCAGGTCCTGTTGCAAATACGCTCCCTGTCTCACGCATTAACTCATAACCTGTAAGACCGGTTGCCCAAGGACCAAGTGCAAAAGCATTAATGTATGTAAGCTGTCTTTTCCCAAAAATTAATTTAGCCGCTAAACTCAATGATTGTTTAACCGCTTCTAGTTCATTTTCACCGCGCACCCAAGGAGTTGGCTTTCCTGTAGTTCCTGTTGAAGTATCTTTTTTATATTTTTCCGGATACTTGCCATTGTTATGCGTTGCAGCATCATGTTCCTGAGGTTTTATATAATTTTTTTTATCGGTAACCGGAACTTCTGCTAAATTATTTGCTTGACTATCTTTAACATGCTTTTGATAAGCAGGGACAACACTTTTGGCATCGTGATAACGGTGAATAGCTAAATCCTCACCTGCATCAAATAAGTCTTTTTCATTTTTAACAAATATTAAGCGTGCTAAAAGTCTATTTATTTCTTTAATGGTTACTTGGTATAGCCAGCCTAAAAATGAAGCTTTTATGGTAGCGGTAAACCAGGTGCGCAAAGATTTTTTATTATGCATCCCTGCGTGGTGCGGGCCTGATGAATGAGATTGTGCATCCTTTGCATATGTACCTTTATTATTATCATCACTCCAAAAAGACTGATTAAGAGTATGGAGTAAAAGAGTATCGCTGTATGGTTTATTTGGATCAAGCTTAAGATATTTTATTAAACTATTACGATTTAGCCGTAAAGTAGTTAAAGTTTTAGTCCCAGCTTCATTAATAACGTTAGCTTCAATAGTAATCGTTCTATAAAAAAGTGCAGTAAATGGATTATGAACTGTGACGCCAATTTTTCCTAATGTATCACGAGGGTTAGTAAAACCATTTTTAAATACAAGCCTATAACCGTATTCTGAACTATCAAATAACACAACATCACTATTTATGTTTGGATTTGGCATAAAACTATCTCTTAAAATTTATTTAACAAAAAGGTTGAAAATATAGCATTAATTAAAATAATAGTCAATATGGACTAAATAAGAGCGTTAGATTTCCTTGATTTAAATTTACGCATAACGTATAATGTAGAAGCTTTTTTATTGAGTAGGAGCTTTTTTATGCCGGTTTCTCAAGAACTAACAGAACCTTGGAAAACTATTTTAGAGTATGGAAGATACGCCCCATCTCCACATAATATGCAGCCTTGGTTATTCCAAGTAGAAGAAGATGGGACCGTAACCTTAATGTACGATCCTAAACGTTTACTACCTGGCACTAACCCAACTGGAAGTTTTGTTTACGTTGCATTTGGAATTTTGCATGAGACTATGTCAATAGCCGCAGCTTCAAGTGATAATGATGTAGAATTTGAATACTTAAGCGATAATCTTACCCTTGATTCGAACGCAATTGGGCCACAACCTTTGGCTAAAATAAGACTGGTAAAACGTACGCGTGAAGAAACTTTAAACAAGCAGTTAATCATCGATAGACAAACCTCCCGTCTTCCTTATAACAGTATTCCAGTAGCTGAAGAAGTTATGGATGAACTACAAGCTATTGCAGCTCAATATAAACATAAACTTGAGTATACTCGGGATAAAAAGGAAGTAGATTGGGTAATTCGCTTAAATGCAGATACTATGTTTTATGATATGAGTAACGCTAAAGCTCGTAATGAAGTGGCGTCTTGGATGCGTTTTACCAAAAAAGATGCTTTAGCAAGGAAGGATGGTTTAGCTGCATATGCTATGCATGTACCAGGGCCAATTATGTGGCTTTTTGCCCATGCCAATTGGCTTTTTCGTATTCCTTTTGTTTATTATATCGTGCGTAAGCTCTATGAGAGGACTATGCGTGGAACAGCAATAGTTTCTTGGATTTCTGGTCCTTTTGCAACTCAAGTTGACTGGATAAATGCAGGACACATGATGGCACGTTTATGGCTTACTATGACAAAAAATGGCGTATATCTTCATCCTTTTGGGAGCGTTATTACCAATCAAGAAGCTAATATAAAGATGACGGAGCACTTTAAAAACCCTAATCGAGAACATAATTTATGGATGCTAACTAGACTTGGGTATGGAGAAAAACCGCCAGTTGCTCAACGTAGGTCTTTAGATGATATGCTGGTTAAAGGGAATAAATTTAGTTTCTTTTCTCCTAGTAAGGAAGAGGAAAAGACCAAAGAACAAGATATGTCTCCAAAGCTTGCATCTTGAGCTGCACGCAGCTTTAAATTGACGCGAAGTTACAAATTATAGATCTCGCTTGTTTGTTTATTTTTAGTTAATCTCGTAGTTAAATAATAAAAAAACCACCAATAATTCTATGAGAAAAAACCAAGACCTGATTGCGAGTTTTATCGAGCACAGCCTAAAGTCTCCCCATAAAAAAGCTGTTGCAACTTCAAATGGTAGCTTAACTTACCAAGAGCTTTATCAGGAAGTTGTAACGCTAAAATATTTTATTAAAAAATATAATCTTAAAGGGCCAGTAGCGGTATGTCTTGATAGAACCCCGCTTCTTATTGCTACTTTACTTGCTTTGCAATGGCTTAAAATAACTTATATTCCTCTTGAGCCTTCAACCCCTAGAGAAAGGTTACGGACTATTATTGAAGATAGCAGAGCTTGTGCTGTTTTATATGATAAAGACTCATTTATAAGCCTTATTCGTAAAACTCCTCCATCCTGCCACTTCTCTCAAGAAGTTATAAATCCTGCTTATATTATTTATACCTCAGGATCAACTGGTAAACCTAAAGGCGTTGCCATTTCATATAAAGCTTTAAATCACTTTTTAGCTTGTATGAAAGATTATTTTTTAAAAGCTAAAAATGAGACATTGCTTGCAATTACAACGATTACTTTTGATATAGCAGCTCTTGAGCTATATCTGCCGCTATCTCAAGGTAAGACAGTTTTTTTAACTAACCAAAAAGAGCATCTCGATCCTTTATGTATTGCAAAAATTGTGCAGTAATATCCAATTACCTTAATGCAAGCCACCCCTTCTATGTGGAATATGTTAAAAAATATTAATTGGGAAGGGTCGCCTAATCTTGTGGCCTTATCAGGAGGGGAAAGATTAACCGATGCGCTTGTTGAATATTTACTTCCTAAGGTTTCTGAGCTATGGAATATGTATGGGCCAACCGAGGCTCCAATTTGGTGTGCGTTAAAAAAGCTAAGCTTAACAGATCCTATTAGTGTTGGTCTGCCTATTAAAGGCATGCATATGGAAGTAGTCGATAAAAACTGGAAAAAGCTCCCACCCTACGTTAAAGGAGAGTTAATAATTCGCGGGGTTTGCCTTGCAGACGGGTATGTTAATAACCTTGCCAAAACTCAAGAGAAATTTGTTATTCATCCTAAAAGAAAAACCAAGGTTTATCTTTCAGGAGATATAGCTTGTCAAATTGAAAATGGGGAATTTATAATTTTTGGCAGGCAAGATAATCAAATAAAACTTCATGGATATCGTATTGAGCTTGAAGAAATTGAGCATTGCGTGCAAAAACTAGAGAATATACATGAGTGTGCAGTTGCGGTGCAGCAAGATCGCTTAATTGCCTATGTTAGTGTAGCTAAAAATGCGCAAATTTCAGAGGCAAAAATTTTAGCGAATCTACAAAACATATTGCCAAGCTATATGATTCCACATGAAATTATTCGCCTTAAAAGCTTGCCGCGGATTGCAAGCGGGAAAGTTGATAGAAAAAATCTTCCTATTCTTAATGTTAAAACTTTTAGGAAAAAAAATAATTCTCCTCTTCTTAATCCCATGCAAAAAATCTTGGTTGAGATCTGGCAAGATCTATTACATGTTGAAAACATAGATCTTAAGCATAGTTTTTTTGAGCTAGGCGGGCATTCGTTATTAGCAGCGCAGCTTGAATCACAAATAATGCAAAAATTTAACAAACGTATATCATTAACAGATTTTTATAGTGTGCCCAATATAGAGTCTTTATGTAGTTTGATTAATAAAGCGCCGGAAGTTTCAGAGATAACAGCAAAAAAACCAACTTTAAAAGCGCTATCTTGGCTTCCCTTGACAGATTTTCAGTTTTTATTTTGGTGTGCACTTATTGTTGCGCCAGAGCTTAAATCACTTAACTTGATAGCAAGAAGGCGCATTAAAGGACTTCTTAATAAAGGCGCGCTTAATATAGCTTTACAACTTGTATATGCCAAGCATGAGGTTTTTGCTTATCATGTTTATAGATTTATTCCATTGCAACAACGCCGCTCTAAAAAATACCCGCAATGGGAATTTACCTCGCTTAAGAAATGTGATGAATTTGCGACGGAAATATGCCTAAATGCTTCTTTTGATGAGTTGTTTAATTATCAAGCTTGGTCAAGAAGTAAGCCTAACATAATCGCCCGTTGTTTTAATTTAAAAGATGATTTTGTTGAGTTGCAAATTAGTATGCCGCATTTTATTGCAGATGAAACATCTTTGGAAATTTTTTTTCAAGACTTATCAAAAGCTTATCTTGCCTATTCTGGTCAAGCTAGTAATTTTATCATTGAGTCAACTTATAACTATAGCGCGTATGCCATTCAACAAAACGAAAATTATACATGTACAGCGCAACAAGATACGAATTTTTGGCAAGAGTATTTAAAAGATGTAGCATTATATACTCCGAAAGAGGCATATGTAGTTAATGAAATATCTTCTTTTGAGCACTCGTCTTACTTTAAAGTTCCCAGTAAATTTTTTATTCAATTGTGGCAGTTTTGTGCTACATATGGATGTACAGCTAGCGAGGCTTTATGCGCTGCTTCTGCTTTAGCTTTAATAAATGTTTCAGATTGCAATAATATTAAGCATAATATACTAGTAAATATTGTTAAATCTACCAGAAAGGATATTGAATTAAGAGATGTAATTGGCTGTTTTTTACAAAATGAATTATTGAAATTAAATATTAGTAAAACTACAGATTTATTATCGCTAACTAAGCAAGTGCAAAAATCAATTGAAAAAACGCGTGCTTATCAAGAAGTTACCTCTTTAATTAAAATAGCTGCAATTGGGAAGATAAAAACTAATAGGTTAACTATAAAATCTTGCGCCCGTATTTTAAGCCTTACTTTACTAGCTAAGTTTGCTAAGTTACTAAAAATTAATCCTACTTTATTAACAGCATGTAAAACCATATCCCGCTTTGAGAAAAAAAATAATTTTTTTGTTAATGTGAATATTTTCAGTAATTTTTTTGCAGCGCCTGACAAGCTAATTAAGCAGAAATTATTTAATAAAGAATTAAGCCCAGTCCCTTTTCATATGCATGATAAAATTAAGATCAAAGATCAAATTGAAATCTGTTTTTTGCGCGAGGAAGATACCAATCCATATTTAGTGATTTCTGCTAACTTAAAAGAAGAGTGTAGACAAAAAATAGGAGCGTGTTTGTTGCAAAATATACTAAACGTACATGAATTTTAGGATTTTTCGTGAACGTGCCAGCGCCTTCAAGTTAAGAGAAAATACTCGTCTTTGCGAGAAAATACCCGTCTTTGCGAGCGCAGCGAAGCAATCCAGATCGGAACTTTGACTGAAAATCGTACAGGATTGCTTCGCTAGCGCTCGCAAAAACGGATGTTTTCTAATCAATTTTCATTAACTTGACGCTTATGGAACGTGCCCGCTTGGACATTATCGCGCTGTTTGGCAATGAGCTTATATTTTTCCGCTTCTGCCAGTTGGGATTCAGATAATTCGTTTTCAAGATCAAACTCTGCTAAAAATTGATCGTAAGGACTTACGTAAGATTTATCAATATTAAATGGATTAAACTTAGACATTAATTATAGCCTTCCTATACTTAAATAAAATTGCTAGAATTCTACCCCCTTTTTACTTAAAAATAAAATACAATGACTATCTTAAAAGCAGAACTACATACCCACCTCGAAGGTACCCTCTCTCCTACAACAGCTCTTACTCTTGCTAAAAGAAATAAAGTTAATTTACCCATGGAAAGAATATCTAAAAATCAAGAAGGCTACGTTTTTAGTGATTTCCTTGATTTTATTCACACTTATGACACCGTAGTTTCTGCAGTAATAAAAAGCCCTCTTGATTATTACGATGTAACTTTTGACTACTTAAAACGCAATGCCCAAGAAGGCGCTATATACATTGAAATGATGTACTCTCCTGAGCTTGCTGAAGCCAATACGCATATTCCTTCGATTGAGCATTTAAAAGCTATTCAAGATGCCATTAATGATGCTGAACATCAATTTAAGATTGTAGGCAGAATTCTTATTACCGCAATTCGCCATTTCGGGGAAGAAGCAGCCCGTAAAGTTGCGCAAAAAGCCCTCCAAGAAACTCTGCCATGTGTGGTTGGGTTTGGACTTGCAGGAGATGAGATTAACTATCCTCCAGAATGGTTTACCAAGGCTTTTGAGATTGCCAACGAAGGGGGACTTGCCTGCACTATTCATGCTGGAGAATTTGGTACTGCCGAAAGCATGCAAACTGCTATGCAAACCTTACCTATTAAACGCATTGGCCATGGCGTACAAGCAATTCATAACCGTGAAACTATAGCAATGTTAAAAGATAAAGATATAACCTTAGAAATTTGTCCCTCAAGTAATGTTGTCTTAGGTTTATACCCACGTTTAAATCTCCACCCTCTGCCTAAACTTATGGAAAAAGGTATTAAAACATGCATAAACTCCGATGATCCGCCGTTTTTCAAAAGTGAATTATTTCAAGAATACCAAAGCGTGCAAGATACTTTTAAGTTTACAGATGAAGTAATGCTAAGCTTTACTAGACAGGCTATCGAAGCTGCGTTTGTAGATAAAGCTACGAAAGCAAAATTACTTGATAAGTTAGAAACTCTCATAGTTGTATAAATAATGAAATTAGGTTGGTTGACGATAATATTTCCAATCAGCATTTTGTACGCCTGTAGGATCTTAGGACTTTTTTTATTAATTCCGGTATTTACTTTATTTGCCCCGCAACTACAAGATGCAAACTCATTTCGCATTGGACTTGCTCTAGGTATGTATGGCCTTGCTCAATCTCTTATGCAAATTCCTTTTGGTCTATGCTCTGATTACTTTGGGAGAAAACCGCTGATTAATTTTGGTCTTGTGCTCTTACTCCTTGGCAGCATAATTGGCGCATACTCTACTTCTATTTGGGGGATGATAGGCGCGCGTTTTTTACAAGGAACAGGTGCTATAGGTAGCGTTTTGCTTGCTTTGCTAAGCGATCTAACCCCCTTGCAAGATCGCGCTAAAGCTATGGCAGTAATCGGAGTAAGTATAGGGGTGTCGTTTAGCCTTGCGATGATGTTAGCCCCTGTTATTACTTTATTTTTTGGTCTTAGCGCTATATTTTATTTTACTGCTTGTTTAGCAATTCTTGGCCTTATTATTAATTATTCTATTATCCCTAATAGTAAGCTTAAACCTACGCGGAAAAATATTTCGTTTAGACCTTTCTTACAATGCATAAAAAATAAAAGCTTACTTAATCTTAATATTGGCATTTTGTTCCAACATGCTTGCTTAACTTCGCTGTTTTTTGTCTTGCCGCTAAAACTGAAAGTTTTTATCAGCTTAGGTATTATAAGCGCCTCTTGGCAAGCATATCTTCCTATTATTGGTGGATCATTTTTGGTGATGGCAATTATTATTTTTATCGCAGAAAAAAACCGTAAACTAATTCTTGTATTAAAGGGCAGTATTTTAACTATTGCTGTTGCGCAACTTTTACTTGGCTATTGTGAAAATTCATATAATGGGCTTATAACCAACACATTTATATACTTTATTGCCTTTAATTTGCTAGAAGCAATACTGCCTTCGCAAGTATCAAAAAGCGTTGATCCTGCTATAAGAGGCACTGCTATGGGAATATATTCAACCTTTCAATTTATTGGAATATTTTTAGGCGCAACTATGGCTGGCTTAATTTATAGCTATAAAAATGCCTCTTTAGTGTTTTATTTTAATGCTCTCCTTGCGCTTTTATGGTTCATCATAAATGCTTCTTTGGCGCAAAAAGAGGTCGTGGATTAACCCCCAACATACCCTATTAAAAAATACATCAAAATAGTTAAAAAAGAAGCCGCAGGTAAAGTAAAAATCCAAGACATAAATATATTGCGGATAACTATTAAATTCAGCGCTCCTATACCTCTTGCAAGGCCTACACCTAAAACTGCACCAACTAAAGTTTGGGTGGCGGAAACTGGAATACCGGTACTATTTGCAACGACAACTGTAGTTGCTGCGGCTAAAGTTGCGGCAAATGCGCGGCTTGGCGTAAGGGCGGTTATGTTACTACCTACTGTTTCGATTACTTTTTTCCCATAAGCTAAAAAACCACTAATAACGCCTACACAGCCAAGCAAAATAATCCATGCAGGGTAGTTGTTGACCAGTTTGTGAGTATTTGGTTGGGTAAGTAGTGTATGAATAATACTAAGAGGAGCAACTGCAAGAGAAACATCATTAGAACCATGGGCAAATACCATAACACAAGTTGTTAACGCCATAAGATAGGCAAAATGTTTTTCTATTTGCACAAACCTTTCATGGCGCCTTAACATAATTTTTTCAGGTAGACATTTAAGCCATATATAGCCGACAAGCGTTAACGCAAAACTACAGATTAAAGTAATAATTAAGTTTTGTTGCTTAGAATGGTGGAGGTTAAAGTGGATTAAACCTTTATGAATAGTTATAAAAGAAAGAACTGTTCCGAGCAAAAATAAATAAAAAGGAATATAACGTTTTGCTTTTTGTAAGGGATCTGGTTTCACAAAAATTAACATTTGCATACTACTAAATAAAGCAAAGCTCGTGCTACCTGCAATTATAGGGGAAGTCACCCAGCTTATGGCGATTGTTAGAACTTTATTCCAGTGGATAGCAGAAGAACCTAATACTACTGTGCCAAATCCTACCATTGAACCTACTAAAGCATTGGTAATTGAAATAGGTAGGCCTAAGAAGCTCGCCAAGTTCATCCAGATAGTGCACGCCAGTAAAATACTTAGCATACCCTTAATTAGAATATTTGGATCATGGGTTAGACTGCTTGTGCTTATTATATGATCGCGCATGGTTTCTGTTACACCAGTACCGCCTAAAAATGCACCAGCGAACTCAAATATTATTGCTATAAAAATGGCTTGGCGTACGTTAATTGATTTTGAGCCAATGGCTGTGCTCATGACATTCGCAAGGTCATTAGCACCTACACCTGCATTCATGAGGAAGCATAAGGTTATTCCGATGCTTAATACATAATATGTGGTGGTAGACATATTTATCTCGCAATCAAAACTTGGAGCCTTGAACCAATAGTTTGGGCAGCGTCAGCAAGATCACCAATCCAATGTAAGACTTTGTAAAGAAAAATTACGTCAATTACTGGAATCTTAGCTTCAAGCAAAAAGGTTTGATGTTGAATATTCGCTAACAGATCGTCAGTTTCATGTTCAATCTTATCTAAATTTAAAACCATAGATTCGACTATATTTACTTCATTACCTCTAAAGCCAGTTTCAAGTAATTCATCAAGCTCATTAATTGCTTGACAAGCTTGATGTGAAGCGTCGATACAGCGAGATAAAAAAGGCAAAAATGTTGGCTGAATTTTTTTAGGTATTTGCATTTGCCGCGCAAAAATAAGCCCGGCAATGTCTTGCGATTTATTAGCAATTTTATCTTGGGCATGCAAGAGTTCGAGAAGATCGGTTCTGGCAAAAGGTAAAAACAAACCTGCAGGCAAATGCAGCCTAAGATCACGTTTTATTAGATCAGCTTTTTTTTCAAGATCATCTATTTTCTCTTTAAAAACGGCAACTTTCTTCCAGTCACCACTTAGAGTTGCCTCGAAAAAAGGCAAAAGCTGCTTGGCGCATTCATGAGATGTTTTCATATGTTGCTCAAGCGGCTTAATTGGAGAAGGACCAAATACTTTGAAGAGGTTTCCCATCATGATGGTTGTCTTATTTTTTAACTTGCAATTTTTCCTTAATGCGCGCAGCACGACCAGCTAAGTTACGGAGATAATATAATTTAGCACGTCTTACATGACCACGGCGCTTTACGATGATGCTTTCAACTAGGGGGCTATAGGTTTGAAAGACCCGCTCAACACCAACGTTGTGCGAAATTTTTCTTACAGTAAAAGCAGAGTTAAGACCGCGGTTTCTCTTCGCAATAACGATGCCTTCAAAACCTTGCAAACGGACGCGTGTACCTTCTTTAACTTTTACTTGCACTAAGACAGTATCCCCAGGAGCAAATTCAGGAAATTCTTTGTTAATTTGTTCTTTGTTTAGTTGTTCAATAATGTTACTCATTTTAAAACCTCTCTTTAGAGTATATAACTGCGTGGCATTTTAACTCAAAATGCATGCAAATATAACCATTTCATGCATAATTTTTTTTAAAATTTTCTAATAAGGCTTTCTCTTCTTTAGTAAGAACCATATTTTCTAATAATTCAGGCCTTTTTAACCAGGTTCGACCTAAGGCTTGTTGCTTGCGCCATTTCTCAATTGCTGCATGATTGCCTTCTAGCAATACAGAAGGAACCTTGTGTGCGCCTATTAAAGCGGGTTTAGTGTATTGGGGATAGTCGAAATAACCTTGCATAAAAGCATCTTTTTCTGCTGATTGTTCATGCCCCAAAACTCCTGGAATAAGTCTTACTAAAGCATCAATAAACACCATAGCCGCAAACTCACCTCCGCTTAGGACAAAATCGCCAATTGACCATTCTTCATCCACATGCTCTATAATTACGCGCTCATCTATGCCTTCATATCTGCCGGCAATAAACAATATAGAAGTGTTGGCGGCAACTAACTTGTTTAAGTCTTGTTGTTTAACCTTTTTTCCTTCAGGGCTTAAGTAAATCGTTAATGGTTTAGCAATTTTTTTCTTTGCAAAAGTTATGGCTTTATGTAGCGGCTCATAACATAAAACCATACCAGGGCCTCCTCCATAAGGAGTATCATCTACTTGGCAATACGGTCTTTTGGCAAAATCTCGTGGATTAAAAGTTTGAATTGCCACTTTGTTAAGAGTGATAGCTTTTTTAATCATGCCATGATTTAAAAGCTTAAATAATTCGGGTAATAAGGTAACTATGCCAAGCTTAAGCATTTTTAAAAATTTTCATCCCAGTCGACCAGTATCTGTTTTTTTTGCCGATCAATTTTATGAATAACCCTTTTTAATAAAAAGGGGATTAAATGTTTTTTGTTGCCTTCAACAATTAGAACATCATTAGATCCAGTCGAGAAAATATCTAAAACTTTTCCTAAAGAGCAATTTTCTTTATTAATAACTTCCATGCCAATTAATTCAAACCAATAAAACTCTTGAGAGCTTAGGGGTTTAAGATCTTGTTTGGGAATAGCAATTTTTAAATTTGTCAGCTGCATTGCAGCTTCACGAGTCGCAAAACCTTGCATTTTTACTAAAAATAATGCGGCAGTAGATTTTTCTTGTAAGCGTTTAATTGGGGTATGGGTATGGTTTTTTAATAGATGCCAATTTTTATAATGTAAAACATCCTCGGGGGTTTCAGTAAATGAATGAACCCTAATAAAACCTTCTATTCCATGAACGCGGCCAAATTGACCAATAATAACCCAATTAGGATCATCAGCCATTAACAGCTTCTGCAGCACCTTTGCTATAGGAAGAGAATAATTGGGTAACTCTGTCAGATAATTGAGCGCCAACACTTTTCCAGTAATTTATTTTATTAACATCAAGGTGCAAGCGAATATCTTGGCCTTTAGCAATAGGGTTAAAGTAGCCAACACATTCAATTGAGTTACTATCGCGGCGACGACGCTTGTCAGTCACAACAACATGATAAAAAGGGCGCTTGTTTGTACCAGCGCGAGCTAAGCGTATTACGACCATTATTTTCCTTGTGCTTAAGACGTTATCAAAAAATGTGCGCTATTATACATGCTATTATGTTGATTGGGAACCCTCCCTTGCAAATTACAGCGCTAAGAGGCTTTAAATAAATACCTTCATACTTTAAACTACGCTAACTTTTGCTAAATGAGTCCACGAGTTAAGCGTATCCATGCCATTTTCCCCCAAATTATTTAAAAAGTTTGACATTAATGAAGTAGAGCCTTTGGATTTAGAGGAGCTAAATTGTTATGCGGAAGACGCAGTTTGCTTTTCTAATGCATATGACTTTAAAGTAAGCTTATTTTTAACCAGTAACAAGCCTGATGATTTACAAAAGCTAGAAAGATTTTTTTATGGTTTAATAATATCTCAGTATAATAAAGGGAAAAAACAAAGAGAGTTATTTAATATAATGACTCCTTATATGCGTTTATGTTTTAACTATGGACATAAAAATATTGCCATGAGAATCAAGGAAAAAATAAAAGAAATGTTTCGCGTAGTTTTTCCAAACGATGAAATTTCGCGCACCGAAAGCTTTGTTATTCAAGGTAGCTTTTCTTGGCAAGGGATTTAAATTTATTCGCCAAGAATTAAGATATTCAATATGGACTCTAACCCCATTGATAGTTTAGAATTTGCTTCTTGCTAAAAGACTAGGATTTTTTATGAAAATAATAACAAAAACGATAATTAAAATTGGCGTAACTCTTGCTTTTATTGCGCTAAGTTTATCTGGGTATGGCCTCGGTTTAATGTCTGAGACAAAACGTGATCCCGGAAAAATTTATCTTAATCCCACCACAGAGGGGTTACAATATGAAGTCATTGGTTTAGATGGAGCACTTAACCAGAAGTACACATCAAAAGCAGGTCATACTCTTGCCGCCGATCCTTTAGGTTTAGCTGAGTTGCCGATTAATGAGTTTAAAGTAAGTTCATTCTGTGGAACTATTGTGGCTGTTGTGGCTATTATTGGCATGGCGCTAATTCCACGCGGAGGTATCACTGATATACCTCCTGATGCAAGCTAACTCGTTTTTTGCATGGCGCTTTTTAAGGCAAATTATGGAAGTTGCTGGGTGTTAGATCTATTAGAGGATGAATGATGTGGTGACGCTGGCCGGTTGATTGGGTATAGTGTATATCTTAAGCCATTGAAAAGTTTGAAATCAACGGATGAGAAATAAATTTTCCTACTCATTATCCCTAGCAGCTCTTGGAGTAGTATTTGGCGATATAGGTACTAGTCCATTGTATGCATTTCGCGAAACTATGGGGCGCGTGGCGCCTGATATGGTTAATATCTTAGGTGCTTTATCGCTTATTTTTTGGTCTTTGATTATTGTTATTTCGGTTAAATATTTAACTATTGTTTTTCGTGCTGATAATAAAGGTGAAGGTGGCGGTCTTGCTCTCCTTGCTTTATTAAAACAAAAACATGCAAAACATGAAAATATACTTTATGTCGCCGCTATTTTTGGAGCCGGGCTTTTGCTGGGCGATGGCATGCTTACTCCTGCTATTTCGGTGACCAGTGCAATAGAAGGCCTTAAAATAATTTCCCCAGTTTTTGATGATTTAGTTTTACCTATTTCATGCAGCATAATTATCATTTTATTTATGTTGCAATCGCATGGAACTTCAAAGATTGGTGGATTATTCGGGCCAATGATTTTAATTTGGTTTATTACTATAGGCCTCCTTGGGATAAATGCGATAATTGAATCACCCTTTGTGCTCGCGGCGTTAAATCCTTATTACGCTTATTTGTATCTTACTACCCATGGTTTACAAGGGTATTATTTATTAGGCGGGGTATTTTTAGCAGTAACAGGAGGAGAAGCGCTTTATGCAGATCTTGGCCACTTTGGTAAATCGCCTATTCGATTTTGTTGGTTTACCATAGTCTTACCTTGTTTATTGTTAAATTATTTTGGGCAAGGCGCATATTTGCTTAATCATCCTCAAAGTATTGCCAATCCCTTTTATAATCTTGCGCCTAAAGGATTACATTTTACTTTAGTAATAATTGCAACTTTTGCCACAATAATAGCTTCGCAAGCAGTAATCTCAGCAACATTTTCCTTAACTAAGCAGGCGATATTACTTGGGCTATGTCCAAGGATACCAATAGTGCAAACCTCAGAAAGGCGTTCTGGGGAAATATATATCCCGCAAATTAATGTAATTTTGTTTTTAGGTACTTTATTACTAACTTTATATTTTAAAACTTCGAGCAATATGACGCATGCATATGGAATTGCAGTAAATTTAGATATGTTAATTGTTACCTGTTTAGTAACTTATGCTGCAAGAGTAATTTGGCGTTGGTCAATGCTACATATTGCGCTTATTTTTTCTGTATTTATTGTAATGGATATGCTTTTTCTAGGCGCAAATTTACACAAGTTTTTAACTGGCGGCTGGTTACCTGTCTGCTTTGCTAGTTTTGTGGCGTTTTTAATGTTTACTTGGAATAGAGGCCTTATCTACCTTAAAAATAATTACTATGTAAGTAGAGACAATATAGCCACGCTGGTTAATCAATTAAATATTAAAGAGTGGAATACATTTAAAGGAATGACAGCAGTTTTTATTATGGATACCTACGACAGTAGTGGCGGTAGTTTTTTACATTTTTTAAAACTGCTAGCGACTATGCCGGAGAATATTTTAATTGTTAATTACTCAGTACATCATACCCCAAAAATAAGAAGCAAAAAGCGTTACGAAGTTATTACTTTAGGAGAAAATGTCCATCAACTTATTTTACATTATGGATTTATGGATGAAATCTCCATTCCTCGAGATTTGGCTAAAATTAACGAATATAAGTTATTACCATTTGAAATCGAAGCAGATCTATTTACCTATCTAGTAGAAGTGCCACACATCCTTGTTTCAAGAAAACTGCGTACCTTATGGTTTTATTGGCAAAAGAAGTTTTTCGTATTTTTAATGCGTAATTACTCAACTAATATGAACATTGACTTTTATCAATTACCCCATAACAGAACCATAGCTATTGGAACCTATTGTGTTATTTAAACGCCGCGCCTTACAGCAGCAGGAAATTGAGCTGGTTGATTAGGGTTAGCAGCAGCAGGAGGAGGAACAGGCGGAGCCAAAATAGGCTGATTAACATTGCCAGCAGCAGCATTAGGTTGAGGATTTTGGTTTTGTGGCCCAGCTCCTTGGGCAAGTGGCGCTAATTGATTAGGTTTAGGGTTAATTATAGCGTTAATTTGAGCCTCTATAGACTGGTTCCAGGAGATAGTTTCAGCCTCAAGATATCTTTTTTCGGCTATTTTTCTCTTTGCTAAATTAAATCCTCCTACACAAAGGCCAATAAATCCGCCTAACGCACAAGCACCAAAACAAATTGCGCCAATGATGGCAAGTGAACCACTCATAGGCACAAAAAATATTCCCAACAAGCCCAACAGCAAAAACAAAGGTCCGGTAGCAAGACAGGTATATATTCGCCAAAAAGCCATTGGTTTTTTGCTGGTTGCTGGCTTATTGTTATTAATATAATGTTGTACGCCCTTTTTCATTATATCTTCAAGATCTGGGATAACTCCTTTTTTTGTAAAAACTTCTTCTTCAATTCTACTAAAAACATTTATGCGCTGCTTGTTGGGAATAAATCTGATGAAATTATGATAACTGTTAGTTAGAGTATCATTTTTAGGATTATTTGGTATGGAATTTCGCAATATTGCACATATTTCATTCAACTTAAATGTGTTGGTAGCATTATTTAACTTATCATTAAGCTCTTTAATGAATTTATTATATGCTCGAATAAATACTGGAGGATAAGTCATAGTTTACTTAGAAAGAACAAAATTTGATAATAACACGCATATTGGATTATTTGCAATCACGGAGTGTATATGTTGATTGATATTGATGGTTTAGAAGTTAAACTGCACCGCAAAAAGATTAAAAATATTAATTTGAGGATTAAAAACTGCGGCACTGTCTTTTTAAGTATTCCTTACAAGCTTGCTTTAGATGAAGCTTTTGAATTTATTAAAAATAAAAGATTATGGATAGACTTTCATTTAACAAACTTAAAGGCAGAAGCTAATGATAAGCCTAGATTATTTATCCCAGGAGAATTTATTTTTTTCCTAGGCAAGCGCTATGAACTAATGCTGCATAAAAGTTATACCAAAAACTCTATTAAACTTCATCAAGGAACTATCAATTTTTATCTTAAAGAAGATATAAGCATTGCAAAAAAACAAGCGCTTTTAAATCACTGGTACTTATTAAAAATGCAAAAGATGCTACCTTCTCTATTACAAAAATGGGAAAAAATTATAGGCGTTAAAGTCTATACAGTGCATATTAGAAACATGCAAACCAGATGGGGCTCTTGTACTCCCACCAAACAACGTATTTCTTTAAACATTAAGCTAATGGAAAAACCGTTGCGTTGCTTAGAATATGTAATTGTGCACGAATTAGTGCATTTAATTGAAGCAAGCCATAACAAGCACTTTCACGCCCTAATGACTAAATTCATGCCAGATTGGAAATTGATAAAAGCAAAATTAAAGTAGGCGTATAAAGCCCAGGTACGTTATACTGTGCCCCAAGTCCCGGTGGCACAGAGGATAGCGCGGCCCCCTCCTAAGGGGCAGGTCACAGGTTCGAATCCTGTCCGGGACGCAACGTTTATCAATGACCGTGGTGAATTAATGGCATTCAAAATTACTCGAGGGAGCCGCCACGATAGTAAAGAGGCAGCTCCACTGTTGAGAAAATTTAAAGGATTAGCCTTTGGGGATAAGGGGCTATCTTGGCAAAAGAATATTCGAAGAGCTCATGGCTGGTGGCCTTAAACTCATTACAAGAACTCGAAAAAATATGAAAAAAAAGCCGCTGCTTTCTCGCTGTGAAAAACTACTTCTT
>Ga0155589_149_pt1 | contig 52174 bp, 48 predicted proteins | sample RifCSPhighO2_12_FD_107246 | JGI IMG/M metagenome (GOLD analysis project Ga0155589, IMG submission 107246) | Legionellales bacterium RIFCSPHIGHO2_12_FULL_37_14 | reverse complement strand
AAGCTAACTGCCGCATAGATAGAGGGTATGGTAACGAAGACGTTATCTCTTTATATTACGATCCTTTAATTGCCAAAATTATTACTCAAGGCGCTAACCGCCAAGAAGCTATCCAAAACATGCAATCGGCTCTAAAGCATTATGCACTTGCTGGCGTCGCCACAAATTGTGCGTTTTTAAAAGAAATTTTTTCTAATCATGCCTTCATCAAAGGTGAAGTTGCAACCGACTTTTTAGCCAAACATAATATTGCTGTAAAAAAAGGCCCCGTCCCTCTGCCTATAATTTTCCTACTTTTTGCTCACCACTATTTAAACCTTTATTCTACTAACCCTAATCTAAAAGATTTTTTTGCCTTTCAGCAATTTTTGCCCCGCACTTGGGAGCTATTTTTTGTATATCAAGACTCAATAATATCTGCTACGGTAACTGCCAAGGATAAACAACACTTTTCCTTGTTTTTTGCAGGTAAAACTTTTGAGTTAGCTATCCCAATAAAAGGCACTGTTGAACATGTTAATAAGGCAAGCTATCAAGGCATTGTCTTTTTCCAAGGCACTAAAATATATTGTTTTTACCAAGGAGATTCTTATTTATTTACCCCTAAAGAGCTAATTAATTTTAAAGAGCCAGAAATTAATGCCCACTCATCCCCTATGCCAGGCACCGTGGTTGCAGTTTTGAAAAATAAGGGAGATAAAATAACAAAAGATGAGAGTATTATTATTATTGAAGCTATGAAAATGGAACATGCCATTAAAGCGCAACACGCAGGGATTATTACCGATATTTATTACCATAAAGGCGATCAAGTCGTTGAAGGCGCACAACTTTTTGCATTACAAGGTTAAAAACAATCATGAAAACCAACGCCATAACACTTTTTGAAGTAAGTCCAAGAGATGGACTCCAAAATGAGCCTAAATTTATTTCAACGAAAGATAAGCTTTATTTTATTAAACTTCTTAGTGAAACAGGAGTAAAGCATATTGAAGCAACTAGTTTTGTTTCCCCTAAAAAAATACCCCAATTAAAAGATAGCTTTGCCATAATGCAAGCGTTGCCGTGCAATAATGATATTGAATACTCAGTGTTAATTCCTAATATCAAGGGCCTGGAAAAAGCTTTACTTGCAAATGTTAAAGCTATATCTCTCTTTACCGCTGCCAGCGAAAGCTTTAATAAACATAATATAAATTGCTCGATTCAAGAAAGTATTAAGCGTTTTGCAGAAGTAATTTTGCGCGCGCGGCAAGAAAATCTCAGGATAAGGGCTTATGTATCTTGCGCCTTAGGCTGTCCTTATGAAGGCGCTATTAAACCTTCTCTAGTCGCTAAAGTCTGCGAGTCTTTACTTAAGTTAGGAGTTAATGAAATATCCCTAGCTGACACTATAGGTGTTGGCACTCCTAAACAAACTAAAGAGTTAATCAAAACCATTCAGCCTTTATGTAGTAAAATTAATCTTGCAATGCATTTTCATGATACTTATGGCCAAGCTTTAGCAAATATTCTTTGCTCTCTTGAAGCAGGAATTTCGCATTTTGACACTTCGGTTGCAGGCTTAGGTGGCTGCCCTTACGCCCCAGGAGCCTCGGGCAATGTAGCAACTGAAGATGTGCTTTATTTTATGCATGGCTTAGGTCTTAACACTAATATCGACATTTACAAAATGATTCAAGCAGGCCAATGGATTTGCGATAAAATGCACCGGAAAAATCTTTCAAAAGTTGCAAATGCTATGCAAGCTAAATTTCACAAGGATTAACATGACCATAATGTGGCAACCAAAAGATCCGCAAGCAACAAGGCTATATGCCTTTTGGCAATATATTGAAAAAACTCATGAAGTTAAATTTACTGATTATCAAGCTTTACATGCTTGGTCAGTAAGAAATTTCCCTTTATTTTGGCAAGCTATTGCAGATTTTTTTTCTCTACCTTGGGTAAATAAACCAAGCTCTATATTTAACAAAACTGGTGATTACCTATGGCAAAATCAATGGTTTAAAGATGCAACTTTTAATATTGCAGAGGTAATGCTAAGAGGTCAGCCTAATCAATTGGCCTTAGTCTCAATCAATGAACACCAAAGACATACCTTAACCTATGCTGAGCTTAAACAAAGCGTGGGTAAATTGCGTTATGGATTAAAAGCAAGTGGCGTGCAAAAAGGCGATAGAATTGCAGCTATTATGCCCAATACTGCCGAAACTATAATTGCTATGTTAGCAAGCGCCAGTATTGGCGCCATCTTTGCTTCATGCTCGCCTGATTTCGGAACTAATGCAATTGTTGATAGATTTAGTCAAATTAAACCAAAAATTTTATTTATTTGTGATGGCCAATATTACAACGGTAAAACATTTAATAATCTAGAAAAAATACCCCAACTTCTTGAACAATTGCCTACCCTTGAAAAAGTGGTAGTTTGCCCTATTGTAAATAAAAACCCGGATTGCAAAAACTTAGCTAAAACCATTCTTCTTGCTGAATTTACCCAAACAAATGAACCTTTTACTGCAGTTGCACTCCCATTTTCTCACCCGCTCTATATTATGTTCTCCTCAGGCACTACCGGAAAACCGAAATGCATTGTGCATGCTGCGGGAAATATCTTACTGCAACACCTTAAAGAACATGGGCTCCACTGTAATTTTCAGGCACATGACAACATACTGTTTTATTCAACTTGTGGTTGGATGATGTGGAATTGGATGGTTTCTGGACTTTCCCTTGGCGCGACTTTAACTTTGTTTGACGGTGCTCCATTTTATCCATCAGTTGGCAAAATTTGGGAGATAATAGAGCGTGAAAAAATTACCGCTTTAGGTGTAGGAGCAAAATATTTAGCTAGTGTTGAGCAAGAATTATATTACCCTAAGGAAAAACATAATCTAGACACATTAAAAATAATCCTATCTACAGGATCACCTTTACTCAGCAAACAATTTGATTTTGTATATTCTCACATTAAAGAAGACCTACAACTAAGCTCAATTTCCGGGGGAACTGATATTCTCTCGTGCTTTGTTTTAGGTAACCCGATGTTACCTGTTTTTCGAGGTGAGATTCAATGTGCTGGCCTTGGAATGGATATGCATATTTTTAATGAACATGGGGAAGATATTGTTAATACTAAAGGCGAGCTAGTCTGTACAACCCCTTTCCCTAGCATGCCACTTGGTTTTTTACATGATGAAGACAATAAGCTCTACCAAAAAACTTATTTTTCTAAATTCAATAACACCTGGACCCAAGGCGACTTTGCTGAACAAACATCAAGGCATACTTTTATTATTTACGGAAGATCTGATACCACTTTAAATCCTAAAGGAGTACGCATTGGTACAGCAGAAATTTATCGCGAAGTTGAGCAAATTCCTGAAGTTATTGAATCAGTAGTTATCGGCCAAAATTTCAGAGATGATATTCGGGTTATTCTATTTGTAAAACTTAAACCTAAGCTAACTTTAACCAAAGATCTACAACAGACCATTAAAACCAGGCTTAAAACTAACGCATCGCCAAGGCATGTTCCTGATTTAATAGTGCAAGTTCCTGATATTCCTAAAACTTTTAACGGAAAAATTGTCGAACATGCTATTAAACAAACCTTAGAAGGAGAAACAATTCAAAATCTATCTTCTATTGTAAACCCCGATGCATTAAGATACTTTACTAAAAAAGGTGCCTTGAATAAATCGTGAAAGCGTCCTTCAAAAATAATATAATCATGAGGCAGATATGTTTAAGTTTCGTTTTTACCAATTGTTATCCGCGAGTTCCATCTGCGTAAGATACCTTACTGCACTTGGAATTTTGTGGGGAGCACCATTTTGGGTATGCGCAGATTCAAACTATAAAGGCGTATATATAGGCGGTACCTTCGGTGGATCTATAGCCTATGGAACATCCACTATAAACTCTCATTCCCAAATTTACTTTCCTGATATCTCAAATTTTAGTTATGATTTGCTGGGTGATTCTGCAATTAAAGCGCCGTCACATATATCTGCAGCATTTGGGAGTTTTAATATTGGCTATGGTATTAATTATCTGAATTTTTTTAATGGAATTGAATTTTTCGTTAGCCGATCTTTATATAATCTATCTTATACTAAGAATTCGTCATTCACGCACAATATTTCTCTAGCAGGTGTTCCCTATTATTCTTCATTAACTAATAATATTCAAAGTACATATACTGTTGAACCAACCCAAATAGGAGTAGATCTTAGGCCGGGATATATATTCCAAAAAAATAGTATGCTGTATGCGCGTGTAGGTGTTGTAAGAGCATCTGTCTCCCAAACAACTTCTTTTTCAGCAAGCGCGGATTTTCCTTCTAGCCCAATTACTACTTATAATCTTTCTTTACCTTTAATTTCCGCTAAAACCTCTTCTATTTATGGCGTACGCGCAGGCGGTGGCTTTGAGTATTTATTTTTCCCGCAGTTTTCCTGTAGGTTTGATTATGTCTACACAAATTTTGGCAACCCAGGCCCTAATGTACTAAGTACAAAAACCAGTACAATAACCAACCCTCTTGATGTAACACCTGGCACTTTAACCCAGAGTTTAACTACCAGGTTAAAATCCATAACAGACCATGCTATTACATTAGGAGTGAACTATTACTTTGCAGCAGATTCATGGTTTGCGTAAGTACATGCTTAGACTTTTGCATAAAGGAGTCTTTATGACGTTTGCATCAACCAGCAAAAAACAAATTATTACTTTGGCAATGCTACTGACTGCCCCGATTTGCTCGTTTGCCTTTTATTTTCCTGATATCTTATTTAATGGCTTTTACGCAGGTAGCACTATCGGTGGATCATTTTTAACAGCAAGAGAAAATATTAGCTCTGATAACCAAGTATACTTTCCGTTAGCTCCTGGTCCTGCTTCTTACACCACATCTTTACCTGAACAAACTTATGCTAAAATAGGGCACAGCGCTGCTATTGGAGCTATTTTTGCCGGCGCAGGAATTACCTGGAAAGATGCCTATCTTGGAACAGAGATTTTTGCCAACTACTCAAACTATCAAATGGCTTATGCCGAAAACATAGCGCGTAGTTTAACTACAGTCTTAAGTCCTGTCACTGAAGCCTATTCTCTTGACGTAAATTTGCAAAGTAGTCCTAGACTAAATCCATTTCAATATGGCATAGATCTTAGACCAGGTTATTTTGTTAAACCAAAACTGCTAGTTTTTACGAGGTTTGGTTATGTTAGAGCGCAAATAAAGCAAAATGATAATATCCAAGTTACTGTAAATTATTCTAATGCCTCAACCAACGATACATTTATTAAAAATTACGCAGTTACCACCTCTCACGCAACTGGTGGCTTTAGAGTGGGAGCTGGATTTGAATATATACTAAATGAAGATTGGTCAATTCGCGCTGATTATATTTACACATCTTATGGCAGCTTACGCTCGAACCAATCTGGATCTGATAATATTTCAAGCCCTGCTTACTTTGGAAATGGAACGTTAACTACTAATAACATTATTTACCTAAATTCTCTGGCAGCGAATGCGGTAAATATAGGAATTAGCTATTATTTTACCGCCTACAACAAAGAGTATGGTTTTTAAGTAATTTTCCTATTTTGTAACATTAAAGGGGACTAAGATATGTCTTTGCTATTTTTTATTATATTTTTTATTTTTACTTTATTAGTGCTATATCATTCTCTACCTTTTAGAATCTGGGAACTAGGTACAGCTATATACCTTCTAAGCACCCTTTTTACCCCTATAGCTTGGTCAATAACTTTTTTACTCTGGCTTTTTTTTGGCTCTGTTATAGCCTGTATTCGCCTACCATCTTGCCGCGCGAGCATCAATAATTTTGCCTTTCAACATGCCGAAAAAGCTATTCCTAAACTTTCTAAAACTGAAGAAGAAGCTCTAAATACTGGCGACACTTGGTTTGAGCAAAGCATTTTTCAAGGAGCTCCTGATTGGAAACTTTTAAAAAAACAAAAACTTAGCTTGACAGACGAAGAGCAAGCTTTTTTAGATAACGAAACTGAAGAGCTCTGCAAAATGCTCGACAGTTGGTCAATAATGCAGGCACATGATCTGCCAAAAAAAGCTTGGAATTTTATAAAAAATAAAGGATTTTTGGGTATCGTTATTGCAAAAAAATATGGCGGTAAAGGTTTTTCCGCTTACGCGCATTCAGAAATAGTCTTTAAACTAGCTTCCCGCTCAGGCCCTGGGGTGGTGACAGTTATGGTACCTAACTCTTTAGGCCCAGGAGAATTATTACAATACTACGGTACTGAAGAGCAAAAAAAAGAATTTCTCCCTGAATTAGCAGAAGGCAAACTAATTCCTTGCTTTGCATTAACAGAGCCAGGTGCAGGCAGCGATGCTACTTCTATAGAGTCTCAAGCTCTTGTTATGGAAAAAACTATTAAAGGGAAAAAAGAAATAGTTCTATCCCTTACCTTAAATAAACGCTGGATAACCCTAGCCCCTGTTGCAACTCTTATTGGGCTTGCGGTTAACCTTAAAGATCCTCAAGGTCTACTTAAAGGTAAAGGGACAGAAGGTATTACTTGCTTGCTTATCCCTCGAGACTTACCAAATCTTGAAATCGGCAACCGTCACATCCCAGCCCATGAATCATTTATGAACGGTACTATTCGCGGTAAAGATATTATCGTGCCCATTTCAGCTATTATTGGCGGCCAAGAAAACGCTGGGAAAGGCTGGCATATGTTATTTGAGTGTCTTGCTATTGGCAGGTCAATCTCCTTACCCTCTTTAAGTACTGCAAGCTCAGCTTCTTGTTATATAGCTACTGGGGCCTACGCCAAAGTTAGACGGCAATTTAACCTTGAAATTGCGCAATTTGAAGGTATTCAAGAAAAATTAGCTAATATTGCAGGACGCGATTATCTTTTAAATGCAACCCGTGAGCTAACAGTGGGCGCTGTCTTTCAACACTTAAAACCTTCAGTATCATCTGGGTTAACTAAATACTTAACCACTGAACTTGCAAGATTAAACATAATTGATGCAATGGATGTGCATGCTGGTAGATCGGTCGTACTAGGACCCAGAAATTACTTATTTAACGCTTACCAAAGCCTTCCAATTAGCATTACCGTTGAAGGCGCTAATATTATGTCACGTAATTTACTGATTTTTGGCCAAGGTTCTATGGCTTGTCACCCTTATGTTAGAAAAGAGTTTAATGCGCTAGCGAACAAAAATCGCAGCGCTTTTGAAGCTCTCTTTTGGCAACACGCGCGCTATTCTTTAAGCAATTTAGCCAGAATGATTTGCTCAGCCTTTACCGGCGGAATTTTCATTTATGCGGAAAAACACGCGCTCAAAAGAGAAATGCAAAAATTAACCCGCTTAAGCCAAGCTTACGCTTTCTTAGCTGATGCTGCTTTAATGCTATTAGGTGGCCAGTTAAAACGTAAAGAAAGGCTATCTGCAAGGCTTGCTGACATTATGATGTATCTTTATAGCGCTATGGCAGTGATTCACTACTTTGAAAAGCACGCCCAAGAAAAAGACGAAGTTAGCCATGCAAAATGGGCGTGTAGCTTTGCTTTTTATCATGCCCAAGCTGCCATGCTAGATTTTTGTGACAACTTCCCTATAAAGCCCTTAAATTATTTATTCCGTTTCCTTGCCTCACCTTTTGGGCAAACTATGAAAAAACCTTGCGATAATCTCGACAGACAACTTGCCAAAATTATGTGTTCAAACAATAGCTATCGCAACCGTATGTTACGTAATTTCTTTTTATATCATAAAAATGACGAACCAATTGATAGAGTAGAAAATGCTTTTCAATTAATTCTTAAAAACGAGGCTTTATATCAAAAAATAGCTGATCTACGCCACTTTAAGTTTAGTTCCCTAAAAACCAAACTCCTAGAAAAATTAAAAGAAGGCAAGCTATCCCAAGAAGAAGTAGACACTCTTATAACAATAGAAAAAGCCCGCTGGGATGCTGAACAAGTAGATGAATTTGCGTTTACCGCATTTCCTGATGGTCCTTTAAAGTCGTTAACCAATGAATTGGCTAATCCTCTTGATTAGGCTCATGGCTGTCTAACGCTCCCCTGTAGCGATATTTTGTTGGGCTAAGGTCCAACCTACTTACCAATCCAGGGCAACCGCATGGACTCAAAATAGGCAAAAGAATGCGTAGGGTGGGCAAAGGAGCGCCAGCGACGTGCCCACCAATGGGGTGCATGGTGGGCACGCTGCGCTTTGCCCACCCTACATTTCCATATTTTGTTCATAAGACGCGGTTGCCCTGCTTACCAATCATTGACGCAGGCGCAGCGTTTTTATATAGTTCTCGCTTAACTAACTTTAATAAATACAGGACTCTAAACTAGATGAGTAAGTCAGATGCTAAACTAATTACACCCACAAGCACTACCCCCATTGAACTGCCCATCTATGAGCCTACCTTAGGCACTAAAGTAATAGACATTAGTGAGCTTGGCCAGCACGGCTATTTTACTTATGATCCTGGCTTTTTAGCTACAGCAGCTTGTGAGTCACAAATTACTTATATTGATGGCAATGCCGGGGTTTTACTTTATCGTGGTTACCCAATTGAAGAGCTTGCTGCGAAAAAAAGTTACCTCGATGTTTGTTATTTATTGTTAAATAGTGAACTCCCAGATAAAAAGGAAAGTGATAAATTTGTACTTCTTGTCAAACATCACACTTTAATCCATCAACAAATGGTAAAATTTCTCGAGGGCTTTAGACGCGATGCGCATCCTATGGCAATAATGGTTGGCATAGTAGGCGCGCTTTCAGCGTTTTATCATGAATCTATGGATTTTAATCACCAAGAAGATCGTTATATGTCTGCTATTCGTTTGATAGCTAAAATGCCAACATTGGCTGCGATGTGTTATAAATATTCAGTAGGCCACCCATTTATGACTCCGCTCAACAAAATGTCATATGCAGAAAACTTTCTCAATATGATGTTTAGCTTGCCATCTGAAGATACCCCACCTAACAAAATCCTCATAAATGCTATGGATAAAATTTTCATTTTACATGCCGATCACGAACAAAATGCCTCAACCTCAACTGTTAGATTAGCAGGTTCAACAGGCGCCAATCCATTTGCTTGTATTTCAGCTGGGATTAGCGCTCTTTGGGGTCCTGCCCATGGTGGCGCTAATGAAGCATGTTTAAATATGCTCCAAGAAATTGGAGATGTAAAAAATATAAATACTTATATTAAACGCGCTAAAGATAAAGACGATCCATTTAGATTAATGGGTTTTGGTCATAGAGTTTATAAAAACTACGACCCAAGAGCCAAAGTAATGCGCCAAATATGTCATGATGTTTTAGAAACTCTTAATGCACATGATCTCCCATTATTTAAACTAGCACTTGAACTTGAACGTATCGCCTTAGAAGATGACTATTTTGTGAGTAAAAAGCTTTATCCTAATGTTGATTTTTATTCAGGACTAACCTTAAGCGCTATTGGCATTCCAACTAACATGTTTACCGTTATTTTTGCCCTAGCGCGTACTGTAGGATGGATCTCTCACTGGATAGAAATGGTCTCTGGCAAAGCCAGGATAGGTAGACCAAGACAGTTTTATACAGGACACAAAGCAAGACATATTTCTTAAGGTTTACGTAATGAAAATTAGATGTGCGGTTATAGGTGTTGGTTATTTAGGACGTTTTCATGCGCAAAAGTTAAAATCTTTGCCCGATGTTGAGTTAGTAGCGATCTGTGATATAGATAAAAATCAAGCTAACTTGGTTGCAAAAGAGCTAGGCGTAGAAGCATGTATTAACTACCAAGATTTAATCGGTAAAGTGGACGCTGTTATTATTGCATCTACTACCATATCCCACTTTAAAATTGCCGAAGTATGCTTAATGAGAGGGATTCATGTGTTAGTAGAAAAACCCATTACTGAGACTGTTGCAGAGGCTAATACCTTAATTGCGCTTGCCCATAAAAATAAATTGAAGCTCCAAGTTGGCCACCTTGAAAGATTTAATCCTGCAAGGATTGCCTTAGAACCTTACCTTGCAAACCCTTTATTTATTGAATCAACTAGATTAGCGCCATTTAACCCAAGAGGTAGTGACGTTAATGTTATTTTAGATCTTATGATTCATGATATTGATATTATTCAGACACTGGTAAAAAGCCCAATCATGCATATAGATGCACAAGGAGCTCCTGTTATTTCTCCTTCTTTAGATATAGCAAACGCCAGAATCAATTTCCAAAATCATTGTGTCGCTAATGTAACAGCTAGTCGCGTTAGCTATAAAACAGAACGCAAAATGCGAATTTTTCAATATAAATCTTATATCTCAATTGATTTTCATCAGAAAAAATTTGCTGTTTTTACTAAGGGCAATGGAGAAATGTTTCCCGGAATCCCTAACATTGTGCAACATGAAGAACAATTACCTAATAATGATGCCCTGCTTGCTGAAGTTAAATCATTTATTGATTGTATAAAACAAAACACAACTCCAGTAGTAACAGGGGAAGAAGGTAGAGACGCTTTAGCAACTGCCCACATGATTACCGATCTAATTACTCATCACCATACTGCGGTGTACCAGGAATATGAATTTGAAGCCTAAAAAAATCCTTATTGTAGCTGGTGAAGCTTCTGGTGATATGCATGCGGCTAATCTAGTACATAAACTTCTTGCTACTAACAAAAATCTGCAAATAGACGCAGTTGGCGGCACATGCCTTAGCAAAATTAAAGAAGTAAATATGCTAAACATGCTTGCCGAACATGGGGTTATAGGTTTTGTTGCGGTTTTAACCCATGCATTTATTCTCCGTAAAGCTTATACCAAAATTACCCAGCATATGCGCGAAAATAGGCCTCAGCTTGTGATTTTAGTTGACTTTCCAGGGTTTAATCTAAGGCTTGCAAAATGCGCCAAAGACCTTGGGCTTAAGGTTCTTTATTACATTAGCCCCCAAGTCTGGGCTTGGAAAGCTAAGCGAATTAACCATATTAAAAAGTATGTGGATCATATGGCTGTAGTATTGCCTTTTGAAAAAGCTATTTATCAAAAAGAGAACATTCCTTGCTCTTTTGTAGGGCACCCTATTTTAAGTCATCTAATAAATATGGAGACTCAAGAGGCTAGATCTTATTTAAATCTACCGCAAAATAATAAAATTATTGCGCTCTTACCTGGGAGTAGAAAAAGCGAAATTAAAAGACATATGCCGGTATTAGTGCAAACTATTATGCAATTAAATAAACATATTGCCGATCTTAAGTTCATTCTACCGTTAGCGCCTACCATATCTAGACAACAATTAACCCCATATCTTAATAAAGGCATTAAAAATCTAAAAATAATTCAAGGTGAAACCCAACAAGCTATTAAAGCCAGTGATTTTGTAATAGTTGCATCAGGAACAGCTTCTTTAGAAAGTGCTTTACTGCTAAAGCCTATGTGCATAATTTACAAAGTCTCTATTATTTCCAGCATGATTGTAGGCAAAGTAGTTAAAATAAGGTACGCCGGACTATGTAATTTAATAGCAGGTAGCATGCTCGTCCCTGAATTATTACAATATGACTGTACGGCAGATACCCTAACTAACTTAGTTCTCTGCTATCTAACTGATCTAAAATTAGCCGAAACCCTAGTCAATAAGCTAAAAACTCTAAAACAAACATTAACCTTAGCTAAAGCGGATTTACCTTTAGAAACTCTAGTTACTAATCTATTGCCTTGAACCTAAAAAAAGCAGTTCAAAGCTACTACGCCAGCTTACTGCATTGAACTGCTTTTTTTAGGTTGAAAGTTATACAAGTAACATTGCTTAATTATTAGCAGGCGATTTCTGCGGTTCGCTTCTGGTAAATAACATATAGCGTGGCGCAAAGTAGGAGGTTTGTGTTGTAGGTTTTTTATCTACTAAAGTAACATTTTCATATCCCCCAGAAGCTGGTGCAAAATCTAAATCAACTTTCCCTAAGAAAGGAGCATTTTGCAAATAGGAAAATCCGTCTGGTGAAATCCTGTTCTGATTTAAATATAGCGACTTTAAGCGCATATTTGCTAATAACCTTACTGACTCAACGTCACAAATATAACAATTTGTCAGATCTAACTTTTCTAACCGCGGTCTTTGATGGTGTGAAAATTGCTCAATAAAAGCATCAGCTTCATCATTATAACCAATATCAAGTTCTTTAAGTCTAGTATTGTTTGCAAGCAATAAAACTGCTGCTTTACTTAAATTACAGCACCTTAATCCTAAAGAAGTTAGGGCTTCATTATTAGATAGAGTTTCTACTAACTCATCATCAGCTTCCATTGTATATAATTCAAAGGTAGTAACATTTGGATGATTAGGTAATTCTCGCGCAAGTTCTTTAAGTTTCTCTAGAGCATACCTTCTATTGCGCTCGCATCCTAACAAGCAAAGCCTATTAGATCGGACAAACATATTATTGCTTAAGCCATTTAAATTCGTATATACCCTTATTCTAGTAATTTCAGGATGTAGTTTTAACATAGCAATTAAATTATCTATTTGATTATCCACTGTACTACGCTCCAAAAACTCTAGTTCTAAATCTACTGTATCTACCATTATCTCCTCCATATTAAGTTATATAGCAATTATATGGATTATTATACAGTATATTTCTTATTCTGTGTACTTTTTAATCATATGTATATTTAAATAACCAAAAACATAACCACCAAATTGTACCCATCAGATACAAATAGCTCTAATAATCTGAAAAAAAGCTGAAAAAAAGCTAGACTAGCATTTGTTCTTGATGTACAATTACTTCTGCTTTCTGACTTAATGAAAGCATATTGGAAGCGTTAATCTTAAAATAAGGAAGTTAAAATGAGCATTTTAGATTCTTCAGCAGTTACTCAAGTCAAGCAAGATCAAAATCTTCAAGACATAGTATATAATTTAGTCAATCGCTTTTTAATTGAAAATAAAGGAAAAAGCATTGAAAATCTATACGACATGATTTTATCTGAAGTTGAGCCACCTCTTTTACAAGCTGTAATGGAAAAACGACGTGGTAACCAGCTTCAAGCTGCGCGTATCCTAGGCATCAGCCGTGGAACAATCCGCAAAAAATTACTCCGTTACTTTGGTACACGATACTTTAGACTAACGGAAGACGAGTAGTAAGCTTAATTATCAACTAAAACCCCCATTTTTGGGGGTTTTTTTATTTTATGCATAGACTTTACGTCAAGTTAAGAGAAAATCCCCGTCTTTGCGAGCGTTAGCGAAGCAATCCATATCGGCAGTTTGACTGAAAATCGTACTGGATTGCTTCGCTTAGTATATATTTACACCAACATAGCGTTCATTCTTTTCACAAACTCAGCAGGATTATCTAGTTGCCCGCCTTCAGCAAGTACTGCCTGCTCAAATAAGAGCTTAGACCACTCCGCAAAACGGCTGTCGTCTGTTTCGTCATGGAGACGCTGAATTAAAGGGTGTTCGGGATTTATTTCTAAAATTGGTTGCGAAGTTGGGATATTTTGTCCTGCTGCTTGTAAAATACGCTGCATTTCAAGACCCATATCGTTTTCATCAGCTATTATGCATGCAGGTGAATCCGTCAATCTGTGGGTAAACTGAACTTTTTTGACCTTGGCGCCTAGTACTTTTTGCATATGATCAATAACCGGCATAAGTTTCTTTTCTTGCTCTTTATTTTCAGGGTTTGCTTCTTCTAAAGCCGAATCTATTTTACCCTTACTAATTGATTGGAGTTTTTTGCCTTCATATTCAGCAAGGTAGGAAACCAACCATTCATCAACTTTATCGGACAATAATAATACATCAATGCCTTTTTTCTTAAATATTTCAAGATGTGGGCTATTTTTAGCAGCATTGTAGCTGGAAGCTGTTACATAATAGATTTTATCCTGGTCCTTTTGCATTTTGGCAACATAATCGCTTAAAGAAACTTCTTGATTATCATTACCATTATTATAAGTTGCAAAGCGTAATAATTTAGCAATAGCATCTTTATTTAAATGATCCTCTATAGGACCTTCTTTTAATACAAGACCAAATGCTTTCCAGAATTTGGCATATTTTTCTTTATCTTGACTGAGCTTATCAAGCATTCCCAAAACTCTTTTAACACAAGCTGTGCGAATAGCTTCAACTTGTTTATTGTCTTGCAGTAGCTCACGCGAAACATTTAGCGGTAAATCGCTAGCGTCAATTATTCCGCGCACAAAACGTAAATAGCGCGGTAAAAACTGCGCAGCATCATCCATAATAAAAACGCGTTTTACATAGAGTTTTAATCCGTGTTTAACTTCTTGATTCCACATATCAAGAGGCGCGCGATTTGGAATATATAACAAGGAAATATATTGTTGTTTCCCTTCGACATGATTATGTGACCAAACTAAAGGATCTTCGTAATCATGGGAAATATGTTTATATAATGTTTTATAGTCTTCAGCAGAAATTTCGGATTTTTGCATGGTCCAAAGGGCTGTTGCCTTATTTACGGTCTCAAAAGTTACCTCTTCTTTTTTAGCTTTCTTATCCTTCTCATCTTTTAAGACGGCAGTTTTCATAACAATTGGCCAGCAAATATGATCAGAGTACTTGTGGACAATACCCTTGAGCCGCCAATCGCTTAAAAAATCAGCCTCATCATCTTTAATATGTAAAATTATCTCGGTACCTCTTGGCGTAATTTTGCTGGAAGCTACCGTAAACTCACCATCTCCTTTTGATTCCCAAATAACCCCCTCATCCTGACTTAAGCCTGCACGCCTTGTTTTAACCGTAACCTTATCCGCAATAATAAAAGCTGAATAAAAACCAATACCGAACTGGCCGATTAAGTGTGAGTCTTTAGCACTATCTCCTGATAATTGACTTAAAAACTCCTTTGTCCCAGATCGCGCTATTGTGCCTAAATTTTGAATGACTTCTTCTTTGCTCATCCCTATACCATTATCTTTAATGGTAATAGTTTTTAGTTTGTCATCAATTAAAATACTAATTTTTAAATCAGGATCTTTTTCATATAAAGCTGATTGGGAAAGCGCAAGAAATCTTAACTTATCTAAAGCATCTGAGGCATTAGAAACAAGTTCCCGCAGAAAAATTTCTTTGTTACTGTACATAGAGTGAATAACTAAATTCAACATTTGCTTGACTTCAGTTTGAAATCCTAGCGTTTCAGTTTTTTGGGACATTTGAAAATTCTCCATCTTGTATAGAATGGAAAACTATATATGGACGAAATTTGAAAATTCAATACCCACCATGCAGCGAGCTCGGTAACGCAGCCGCTCACGAAAGAGGCAGTCTGTTTTTATTCTTAGACAATGTAACAATTAGAGACTGTAATACAACTTAAATTCCATAGGATGGACTAAACTGTTTACTAGGCGCCACTCTTTGTTCTTTATTTCAATGTACTTTGTTATAAACTCTTTGGTAAAAACATTGTCATTTAGCAAAAATTCTTGATCAGTTTCTAATGATTGCAAAGCTTGGCCTAAATTTTCACTTGTACGGATTTCTATGGTTTTGCTTACAATAGGCGGGTTAATTTTATTTTTTATGCCATCAATTCCTGCCATTAACAGTGCTGAATAAGCAAGGTACGGGTTTGCCGCAGGATCGGGGAAGCATAAATTAATATGTGGGTTATTATTACAATTGCAAATATTAATAACCTTCCCTTCGGTCAACAGACGTTTATAGCTTAATGTAGTCGGGTTAGTGAAGGCATTTAGCGCTTTTATATGTTTTATAATGCCGCCAAGAAAATATATTCCAAGTTCTGAGAGGCTATGTTCTTGATGCCATGCAAATAAATTTTGTTCATCTTGCGCTAGGAAAATACAGCAACTCATGCCGCTGCCATGTTCATCAGCTAATGGTTTGGGCATAAAAGTTGCGGTTTTTGCAAAATTATGCGCAGTATTGCGTACTACGTATTTTAAGAGTTGCGTAAGATCTGCTTTTTCAACTAAAGCACTAAAATCAGTAGTTAACTTACATTGATTAGCGCTTGCTCTTGCATGGTTATGTGCGGTGATTTTAATATTTAAACTTTCCAAAGTAAGGCTTATAGCAGATCGAATATCTTGCGAATAATCTAAAGGTGGAGTACTAAAATTTGCGGCCCTAAAATCTGGCCTATGACCGGTATTTCCGCCGGCAATCTCCTTATCATTATTAAAAGAAGCTCCTTCGGCATTAATTTTATAAAAAACTTCATTTACGCTTGAGCTCCAACGGATCTCATCAAACAAAAAAAACTCAACTCGTGAAGAAATATTACATAAATTCGCAATATTTGTCGCTTTTAAATAAGCTGCGGCTCGTTCTGCTATAGTGCGCACATCATATGGATAATCTTTAATGCTACACCGTACTTGTAATGTTGCGTCATTAAAAAAAGGATCGAGTACTATGCTTGCAAAATCAAGCTTAAGCGCCTGTTTTTCTTTGTCATCAAGGTCAATTAAATAACCTTTTTCAAACAAAAAATGCGGTAAAAATTGGGTGTTAAGCGAAAGATGTTGTTCCTTGCCACAAATATCTGTCCAGCGTAAATCTAAAAACTTTGCTCCTGTTTCTTCAATTTTAGTAAGCAAAATATCCCTATTCTGCATAAAATTAGGCTCCTGTCGTTATGAAGTAAGACGGCTCCTTAAACCTTGACACTGCAAGTGGGCCTATTCTCTGCAGCAGCAGTATTATCATTACTAGAAGGAGGGTACAAAACGACTCCTGCTACAGGTTCTTGCAGTACTTGCATTTCTTCTCTAGGAGCAAAACTAGGAGGAAATTGTGCGGTGTTTGCTGGAGCAGGGAAAGTAACATAATTTTCCTTCTCAATTACTTCGCCAAGAGCTTTTATTCCTATACCAAGTCCAGTAACCCCAATAGCCAAAGCCCATATTCCTGCTAATATAATTGCCACAAACGGCATAGCATAAGCCATAGCAATACCAATAGCTATAGCAGTCATTATTAGTGATGAAACCATTAACACTGCAGGAGAAGTATATGAATATGATCTATCCCTAAACAAAAATGAGCCTAGTATGAAACCAGTTAAAACCCCATTATGACGCGATCCTGACTTAGACAAGGCCATAAGTATTACCAAATCAATTGACACAGTCCCTACAACAGAGGCTACAAATAAACAAGCAAGACCAACCCAAGTAACTCCTATACCAAAACCTTTAACTACTGTACCAAACTCACGTAATGACATATAATTCCAAGGTAAATTCAAACAGGGTCGGTATGCTACCATATAAACAAATATTGAACAACATTTTTTAACCCAAATGCCAAATTTTTATTACGAAGCCATTGAAAAAAATGGGACAATGGTAAAAGGGACTATTAAAGCTGACTCGGCTAATATGGCTAAAGAACATTTGCGTGCTCAAGGCCATATTCCTACTCTCCTTAAAGAGCAGCGCCCGCGAACAATGTTTTCGATTTCCTTGGAGCGTTTCACCCAGCAAGATCTAGCTTTAGCAACCAGGCAATTAGCAACTCTACTATCAGCAGGGATCCCTATTGAAGAAGCTCTCCAAGGAGTAAGCGAGCAAACGGATAAAGCTAAAGTGCGTTCCGTATTATCTGGGGTGCGCAATAAGATAATAGAGGGCTATAGCCTCTTGCAAGCTTTAAATGAATATGCTCAATATTTTCCTGACCTATATCGCACTACTGTGGGCGCTGGTGAACAAACAGGCCGCCTTGATCAAATTCTTGAAAATCTAGCTGATTATATAGAAAAACAACATGCTATCAGACAAAAAGTACAGCATGCTTTGATTTATCCAATTGTAATGATGGTTGTATCAGCATCAATCATTACTTTTTTGCTCACTTACATCGTTCCATCCATGGTACAAGTTTTTACTGATAGTGGGCAGACTTTACCATTTTCTACTATAGCTCTTATTGCAATCAGTAATTTTCTTAAATTCTATGGTATATATCTTGTCATATTTATTGTTGCGCTTATTATTATTTTTAAATTCATGCTAAAAAACCCGCAGAATAAATTTGCTTTTCACCTTTTTTTACTTAAAGTCCCAATAATTGCTTACTTAATTCGTTCGATAAACGTTGCTCGTTATATTAATACTTTTAGCATTTTATTCTCTTGCGGAGTAAATGTACTTGAAACAATGCGCATCGCCTCTCAGGTTGTACAAAGCTTACCCATGAGGAAAGCTTTTGAGGAAGCAACCATAGAGGTACGGGAAGGGCGTGACATTAGTTCTAGTTTAAAGACTACTGCATATATCTCACCGATGGCCTTACATCTTATCGCAAGCGGGGAGAAAAGTGGCGAGTTAGCCAGCATGATGCAACGAGCTGGCTGGCATATTGATAAAGAAATTTCGCAATTAATTGATACTGCTTTAACTCTACTTGAACCTTTTATGATTATTATAATGGGTGGAGTAGTTATGTTTATTGTGCTAGCTACCCTTTTACCTATATTCTCTATGGAACAATTGGTTAGCTAAGTTTAGTTTGGTATCATAGGTTTTTTATTACAAAAGGAAATATATGCTAAATAAGCAACAAGGTTTCTCATTAATTGAAATTATGGTGGTGATTGTAATATTAGGTATTCTCGCCTCACTGGTCGTACCTAAAATTATGAGCCGTCCTGAGGAAGCGCGTATTGTAAAGGTTAAACAAGATATCCTTTCAATTCAAAATGCGCTTGATCTTTATAAACTAGACAATGGGGACTACCCAACTACAGATCAAGGGTTAAATGCCTTAGTGCAAAAACCTACTAACGACCCTATTCCCAGCAATTGGCAGGCTTATCTTAAAGAGCTACCTATAGATCCATGGGGACGTCCTTATCTATACTTATACCCTGGCCAACATGGAGAAGATGATATTTTTACCTATGGACCAACTGGTCAAGCTGGTGGGACAGGTAAAAATGCTACTATTGGTAATTGGGACTTACATTAGTAAGTTATATATATGCAGAAATCTCAAGGCTTTACCTTAATAGAGCTATTAGTCGTCTTATTTATTGTTGGCATAAGTTTTACTTTTGCAGTTATTGCATTTGGAGACTTTGGTAAAACAAGACAGGCAAGATATACTGCTGAAGGGATGAAAAATACTATAGAACTATATCGTGACCAGGCCATACTTGAATCAAGCCATTTTGTTATTTATACCAACAAAGGAGGATTTGAAGTATTTAAATACGAATCTTCGAATCCTTTATTAGTTCCTAAGGAAGTTTTTGTAAATAAAATAAATTTCGCTAATGGTATTGTAATTTCTCCCAATATTAAAATTGACATTCTTCCTTCTAGGTACATAACACCTTTTACCCTTAATTTTGGAACTGCATCCCAAAAACAAAAAGTTAAATTAATAGGAAGCATTAATGGCGAGATTGAAGTGTCAAATTAGAAAAAATACCCTTGCCTTTACTTTAATAGAAGTCTTAATAGCTTTAGCCATTATTTCTATCGGTTTGAGCGCACTTATTAAAGCAACACTAGCTAATACTAGGCTTACCAATATGATAAAAAATAAAGTTGTCTCGCATATGGTGGCTTTTGAGGGAATTACCTTGATTCAGCTAGGATTACTTGATCCATTAGGATCAAGCACTATAACTGAAAAAACTAAAATGATTAATAACAACTGGTATTGGCGCCCTACAATTCACTCAACGCCTATAGATTCTATTTCCCTTATTGAAATTAAGGTGAGCACAAAAACCACAGGTCCATATACAAATTCGTTATTTGCTTTTTGGTATCATCCTAATGAATAAAAGAAAGTCTGGATTTACCTTATTAGAAGTACTTATATCCCTTGCAATATTTGCTATTTTGGCAGTAATAACCTCGCAAGCACTAAAACAATCATTTAGAAGTAAAGAAATTCTTTTTAAAGAAACAGCACAGATTGATCAGATTGAACTTGCATTTGCGCTCTTTGCCAATGACGCAGCCCAAATAACCGCCCGCTCATGCTTAGGTAATGAAATGCGCATTTTTCCTCCTTTTGTAGGGGAAGCTAAATACCTCGAATTCACCCGCTCAGATCAACCTATATTATCAAAAACCATTAAGCAACCTCCTCTTGTTCGCCTTGCTTATCTTTGTAAAGATAATACACTCATTAGACGGCGTTTTGCTGAGATAGACAGTCTAGATAGAGATAAGTATTCTGATCAGGTTATTTTTGCTAACTTAAATATTTGTCGCTTTGCCTATCTTAATGCAACCTTGCAAGTACTACCACTCTGGCGCCCGGGCGCAGTAAAGCAAAATCAACAAACAGAACATTTACCAAAAGCAATACAACTAACTGTCGAACACCCTCGTTGGGGCAATATAGCTAATTTATTTATTATTCCGGAAGCATTATATGCAAATAAAAACACTCAAGGGTAATGCTATTTTAACTGCGCTTTTTATCATGGCGTTAGTTGCGATTACCACAGCTGCAATAATGCGCCGTGTGCAAAATGATATTTTGCGAACCGAACAATTTGTGCATTCTCATGAGCTACATTATGCTGCTCAATTAGTCCCTTTTTGGGCTATGGCAATACTAACTAAAAATAAACCTCTTGTTTCTGTCCCAATGCAAACAGGTTTAATTATGAACCTGCCGCAAAACTTACAAAAGTTATATATTGGAGTTAAGGTAACAGGTGGACTATATGATCTTCAAAGTAAATTTAACCTTAACACCCTTAGTGACGTGAAAATGCAAGCCATATTTATGCGCTTATTGCAAAATTTGGATCCAACCATAAACCCTAATTTCATTAAAACCTTGATAAATGCAATAGTGCAATGGATAACACCTTCAGTAGACAATAACGACAAATGGTCGCAATATTATAAATCTCTTCCTAACCCTTACCTACCAAGCCATCAGCCTATGCGTTCAGTCTATGAACTTTATTTAGTTGCAGGAATGACGCCAGCCTTGTTTATGAAGATTTACCCTTTTATTACTGCTCTACCAGATAAAACCCCAATAAACTTTAACACTGCATCAAATGAGCTTTTAGCAGCGCTTAGTCAAACAGATAATAATAGCCAATTAGAACAAGTCATTGCCTTAAGAAAGCAAAAAGGGATGTTAAACGCGGAAGAATTTAAAGATGCTGTAGCTTCTCTTAAAATAGACGCCTCTACGGTCACTCTTGATAGCAAATATTTTTTAGCAATCTCTGTAGCCGAAAAAGGTCAGAGCAATATAATTTTGTATAGTATCATAGAACGTACTCCTAAAAAACCAAAGCCTAGCGACCAACAAAATGCTGAACAAGATGCAGCACAAAATGAACAAAATCTTAAAAATCAAGTTAGTTTAATTAAGCAAAGTATAAATACGTTGTAGGTAAATCTCCATGTCATCCCGAGCCCTAACCCTTGGGGCAAACATCGGAAAAAAGTACTCCGTAGGTTGGGCCTTGGCCCAACCTACATGGTACTTCTTTGGGAGTGTTAGCGAGAGGGGGCCTGGTTGGCATTAGGAATGACGTTATTGTCCTCATGAGCATCTGCCTGTCTAAACACCGAGTGAGTTCCAAGTGGCGATCTGGGTGAGTTACTTCTACTTGAGTTTGTATGCATGTGGATTGAGACATGAGACATATCAGGATTTGTTGCAGTTTGATTTTGATTAGGAATCCCTTGCACTATTACTTCTGATGGAGTGCTGCTTGGGGAAAATGGGCCTCCATTATGATTACGTCTAAACTGGTAGGTTGCCAAGGAGCGAAACCTTGGGTCTTGGGGAACTTGTATTGTTGGCGCGCTATTAGTGTTAAACCTTAGTCTAGTTGGGTGCTGAGGTGGCATAGAAGCAATGTTTTCGTTACCTATACTTGTAAAAGACTCGTTGCCAACAGGGATTGTATCTTGACTTGGAATAACTGGATGTCTAGTCAAGCTACATTCCCTAGACTGCTGCATTGTGGGTAATGAAGAAGCGTGCCGCAATTGCTGTCTATTTGCAGATCTTCTAGTCGCAAGCGTAGCATCTTGCCCATCTAAAGAATTAGGTTGCGAGTTTTGGACAAGAGATGAAGCTACCGCAGCTTTACGCTTGTTTTCTAAACGCTTTTCGTTTGCAACCGCAGCGCCTGATCCCATGCTTAGCATTAGGGTGATTGCTTGATAAGCATAGTCAAGAAAATTATAGGTAAGGCAAAATGGATCTTCGGCATTCTCACAATCTGAGTGTGTATAATATAAATATAAAGATCCTATAGTTTGAATAACGCAATAAGTAGCAATAATGATATAGCCAAATTTAAGCCGTGGAGAAACTTTCTCGTTGTTTAAGACAATGAAGATTGATCCAAATTGCACAAGGTAGCCGGGAACTTTCCAAGCCGGTTGTTTAGCCAAACTCTTGGCTAAAGATTTGTAAACTTCTGCAGCAGTTGATGTGTGGGCCGAGTTCAACATGCTTGATGCTATCTTTATATTAAATACAGTATCTTTACTAGCGCTACTATTAGCCACATTAGCAGGAGGTGAATTCATGGTAAAAGTGCCTAAATTTTGGGTGGTATTAAACTCAGCAGGATCAAGTTGCTGTCCACTAAACATTGTATAATTCCTTAGCAATTGGTTTGAATGTAAGAAGCTATATCTTATTGATTTTAAAGGATTTTTCAATATTAATTATTGCCTAATAATAAAACTTAGATAACATATTAAGCCTCTCTTGAAAGTATATTATTAGGTATGCTTAATATGGGATCATCTGAGTTGGGACAAGGCCCAACACGTCAATGCTGATCTTGAATTGGAATGGAACGTAGATTTTTTACTTCGCGCTCTGTCATAGCAAGTTGACTTTTTAAGCGGGCAAAAGACAACTTTAGCCGCAAATAGCGCAGCGCAAAGCTTAATACCCCTATGAGAATTCCGATTGATAATGCTGCTAACATTAAAACTGAAATAGGTAGATTTAAGCTAAGGTAATATAAATTAAGATCGATTATTTTAGAGTTTAGGACAGAAAAAGTAACACCTAACATAATTAAGATTAGATAAAACATAATTATTAGGATGCGCATTAGTTTTTTTCCTTAGGTTTTTGTTGGGCCAAAGCCCAACCTACACTTATTTTTCCTCGTCCTTATTACTTATTTTATCTTTAAAAATGTCGCCTAAAGTAGTAGAAGGTGCTGAATCGGCGCCTTTAGCGTATTTTTTGATGGCAGCTTTTTCTTCTGCTGCAGCTTTAGCCTTAATTGATAAAGATATAGAACGGTTTTTCTTGTCAATAGCTGTAATTTTAGCTTCAACCTTATCGCCTTCTTTATAGAGTTGGGTTAAATCATCAACTTTATCGTCAGAAACTTCAGTTGCCCGAATTACGCCATTTACTTCTTCTGCTAAAGAAACAGTTAAAGACTTATCCTCAACTGTAGTAACCGTACATTCAACTATTGAGCCCTTTTGATGTTCTTCGGTGTAACTTAAGAATGCATCACCGTGTAATTGTTTAAGGCCTAAAGAAATTCGTTCTCGATCTGCATCAATACTTAAAATAACAGCTTCAATTTCTTGACCTTTTTTAAATTGCTTAACTGCTTCTTCTCCCGGAGTATCCCATGAAATATCCGAAATGTGAATTAAGCCGTCTATTTCGCCATCAAGACCGATAAAGATACCAAAGTCAGTGATTGAACGAATTTTGCCTTTAACTTTTTCGTTTTTAGCATGCTTTTCAGAGAATTTATACCAAGGATTTCCGACGCATTGCTTCATACCTAAGGAAATACGTCTGCGCTCTTCGTCTATTTCAAGGACCATAACTTCTACAACATCGCCAAGCGCAACCACTTTTGATGGATGAATGTTTTTATTAGTCCAATCCATTTCTGACATGTGCACAAGGCCTTCAACGCCCTCTTCCACTTCAACAAAACAGCCGTAGTCTGTGATGTTAGTAACTTTACCTTTTAATTTCGCATTTACTGGATAACGCTCTACCAAGTCAACCCAAGGATCACTACCTAGCTGCTTCATTCCTAAGGATACGCGGTTTCTATCACTATCAAAACTTAAGACTTTTACGCGCACTTCTTGACCTACAGTTAAAAGTTCGCTTGGGTGTTTAACCCTTTTCCAGGAAATGTCTGTAATGTGGAGTAAACCATCGATGCCACCAAGATCAATAAAGGCACCATAATCAGTAAGATTTTTTACCACTCCATTTAAGATTTGACCTTCATGTAAGGAGTCAAGCAGGGCTTGTCTATCAGCGCTACTTTCTTGCTCGACTACTGCACGTCTTGAGACAACAATGTTGTTGCGCTTTAAATCCATTTTGATAACTTTAAATTCTAATTCTTTACCTTCAATGTAAGATGAATCGCGCACTGGCCTTACGTCTACTAATGAGCCAGGTAAGAATGCGCGAATGCCGTTAATTTCTACAGTAAACCCACCTTTGACCTTACCGGAAATTAAACCGATTACGGTTTCGCCTTTTTCGTAAGATTGTGACAAGTTACGCCAAGCTTCTTGACGTTTGGCTTTTTCCCTAGACAGAATTGTTTCGCCATAACCATCTTCGACAGAATCAAGAGCAACTTCTACCAGATCTCCTAAATGAATTTCGATCTCGCCATTTTTATCTTTGAATTCTTCTAAAGAAACTATGCCTTCAGACTTTAAACCGGCATTCAAAGTTACAAAATCATTATCAATATCAACTACTTTAGCTTGGATAATAGCGCCGGGATGCAGTTGCATGCCTGCAATACTTTTTTCGAACAGCTCTTTAAAACTTTCTGTCATGTTAATAAACTCATTTTTAGTAATAATCCGCTTAAGCTGGATTAGTTAAATTGCTATTTGGAGAAAATATATATTTCTCCCCCTAATTACCGTTTTTTAATACCTTCCTAAGGTCATGCATTACTAGATTGAACACTTCGACTATTGAATGGGTCGTTGTATCTATTAAGATTGCATCGCTAGCAGGCGTGAGTGGTGAAACCTTACGCGATGTGTCTCTTGCATCCCTAGACTCAAGCTCAGAAAAAACCTGCGCGAGATTAACACAAATCCCTTGAGCTTTCAACTGCGCATAGCGTCTTTGCGATCTTACTTCTGCTGAAGCAGTTAAATAAAACTTTAACGTTGCATCGGGAAACACTACTGTCCCCATGTCGCGACCATCTGTAACAAGACCAGGGCTTTGGCGAAAGTCGCGTTGTCTTTTAAGAAGTGCTTTTCTTACATATGGTAAAGCGCCTAATTGTGATGCTAGTTGGCCAATATGCTCTTCGCGAATCTGATGAGATACATTATGGTTATCAAGCCAAATCTCTCTTTGTAATCCAAAGCGCACAGGTAGGTTTTTTGCCTCTTGTATTACTTTTTTTTCTGCATTAAAGTCAATATGTTGCTGCTCAAGTCTATAAGCTAATAAACGATAAATAGCACCACTATCCAAGCGATGCCAGCTTAAGTAATCAGCAAGCATGGCTGCAATGGTACCTTTGCCTGTTCCACTTGGGCCATCAATAGTAATTACTGGTATTTTTACAGACATTTTTTTCATATTCCATCATAAAGTCAATTAAATGCATAACACCTTGATATGGCATGGCATTATAAATACTTGCCCTCACTCCGCCTATTACTCTATGTCCTTCTAAACCGATTAAACCTGCCTTTTTAGCTTGCGCAAAAAAGTCAGGTTCTTTTGCTTTATCGCGGAGGTTAAAGGTTACATTTACCCAAGAACGTGCCGCAAGCGGCACTTCATTATAATAAAAATCTGAGGCGTCGATTGCCGCGTATAATGCTTGGGCTTTTTTACGATTTTCTTGTGCTAGGTAAGAAACCCCGCCTTGGGCTTTTATCCATTTAACTACTTTTAACATTACATCACAGTTAAATGTTGGTGGAGTAACACAAAGGGAGTTTGTACTTACGTAGGTATTGTAATCTAAATAATTAGGTAGATTGCTTACTTTATTATTCTGTAAAAAATCTGCTTTAATGATAACTAAACTTAAACCCGCACAACCTAAGTTTTTCTGTGCGCCTGCAAATAACATTGCATAATCCTCAACACACAATGGCTCAGTTGTTAAACAAGATGTCATGTCTGCAACTAGAGGATAAGGGGAAGACTTAGCTAATGGATCAAAACGGATCCCCTCTAAGGTCTCATTTATTGTTGCATATAGATAAGCTGTATTTTCCTTAAGCTGCCACTTGTCATTTTTTAACTCAAGAGGAATTTTATAAGCTTGATGGCTATTTTTTGCTTCAGCAAAAGCCATACGTGACCAATGTCCTGTTATCCAAAACCCTGCTTGCTCTTCTTTTTTAATAAAATGCATAGGAATTAAATTAAAATGCATGCGCGTTGGGCAACCCATAAATATAAGGTGATAATTATTAGGTATTGCTAAAATATTTCTTAATTCCAAACTAAGTTCGCTAAGCAGTTCTTGAAACATTGAAGATCTATGCCCAATTTCGAGGATAGAAAGATCTGTCTTGTGCCAATTCAACGTTTCACTTTGTATTTCTAACAACACATCAAGAGGTAAAGAAGCAGGCCCTGGTCCAAAGTAATATGATCTAGTCACTGCTTTCCTCGATAATATGTTCAGAGATTGTTGGATTAATATCAGTAGCTATTGCTTCAATTTCTTGAATACGTTGCATGCTAACTACCTTTTCGCCTTCAGCTAAATTCATGAGTTTAACACCTTGCGTATTACGCCCAATAATTGATATCTCTGTTACTTTAAAACGCACAAGGGTGCCTTGATCAGTTATGAGCATAACTTGATCTTGTTCATCTACTTGTTGGGCACGGACAACTTTACCATTACGCCCAGTGACTTGAATGGATATAACCCCAATACCACCTCTACCAGCCAAAGGATAGGCATCAAGTTGCGTGCGTTTGCCATAGCCATGTTCTGTAGCAGTTAAAATGGCGCCAGCGCCTTTTACTACTATAAGAGAAACCACACATTGATTATCTTTTAGCCTAACTCCACGCACTCCTCTAGCTGCCCTTCCCATGGGTCTTACTTTTTCTTCAGAAAACCTTACAACCTTGCCGGTATCAGTAAATAACATAATATTGCGTTCACCATTGGTAATTTCAACTCCAACTAAACGATCATCATCAAGTAAATCAATAGCAATAATTCCTGAGGAACGCGGACGAGCAAAAAGCGGTAACGGTACTTTTTTAACTGTGCCTTTTTTTGTCACCATAAATACATATTGGCCTTCGGTGTACTCCCTGACTGGCACAATAGCAGTAATTGCTTCGTCTTTACCTAGTGGTAAAACGTTAACCATTGGACGGCCACGCGCAATTCTACTTGCTAAAGGTAGCTGGTATGCCTTAATCCAATATAGTTTTCCCGCAGTTGAAAAGCATAATAAGGTGTCGTGGGTATTTGCTATAATTAACTTTTCTACTTCATCTTCTTCTTTAACATTCATCGCAAGTTTACCTTTACCCCCGCGATGCTGCGCTGAGTATGCACTAATAGGTTGATATTTAACGTATCCTTGGTGAGATAAAGTAACGACTATAGTTTCCTCGGTAATTAAATCTTCCAAAGTTAAGGTAGCTTCGCTATCGCGTATTTCTGTTAAACGCTTATCGCCAAATTCATCTTTTACTTGGACTAATTCAGCTCTAATTACCTGCATAAGCTTGTCTCTTGAGCTTAAAATATGTAAAAGCTCTTTTATTTGATCAATTAATTGGTGGAATTCGTCCAGAATTTTTTCTTGTTCAAGCGCAGTTAATCTATGCAATCTTAACTCTAAAATTGCTTGTGCCTGTTCAGGAGATAAATGATAACCATCACTTTTAAGACCATAATCAGGGAGTAATTCATCTGGCCGACAAATTGTATTATCTTTTGCATCTAGCATTGCAGATACTAAAGAACTATCCCAAGCTTCCCTAAGCAATGCTTCTTTGGCAATAGCAGGGGTTTGGGATTTTTTAATAAGCTCAATCATTTTATCAATGTTAGCAAGCGCAATGCCCAAGCCTTCTAAAATATGCGCCCTTGCGCGGGCCTTTTTTAACTCAAATAAACTGCGTCTTGTGACTACTTCACGCCTATGTTTAATGAAATATTCGAGCATTTGTTTAAGGTTAAGGGTACGTGGTTGTCCATCGACTAGGGCAACCATATTTATTCCAAAAACATTTTGCATTTGAGTGTGGGTAAATAGGTTATTTAATAATACCTCACATGATTCACCACGTTTTAGTTCAATAACAACCCGCATTCCTTGTTTATCTGATTCATCGCGTAATCCAGAAATGCCTTCGATGCGTTTATCGCGAACTAATTCAGCTATTTTCTCTACTAGCCTTGCTTTGTTAACTTGATAAGGTAACTCAGTAATAATGAGAGATTCGCGCCCATTATCATATTCTTCAACTTCGGTGCGGGCCCGCATTACAACGCGGCCTTTACCTGTTTTATAAGCTAAATGTATACCTTCACGCCCATTTATTATTCCTGCAGTAGGAAAATCTGGCCCAGATACATACTGCATTAATTCATCTATGGTAAGTAGAGGATTATCAACTAAAGCAATAGTTGCATTAACAACTTCCGTAAGATTATGCGGCGGAATATTGGTAGCCATTCCAACTGCAATCCCTGAAGATCCATTGATTAAAAGATTAGGAATTCGCGCCGGTAAAATAGAAGGAGCAAATTCAGACTCATCATAGTTAGGTGCAAAATCAACGGTTTCTTTATCAAGATCAGCAAGCAAAGAATGGGCTAATTTTGCCATACGAATTTCGGTGTACCGCATGGCAGCAGCAGCATCACCATCGACAGATCCAAAGTTACCTTGACCATCAATCAGGACGTAGCGCATGGAAAAAGGTTGCGCAAGCCGTACTATAGTATCATAAACAGCGGTATCACCATGTGGATGATATTTACCGATAACATCCCCCACGATACGCGCTGATTTTTTATGCGGTTTATTCCAATCATTGCCCAATTCATGCATAGCGTATAACACTCGTCTATGCACAGGTTTTAAACCATCACGCACATCAGGTAGCGCCCGCCCTACAATCACACTCATTGCATAATCTAAATAGGATTGTTTTAATTCATCCTCAATGTTAACTGGCATGACGTCATTCATTACACTAACCATAGGCCCTTCTTTCCCTATTAAAAAATAGCCAAGAGCATACCATATTCATTAAGGACAATCTATTTATCGCATCATCTTAAGGCTAGCATTTCCGAAGATTATGCGTATAATCTGCTGCAAGCAAACTTTCAGGAGGAATACCCAAATGGCTCGTGGCATCAACAAAGTAATTCTAATTGGCAACATAGGTGCTGACCCAGATGCTAGGTTTTTACCTAATGGCTCTGCTGTTACTACCTTATCTCTTGCAACTACCGAAATCTGGAAAGACAAACAAACGGGCGAAAAAAATGAAAGAACCGAATGGCATCGTGTAATCTGCTTTAATCGCCTTGGTGAAATTGCGAGCGAATACGTTAAAAAAGGCAGTCGGATTTACATTGAAGGTAGTCTACGCACCCGTAAATGGCAAGATGCTCAAGGACAAGACCGCTATATCACCGAAATTATTGCTAACGAAATGCAACTCTTAGATTCAAAAGGTAGTCAAAGCTATCAACCTCAAGATAACATCGCAGCATCTTTTCAAGCTCCCCCACAGCAAGAAGCTCGCCCAAAACAAAACAATGAACCTACTGCTGAGGTGTTGAACGAATTGGATGATGATATTCCATTTTAATTCCCACCATTTGTAATTTTGTTAAATTATACAACAAACCCCTTAAGTATCAAGGGGTTTGTTTTTTATAGACAGGGCTGTCCCGTCTTAATAAATCATAAAAGCTCCCTTCTCCCGCTTGCGGGCTTTATTGATTTATTCAACAAAGCCCTCTATTTCAAACGGATATAGAGTTCTTTAATTGGCTCCAGTAAGGTTTGGAAACAACTTAATATTGGTTAAGAAAAATAGTTACAACTATTAAAAGATTTGCTAACTGCTACACAAGTCTTACTCACTCGTGTAAGCTCTCTAAAATAATTTTTTTGTTAAATTTATTGGGAAATAAAAGTCATAAATTAAGGCGATAATGCTTATGATATCGATTATGTTGATTATCATTAAGGAGATTAGATTGAGCATTGCATTTAAGACATCTGCGGAAAGTTGGATAAATCAACAAGCTAAATATGACTTATGGCTTGCAGAAAAAACCCGTAGTCAGCTTACGGTAAAATGTCTCGTTAGTCACGCAGCTTAAATTTGTCTATACAATGGAGTGTTATTCAATGAAAAATCAATTTATAACTACACAAAAACAAGTCCAGTTCATAAAACAAGCCTTTTCTGAACAGCTTGAGAGAAAATTAGATCTAATTGAAGTGCAAGCTCCTTTATTAAACCGTTTGGGTAATGGTGTGCAAGATAATTTATCAGGGTTTGAGCGCTCGGTTAAAGTAAAAATTAAAAGCTTACCTGAGGACGTTTTTGAGGTTATGCATTCTTTAGCTAAATGGAAGCGTCATACTTTGGCGCGTTTTGGCTTTCATGCAGGGGAAGGTATTTATACGCATATGAAATCGCTGCGTCCAGACGAAGAATTTCTCGGCCCACTACATTCTGTGCAAGTAGATCAATGGGATTGGGAAAAGGTTATGCATCCGCACGAGTACCACCTTGGGTTTTTAAAAAGCACTGTTTTAGCGTTATATGAAGCTATCAAAAATGTTGAAGAGCAACTTGAAAAGCAATTTAATATCGCGCCTATCCTACCTAAACAGCTTCATTTCATTCATAGCGAAGAACTGTTGAAAAAATATCCTAATCTACCTCCTAAAGAACGTGAACGTGCTATTACCAAATCTTTAGGAGCAGTTTTTTTAATTGGCATTGGCGCTAAACTTTCTAACAACGAAGTACATGATCTCCGCGCCTCTGACTATGATGACTGGTCAACGCCTAATGAAAACCAATATTTGGGGCTTAATGGAGACATTATTGTATGGAATCCTGTTATAAATGATTCCTTCGAATTATCTTCTATGGGTATTCGGGTAAATTCTGACGCTTTAAAAAGACAATTAGCCATTACTAAAAATGAAGATAGACTTAATTTACCTTGGCATCAGCAATTACTAAGAGGGCAACTACCTCAAACTATAGGCGGCGGCATTGGACAGTCCCGCTTAGTAATGCTTTTATTAGGACGAGAACACATAGGACAAGTTCAAAGTAGTGTATGGCCAGCAGATGAACAAGCTAAAGCCACTTTATGGTAGTTAGCCTCTCTTTAACACAATAGCGGCGTTAGATCCCCCAAAAGCAAAGTGATTTGATAAGGCAATATCTACTTGTTTATGCCGCGCAACGTTGGGAATGTAGTCTAAGTCACATTCAGGATCTACCTCATAAAGACCAATAGTTGGAAGGAGAATGCCTTTTTGCATGCTTTGCAAAGTTGCAATCACTTCCATGACAGCCGCAGCTCCTATAGCATGTCCGGTCATGGATTTTTGTGCGGTAATAGGAACTTCATAGGCCCTTTTACCAAAAACACTTTTAATAGTTTGAGTTTCTATAGGATCATTCAAAGGTGTACCGGTGCCATGCGCATTAATATATTGAATATCAGATGCGCTCATTTTGGCGTCATCTAGTGCAGACATAATTGCACGCGCCTGTCCTTGGGTACTTGGAGCGGTAATATGTGTAGCATCACAGCTTGCGCCAAACCCCAAAATTTCGCCAATTATATTAGCGCCACGATCGATTGCATGTTCGTAAGACTCAAGTATCAAAACTCCAGCTCCATCTGCCATAACCATGCCATCTCTATTTTTATCAAATGGCCTACAGGAAAGCTCAGGATTATCATTTCTAGTAGACATAACCCTAAGCTTACACCAAGCTGCCATTATAGTTTCCCAAAGTAGTGATTCCGTACCGCCACAAACTGCAAGATTAAGTCTTCCAGCGGATATTTGATTATAAGCATGTCCAATAGCCTCTGCTGATGAAACGCAAGCATTAGATATAGTTGAGTTAGGCCCCCCTAACCCAAAAGCAATAGCAACATGATTAGCAACAGAATTTGGCATGCCCCGAATTACGCTTAAAGCAGGTATTTTTTTCCATGAGTCGGTATAAAAAGAAGAATATGCCGATTCAAGCTCAGGAGTACCTCCTAAACTTGTGCCTATGTAGGTCCCGGCATTTGCCAATTGCTGCTGTGTTAAATTGGCGCTTTTTATAGCGTTATACGCACAATATAAAGCATATTGAGCTACTTTAGGATAACGCCGTGACTTATTATATTCTGGTAAGTGATCAAGCGAAAAAGCTAGAACTTCACCGCCAATTTGAGTTGTGTAGGGCGATGGATCGTAACATTGAATGCGCTTAATCCCACACTTGCCTTGAACTGCAGACTGCCAAAAAGCCTCTAAACCTGTACCAATCGATGAGAGGAGATCCATTCCTGTCACAACAACTCGATTTTTTTTCATTTGCAAAACTTAGATCCATCCATGTCATCAAAAGTGTTGAGTACTTTATATAAAAGCAAAAGTTTTGTCTAGATATCTTCTCTTACTTCATAAGGCCTACGTATGCAAACAGACTATCTATTTCGTGAACGTTTACGTCATAGCCGTCAAGTTAAGAGAAAATTGATTAAGAAACATCTGTCTTTGCGAGCGTTAGCGAAGCAATCCAGTACGATTTTCAGTCAAAGCGCCTATCTGGATTGCTTCGCTGCGCTCGCAAAGACGGGTATTTTCTCTTAACTTGACGGCTATGACGTTTACGTTACCGTCTACTAATTACCTATTGCCTAGGTAAATTAGTGATGACGGCCTTTATTATGTAACATCCCATGATGATTTTGATGATGCATTACATGGTGTCTATAATACCTATCATGATGGTGTCCATAGTAGCCAGCATGGTGGTATTGATTACGCCAATAATAATTATTATTATTCCACCCCCAACCATGATTTGCATAATAGGCGCCGTTACCCCAATAAACAGGTTGAAGGTTTACATACCCTACAGAATAAGGGTAATTATTTGCATAAGTGGTATCAGTTGTTGTGTTACAACCACTTAAACCCAATAAAGCGATAAAACAAGGAACAGCTATAAGTGATTTATTCATGATTATATTCCTCTCTAAATGCTTTAATATTAATATAACAGTATAATTTATAGACTATAAAACCTAAAAATGTCAAATTATTAAACAAAAAGTTACAAAAGTGCTAGCTCAATTTTCATGCAAGTAATATTTTTATCATACTGCTTTATTATTACCACATGACTTGTTACAATAGGATTTTGCAATTTTTGATTTGTCGTTTAAAAATGAGTAAATATCGTGCAGCTTTTCTTAAGGCAGAAGAATACTTCCACACTAATCCCCAGTATGTAAAATTGGGACGCAGAGAAAGTGGTTTACAAAATTCGTATATAAACACCAAAGATGGCCAGCTAATAAGACTTTTATCCCAAAAAAATCCTGCTGATGCAGCAACACATGACAAAATTCTGTTAGGAGAAGGTAAATTTGCTAGAGTTAAGCTTGGTGAGACCATAGATGGGAAGCTTATTGCGGTTAAAATATCATCTTTAATTAATATTGAATTTAGAAGTTATGCAGAATTTTTAGAAAAGCAAAAACGTATTCAGGCTCTTCTATTCAAAGAAGGAGTTATTAGTAGAAAAGTTGGCTTAGCACAATCAAAGCTTACAATAAGAAAACCTGAGACCACACAATTGGATAGTGAGTTGCCTGAGTTTGATAGCGAGACATTATGTGGTGAATATGATTCTATGCAGAAAAAAGCTAGAGAATTGAAATATTATCAAGCACAAGAATTATACAAAGAAGAATTATATAAAATCCAAATGCATAATTATTCATTTGGACTACTATCATTTTATGAGTCTGTTGATTTGAGCATTCAACTTTTATTACTAACTACTGATTTACATGCGGGAAGATACTGCAAAGATAATACACCAATTGTGCATCTTGATATTAAACTTGAAAATTTGATGCTGGATGAATACACTCGCTTAAAACTAGTTGATTTTGGTTTTGCAAATTACAACATAGATGAAAACTTGCGCAAGCAAGGTGAGCGTTTAGCTGGCACCCCGACTTATGTTCCCAACGAAATAATCAAAGATAAAGACGCAAAACTAGATTTTACTCGTCTAGATGCGGATATTTTTGCAACCATGCGCACTATTTATAACCCATATCAGGGAATGAAGCTTAGTATTTTTATGCAAAAACAATTTGATCAGCTGCCTCCTATGATAAAAAACATCATTAATACAACCTATGAGAAAGAGTGGGTGCTGTACTCTGGCAGTAAAAAGGGCGTGCCTAATAAAGAAGAAGCAGCGTTGCTAGCCCTAATTTTATATAAGCATCTGCTTGATTTATATAAAGGCAATATAAAAAAAGCTAATATAACGTTCACTGATGAATATTACGCGTTTTTGCAAGAAAAAGCTAAGCAGGAGAAATTTATTCAAGCTTTCCGTACTAAATTAAAAGCAAAAGAAAAACTAAAAGTTGCTGTTAAAAAGCCATCTCCTCCCATTACTGAGCGCCGAATATACTACCAATCAGATATTGAACACTTAGGCATGACTGCAACTCAACTAACCTTTTTTAATATGCAAAGTAAATCCATCAACCATGAAGCTCCCCAATTTCCATCTGTGCAGAAATCGGCATAATTAACGTGATGCATCATTTTAACCCTACATGTTTGACATGAAAGCGTTTTGTGTTACTCTAACTTGATTTTTTTTTCCACAACAGGACTAGGAGAGAGTCAATGAAAGACAAAAGCGATCAAAACACAGATGTAACTGCTAACTTTATTAACACAAAACCTATAGATAAAACACTATTTATCAGAGAATATGGTGGGAATAATGAAAAATTATGCTCAATAATCGATACCTATAATGCTAACATTAAAAATATTAATAGACTTAGCATCTTAAAGAGTCAATTAGCTAATTTAACTAATGCTAATGACTCAGAAAATATCCTAGAAGCCGCTGAAAATTTCAACAAGAATGTTTCAGAAAATTTAGCAAAAGCTGAATTAGAACAGAAAGAATTTCTGCAAAAAAATGAAGCGTTCCTTGCGGTTTGTCAAAATTTGGAACCTAAGATAAGCAAAAATAATGCTAATATTAAAAAGCTTATAGCAATGCAACCGTCACTTAGAGAAAAAAGTTTCGCTAGCGAAGGGTGGCATTTTTCAAAAGCCGCTTCCACAACCTCAGTATATGGTATTCCAATTATTCTTTTACCAATAGCACTGCCTTTTACTATTATTGGTTTAATACCGCCTATATTGGGAGTATTGGCAGCCATAGGCTTAACTTTCTCGGCTTTAATAGCAGTTTCTCTAATAGCAGGCTTGATTATCAATCTTTTAGCTGCAAGAAAAAATCATGCAACAGCCAAGAAAGAATATAATCAAAACTTAAGCTTTCTTTCCCTAGAAGAAAGTACTAGAGATTTGTTGCAAAAAGAAATAGACAATTTGCTAATTGATCCTAAAGAAATAGTATCTGCCTCCTATAGGTCTAGTCTCTTTTCTAAGCCTAAGATTACTAAAAATCCTGATGGTTCTTATAAAGAAGGAGTAGAACATTACGTAGATACTGATGCTCAGACAGATGATTTTAATATAAATACAGCAACTGCTACTGTTTAACCTTCCGTACTCTTCTGACATCTCCCTTTGCTTGTGCAAAGGGGGCCTAACTCACACTAAAGCAACACGCCCATATTGATCTTCAAAGCGCACGATATCATCCTCGCCTAGATACTCGCCACTTTGTACTTCTATCATTACCAATTTAACCAACCCTGGGTTTTCCAGTCTATGTTGATTACCTGCTGGGATGTAGGTTGATTCGTTAGTATTTAACAAGTATTTTTTATCGCCATTTATAACTTCGGCTATGCCACTTACTACAATCCAATGTTCGCTGCGGTGGTGATGCATCTGTAGACTAAGCGAGGCGCCTGGATTTACTTCTATGCGTTTAATTTTAAAACGCTCTGCTTCTTCTAGGATGGTATATGTGCCCCATGGTCTATGCACAGTTCTATGGACTTTATAGGCCTCATGATTTTTATTTTTTAAATCTGTGTATAAATGTTTAACCTCTTGAGCACAATTTTTAGCGGCAATTAAAATTGCATCAGGGGTATCAATTACCATTAAATCTTTAACTCCAACTGTCCCAACAAGACGATTAGGGCTATGGATGTAGCAGTTAGTGGTAGCATGCATTAATGCATTGCCATGAATGCGATTATTATTTTCATCAGGTTCGATTAATTCGCCTAAGGTTTGCCAAGAACCGATATCGCTCCACGCCATGTCACAAGGAACCACCATAACCTTAGATAAGGCATCCTCATCAATGGAGGCGGGTTCCATAACCGCATAATCAAATGAATCTTCAGGCACTGCCTCGAATGCATCGCCGTCAAGCTTTATGATTAATTTCTTATTTTTTTGCTCTTTTAGTGAGGCGGCATAAGTTCTATTAACCATATCTATTATATCAGGGCAGTATTTTTGCATGCTGTTATATACTTCTTCTGCCTTAAAACAAAACATGCCGGAGTTCCATAAATACTCGCCTGACTTAAAATATTTCTCCGCAGTCTTAGCATCTGGCTTTTCGACGAACTCTGAAACTATATATCCACATTCACCATATTTATTATCCAGGCTTGCGACATGAATATACCCAAAAGCTGTATCGGCTCTTTTAGGTTTAATGCCAAAAGTTACTAAGTTACCTAACTCTGCTAGTTTAATGGCTTGTTGAGTAGCCTGTTTAAAGGCCTCAATATTCTGAATTAAATGATCAGCAGTCAAAATTAACATAATGGCATCTTGATGCGAATTTAAAACATGAACAACCGAAGCTGCAATAGCAGCTGCAGTATTCCGGCTGCATGGCTCTAATATGTAGGTATTAGCAATTGCTTGAATATTTAATGAGTTATATTCGTCTTCAGTTTTAAAAAATAATGCTTCATTCGTAACTGTAATAACTTCCTTAACCGCATGCAGTCCACATGCCCTTAAATACGCCTTTTGTAATAAACTTTGTCCATCATTAACAATACGTATAAAAGGTTTAGGGTGCATTTCACGGGAAACCGGCCAAAGGCGCGATCCTGCGCCTCCACATAAGATAGTGGGTATTAGTTGCATATATAATCCTTTAATATTTTTAAGATTTAGGAGATTGGATAGCCTTTGTTAGCGTTGTTTCTCCCGGTCCATTAACAGTTAAGGTATAACCATTGTTACTAATTACTTTAGGAGTAATTTCTCCTGTAGTTAAATCCAAATTGACATAACCAACATCAATAGGATTTGGGGTATTGGATGCCATTTTAATTAAAGCCGTACAAATATTATTTGCCGTATGTCCGTGACAAGCGACTCTTACCATATTCCAATATACTTTACTATCACTATGTGGTTTAGTTGGATATATTGAAGGGATAGTTCCATCAATATACGCATTTGATTCTACATCAGTTTGGTTATGCGTAAGTAAAAAAGTAGGCGCAGCAGCCATTGCCAAGTTAATTTGCAACAAAAGAACATAAAAAGATATTTTTTTTACTAATTTGAGCATATTAAAAACCTCAAGCTCAGCTGTTAAAAACAGCGCTCAATATAGAGCAAAATACCTACAGTTACAAGAGTGGAGTGGCTACCTAATCAAAAACGTATTCTTTGCTAAATCTATACCTAATATAGTAATCTCTTTCATGGAACTAATTTTTAATGCCAATGAGTTTTTATGCTAACCCTTGATACCCCAGTTTTTACAGTTTCAGATCTAAATCAACAGGTTAAAACCTTACTTGAAAATAGCTTTATGACAATCAATGTAACAGGCGAGGTTTCCAATTTAATGCGCGCAAGCTCGGGACATGTATATTTCACTTTAAAAGATCATAAAGCCCAAATTAGATGCGCTTTTTTTAAAGCTTATCAACAGATAGGCTCTGCAAGCCTTGAAGAAGGCGCGTCCATAATGGTTACGGGAAAATTAAGCCTCTTTGAAGCAAAAGGAGATTATCAGCTTATTGTCTATCAAGTTGAAGTAGAAGGAGATGGGCTTTTATATAAAGAATTTGCTAAGTTGAAAGCCAAGCTAGCTAGCCAAGGGCTTTTTGCGAGCGCACATAAAAAACCTTTACCCTTATTTCCCCACACCATAGGCATTATATCATCTCCTAAAGGAGCGGCTCTAAGGGATATTCTTATTACGCTTTATAATAGATTTCATCTTGCCAATGTAATTATCTACCCAAGTGAGGTGCAAGGCCAGCAAGCGGCCTTACAACTAAAAAAAGCCCTTTTACTAGCTCTTGAAGAAAATATTGCTGAAATAATTATTTTAGCAAGAGGCGGCGGCAGTATTGAAGATCTTTGGGCATTTAACGATGAAGCCCTCGCTTATACAATTTTTAACGCCCAAATTCCTATAGTAACAGGCATAGGCCATGAAACAGATTTTACCTTAGCTGACTTTGTTGCTGACGTAAGAGCAGCAACTCCAACAGCAGCAGCCCTTGCTGCAACTCCTGATAAACGCCATTTAAAAGAAAAGTTGGCAAGACAAGAGCAAGAACTAGCTTATTCTTTGAACCTCTGCCTTTACAAAGCTTTAGAAAAATTAGCCTCATTAAAAACACGGTTAAAGAAGATAGCTCCAGATTTTGCGGCAAAAAACCAACTTATAGATTACTTAGAATATCAATTAACCGCCCAAATAAAACATCTTTTGCTGACTAAAAACCAAGCCCTTGCCTTAAAAGCTCAAGCTTTAAATACTTTAAGTCCCTTAGATACTTTAAAGCGCGGTTATGCAATTGTGCTGCAGGATGCAAAAGTAATTTTAACTAGTAAGGCGGCAAATTCTAATAAACCTATTGAAGTGCGACTTGCTGAGGGTGCCTTGACCTGTAATATTATTTCAAAACATGGTTAGAATGATATCTCAGCGCTTCTTGGCTAATACAACGTCAATTACATGCGTATCTTTGTAAGGAAACGTTATAATTTTGGCGAGCAACTGGCGCATTTTTCGCATTACTAGTGCTTTTGGCAAGAGGCGTACGTTAATATCCATAGCGTTTAAAAACCAAGTGCCTTCAACGCCAAAATGTTCGAGTTCATTAATATTATGTAATAAAATTGGTAACTCTAGGCGTTGATGATTAATAATATCAAAATTGTGATCATTAAAAGCCTTAAGTAAAGAAGTTAAATTTGCCACGACCATTGTATTTTTTACTATAGATTTATAATAATGCCCAACCACTTGCGCCCATAAGCTACGCGAGTCAATGAATTTAGCTAAGGATTGTTGTGCAACTGGAAATGAATCGTAAGTTGTTGTTATATAAGAAAAAAATCCATATGGGGCTAATAATAAATTAACTTCGTTAAATAAATCATGCATAGGTAAATAGGCATTCAAAAAGTGCGCAACTACTAAATCTTGGGTATGCGAAGGTATATTATTGCTTGCATTAGCTGAGCTTCCTTCAATAGTAATTAGCTGAGGAAAATTTTCTTTTGCACTTGCAAGCATGTTTACTGAAATATCAATGCCTGTGTATATACCTTTGGGAAAATATGGCGCAAGTTTCTTTATAAAAGCCGCATCCCCTACACCTAAATCGAGAATATGCAAATTTTTGTGTTTAGCTTGTCCGCTTGCAAGTATTTGTTTAAGCGCGCACGCATGGCTTTCAGTAATTGACCCAAAAAGATCGGCAGTTTTATAGCTACCAGCAATTTTATTGTACATAGCTTTTAAGGACATACTGCTCCTTTTAATAAATTCCTATTTTAGCTTTGTAAATCTGTAATGCAAATATGTTATGCTAGTTAACTTAATAAAGTTAGCATTTATTTTATGTACGCACTTTCCATCCAAAATTTAACTAAAACCTATAAAAATGGCTTACGGGCTCTTAAAGGTCTTAATTTAGATATTAATACTGGCGATTTTTTTGCGCTCTTAGGAGCTAATGGAGCTGGCAAATCTACCACCATTGGTTTAATTACTACTCTTCTAAACAAGACTTCCGGCCAAATTAAAATTAATGGATATGATCTTGATATTAATCCTCAACAAGCTAAATCATTTATGGGAGTGGTCCCGCAAGAAGTAAACCTAAATATTTTTGAAACTTGTGAACAGATTTTGCTAAACCAAGCAGGTTACTATGGAATCCCGCGTAAAGAAGCATATCCTAAAATGCTAGCTTTATTAGATCAATTAGGCCTTAGTGATAAACGTAAACAAATAGCACGCCTTTTATCAGGCGGGATGAAGCGCCGCCTTATGATTGCAAGGGCTCTTATTCATAATCCAGCCATTCTTATTTTAGATGAACCAACAGCGGGCGTTGATATTGAAATTCGCCGCAGCATGTGGGATTTTTTGACCCACACTAATAAACAAGGAACCACCATAATTTTAACTACTCACTATTTAGAAGAAGCCGAGCAACTATGCAAAAATGTAGGCATTTTGCACCAAGGTGTCCTTATTGAAAATACGTCAATTCAACAGCTTTTAGCAACCCTTCAAACCCAAACTTTTGTGTTAAATACTCTAAGCCCTTTTGCATATTTACCCGATCTTACTCCCTTTAAAGCCCACTCTATTGATTTATATACCTTTGAACTTGAAGTTAAGCAAAATGTTACTTTAAATGAAATGTTTAGTGTGCTTTCTAAGCATAATATTGCTATTCAAAGTATGCGCACAAAAACTAACCGCTTAGAAGCTTTGTTTTTAGATAGGATTCAAAATGAACCTTAAGTACAACACCGCCTTTTATACCATAATAAGACGCGAATTTATTCGCATGCTTAGAATTTCAAGCCAAGTATTTTTACCTGCTGTAATTACAACAGCACTTTATTTTTTAATTTTTGGCACGCTTATTGGAAAACGTATAGGTGACATTGATAGAGTTTCTTATAGCTTATTCATAGCCCCTGGACTTATTATGATGTCGGTTATTACCAATAGCTATGGCAATGTCTCAACCTCGCTTTTCAGCTCACGCTTTCAAAAAAATATCGAGGAACTTTTAGTTAGTCCTATTCCCATGCCAATATTACTATTTGGCTATATTACAGGCGGCCTAATTCGCGGCACTATAGTCGCCCTCCTAGTTTTTATTGTAGCTAACTTCTTTGTGCATATGCATGTACAACATATCTTATTATCTATACTGGTTATTTTATTAGTAGCAGGAATTTTTTCCTTAGCAGGCTTTAGTAATGCCTTATACGCTAAAACCTTTGATGAAATTATGTTGGTTCCTACTTTTTTACTCACCCCCCTAACTTATTTAGGCGGCATCTTTTACTCAACCAACATGCTATCCCCAATATGGCAAAAATTATCGCATCTTAACCCTATTTGGTACATGGTAAACGCTTTACGCTATGCTATAATTGGCTCGGCTGAAACTAACATCTATATTGCTTTAATTTTTATGAGCGGAATTTTTGTATCCTTAATCGCAGGAAATTTAATTTTGTTAAATAAAGGTATAGGACTAAAAGAGTAGTTTGGGCCAAAACTCAACAAAACAACTTGGCATAGTAGGTTGGGCCTTGGCCCAACAAAACAACCCAACAACCTTAAGCATTATAATTAAAAGGAGATGGCGGCGAGTTTGCCAGCTCTCTTGCCAAACTAAAACTGCGAAAAAGTGAATACCTATTGGGCATTTCAGGATCTGGATTGTCTAATAAGGCAGAAATTTCCTGATATATTGCACATAATTTACCAATAGATTCATTAAGGAGTAATATATTAACCTCTTCATTAATAGGTAACTGAACTAACTCATAGTATTTATGCTTTATTGACATCTGCCATTGTTGCTTATCTTTTTCTTCTATTAATTGAGCCCGATTAAAAGCTTCATTAATCTGTGCATCCAGTTTATTAGCTAATTGGTTAATGCTAGTAATAGAATCTTTATAAATTACTTTTAATTGCGCTCTAAAATTATCAACTTCGGCAAAAGACATAATATCATTAATGTTTAAAGCAGAAATTGTGGTTAAAGTTGCAGAAAATACTTCCCCATCTGAACCACCTAAAGTTTTAATAAGGTTTAATTTGACATATAAGGAGTTAATAGCTTTATTAAGATCGGCTTTTAAGGCATCTTTAGCGCCTATAACCTTATTAATTACCATAATACTTTCATCAATTTCTATAACATTAAGATCTAAACTAAGAGCATCCTCCCCATCTTTAGCTATGTTTTCTCTATAAGAATCAAAAACCATGCTTCTTTTGGCTAATAGTTCCGCAATGAGTTTTGCTTCTCTATAAGGAGACTGCTTTATTATCGCAAGCTCTTCTGCCGTTAGAGGTTGATGTTTGAGCAAATCAATAAGTGTAGTTCCTTGAGATTTTAAAGCATTAATTTTATCAATAAGCAAAAGAGAGCTAATATCGCCACAAATATAAGATTCTCTTAATTCAATAATTTCCTGAATAATTTGCGTTAATTTAGCAGAAGGTTTAGGGTAAATACCCATAATAAATCTATCTTTATCCTGCAGTTCAGCTAATAACTTATCCATCCCTACAGCACAAAAAGCTGCATAATTATTTAGGAATCGTATAATTTCATCGTTAAGTAATGCTTGATATTCAGCAGCTACCTTTGCCAAATCCATAGTTAAAGCCGCAATTTTTAATTGCTCAAGATGGGTTATAACTTGCTTAATTTTTTTATTCCTGCCTACAAAAAATTTATTCAACTCTACTAAGGTATCATTAATAGTTGTAATTAAGAGTTTAGTGTCCGCATTGACCTTATAAAATAATATTGCTGGATGATTCTTATTGGCTAAAATAAACTTCCTCAGCTTTGGATGATTATCAATTACTAGCCTAATTTTACCCTGCTCCCAGAGTAGACGGGGAAATTTGCTAACAGTGAATTTTCCAGCTTGAACTTTAATGCTCATGCCTTGTAAGGCATTTTTAAAGAGATCTGAATAATCTTTTAATAATTCTGTAAAGCCACAAGATGTATATAACCTAATAAAATCAGCGAATTTATCAATAATTGAAGAATTTAAAACAGCTTCTTTGCCAAATTCCAGCTGCTTGTTTTCAACTTCATGCTGACGATGGGCTACAGGGATAGAAAAAAAATCATAGTTTTCTTTTATAAACCTCATAACTTCATCAATTTCTTGTTTTAATAATTCTTGCTCTGTCATAAATACTAAAACTCCACCCATAAAGGTGCATGATCTGAGGGCCTTGCAAATTTCCTTGGCTCTTTATCTACAACCACCCTTTTACAATTAGCCGTTAGACTCTTGCTTAATAAAATATGATCTATTCGTAGCCCATTATTGCGCCGAAAAGATCCTTGGCGATAATCCCACCAAGTGTATACCTTACTCTTGGGCTCTATATAACGTAATGCATCCGTAAAGCCTAAATTAAGTATTGCGCTAAAAGCTTCTCTTTCTAGAGGGCTAACTAAGACAGAGCCTTGCCATAACTCTTTATCATGTACATCTAGATCATCTGGAGCAATGTTAAAATCACCTAATACCACTGTTTGAGCATAGTTTTTTAACTCAGCCAGCAAATATTTTTTTATGCCAGTTAGATAATCTAACTTATACATAAACTTTTCGGAACCAACTGACTGCCCGTTAGGGACATATACATTAACTACTCTCACCCCATTAATGCTAGCCGCCAAAAAACGCTTTTCAGGATCAACAAAAAAAGGGTTAGCTAAGGTAACAGCAGATATAGGGGCTTTGGCTATTATTGCAACTCCGTTATAAGACTTTTGCCCACTAAAAACTACCTGATAACCAACTTCAGTAAAAGCTGCTTGCGGAAACATATCATCCACTACTTTAGTCTCTTGCAGGGCAAGAACATCAATTGTGTTAGCAGTAAGCCAATCTAAAACTTGCTGTAATCTAACGTTGATGGAGTTTACATTCCAGCTAGCAATTTTCAAGCAAAATCCTGATATTCGATTACAAGTGGCGCATGATCGGAAAACTTATGAGTTCTGTCAACAGTTGCAGAAATTATTTTATCTTTAAAGTGTGGAGTTACAACTTGATAATCAATCCTCCAGCCAACGTCTTTTTCGTACGCCTTACCACGAAAAGACCACCAAGTGTAAACTTGGGCATCAGGGTGTACCACCCTAAAAGCATCTAAGAAACTAAACTTATCAAAAAGCTTATCCATCCAAGCCCTTTCTTCAGGCAAAAACCCTGAGTTTTTTTGATTGCTGCGCCAATTTTTTAAATCTATTTTGCGATGGGCAATATTATAATCTCCACATAAAATTGTGGGCTTATTTATAGATGCAAGAAAAGTTTCAATCTCTGCTAAAAAAGCCATTTTCATAGCTTGCCTATGCTCGCCACTTGTACCTGAAGGAAAATAAACTGAACACACAGAAAAGTTAGGATACTCAAACTGGATAAACCGCCCTTCAGTATCACAAAGCGCAAACCCTAGAGATTTTTTAACATTAATTGGGGCATTTTTAGCATAAATTGCAACCCCACTGTAGCCTTTCTTCTCTGCATCTACGTACTCCCTGTGGTAGTTAGGTAAAACTAGGGAATTATCAGCCTCTCTATCATTGTGCTGACATTTGGTTTCTTGCAGGCAAATAAAATCAGCATTTTTTTCACTAAGCCAGGCAAATAGGCCTTTTTTAGCCGCTGCGCGCAGCCCATTGACGTTGAGGCTTATGACTTTCATATCTCAAGAAGATCTTTTTCCTTATTTGCTAAAATAAGATCAATTTCAGCAATATATTTATCAGTTAATTTTTGTACCAAATCATTGCAACGTCTTTCATCATCTTCGGTAATAGATTTTTCTTTTATTAAATCTTTTACTAATTGGTTTGCCTCGCGTCTTGCGGTACGAATTGAAACTCGAGCTTGCTCTGCTTCTGCTTTAACAACTTTAATTAACTCTTTACGCCTTTCTTCGGTTAAGAGAGGCATAGGAACACGAATCACTTGCCCTGCAGTTACCGGGTTTAAACCTAAGTCTGAACTTAAAATAGCTTTTTCAATTACAGGGATAATAGATTTATCCCAAGGAGTAACTGAAAGAGTACGTGCATCGCTTGTGGTAATGCTTGCAACTTGGGAAAGTTGCGTAAGGTTGCCATAATAATCAACCATTACATGATCTAATAAACTCGTATTGGCCCTGCCAGTTCTAATTTTGGTAAATTCATGATTTAAAGAAGCGATTGATTTACTCATCCTTTTTTCAGCATTTTCTTTTATTTCATTCAGCATGATTTGCTCCAACTAAGGTACCCACACATTCTCCTAAAACCATTCTTTTAACTGCAGTTTTATCTGCCATATTAAATACTTGTAAAGGCATGCCATGCTCTTGGCATAGACAAATTGCGGTTAAGTCCATTACTTGTAAACCTTTAGTTAATACCTCTTTATAAGTTAAATAAGTATAGCGCTCCGCGTTTTTATTGGTAACTGGGTCGTCTGAATATATGCCATCAACTTTGGTTGCTTTAAAAACAATATCTGCACCTACTTCTATGGCTCTTAAACAAGCTGCGGTATCAGTGGTAAAAAAAGGATTTCCTGTGCCCGCTGCAAATATTACTACTTGGCCTTCACGTAAATGGGTAATAGCTTTACGCCTGTGATAAGGATCAACAACCCCTAACATGGGGATTGCGGACATTATCCTCGCGGGTAAATCTATACGCTCTAATGAATCACGCAGTGCTAAAGCATTCATAACAGTTGCAAGCATACCCATATGATCGCCTGTAACCCGCCCAAGCCCTACTGCTGATAAGGCTTTACCACGAAACAAATTACCGCCACCAATCACTACGCCAACCTCAACTCCCATAGCAACAAGCTCAGCAACTTCACGCGCCATAGCATCTAAGATATGAGGATCAATACCAAAAGAAGCACTCCCCATAAGTGCTTCTCCACTATATTTAAGAACTATGCGTTTATATTTTAAATCTTGCTTAGCCTGTTTAGCATTCATAATTATTCGCGTACTTGTGCCATAACTTCAGCCACAAAATTATCTTGTTTTTTCTCTATCCCTTCGCCAACCTCGAAGCGCACAAACTGCGTAACTTGGCTAGCTTTTTCTTTTAAGAAGGCTTCTACAGTAATATCTGGGTTCTTAACAAAAGCTTGTCCCACAAGACTTACATCACTTAAGAACTTTTGCATACGTCCATCAACCATTTTTTTGATAATGGCCTCTGGTTTGCCACTATCTTTTGCTTGTGCTTCAAAAATCGCGCGTTCATTAGCAATGACTTCTGGAGAGACATCAGCAGCTTGCACAACTAATGGTCGACTTGCAGCAACATGCATGGCAATATCTTTAGCTACGTTAAGATCTGTAGTAGAAATAGCAACCAAAACGCCAATGCGTGCGCCATGCAAATAAGTCCCTACAACGCCTTTTTCAGACTTAACCCGCACAATGCGCCTTAGTTGAACGTTCTCACCTATTTTAGCAACTAAGTGCTGCCGTGCTTCTTCAACAGTATTTGAATCCCCATGGAGCTTAATAGATTTTAACGCCTCTACATCATTAATATTTGTTGCTAAACACGTTTGGGCAGTTAACTTAGCAAATAGAGTAAAATTGGCATCTCTTGCAACAAAGTCGGTTTCACTGTTAATTTCAAGCATTACTGCTTCACGGTTATCGTCTTTTACTGCAATAACGATAACGCCTTCGGCCGCAACTCTATCTGATTTTTTGTCAGCTTTTGCTTGGCCTGCTTTACGCATTTCAATAATAGCTTTTTCAATGTCTCCATTAGCCTGCTGCAGAAACTTTTTGCACTCCATCATGCCAGAACCAGTGCGCTCCCTGAGCTCCATAACTTGTTTTGCACTTATAGTAGTCATTAGCTCGACTCCTTAATTTTGGCTTTCTTTGTTGCAGCAACCTTAGGCTTTATTAGCGTGGTCTTTTTAGCAGCAGGTTTACTAGCAGCAGTTTTTTTAGGTGCTGCTACTTTCTTAGAAGTTTTTACTTCTTTTGAAGCTTTAGGCTCAGGAGATGCTTTTTTCTTTTCTTTAGTGGCTGCTGCTGTAGCTTTTTTTGCTGGTTTTAGAGCTTTTATTACTGTAGCCTCTGCTACTTGCTCTTCTTTAATCTCTTTAGTTGCCTTTTTTACAATCTTAGTATGCTTTGTGATTTTAGCCTCCTTAGTATCTTTTTTCTCAATTGCATTTTTTTCAGCTTTTGCATCAGTATGCAGTTGTTTAGCTTCTAAAATAGCATCTGCAACTGTTCTGAGGTAAATCTCAATTGCGCGCATAGAATCGTCATTGCCTGGAATCATGTAGTCAATGTTGTCAGGGTTATTGTTAGTATCTACTATTCCTATTACAGGAATCTTAAGACGTCTTGCTTCTTCTACCGCAATTTTTTCAAATCCAACGTCAATAACAAACAATGCATCCGGCAAACCGCTCATATCTTGAATACCGCCTAAGCTTTTTTCCAGTTTTTCGAGCTCGCGCGTCAACATTAAAGCTTCTTTTTTAATCATGCCATTTAATAGACCTTTAGCCTGCATTTCTTGTAAATCTTTAAGTCTGATAATAGATTGGCGGACCGTTTTGTAATTGGTCAACATACCACCTAACCAACGATGATCAACATAAGGCATTCCACAACGCTGGGCGTGATTTCTAATGCCCTCTTGTGCGGCTCTTTTAGTGCCGACAAAAAGAATTTTAGCTCTATTAGAAGCAAGCCTACCAACGTAATTTAATACGTCGTTAAACATAGGTAGGGTCTTTTCAAGGTTAATAATATGGATTTGGTTACGCGAACCAAAAATATACGGAGCCATTTTAGGGTTCCAAGAACGAGTGCGATGCCCAAAATGAGCGCCCGCCTCAAGTAATTCTCGCATACTAACTTTCATTTATCTCTCCAAGGGTTAGGCCTCCACACCTCCCATGAATCACCTAATAATAATTAATTAGGACCCTAATTCATGTGTCGAGATGTGTGTGTCGTTAAAAAGCGTGCATTTTATACCACATTTAGGCTTCAGCAGCAATGAATTATATAAAATCTTCCTCCTTGCGTGAAAAAAAGCAATCAACTATGATCAAAATTTGTAAAATCGAATGTTTGCCTGATGAATATAATAAATAAAACATTGTGCCTAATCACTATTTTCCTCACAACAACTCTTTTAGCTTATGCTGAACCTTTGCCGCAACATGAAGTTTTTAAGATTAATGCTGCAGTGCATGATTTAAATACGCTCTCAGTTAATTTTGCCATTCACCAAGGCTACTATTTATATAAAAATAAATTAACCATTAACGCCCAAAACCCGCATTTTTTAACTCTTGGGGAAATTAAATTACCCAAATATGCAACTATCGTTGATAAACAAGGGCAGAAAAAGCCAGTTTTTAAAAATGATCTTAATTTTTTTATCCCAATTCTTCCTGAAGCTGCTGGTGAAGGGGAAATTGCAGTTAATTACCAAGGCTGCTCCTTTGAAGGTTACTGTTATCCGCCGGCAAAAGCCATTATTAATGTTCAATTTGATAATAAATTAACTCCTATTAACGTGCAGGTTGAAGATAATCCTTTAATAAAAGCTAGTGATACAGAGCTTTCTGCAACAGGACCTATTGAAGAACTACTCTTTAATCATTCAGTTAGCATTATATTATTAAGTTTTTTCTCTTTTGGCTTAATGTTAGCTTTCACTCCATGCGTGCTACCAATGATCCCGGTAATTTCGAGTTTTATTTTAAGTCAAAGAGGCAGTGTTTCAACAAGTAAAGCTTTTTTTATTTCATTAAGCTATGTATTAGGACTTGCTGTTACTTACGCTGCTATTGGGATTTGTTTTGCTTTATTGGGTAGTAACTTACAAGTTGCTTTTCAATCTCCTATAACACAGAGCCTTCTTGCTTTATTATTTGTTGTGTTAGCCCTTAGCATGTTTGAGGTTTATGAACTGCGTCCACCTTCTCATTGGCAAACCTGGTTCACCCAAATTGCACAAAAAAATATAGGTGGCGCTTATTGGTCGAGCGCTATACTTGGAAGTTTATCCACCCTAATCCTCTCGCCTTGTGTAACTCCACCTTTAGTGGGAACATTAGCTTTTATTGCTCAATCAAAACAAGTTTTCTTAGGCGGGCTGTACCTATTTGTTTTAGGCATAGGATCAGGCATTCCTTTACTGCTTATTAGTACATCTTTTGCCCATATTTTACCTAAAGCAGGCCTTTGGATGTACAAGGTAAAAGCTTTAATCGGCATACTTTTATTAATCCTGGCTATCCAATTACTTAGTGCATTTATTGCTGAAAGTGCTTATATGGCGCTGTGGGCCTGTCTTTTAATTACCACTGGGGTTTTTATTGGAGTTTTTACCCCGGCTTTTAGTTTGGTAGAAAAGTTTAACCAATCCCTTGGAATTATCTGTTTTCTTGCTGGAGTGCTTATTTTTATAGGCGCTGCTATGGGAAACACCGATCTTTTAAAACCTTTAGCTCTAAGCTTTAATGCGCCAAATACTAGATCTGCAACACTTAGCGTAGATTCTTTATCTCAGCTAGGTAAAGCCATGCAAAATAATAAAGGCAAACCCATACTCTTAGATTTTTATGCTGAATGGTGCACTGACTGTAAATACATAGACAACTTTACCCTGCAAGAGCCAGAGGTAAAAGCAGCCTTGCAACGCGTCCAAATGATTCGTGTTGATATAACAAAAAATAATCAAGACTCGCAAGAATTATTAAAAGCTTATAACGTTATAGCTCCGCCTACTTTTATTTTTATTCACCAAGATGGCAAAGAGCAAAAGGATTTTAGGTTAACTGGTGATATTAAAGCAACAACCTTAATTCATGAGCTTAAGACAATTTAGGAATTTTTTGACTTTCAACGGCTTTGTGAGTTTTATAACCAAAAAATCCCAAACAACCTGCAGCAGAAGCAAAACCCGCTGCAGATAAACTATATCCTAAAACAGCGCCTAAAGTGATTAAACCAACTGGGGGCAAAAGCACACAAGCAAGCGCAATTAAGCCTAAACCCATTGTAATTGATGCTACTAAGCTAAAAATTACCCCGGCTGAAATTTTTGGTTTAGCTGGTTGATTATTATACCTAAGGGGTTTAGTTAAAATAATTAATAATGGATGACCTAAAACTGCTTGAAATAAACGCCTTTTTACTCCTGAATAACAACTAGGCCGGTCTCCTTCTAAATCATCGTACTCCTCTGATTTATTATCTCTTTCCCTACTTCTATCCCAATTATGCGCCCTTCCAATATGACTTAATTCATCAATAAAATGTGCAAACCTTGTTTCAGGGGTAAAGTCTTCACTATCTTCTATATTTTCATCGCGCGCTGCGCAATACAAAAGCGCTATTAATGGTTGATACTCTTCAAAGGTGGAATATTTTAGTGAGTGCTCATTATTATCAACATAAACATATGAGGCATGTTCATGCATCCATCTATTGGGTTTTGATAAATAACGCAAGGCTGTATGGTCTTTATGGCTATAATAAGCTTCTAAGGCTCGCGCTTTTTCGTTTTCTGATAGCTTAAGTTTAATGAAATCAGTATATAAAACTGGTAACTCTTTTAAACTGCCATCATCCATAGTTATAGTTGCTGGGTTTTGGAGAAACCGCGCCTTTAATTGTAAACGTAAATCATCAATTAAATTATTAATGCCAGTATTAGCTAAAATAGCTTTATACCTCTCGTTAACTGCCGCAAGCCTGCGTTGCTCGCCTTGCGTTAACCCTGTCATTGCTGATTCTCTATTACGCGCAAGTGCGCGTAAGTCTAATTCACCGCGCCTTTCGCTAGCATAATAATCATTAGCTTCTGCTAGATCGCGAACTACAGGTATGTTAAGTAATATTTCTGCTGCATCGCGATTATTTAATGACAATGCTAAACGTAATAGCTCATTAGAATTCCCACCATTTACCTCTGCTCCCGCAAGAGCTTTTACCGCCGGAATCTCAAGTAAAAACACAATATCATCTTGCATCATGTGGGGATTATCAGCGCCTCGTCTAATCAAATTGCGGATCATATAAAATATACAGAGCGCCTCTTCTTCTCCTACATCAAATACAGCTTGCGGATTATTAGCCTCTGCATTTAATTTCCTCATCCTTAAGTCAGCTATTCTTTCTCTGATATATGGGTTTACTAAGCTACCATACTCTACTACATGTGCTTCAGCATAAGCTAACACAGTGTCAATGGTTAAAAAGTGCCTGAAAGTTTCAGTGTGGCCATTTTGGGCGGCATTGCGAATGGCTGCATAATTGACCTCCATAACCGCTGCTTTTTGCTCATTCGCACTTAAGTGGCTTGCTAAATATTTAATAGTTTCGGTGTGGCCGTTGTGGGCTGCAAATCGAATAGCTACATAATCGTCCGCCACAACCGCTGCTGTTTTCTCTCTCGCACTTAAATGGCTTTCTAAGTATTTAATAATTTCGATGTGGCCGTTTTGGACAGCATTTTGAATAGCTGCATAACCGCATGCCATAACCGCTGCTTTTTGCTCTTCAGCATTTAAACCGCTTTCTAAGCGTTTAATTTCCTCAATATCGCCGCTTAAAGCGGCTCTTTGTATTTCAGCAATAGACATAATTTAATCTTTTATAGCAAAGTGTGCAAATTAAAACACAATGGACTAAATAGATCTACTAATCACATGGTAATGTTAAGACTGCCTGCACAAATAGTGACGGTACAACAGAAATTCGTTATGCTACGCCTCCACAATATTCAAAAGCTCTAAAAATAAGAATAAAAAATGCAAGATAACCCTATTCAC
>Ga0155589_137_pt2 | contig 57577 bp, 32 predicted proteins | sample RifCSPhighO2_12_FD_107246 | JGI IMG/M metagenome (GOLD analysis project Ga0155589, IMG submission 107246) | Legionellales bacterium RIFCSPHIGHO2_12_FULL_37_14 | reverse complement strand
GCTTTTAAATCAAATTCGACGTCAAATAAAGCAAAAATTCCTAGGATTAAAATTGGATCGTGAATAAGGCCAACTAATGCACTAATACCTAAGCGGTACTCAAAGCGCATGGCAATATAAATTAGTAAGGCAATTAAAGAAATTAATACCGCAAGCGCGCCTTTGGTTGCAAGTTCCTTGCCAACTTGTGGGCCTACAATATCTACTCTTTCTTTAAGTGGGCCATTTAGCGCCGCAATTATTTTATCAACTGCTAGAGCTTGCTCTTTAACAGGTTGCGGACCTATGCTAATCATAAAACGCTTACTTGTGCCGTAACTTAAAACTTGGGCTTCTTTAAAACCGAAAGCCGCAATGCGCGCACGAATATTGTCTACACTAGGTGCGTTAGCAGAGTATTTGACGACTACTTGAATACCGCCGGTGAAATCAAGCCCCCAATGTAAACCTTTAAAACTTAAAATAAAAATTGAAATTGCACATATCAAAATTGAAAAAATGGCGCTCCATTTGCGTAGACCCATAAAATCAATATTGGAATTAGGGTTAAATAGTTCCATATCATTCCTCTTGAAGTATTAAGCAATCCCGATAGAGAGATTTTTGGTATTTTTGTTAACGTAAATAAGATTAACTATGGCTCTTGTATAAGTAATGCTGGTTAGCATTGAAGTTAATAAGCCTAAACATAAAATTACTGCAAAACCTCTAACCGGGCCGCTCCCTACTGCAAACAATACTAAGCCAACGATTAAGGTGGTTAAGTTTGAGTCAATAATGGTGGCGAATGCCCTGTCGTAGCCAACTTCAATGGCAGCAAGCGGCGACAAGCCTAAGCGTAACTCTTCGCGAATTCTTTCATTTATTAACACATTCGCATCAACAGCCATCCCAACAGTTAACACAAAACCGGCAATTCCTGGCAGGGTTAAAGTAGCTCCAATTAATGACATTAAAGCACTTAAAAAAATAAGATTTAAAATTAATGCTATATCAGCAACTAAGCCAAATAAACGGTAATAAATAAGCATAATAACTAAAATTAACAACATGCCAGATTCAAGAGATATTAAGCCTTTCTCGACATTTTCCTTCCCAAGAGATGGACCTACGGTAATTTCTTCAATAGGATAAATAGATGCAGGTAGTGCTCCTGCGCGCAACAAAAGTGCAAGGTTTGCAGCTTCTTCTGCTGAAGCAAGACCGGTTATTTGAAAACTATTGCCTAAAGCAGAATTAATCACGGCAACACTAATTACGCGCTCTTCTTTATGGGTGTTATGTACCTCTTTACCGTTAATATTTTCAGTTTTAGTTTTATTTTCGACAAAAACGATAGCCATGTGTTTGCCAACTGAATTGCGGGAAGTTTTAATAAATAACTGCTCGCCTCCGCCACCTAACTGAATATGTACTGCAGGGGATGCTGTTTGTTGATCAAAACTTGAAGATGCGCTCGTAATGGCATCTCCACTTAAGATAACCTGCCTTAAAAGCAGAATAGGCCGGCCATTATGGGAGTAAAGCTTGCTTTGTAATGGGACAATACCGCTACGTTTAGCTAGTAAAGGGTCGTGCTCTTCGTCGAGCATCTTAAATTCAAGGGTTGCGGTACCACCTAAAATTTGCTTGGCGTGGGCTGCATCTTGAATTCCGGGTAAATCGACGGCGATTCTACTTGCTCCTTGTTGTTGCACAACAGCCTCTCCAACACCCAGCTCGTTTACGCGGTTACGTAAAATACTCATAGTTTGTTCAATGGTTATTTGCCGAATATGGTTTAATTCTTCTTTGCTCATAAACATATTAAGCATATTTTGCGCTTTATCTTGCGTAAAAGTAAGTTCTGGGTATTTGGCTTTTAAAACATCTGCGGCAATATTAAGACTAGAAGCATCGCGTAATTTAATTGCAACTCCACCAGAACCTAACTTCCGCATACCAATGTAACGAATACGCTCATCGCGTAAAGATGAAGCGGCATTTTTCAGCAAGCCTTCATCCCGCCTTGCGATTACACTATCAAGGTCTACCTCAAGTAAAAAATGCACTCCGCCACGAAGGTCAAGACCTTGTTTCATGGGAGAAGCGTGAAAGTACTTCATCCAATTTGGAGTTGCAGGAGCTAAATTTAATGCCAGCGTTATATTATCATTTATTAAAGGTTTTAAAGCTTCAAAAGCCTGCATCTCGATGTCTGGGTTAGCAAAATAAATTATTAAGGTATTTTCAGCGAGAACAATTTTTTCACTCTTAATATTATTAGCTGTAAGGATCTTTTCCGCATCTTGCTTAAGCTTGATTAGCAGGTGTGGATTTTTGGTGGAAAATTGGACAACTGGTTGTTCGCCATATAAATTAGGCAGCGCGTAAATTATTCCTAAAACAACCAAAACAACGAGCAAAGTATTTTTAAGGTATGAGTAATTAGTCGTCATGCAGCTTTAATCCTAAATAGTTTTCAGCGTGCCTTTAGGCAGTACAGATGAAACTGCTTGACGTTGGACTGAAATTTCACAGTTTTCGGTAATTAAAAGCTTAATATGTTGGTCGTTAATCTGGGTAATCCTTCCCATAATACCTCCTCCAATAACAACCTCGTCACCCTTTTTTAAAGCCTCGAGCATTTGGCGTTGAGTTTTCAGTCGTTGATTTTGCGGGCGGATTAACATGAAATAAAAAAGCACAAATATTATTGCGATCATAAATATTGAATACATGCCATCACCTTGAGCTGGGTGCGCGGTACTTGCGTATGCGTTAGAAATAAAAAATGCCATAACCTCTCCTATTTTTAGTGCGAGAAAATCATCTTAGAAAAAGCAGTAGCCACTATAACTATAAAATAAAGGAAACTCCAGGAGATTCTTTATTAATGCTTTCTGAGTGGTGACTGTGAAAGAGGTGTATTTGCTGGATCCTGCAATTTTGAAGCTTCTTCGCGCATTTTTTTCCCTACATCTGCCACATCCATAACATCCTTGGTGATACCTTTTTGCTCCCTTGATGTTGCATATTTTAACCTATCTAGATCTTTACTAAAATTTTCCATTGCTTGGACACGAGGATGCTCTTTAAACTTATTATAAAAGCTCTCGCGAATTAAATTTCCATGACCAATAGTGCTTCTCCAGTTACTATTGCTAAATTCTTTTGCATTGGTCACGATATTTATGCATTTAGGATCGAATTTGCGACCGCTCTTTTCCAGTAAAGCACAAACTGCCGCAATCGTGTACTTTAATTGCTCTTTATCATTACCAGATATTGTAATAGGGTGTTCTTTACTGGGAGGATATTTTAGTCCTGATAAAATTTGCGCTGCAACTGCCAGGGAAAACTCAACTGCTTTATCATGATTTCCACTGGGAAATTTAAGGATGTTTATTTTAGGAAAATCATTGCTATCGCATGACTCTACAAAACGTCCATGCACTTTGCCTGTCGGAGCTGGTTGTGCTTGTTGTGGTTGTGCTGCTGCAGGCTGCACTGCAGGAGGAGGATCACCAAACTCATAGACTCTAGCTTGACCTTTTTCGATATGTGGAACTATATCATAGTTTAATCCGCCTCCGCCGACACTGGAAGTACTCGTTGTAAGCTCTGTTTCGGGAGTGTCGCTAGTACCTAAACTCATAGCCTTATCTATTGGCATATCAACATAGGAAACCTGTAACAAAGTATCTATAACTTTAACTGCGCTATGGTGCTTTTTAGCTTTTTCTATTGTCTCTAAAACACCATCACGCAGCATTGCATTAGTTGTGGTTGTGGTTTTTTCTCCAGTTCCATGCATTCTTATCAGCAAATCTTGGGGAAGTTTTAACTTGTCTTCGATTAATTTTAATTCTGCTACAAGTATGTCTCTTTGATTATTAATGCGCGTGATAAGATCAGCACTAACGCCAGGAGGATTAGTTAATTCAACATTAGTAGGAAGCAATGCTAGTTGCTGTTGAATATATAACTGTTGCTCAACAAGTATAGAAACTATCTCCCCAGCTTCTTGGGCTAAAATTCTATAAGTATTACCATATTGCTCCGCATACTTTTGCGAAGATGCTTGAAATTCAGGACTAAGCCAAAAACAAGTATCAGCGAGCAGCCTGTTGGCTTTTGTTTCGAAAGATTCACGGCTAAACATTCTATGCTTGGTATCTAGACTTTTTCTAACTTTACTCATTTTTGCAAGCATCGCAGCATTCATTTCTTCTACTTCCTTCATGCTGTTACTATCAAAAGTAGTAGGTGGTTGTGGTGCTTGTTGCTGCTGTTGCGCTGGTGGTTGCTGTGGTTGTGGTGGTTGTTGCGCTGGTTGTTGTGGTGCATTTGGGAGACGTTTAACAATTTTATCATGTTGAATATCATATAGTTCTTTTAATCTAATTAATGCATCCTGACGAACATACTCAGATCTGGTAACTCGTTTTGGATCGCTACCAGCTATTTCCCTATATAGCTTGGCAGGGAGTTGAAAAAACGCCTGGTCATTGGGTTTTGTTAGAAGTTTAGCTAACTCAGTTTCATTATAACATGCGGCTATTTTCATTAATTTATCAATATCATTTTCTTGGGAAATTATATTATGTATTTTCTCAAAAGCATTAGCTTGTTCGGCCGCTAGTTTTTGAATTTCAGCACAATACTTTTCATCTTTTGTAATATTATCATACATTTCATCCCATTTTTTATTCATCCCTTTATGTAAAAATGGTTCTTTAAAATCTCGTGAAGCTTCAAACTTGGGGCGAATAGTATCAAGGCAATGTTGTACATCTTGAGGAGTTTTAGCAGTAGCTAGAGCTCTTAAGTCCGCTACTACCCCAACCAACCCTACTAACTCTGCTGTAAGTTCTTTATATGTATTAAGGCAGCGTTGTTTAAGCTCATTGGGGATGGATGGTGGGGGTGGGGGCTGCGGTGCTGGTTGTTGTTGTTGTTGTTGTTGTTGTTGTTGTTGTTGTTGTTGTTGTGCTGGTGGCGTCAAAGTGTGATTATATAATGCAATAAATCTATCTATATCATCTTTTTTTGCATATCGTCTATTGTCATTATTGAATATCCCATTTTCCAATGGGATAACAATTACTTGATCTGGTGGTTGTAAAAAGTAACCTACTTGTTTTTCTTCATCTAAAATATGGCAATATGTTCGTTTATTTCCTTGACCATATTCGCGGTGTTTTTTCTCCGCGTTACTTAGATAAAAATCGTGTCCATCCTTAGTGTGTTTTTCATTTGTTCCAGGTGGTAATTGAGCTATCTTTTGAAAGGCTTCTTTAATCAACCTAAGTTCATCAGCAGTTGGTGAATATGGTAGTGGTCTATTTTGTGCTGGTGTTGGTGTTATTTTTGGTTGCAGTGTTGCTGGTCGTTGCTGTACGTATGATTTAGGTTGTGGTGGGGTAATCTGCTGCCATTGTCTTCTATTTTGGACACTTTGCGGGCGTTGTTTATGGACTTGTTTTTTATTTGCTCTTGGTGGTGTTTGTACTGCTGCTGCTGTTGGTGATTGTTGTTGTTTTGGTATTGGGTGTACTGTTGATGTTGCTGTGGATTGATTTGGTTGTGTTTGTACTGCTGCTGTTGATTGTTGTTGTGTTTGTACTGCTTCATCTTTTGCATTTGGTTTTTGTTCCTGCTGTTGTGTTGGTGTTGGTATTGGTTGTTGTGGTTGTAATTCATGATGTTTATGTGTATCGCTTTCTTGTGATGTTTGAGTTGGTTGGCTCATAGTGCCTGACTGTTGTGCTTGCTGTGTTAGGTTAGCTTGTAGTAGCCTATTATGATTATCTATCTCGTTATTTAATGTAGCTATTTGTTTGTGAATATTACTAGTTAACTTGCTTAATTGCAGATTGAAAGCTCTCTTTAGTTGCTCTAGCTTTAGAGGATCATAGTTTGTTGCACCTTCTTTAACTTCTCTGAAATATTTTCTGACATCATTTAAAAAACTATCCCTTAATAGAATAAGACTAGTTATGTTTGCAGAACAATATTCATCTATATTGCGGGAGGGATCTTGATTTTGGGTTTTAGAACGCATAGTGTTATATTCATCTTTACAATATTTAATTTGATTTCTCACTGTCCTACCTATAAATTTTCTAAATTTATTACATTGTTCACGCGGTTCAAGTAATTCCATTCTTGACCCTCTTATGCCCGATGTATTTGTCACAGCAGCTCTGCGTTGATTGCTCAAAGCTCTACTGGCGGCAGTTGAGGTTGATTGGTTTCTTCGTTTTGATGTTACTATTGATGGTGGTTGCAGTTGTTGTGGTGATGGTTTCTGACGTATAAGATTAACTCTACGTAGTTTGGCTTGTGGTTGTCCAAGTTGTTCTCTTCTTGGTTGTAGATTGCTTGAGGCAGTTTTTCGTGATGCTTGCGATGCATTAGGCCTAGTTCTAACTCTAGACCCAGATATAGACACTACTCTAGGCAATTTTCTAGACCATTTACTTTTATCTGAGCTGGTTTGACTAGCATTATTACTGCTAGAGGGCTCTTGAGTTGAGGATGGCGGTGTATTAGACCCAGCGCTTCTTTTTTTATTATGACCCAGAATATTCTTGGTACCACTATGATTGCCCTGAGTAAGCCCTACAGAAAACATACTTGAGCCTGTACTTCGTGGTGTGATATTTTTATGATTATTATCGGTTGCAGCACTGCTTGCTCTAGTGGATGATAAAGCAGCTGCCCCGCTTTCAAATGCGGCGATCTTTTCATCTAATAATCTTATTTCTTCTTTTGCTCTTTGTGCTTCAAGCCTACTTGCTAAAACTTCGCCTCTTAAGTCTGCAGTCAGCTTTAATTGGTCATTTTCCAATATTTCAAGGCTAGCTATTGCATTTTTAATTTGACTCTCAACTTCATTTAAAGCACCTTCATCCTTATCATTTCCAGCTAATGAAAGAAATATATTACGCTGCTCAATAAGGGATTTTTGTGTTTGTAAAGTAGTTAATAGTTCTCTATAATTAGCTCTTTGTTTTACAAAAAAGCTAAAAGCAGTATCTGAATATTTATTATCAACTGGTTCACGTGGAGGTCTGGTTGATCCTATTTTCCCTTCTAGACTTAAAAGCATTGCGCTATTTTCTTCTATTTTACTGTTTAAAGCGGTTGCATTATGTGTATATTTTTCTATTAGTCCTTCTTCATACTTTCTATGGCTGGTTTCTAATTCGTGAATTTGACCTTCCAATCTTTCACAACGATCGCGCAATTCAACTATTGATTTATTAAGGCCCAATTTCTCATCTTCTGATGCATTATTGCTACTAGATGACCAGGAAACTAATTTCTCATAAGAGTCTCGTGCCTGTGCCAAAGCTTGGCGTAGGTCTTGAAAAGTTGCATCATATCCTGTATCTATTTGCTTTGTTACAGCTTCAAAGTGATCAGACATTGCTCTTAGTCGCTCAGAAAAATCAGCTTGCTGCTGCTGCAAATTATCGTTCGCTTTGCTAAGCAACTTTTCTAATTCCTGAATTCTAGAGCATAAATCATCATTATCTTGCGCATTACTAGAAAGCCGAGATTTCAATTGAAGTATTTCTTGTTGCGAGCTAAAATTTAACTTTTGAAATTCATCACTCGCCGCTATACTTTGTTCTTTAATTTCACGCATTCGCGCATTCAATATACTTTCTTGATCTACTAAACTTCTACGTGCTTCCGCAGAATTAGTGTAGTATGCCGTTTCTTTGCTTTCTAATTCTCTTCTTAAATTCGCAACATCTTTTCGAAGATTAGCTATTACCTGCTCTTGGCTTTTATTTGAAGATTCTTGGGTAGTAAGTGATAAGCTAGTTTGAATCAATGCACGCTCTTTCACCGCAAGGTTTTCTCTCATTGCAAGCATTTCTTTTCTAGATGATGCTCCTGCCTCTAAAGCTTCTTGCGCTTCTAGTTGTAATGCCTTGATTCTGCGTTTTAATAAATCATCTTGAAACTTTATTGCATCTTCTAGTTGATTTTTTCGCATATCATAAGTTTTATGGTTCATGTGTAGAGCATCTTGATGCATGTCAACAAACTGTATCAAATCTTCCAGCTTGGCTTTCTTTTGATTCAAAATACTTAACGTTTCTATAATATTATCAGTACTCTGCCCATCTTCAGTAGCTGGTGGATTTAAAGCGTCTACCGCGTCACTCATAGATGTATATTGCTTCCGCAACATTTTTTCTATTAATTGTTTATTTTGTAATTCAGTACTCTCTTGAGCAGCTTCAAGCTCACGTACTCTAGATTCAAGTTCGCCATTCTTGTGATTCAGTTTATTTATATTTAATATTATTTCGCTACTGAAGCTCTTTAGTTCATCTAATTCTCTTTGTAATGAATCTTTTTCTTTCCTTATAGATTTATTAGACGAAGTTAATAGTAGTATCTGACGTTCCAGATCTATTATTCTAATAGCTGCAGTATCTAATTGAGACGTTAATTTACCAATTATGGTATCATTAGAATTATTAGTATTCCGTAATTGAGTTATCTCTTTATTCAGCCTATCTTTATCCTCTTCAAATCTAGATGTTATTCTTGTAACTTCTTGAGCTGTACTTGCTTCCAAGCTTTTTATTTGTTCACTAAGTGTTTCAATCTTACTTTGAAGACTTACCCTTTCAGCAGAGAATGCTTCATTAGCATTATCTTTTTCTGAAGCTAGGTCAGACAAGCTACTTCTTAATCTCTCTAGCTCAGATACGTATTTAGATTTTAATTCTTCTACCTGTTCACTATGTAAATTTCTTAACGATACTTGATCTTCTAATAACCTGTGATTCTTCTCTTGTTCTTGACTCATGAGGTCAGCTTGGGCTGACAGTTGACTTGTTAGTAACTCAATTTTTCTCAAATGATCTGCGATTTCTTTATTTTGTTCTGATGTTAAATTTTCTGATGCTTGAAGTTTGCTTAGTAACAGATACTTTTCACGATCCAATTCCCTATTCAGCACTTTAGTTTGGTCAAGGGTTTCTGATAGTTTCTGTGAACTGGCTTCTAGACCACTAACCAAATCTTCTATTTCTGCCATTTTGGCTTTTAGTTTATTCTTTTGTTTATCAATCAATGCATTCGCAGTATTTTCAAACTCTTCATGAGATTTGCGTTTACCATCCCAAAAGTCTCTTTGTGGTGCCTCAGGAAATGAAGCAAGGAGATGTGTATAATAGTCCTTAAATTCTTTATGGATCATTTGTTTAGTTCGTAAAGCCATTAATACATTTTGAGAGTATTCATAGGATTTGGTTAGTTTGCTGACATCTGTATACGGTATGTCTAGCATTTCTATATTTTGTGCTGTGCGCAATTCATGCTCGCAACCAGCAAGTTGGCTCTCAAAAGCAGCAACTACATTTTGAACAAATTGCTCTAAATGTATACTTAATGCTGCTCTTTCCGCTTCATAGGCAGCCAATGTAGTATATTGATCATAATTTCTCTGCTCTAGTGCCCCTATTTCTTCTTTTAAGGCTAAAATCTCTTGTTGCCTAATACCCTTATTAGCATCCCCTTGTGCTTGATTACTTTCTAATTCACTGCGTTTAACTTGCAGCTCATTAATGGTTTTTTTATTTTTTTCAATCTCTTTTTTAAGTTGAGAAATTTCCGCAGCACTCCTTGTGTTTTCTGAGCTAAACTCTTGAACTAATTTATCGTGAGATGTTTGATATAATTTTTTTAACTCTTCGAGTCTTTGTCCATAGTCTCTGTCAGCAGTTTCTGAAACTTGAGTTTTATAAACAACCATCTCCTGTTGAAGGACTTGCATGTTTTTTTCGTGACTTTCTTGTAATTGTCTCAAATTAGCAGAATGTTTTTTTCTTTCTAAATTATATTCGTTCTTTAGATCTGCCAACTCCTTCGCAAGTGCAGCATTACGAGCTTGAAGTTCTGAACTATCCTTGTCTTTTGAGGAAAGTCTATTGGTTAAATCAGCAACTTCTTTCTCTCTTTTGCCAATTTTGTTTCCTAAATCTTCTAACTTTTGTGCTGAATCACTTAATGAACGCGAAATGCGTTCATTAAACTGACTAAACTCTTTATTAATTGATTTTATTGTATTATTAATTTCATCTTGCTCTGTATTTATAAGTCTTTCTATTTTAGCTATTTCTTGATGTTGGCTTTCTATTTCTTTTTGCCATGCATCACTATTAGAGGTAGCAGGAAATGCTACGCAGTTATTTTCCAATAGTTTTACAATAGACCGTCTAGCAGCTAATTCTTCATGCAAGGCGTTTAAATGAGAATTTATGCCTTTTATTTTTGCTAATTTTAGTGGTTGAATTATGTTGGGATCTGGTTTTCCTTGTTGGGCTTGTACATCACTATCCCTGCTAGCTTTAGCAGATTGGGTTGTACTAGCTAAAGATTCGATATTTTGATGAGCTTCTCGTATAAGTGTGGCTTGCACATCATATATCCTTGCTATTTTAGTTTCATAAGCTGCAACTTCTTGTGCATGTTTTTCTTCTAATCGGCTTTTTTCATCAGATAATCCTTGACATTTATGCTCTAAGCTGTGTTGCAACTTTACAAGTGAACTAACTTGTGCCGCAATTTCCTTTGTTTTTTCACCTGATAGTTCTAAATCTGATATTCTACTATTTAACCTCAAAATAACTTGTTCTTGGTCTCCTATACTTAATGTTAACTGTTCAATGGTTGACTTGGATGCTTTTTCTGCGGCCCCAATTTTTTCTTTTAGACTTCTAATCTCACTTAAGTTAAAGTCACGTTCTGTAAGTAGGCTAGCATTAGTGTCTTCTAGGGTTTTAAGCTTAAGTTGTAAGGTACTAATACTATTTTCGCCTGCACATTTAATTTTATTTAATCTAGTTATTTCTTCATCGTTTGAGGCTATTGTAATACGCAAGTCATCAATATCTTTCGCAGATTTAGACTTATCTTGAGCAGCATCGTTAACAAGATCTAAATTTGTCTTTTCAAGAAGATCTACCCTTTCAGCAAGGGAGTGCTGTTCTCGTTGTAAAGTAGCTGCTAATTTTTTGCCAGCATCAATTTCACTTGCAATGTCTTTGAGTAAACTTGAATACGTTGTTTTTTGAGCTTTAATTTGTTCCGCAGTACTTCTAACGTTAGCATTTTCTTGCGCAAGTAAATCTCGCCATAGTCCCACTTTTGGATCTTCAGGAGAACTTACTAAAACCTGATTTAAGAAATCAACGAAACGAACATGTGTTTCATGTTTTAAAATCAATGTGTTTAGAATCCCAACCTCTATATTCAATTTGGCGGTTAAATCTTCTTGTTGTACTCTACTTTGCTTTAACTGCATAAGATCTGCTTGTCTTGCTTCTTCTAGACTTTTCAAAGCAGAAATTTGTTGCGCAGCATAGTTACTAATAGATCCTGCGATATTAGCTGCACGAGATTTATATGCCGTTGATGCATACTCTAACTCTTTTATTCGTGCTTGCGCTTCCCCAAGACTATAGTTTAATACTGGAATTTGCTCTTTCTCAACATTTGCACTTTCTAATGCATCACTTAATCTTTTAATTTCTTCTTGTAGCACATCTTTTTCAGCTGAAATAGCTTTAACATTAGCATTAACCTTTACAAGGGTTTGTGATAGATCCTGTGATTTGGCTTCTAGACTACTAACCAAACCTTCTATTTTAGTCATGTTGGCTTCGAGTTTTTGCTTTTGTTTAGCAATTAATCTTGCTGAATCACTCTCCTGCAATTCATGTTTACTTATTTCAAGCTCCAAAGCGGTTATTTGCACTCCATATCCATCAGGTAATGATTTAAGGAGTAGGTTATAATAGTCCTTAAGCTCTTTATGGATCATTTGTCTAGTTCGTAAAGTCATTAACACTTCTTGAGAGGTTTTGTAGGATGCGGTTAGTTCATTGATGTCTGTTGATTCAAGCCCTATTGATATACTTTCGTTATTCCTTGCTAATTCTAATTCATTATCGCAATTAGCAAGTTGCCCATTAAGATCATTAAGTATTGTTTCAACAAATACCCCTATACTTCTATTGACTTTTTCTCTCTCCAACTTATATTCAGCCAATTGAGTAGTTTGGACCGCATTTTTCTTTGTTAGCATTTCTATTTGTTGTTGTAAATTTATAATATCATTTTGCCTAATATCTGCTTTCCTTTCGTGAGCTTTGCTTATATCAGTTAATGTTGTGAGTTTATCTTGCAGCTCTTTAATGGTTGCTGTATTTGTTCCTATCTCATTTTGAAGTTTAGCAATTTTCTCCTCACTCCTTGCTTTTGCTGCCTCAAACTCTGTAACTAATTCAACTTGAGATGCTCTATATATATCTTCTAGTTGTCTATAAGTTTCTTTAGCAGCTGCTGAAGTATCATCTCTAAAAGTAGCCATTTCCTTTTCAATGGCTTGCATTTTATTTTCATAATTACTACGTAATTCACTCAATGCTACAGAATGTTTTGATCTTTCTGCATCATGTTGCGTCCTTAGCTCTGCCAACTCCTGCATAAGTGCATCATTACGACCTTGAAGGTCTGAACTCTTCTGGTCTTTTACGGAAATTTGATTGTTTAACTGAGCAAATTCCTTCTCTTTTTCGGCAATTGTTTTTTCTAACTCACTTAACCTTTGTTCTGACTCACTTAATGAATGCGAAATGTCATGTTTAAAATTAGTAAACTCATCATTAATTGATTTTATTGTAATATCAATTCCTTCCTTCCCTGTAGTTATAAGGTTTTCTATTTTAGCTATTTCATTATCTTGACTAGTTATTTCGCTTTGCCATTTTTTATTATTTTTGTGATCAGGAAATGCCACGCAGTTATTTTTCAATAGTTGTACAATAGACTTTCTAGCAGCTAATTCTTCATGCAAGGCGTTTAAATGAGAATTTATGCCTTTTATTTTTGCTAATTTTAATGATTGAATTTTGTTGGGATCTGGTTTTCCTTGTTGGGCTTGTGATAAACGCTTTTCATCACGTTCCATGCTAGTTTGAGCAGATTGGGTGTTACTAGCTAAAGTTTCGATATTGTCATGAGCTTCTTGTATAAGTTGGTCTTGCGCTTTATATATCTTTTCTATTTTAGCTGTATTATCTGCAACTTCTTTTGCATGTTTTTGTTCTAATAAGAGTTTTTCAGCAGTTAAATTTTGAAGTTTAAACTCTAAGTCGGTTTTCAACGCTGTAAGTGCACTACATTTATCCTCAATTCCCTCTTTTTTTCCAATTGAGTTAGTTAATTCTGATATTTCACTCCTTAGACGAGAAATAACATTTCTTTGTTCTTCTATCGTTGTTGTTAACTGCTCAATGGATGACTTGGATTTATGTTCTGTGGCCGCCATTTCCGCTTTTAGCCTGCTAATTTCTCTTGATTTAGCATCAAGATCTGTACGTATGGTATCAATAGCGCGCTCTAGGCGTGCACGGTCATCTTGTAAGGAATCAATTTGGGTTTCAAGATCATGTTGACTTTGTTTTAAATTCCCTATTTCGGCTTCGTTTTTGAATATTTTCTCATGCAAGACAACAATCTCAGCCGCAGATTTAGACTTATCTTGAATAGCTTCTTGAAGAAGTACCGCATTTTTCCTTTCAAGCTCACCTACTGTAGCATTAAGAGACCTCTGAGAATCTTGCAAATCAGCTACTAATGCTTGGTCAGCAGCAATTTTACTTTCAATGTCTTCGAGTAAAGATGAATACGTTGTTTTTTGAGCCCTAATTTGTTCTGCAGTGCTTTTAACGCTACTTTCTTCTTGCGCAAGTAAACTTTGCCATTGTTGCACATTTGCATCTGTAGGAAAATTATTTAAAACCTGAGTTAAAAAATCAACGAAACGAACATGTGCTTCATGTTTTAAAGTCAATTTGTTTATAATATCAAATTCTATATTCAATTTTGCGGTTAAATCTTTTTGTTCGTCCCTATTAGTCTCTAACTGCGTAAGATTTACTTTTCTTTCATTTTCTAGGTTTTGCAAAGCAATAATTTGTTTCTCAGCATAGGTGCCAATAGATCTTTCGATAGCAGTTGTACTTTCTTGATATTTCTTTGATTCTTCCCCTAATACTTTTATTCGTGATTCCGCTCGCTCAAGCTTCGATATTAATATCGCTTTTTCAGCATCTTTATTTGATAATTGATCCTGTAAACTGGCAATTTCTTGTTGTAGATTATAATTTTCATCTGAAATTCTTCCAACATTATCATTTAATTCTGCATATTGCGTTAATAATATTTCATAAGAACTATTTGACTTCTCCTCAGTTATTTTTGCTCTCTCTACTGCTTCGGTTAATACTGCTATTTGCCTTAGATAATCGCTGACTTTACTAGCATGTGAAATTTCTTGCTGCTTATAAGTATTCTTTAATTCATCTAACTCCCTTTGCAATTCTACATTTCTTGTTGTTTTATCTTGATCAGATGTCGACGCATCATCTTTCACACGTTGAATTTCAGCTGTTTTACTAGCAATATCTTCTTGTAGTGTAGCTAAAGTAACACGTGAAATATTTAGCTCTTTGTTAACATCTCTATAATCAGCATTAATTGAATCAAGAGTTGAATTAATATTTTGGGTATCAGCCGCTATTTCACGTTGTAAATCTTGTATCTTCCTCTCATGTGTTTCTATTAATTTTATCCATTCATCACTATATTGGCCATCATGAAATAGGTCGCAATTATTCCTCAAAACCTGCAGTAGAGCCTTTCTTTCGGCCAATTCAGCGTGCAAAGTGGTTGTGTTGTTTTGCAATGCTTTTATTTTATTTAATTTGCATTCATGTAGTGTATTAATGCGATCAGTAGGGGTTGCGCTGGTGCTACAAGCTGCTGTTTTTTCCGCTAAAACTCTCTCAGCCTTTGCTTTTTCCTCATGAGCACTAGCTGTTTTCGTTTCACATTCTTTGACATTTTCGGATAAATAAGTAATAAAAGTATTTGCACTTTCTTGCATAGTTAATAAGATTTTTGCTTGTGAAGCTTTTAGGTAAGAATTTAGCCTCTTTAGTTCTTCAAGTTCTTCAAGTTCTTTCTGCAGGATATGGTCTTTCTCTCTATATTTATCAACTTCTGCAGTTATTTTTTCTATTCTAGTGTTAAGATTCTTTTGTATTTCTTCATTTGCAAGCTTTAAAAGTTTCATTTGTTCATTGTGTTTTCTTTCTTGAGTAAATATTTTTTCTTGCAGTGTGGCTATTTCCTTTCTCAATCCTAAATTTTCATCACCAACTCCTCTTAGTTTACTTTGCAAATCATCCATTTCATGTGTCAATTCAGTAACATACTGGTCTCGCTTATCTGCATCTTGTACTAATTTTTTGATTTCATCTCTTAAACTTACCACTGTGTCAGCTTGTAGATCAAAGGACTCTTCTTGACCTCTTAATTCCTCTCTTAATCTAGCAATCTCAGCGAGATTCTTGCTATTACTTGCATCAAGATCTGCAATCTTTGTTTTAAGGGCTTGAATTTTGTTAGTTTGGATAAATATCTTAAAACTAGTATAAAGAAGATATTGAGGCGGTACAGTTGTTCCCTTACGAGGCTTTTTATATTCTTTAAAGTACGCAAAATTCTCTTCAAACGTTACCAAGTTTTCTTCTAGCTTTTTTTGTAAGTTAGTCTTGTTAGCTTTTGGGCTACATTGGATAAGAAATCTTAAGTGCTCTATCACAAACCAGCCTTCCTCAAATTTGATTTTAGGATTAACTAGAGTCTCAATAGCTTTTTTCCATTCATCTTCTACCCATCGGTCTTTAAATGGTTGATCTTTATAAGTTTCCCAAAGCCCTATGTAGCTCTCTTCTATTTTACTCTTTGCTTCTTGGGATAAATTAGATCTACGGTTATTTAGCTCTTGCACTAAATAAGGCCATGCTAACTGCTTAGTCTTATCATCTACCTGCTTAAAGTCTTCGATAAATTTAGTGAATGTATCAATATATTTTGGAACATATTTATCGAATAATAGTATAATTAAGCGCTCAAAAAGCTGTTCTCTAGTAACTGGTTCTACATTGATTTGCCTTTTATTTAATAATAGGTTAAGTAATACATCAGGATTGTTCCTTATATGACGTTCAAGCTTATTCAAATCAATGGCTTTTTTGCTAGTTATATCTTGAGCAATAGCATCATCTTGACTTTTAACACTAGCTTCTAGACTATTTATGACACCTTCTAAATACTGCTTACTACCTTGCGATAACGATACCTTACCTGGTTCTAAGTACCTTCTAGCTAGTTGTTGTAGTTTATCTACAGACAATCCTTGAGTAGTAGCAAACAAGGCTTCAAATTCAGCATAATTACGATCAGTTACAGCATTTAATTTTTCTATTAATTGATCTTTATACCGTACCATCAAATCATAACGATCTTTTTGCTTAGTTTCATCTGTATTGTTTTCTGATACTAAATTCAAGATCCTATTAAATTGCTCAAGGCCTGATTCTTGTTGCAAGAGCTTTATTATGGCATCGTTAGCAAGGCACGGGGTGAACATAGACATTAGTGTTGCGTGGGCTTTATCGCCTAATTTACTACGTACCTTTTGGTAAAATGCTATAAATAAATCTGGTTGCTTGCTTTCAATGCACTTAAACAAAATATTTTGCGAATTTTCGGTTTTCAGACATAAATCATGCAAGGAGGCTGCATCAAGCTTATCAGCGGCAAGATCAGCTAATTTATTAAATGCTGTGTCATTTTTAGCTGATATGGCAACTAATAAAGGATATGGCGGCTTATCTGGACACAAAAATTCTTTAATAATCTGCTTATTGGCTTTATTCAGTCCATCCCAATCAATGGCCTTACTTAAACTTTCATCGTTTAATAAAAGATTATAGATTTTAAAAAGCTCAGGTCTTGTAGCTTGATTATCTAATACAATCTGTTCTTTTGCATCAGAACAAGCGTTATATTTCTCTAAAAGCATCGTGACGTACAGTTTGTCTCCACCACTGTCTTTTTGCTTAGTACCAAGTAAAGCAGCAAAATTTAGCGCACTTTTTAGTTGATCTTTATGTTTACTGATATTACCTTTATCAATACAGCCTAATATCGTGGTAAATAATGGCATATCTCCATTGCGGATGGCAGTTAAAAGCACGTTACTATTAATATTAAGGTTGTTTTTACGGTTTGGATCGCTAAGGAAGGCAGCTAAAGTTTCATCTTGAGTTAATTGTAGTTGCTTTACTAATGCTTCAATTACTGCAGTAAGGCCATGTTCTGCAGCCCGATGGAAAACCGCATGCTTATTGATATATTTGAGTATGTCATCTTTATTCAGAGCTTTAAATTTCTCAGAGTTTATTATTCCAAGCAATAAATTACGTTGCCCTGCTATAATCATTTGCGCTAAAAGGTTATTAGTTCCTTCTAATTGGTTCTCGTTAAAAAATGTGGTTAATAAGTTTAGATCAGGTACAATTGAATTTATTACCTTAGAAACTTGCTCTTCATTACTTGCATTAGTTAACATACAAGTAAGTTCATTATTATTTTTAGTAGATGAATATGTGACATATGCCCTATCAAATTTAGCTGCTTTTTCTTCTTGGTATTTTTTTGCGTTCTCAATTGAATAGATAAAATTCAGGGCATAATTAATTTTTTCTTCAATTATTTGCTTTGGCCATGGTTTACCAGTTTTAAATTGGGTTTTTACATCATCTAAGAATTTTTTTAATTCAGCTTTCTTAGGACCATCTAATATCTTTTCTAAATCTTTTAATAACCCAAATAAATATAAGGGACCGCCTTCTTGCTCTGTGCCAGGAACGTGCATTAAAGCATGTTGGTCACCAGGAGAATTTTCCAAACCATCTACTAAAAATGAATCATCAAATCTAGCATCTTTAGCTAAATACTTCTTCCCATCGCTTCTTGTTGCAACTTTTAATACGTCAGATATGGGATACCTATCTTCTAGTTTTCGGCCAACTGAAAGACTTTTTTCTCCTAGGAGATCTTCTTGGCGACAAATACCGAAAGCTAGGACCATTAAGGCCCAATTGTCCATTTCTTGCGCATTATTCTGACTTAGAGTCCAGACACCATCGACGGGTTTTATGCCATTTACCTCTGGAGAAAAAATATAAGGCAAGGTTGAATGATAAGCTCCTGCCTGAACCTCAAGTACAGGATCACGACCTGCATAAACAGTGAACTTGCCATCACTTCCTCTTACTTGTCTAAAATAATTGCCGTTTGCATCTTTTACACATATTTCATTTTCTTTTTTAGTAACAACTAGTTTTGATTCTTCTGATATTTTATAAATTGTAGTAACTAATTTCTTTAATTGATGCTCATCTAAGCAGGTTTGTTCTTTTAGTGCTTGCTTAATTTTATCATCAGGGCATAATTGTTGAAACATTTTGCTATCTTGAAAATCGCTGCTTTCAGCGGCCAAGGTTCCAATATCAATAATTTCTACTTGATAATGCCCTGCCACTTCACGCACAATTAAATTTTCTGGTTTAATATCGCAGTGGTGAAAGAACTTATCTTTACTAGTATATACATTTAAAGTTGAGCTAAAAATTGCCAATTTATCTTTAATTACAGATTCAAGCGCTATTCTTGTTGCATATTGGGGTTGAAATAAATCCTTAGTGTTTTTAGTAAGGGTAGAAAAAATTTGATTTATTTCATCGATTTTTACAATTTTATTCATTAATAATTCAGTTAATTGACTTTTGGCTGCGACCCTAAGTTCTTTAGCTTCTAGTGTAACTTTTTGAATATACTCTGAAGGTAAATTACTTTTTGCAAGTTCTTGAATAAAATTATTTATTTCCTGATCAATTGCAGTAAAAAGTTCGTCACTCTTAGGTGTAAGAGGTGCTTTAATTTGTCCATTGTCTTTTGCATAATCTATGAAAGCCTTAATCTTCGCATCAATGCTAGCAAATAGAACATTGGTTTTTTCTGCAATACCTGAAAAAATTTTGTTAGTTTCAGCTTCAATGCGTTTAGCTGGACTATGATACAAACTAGTATCTCTACTGTATCCTGTGTGTTCGCGCACTTCTATATCGCGCAGACTAAGGCCTTTTGCATACGCTTGGAACATTTTATAGCGCTGAGGCAAAGTTGCTTTCCAAAACTCTCCGTCAGGTCTTTGTTTATCAGCAAACTCTTGGTAAGCTGGGTTGGCTAAATTTGGTTTAAAAATTACTTCATAAAAAAATGCTTCTGCTTGCGCACCAGTATCGTCACGTGATGCTACTTCTCCCATTGCGCTATGTTCTTTAAAGGTTGGTCCTTTTCCTTCTTGCCTTACAACACCAGTTTTTGCAACAAATAGCTCTCCTGAAAGCAACCTTTGGCGCATTTTTACAAAAGCTTGCTGGCCTTTACCTACTGCCATAACAGCAGTCATACTCTTCTTATCTTTGCGGCCGTATAAATCTAGCATTAATTCATTAAAAACTTTTGATCCTCTGGTTCCACCATACGAAAAATCAAACCCTTTATCCCCTTTGGTTTTAAATAATGAATAAGGTAAATCTGCTTTAAAATTTACAAGCTCATATTCTTTTTCCCCGTACTTAACAACAACAGTTTGTGTCTTTCCGCCTCTATTATGCTTAACTTTGAATTCAGCTTGTTGCATATCAAAGGATTGGGGACTAAGTTTAATTTTCATTCGTTCTTCTATGTCTTTGATAACTGTTAGATATTTATTAAACTCTTCATCATCTAATAAAGGTTCATTATTTTGAGCTCTTACATACATTTTACTTACGGTCTCTGTCATAGCCTTAATATCTTCTTTGAGACGCCGCCGATCTTTTTCTACAACTCCTGACAGTAAGACCTGATCCGATCCTTCCTTTTTGTCTAGTGAGTATGGAAGTGGGTTAGCTAAATTTACTTTAATTGGAATATCTGCACCTTGGTAATTAACAGTAACTTCAATTGCACCGGTTTTATTTGCAGGTATAGTAAATATAATATCCTTCCATATTTCTAAAGCATCTATGTCCTGCCCCTGCATGTCTTGCATAATTTGATTAACAATCTCGTCACAAATTTTCCGGTATTGCGCATGATCTTTGCTAGTTAATATATCGGTATTTGCAAGTTGAGCATTTCCCGCCTTATGACTAGTTTCTTCAATCCTCTTGCAGGTACCATTATAGTCACCTATATTAACTGCCAGTGCATTAATGTTTCTTAATTTTAATTCTTCAGCAATTGCATAATCATTGAAAAATTCTTCCATAAATAACTGATTTAATCCTTCCGCTAAATTATTTTCATCAAGTTCTTCCTTGGCAAAAAGCGCATCAATTTTGTCAATATTTTCTTTTGTGCTTTCTCTAGATAAATGGTATAGCACACCTGAATCACGTAGATCCCTAAATAGAGTCCTATAGGGACCACTGTCCGACGCCAAATGTTTATATTGCTCACGGATTTCACGTGGTGAAGAATCTATTCTTAGCTTGTATTCCTTAGGAAGGCATTCTTTCAATTTTTCAAATAGTGTTATTTGAGCCTGTCCTGATTTTTTCCTTGTAGTTAGATCCAACGGTTGTGATTCTCTTTTCTCTTGTGGTAGGTGAGACCACGTATTCACATAACCTGTAAAGTATTCATTATGCTTATAATTTAATTTTTTGTATGCAGCTTCTATAAATTTACATTTTTGCTCATAGCTTTTATCTTGTAATGGAATATCCCAAGCGTTTATCGCATTCTTACAGTTTTGTTTCTCTTTTTCGTCTGTATTACTAGAATTAAGTTTACGTAAATTAGCTTTATGTTTTCTTACATCGGCAAAATATTTAGTGTGCTCAAATACTTTTTCAATTACTTCTTGTAACTTCCTATCTTGTAAAGTTGTTTGAATAGTAACAATTTCTTCCTTAGGGGGGGTTAATAGACTTTTTATCGCATTATCTAATAATTCACGCTCATCTTGTTCTACACCAGCAAACATCGCAAAAATTTCGGTACCCCATGCTTCTATTGCTGACAATTTTGCGAAAAGCTCTTGTTGTGTTGGGGTTAGTTGGTTTGAAAAATTATTCCTTACATTTTCTTGATATGCTTTTATTTGCGCGGCTAAAAAAGTATTTTTTTCAATTACTGCTTTGGGAACGTCACTTAATGAATTGTATTTTGATGTAGTTTTTGTAAAAGCCGCTCCAGTATTCCAGGCGTTGCCAGTTATAAACATGGTAAGGTCCGTGCCGGTGATTTTACGTTGAAATTTATGTATATTTTCAACAAATTTATCATTTATTTCGTATGTTGTTACAACAATATTATTTTCCTTATCTATTTCATAATCATACATGTATGACTGAAGTTCTTTAGTAAGCTTGTTTTTAATGTCATCTGCTGTAACTTCTATACCTTTTCTTGCAGCTTCGTCCTTTAATTCCATAAGCCAATCATTTAATTTAGTAGCAACAAAATTCTTAAAATCTCCGCCTATGCTAGAACGAGCAAAATCTACTTTCTCCTGTCTTACCGGACGATGACGCTTAACAAACATCCTACTCAACAATGGTTCTTTACTTGGCATTTGTTGCAAACGTTTTCTTTCAGTTTTTTGCCTTGTTTCTAACAGCATTTCTTTTAAACGTTGCGGGATTGCTTCTGCATATGCCTTAAACTCTTCTTGCCCTGAATGGACTCTTTTATAAAACTTAAACTCTGCATTTGCTAGTTCTCTAGTATATGGAGTAGTTATTTTTCTTTTAACGTCATTAAGTAATTCTCTTAAACTCTTTTTTTCCCCTTCAGGGATAAAAATTAGGAGATCTTGTAATAAATCATCAGATTCAACATCTGGAAGCAAGTTTTGTAATGTAGTAAGAAAAGAAATATATTCATCTGGGGATAAATTGTCTTTAGCAAGCTTGTTTTCACAGTCACGTGAAAATAATACATATAGTCCACTTAAGACTAAATGCTTTATTTGTTGAGATTTTTCTGAATTATCAGTTTTATAAGCTCTAGCTGCTTGTTTGATTAGAGATTCTAAAAATACTGGAGATACATCTCGAATTTGCTCTAGACGTTTGGCATCGTTAGGCAAGCCTGCAAGTAAGAGTAAAGCAAGATTGGTTTGTAGATCAGCCCCGTCTCTACTAGACTGCAAACTTTTTGGTGCATCAGAAAGGAGCTTAGTTAGAGTATTAAGATCAGCTATCTTACCATCGCTTACTAGAAAATTAGCAAACTCTGCTATATCTTCAGCTTTCAGTTGGGTAGATTTAAGACTGTTTTCCCTAATTAATTTTTCAATTTGCTCATTTTCATTCTCTAAGAAGGCTAATCGCTTTTGTAAATAAGTAAGAGTCTCCTTAAACTCATCCTTCATATAATCTTTAATTAATGCAATTTCAGCGCTATTTTGCTCTAAAATCCTACTATATTCATCATATAATAGAGCATTTTTAATGCGCAACTGATCCCTATCTAGAGCCATCTGGTCAATGATTGCTTTAAATATTTCACATGGTAATGGCATAAATTCACCCTATATTTCTACTTTATGATTTAATTGTAGACCATTTTTCTTAACATTTTATTATTTGGTTAATTTATTTTTTTTATAAAAAATAGTGCGTTGTGCGTAATTTTTATGTATACTTATAATTATGATTAACTAAATATAGGATTTACCATGCCTGGCAAAGTATATCTAGCAGACTATGCTGCAAGTATAAACACAGATGAACTAGCAAACAAAAAACTTGCTGGGGAAACGGCTTTTGATACTTTTTATGCAAATAAAGTTTATGGCGCTGAATTACTTAAGAATACTCGTGCACCTGGTGCTAAACCAGATGCTAAGTCATTTCATGATATTCTAGAAGCTGCAAAATCCGATCCAACTAAACAAGCTAATGTTACAGCTATATTAACCATTTTTGATCAAACTATAACCCCTACGGACCTAAGACAAGCTAAGGATGATTATAAAGCCGTCCATCAAGCTATAGCTGGTGCGATCAAAAATCCGCCTCAAGGATTTAATATTTTAGATTTACCTGGATATTTAGATGTTTTTAGATCTGAAACTTTAGCCGAAATTGATAAAATTCATGCTGCTCAAAAAAAGAAACTTGAGGACTTGCTGGATGCTGAAATAAAAAAACCTAATGGAGGCAGCTTAGAGGTATTTTTGCCTAAACTCAATGGCGAAGAAGTAAAAAAACAAATGCTGGCTGCACTTGATGCTAATCAAGCTAAAGTACGTAAAGAATTTAGCGATGGCCCTCAGCCTGATGCTAAAGATGCTAAAGATAAGAAAGATCAAGATGATAGCCTTAATAAAGCAATTAATGACACAAAAGAATTCCTCATAAAGGAACATAATAGGATAGTTGCACTTGCAAATCTTGGTGAAAAATATAGTGAACAGATTGCTGCACAAAATGCCGCTGCGCGTGGTAATGCAGTACAAGTCTCTCAAGATGATAGTGAAAAATATAAAGGTGTATCTATCATTAATATCCATGGTGTTGACCTTAAAGTTGGTAATAATATTTATGATTCAACCTTCAATACAGTACTTGAATTCTTACATATCCGTAAAAAACCCCCCACCTTCAATGAATTAGTCGAGAAAGTAAAAGCGCTAATTGCACAAAAGCTCGCAGAAGCTCATGCAAGGGGAGAAGATACAATAGACATTACAATTAGTGTTACAAACCCAAATGATCACGCGGGGCTTCCTGAATATTTAACCCAAGCAGTTATAACAGCCTGTATGCAATGTGGCCTAGATGAAAGTAAAGTTCGAATTAAGGCCCCTAAGAAGAATGGCGACAAATATGAAGATGGCGTAATTTGTGGCCCTGGGGGAGCAGATGGCAAGACTAGCTCTATGGAACAAGCCTATACTGCTGCAGGAGGAACTAATTGGAAGGCTTTACAAGCTGAGAAGGCAAACTACAATCAAGATATGAATAAACACATAAGTTCTGGAGCAACTCAAGCAGAGCTAAAGAATGAATTGGATGGTTTAAAAAAATCTCAAGCAGCTGCTCCGCCTGCACCACCACCTCCACAGGGTGGAGCGCAGCAGGCCGCGGTGATACGACAACCACAACCACCGCAGCAGGGTGCTGGCGGACAACCGCAGCATGGTGGTGCTGGTGGACCACAGCAGCAACAGCCACAACCACAGGGTGGTGGTGCTGGTGCTGGACAGCCACAACAGCAACAGGGAGGTGCTGCTGCTCAGCAACAGCAACATGGTGCTGCTGGAGGACCGCAGCCACAACAGGTAGCCGTGATACGTGGACCTAAGTAATCGTATGTAATCAAAATTTGGAAGAACCAAGTAGTGAACTTTACCGTCATAGCCGTCAAGTTAAGGAAAATTGATTAAAAAACATCCGTCTTTGCGAGCGTTAGCGAAGCAATCAAGTACGATTTTCAGTCAAATTGCCGATCTGGATTGCTTCGCTAACGCTCGCAAAGACGGGTATTTTCTCGCAAAGACAGGTATTTTATCTTAACTCGATGCCTATGACGTTACCATCTGCGTTACCGTTACCGCCATCTGCCAAATACACATCAAACCGAATAGTCTTTCCTCCTATGCTATGATTAGGTATACATACTGGTGGCTGGGTTACTGGGCATTTTACAACCACCCTTTCTCGAGCACATCTTCTTGCCAGAGTTAGGAGATCTGTATAATTATCATCTGGCTTAATAAATGTTTGCAGAGCAAACATAACTTTTTTAACCTGCGCAGATTTTTTTCTAATAGGATGCATTGGATCAAGGTAAATTACCTCAGGAAGATTGGCTTTATTAAGTTTAGTTAATACCTCTTTAGCTTCACTATTAATAAGCCTAATCTTTGCTTTGAGCTTAAGATCAGCCCTTGCTAAGCCATCTTGCAGCAAAATTTGCATAATTTTATCGCGTTCTACTAAGCTTACACTTGCCCCTGTTCCTAACAAAATCGCAGCGTCTCTTCCAAATCCTGCTGTTAGATCTAAAATATTTACGCCTTCTTTGGCTTTACAAGCTTTAACTAAAGCTTCATTTTTACACGAATATTTGCCTTTGCGCCAATGTGAAATATTAAAATCCACCCAGATTGGCTGCATGCCATTAAGTTTTAAAGCCCACTTATCTTCTAAAGCGCATAACTGCACATCATCTGTGTTATTAATAGGCAATGCGAGCTTTTGACTAAGCTCTGTTGCTTCAGCAGCGCGTTCATTTGCGCTATAACTTATACTAGGCATGGACAAAATCAGGTTGATTTTCTGGCCTTGCCTTGGCAAAGTAGCTTAAAGTTAAACAGTGATCATATATTCGGCGTAAAGTCTTGTAGTTATCTACGGGAAAATTAAACCTATAAGCATTATAAATTTGGGGGATCAGCGCACAATCTGCAAAAGTAGGAGTATCTCCAAAACAAAAATTTTGGCATTTAGGGTGTGTTGCCAACAATGATTCTAAGCTATCAAACCCTTGCTTAATCCAATGATGAATCCAATTGGTGACCGCGTTTTGATCTTGGCCTAAGGTTTCTTTTAAATAGTTTAAAACACTAGCATTATTAAGTGGATGGATATCAGATATGATAATTTGGGCTAAATAACGTACCCACGCTCTTGCTGGAATGTCTTTAGGTAATAAGGAAGGTTCAGGGTATATTTCTTCAAGATATTCTAAAATTGCGGCAGATTGCGCTATTTTAATATTATCATCTAGCAAAGTAGGCACGCGCCCTTGATTATTTATTTGCTTATAGTCGGCTTTAAGATGCGCTTTTTGCAGTAAATTAACCGGGATAATATCATAAGCCAAATTTTTATAGTTTAAGGCTATGCGTACGCGATATGCAGCTGATGAACGATAATAGCTGTATAATTTCATTAAGATTTATCCTTAAATACTTACTAAACGTCCATCAGTACTCTCTGTTGTACCTGCAAGCTCTTTTTCTTGCACTTGTATGCCGCCATAGGTTTCTTTCAGGAAGAAAGTTAGTACTGTGCCAAGGATTACCCCTAATGGGACTATATTTAAGGCAAAGGTATAATCATGCGCTGTATAAATAGGTAAGCCTGAGCTTAAGTGACCATTGGTGTGCAGATCTAATAGGCTGCCAATTATTGGGGGGAATATAACGCCGCCTAACATAATAAATGTGTTAGTTACTGCAACGGCAGTCCCAGCTAAATGCTGAGGATAGTTTTCTTTGCCGATTGCAAAACATAAAGGGTGCGCTCCACAACATATGCCCGCGAAAAATGCTGCTACGTAGAGCTGATTTACTGTTAAACCGGGATAATAAAAAATTGCGTATAATAAAACTGCGGTAATGGCGCTTGTTAGCATAAGTGGGAAGGTACGTTTTTGCATTTTATCGGATAAAATCCCCATAATAGGCCCACCTAAAATCCACCCAAAAAACGTAAGTGCAGAAACGTTTGCAGCTTGCTCAGAAGACATATTATGGGCAATTTTAAAGTACGAAATACCATATACATCTAAAAAAACTACCGAAGGCAAGTAAAGCACACAGCCAATTATGCCCACAATCCACATTTGCGGGTTAGAAAACATAACTTTTAAAATGCTAAAGATATTTTTGGCATCAAGAGAAGCTGTATGTCTTGCTTCAACTTTATCGTGCGGTTTATGTCTTAGCATATAAAGAATAAATAAACTCACTATAATTCCAATGATTATTGCTACTTGTAAAATAGGTTTATAGTTAAAAATATCAATAAGTTTAGAAAGGTATTTTTGCGAAAGAGCAGCGCTTGACATCCCAATTGCTGTGGTCATGCCCGCTGCTAAAGCAAAGCGTGTTGGAGGAAGCCAGATAGATGCAAGCTTTAAGACCCCAATATAAGCAAATGCCGAGCCTAGACCAATTAAGAATCTTCCTAGACAGGCGACTAAGAAACTTTCTGCAACGCAAAAAAAGCTCAGCCCAATAACTGCAACTAAACTTGCGCTAAACAATACAAAGCGCACCCCAAATTTATCGTAAATCATGCCCGCAGGGATTTGCATTGGCGTATAGGCAAAATAATAAAAGGAAATCATTGTGCCAAATTGCGTGGCAGTAAGATGTAACGCTTCAATTAGGTTACTTTGCATAAAACTTGGAGAACTACGTAAAAAATAATTAAAGCAATAAAACAGCATGCCAGCAAAGCAAATTAGCCAAGATCTATGTAATGCAGACTTAGTATTTGTTGGTTCATTTATTGACATATAATTTCTCTCTTAAATACTGAGGTTGGACTTTGTAACAGAATTTTTACATCAATGCAATATTACTAGATAGGATGTTATTTTTTCCTAATTGTTATGTTATTTTTTAGTAAAATGCATTGTCTTTAATCATATTGCTTTTATTCAGCTAGGCACAAAGCACACCTAAATGTTAATTTCGAATGGATATTTTATCATTTTTAAATCTTTTTGTATACATTTTTTACGTAAAATCCTTGGTGGCGTGTAATTTTTTGTGGGTAACTTTTTGTGGGTAACTTTTTGTGTAACTTTTGTTGGGTCGAGGCCCGACCTACTGTATAATTTTCTTATGAAAAAAATTTTTATTGTCTTAGTTGCTATTTTGTTTAGCTTATCTTTAGCTAATGCTTGTACAAGCTTTGGCATGATAACCAATGATGGCACTATTATTGGGAAAAATCGGGATTTTTATTATGGGCCGCAACATGTTGGGGTTTTTACGCCAAAGCCGCGTTTTTTCAAGGCGTTCCTCAATAAATATTCCCATAAAAATCTTTTTTATGCTTTAGAATATAAAGATGGTATTTCTATGGGAGTTAACCAGCATGGCTTAACTGCCATTCAAGAAGATTTTACTCCCCCACACAAACCTGCAAAACAACGACGTTTTAAAGAGCCTCTTAATGGTTTAAGAGATAGTAATCTTTTATATGCAGTGTTACAAAATTTTAATTCTATTGAGGAAATGATCCCTTATATTAACAATATATTTAAAAAATCCGCCCCAGGGTTTTATCAATTTGCTGATGCTCACAAGATTTTGACTGTGGAAGTTGCATTTGCCGCCAATAATAAGGCGCCAAATAGGCAGTTTACTTACAATATCTTGAGCAAAAAGGGCGAATATTTTACGCATACAAACTCTTATTTGAGTCCAAAATTTACCCACCTTAACCAAGGAGATCAACAAAATTTTATTAGTTCCAATAATAGGCTTAAAACCATAACTAACTTAATTTCTAACACTAAAAATGTAACTATAAAAAATGCTAGCGCTTGGTTTTCGCTTACAAGATCGAATGTTAGCGAAAAAAATAAAAATGGATCTTGTTTTAACTCTAGTATTTTTCGCTCCTACATTAAAGGCGCAAAGTCAGTAAATTTAAAGCAGCAATCTACTAAAATATATGGAACCATGAGTAGTATGATAGTTCATAATAATAAAGATCTTGCAACTTCAAAGCTGTATTTAAAACTAATCAGTGGAATAAGCACCGACCAATTTGGCAGACAACATATTAAATACCAAAGCCTCTACACAAACCTTAAAGACTTATTTTCTGCTAAAAAGCTTATCTTTAATAACCACAAATTCACCAGAATGCCCCCAAAAAACGGAGTCTGTACGTAGGTTGGGCCTTGGCCCAACATAAATAGTAGATTTGGCCAAGACCCAACATAACACCTACCAACACCAAGTTACCGTGAGTGGTTTTATAGATAAAATACACAGTAAGATAAAATAAACCCACCAAGATGCGCTCACAATAACTGGAAATAAGGTTCCCAACATTAAGGCAAAAAAGAAAGCTGAAAAGAATAATAATACCTGGTTTGACGGATTATTAGTTTTTATATATTTTTTTGACCTTTCTATTATATTGCCCTTTAAAGAGCTCATATGAAACCATAAAGGCATAGCGGCTGTTACCCATAAAAACAAGTAAAGCCACCAATCTATGCTATTTAAAGCAGGATAAAACGAATAAATAAATAACCCAAAAACAAAATAGGTTAATTTCACAAGACTCAAGTCAACGAGCGAAAACTGTTGCAGTTGTTTAGCGAGATAATTATCAATTTTCATTATGCTTACTCCAATTTTATGTTCTATTATTAATAATAGTAGACTATTTAGGAGTATAAACATGCTTACATTACAACAATTAGAAAAAGAGCATTTACGTTTGGTCGATAAAATTAGAGTTGTTAGTCAAAATGAATCTAACCCAAGGAGCCAAGCAGAACTTGCAAACTTACGTCTTGCTTTACAATTAATTCAAGATGCAGAAAAAGCTATTCAACAAATAGCACAACTAACCAAAACTCGGGAAAATCTAAATATGCAGTTTTCGCGGCTTAAATTTTTACAAAAAGAAACCCAAGAGTCTGCTGAAAAAAACAAGCTTATTGTAAAAAAACTTAACATGAAGCTTAAAGCTAACGAGGCTGATAAAAATCAGCTGGTAGAAAATCAAGAAACAATAACGCGCCTTACCCAAGAAGCAAACGAGTGGCGCCAGCAAAATCGAGATATATCAAGCTCTATTACTGAGATTTCTGCCGAAATAGATGGGTTAAAACAACAAATGTTCGCGGCGCAAGCTGATTTGACTGAATTGGGGGATAAAATTCAAAAGATGATATTATAAGCGCTTTTTTAATAATCTATTAATAAAAAACTGCCAAGTGCTGTAAAAACAACAGATTGCACGAAATTGTCTAAAGCCGAGGTTTTCTACTAGAGTAAGGCCAATAATATGGATCCAGCGCTTATAAGCTTGTTTTTCGAATACTAATACGTTTAAGAATAGCGCTAAGATAGAAAATATTACTAATGCGCCATAGGAAAAGAGCAAAGCAAATACCAGCTGAGTTCCGCTTATTAAACCAAGGAGTAAACAACTAATGCCAGATAAATACGCTATACACTCAACTACAGGTCCAAAAATTTCATATAAAACGTAACATGGGAAAGTAAAAAGACCTACAACCCCATAGCGTGGATTAAAAAACATAGATTTATGCAAATAAGCGCTTAACAACATGCCTCTTTGCCAACGATTACGTTGGTTCCAGAAGCTTTTTAAGGTGCTTGGTACTGTAGTCCACGCTATAGAGTTAGGGCTATATCTAACATGGGTAGGAAACTTTTGTTTACGCATAAATTTATGCATTTTAATTATTATTTCAGCGTCATAGGAAAAATTTGTCGAATCAAAACCGCCTAAATCCCTTAATATTTTGGTTTCAAAAAGCGTAAAAGCTCCTGGGTAGCATAAAGCTCCGCTAAGCGGATTTAGGGCAGTGCGTCCAAAGGTAAAAGAGCGTAAATATTCAAGCCATTGCACAGCAGGAATAAATGCACTAGGGATTTCTCTTGCTTGTAAAACCCCATTTTTAATTGGATTGCCGTTTAGGACGTAAATAGCTCCCCCTACAGATAAACAATGCGTGTGGGCAAGAAAATAAAATAATATTTGTCTTATGGCATTAGGCTCAATTACCGTATCAGCATCAAAAGTAATAATTATTGGGGCTGTAGTTGCATTTAAAGCCGCATTATGTGAATCTGCGCCATTATTGTTGGGGCCATGCTCTTTGTCTATTACGTGTAAATTAGGGAATTTAGTTGATTGATAATAACGTTTAACAGAAGCTGCAGGGATATTTCCCGTTTCGGCTATAGGTAATGGTTTTAATTTAAATTCTTCTGTCAAAAGCGTAAATGTATCATCGGTTGAGCCATCGTTGACGATTATTAATTGCAGGTTTTTATAATCACTATAGAGCACGCTATAAATTGCATTAAAAACTCTAACTCCTTCGTTATATACAGGCATGCTAATGCCAACTGGAATGCTACATTCTTGCATAATAGTATCTATATTCCCAAAAACATCTTCATCATGCCGTCTAAGCAATACTGGCAGGCTTAAAGCAAGGTTTATGCTATACCATAAAAGAATAGAAATAAAATAAATTAAAATAGTTAAATTAAGGTAAGTAAATGCTTGTTCCATAGTTAAGAACCTAATACCCGTTTCGCGACGCTATAAGCTAGTTTTTTTGCTGCTGATTGCTTTTTTAAGATACTTATCCCCTTACTGCCAAGCTGACTTAAACTAAACGCAGCATTATATCTCACCCACCATACTTCATCTTCTAATAAAGCTTCTAAATGACAAGCGGCCTCAATAGCATGCATTTCTCCAAGTAACTTACAAGCAACTGATTTAATCTGCCAGCTTGCAGTATGGAGCTCTTTGGTTAATATAGCTACTGCCTTACTATGATATTGGGCTTGCTTAGCAAGATAGCGCATAGCGGCAATAGCTAAATCAAGAGTATTAGCTTCTATGTCTTTTTTAATTGTTGCAAATTCAAGAGAAGGCGAATTTATGATACTTAATAATTGATAACAAAAAAGCCTTTTGTAACAACTAGGGGTGTCATCACAAGAAATATTATTTAACTCATTTTTGATATATTTACTCAACATAGAGATCTTGGCTGATTTAACGTTAGCCAAAATTTCTATACATAAAGAACGATTCAACGCCCTACCATTATTAAACACTTCTATCAAAGCATTCACTGTCTTTTGCGTAGGATATTTAAATACCAGTTTTGCGGCATTAAGTGAAACTATTAAACGCTCTGACTTAACTAATTTTACTACTGAAACCTCATCAGCTGCTTGAAATCCATAACTTAAACATTGGGTCGCAAAATAGTTCTTAAGCCAGTTATGCGATCGAGCAAATTTTTTCGCCGCAGGGTTAAGGCATTTTAAGACAATTTGCGGGTTAAGGGTTAGGGATTTATTATCCATTTCACCAAGACATTCAATAAATAAACCCACATGCCGCTTAAAAAAACTGAGCTTTTTATTAGCAAGATTTGAAGATTTGGAAAATAGGTTTTCAGCTTGCATGTAAGAATGGATTATTTTTTTTTGCCGCTTTATTATTTTACCATGGAGCCATAAATATATTTTAATTAGGAAATAAAACAGCACTATACACAACACACATACAAGCTCTACATAAAATCCTCTTTCGACAAACAAAAATATATCAGTCATAGTCATTTTTTAAAGTCCTCAAAGCTCATATTTAAGCCAAATACTATGCCCGAAATATTCCATACTCTTTTGTCGGGAAATACCCAGTGTTGATAATCCCAACCGACGTTACATGAGAACATATGTTTATATAAAGGAAATTGGATTTCTCCTGTGATAAAGTTATTGCTAACCACAATAAAGTCTACAGTTAGCAAATCCGCTAAGTTGGGCGAAGTGCCAGAACCTAGCACAACCTTGGCAAAAAAATCTCTAGTGGCAAAAAACTTAGCAAAAGTAAGAGTATAAAGCAAAGAATTATCTCCATGAATGGGAATATAATAATAAGGTCTAAAACTAACCAAGAAATTTTGCCATTCTTTTGCTATTGAGCCAGTATACTGCGCAAAGGCAATGGATGGAGCTAAAATTGTTGAATTGCGAAATCCTGCCGAAACTTCAGCAAGGTTACCAGCCAAAAATGCTTCAGCTCCAGCGAATACTTTGGGAAACAAGATGGGCTGTTGCGCAAAACCACCTTCTAAGTTTAAATACATATGACTATTTAAAACAGGGTATAAATTTACCATGGCTTGCGAAGCGTTATGACCAAATCTACTGGCATTATTCACGCTAAGAATCATTTTCCCCCTTTCGCCAGCACGCGAATAATACAAAGTGGAATACTGCCAAGTAGTGTTTAGGTATGTTACGTGGTCAATCTCGCTATTAAACCCTGCTTCATTAACCCCATAAAGTATATGTGGATTTAAGTCTTTTAGTGATTTAAAAGCTGCTTTTGCAGCAGCATTATTAGGATCGATTTGCCTTAATATCTTTTTATCTACTTGAGCTGCCATTGCATACTGGTGACGTGCTAGATAAAGATCTGCTTGTTTATTCATAAAATCAGGATCATTAGGATGTAACAGAAGTGACTGCTCTATAAGCTTATTTGCAGCATCAAGCTTATCTTGTTTTATTGCAGCGTCAATTTTTTGCAATTCCTTGGCATTTTTAGCCCTATTTAAAAACGCTTGTAAATTTTTTAGCTCTCTATAATTTGGCTTGGCGCGCGCAATTTGGTTAAGCATATCTTCTGCTTGCCTATATTTTTGCATTGCAACATAGGCTCTAAATAAGGCGACCTTAGCGTCAAAATAATTAGGAGATATATTAAGAGTTTTTTTGTAATATTTTTCCGCTAACGCGTGGTTTCCTTTTTGATAGTATAACAATCCCATAAGTAGGAGGACATCAGCGTCCTTTGGATGCAAGTTAAGGTAGGTTTCTCCCACTGTAATTGCTTCATCTACTTTATTTTGCTTCCTTAACTCTTGCATGGTGGTAAAAGCAGCTGGCAAATTAGGAGCAGCAAAGCTTACTGAAGTTAGGATTGCAATGGAGCAAATGAGAATTGGGTATTTTACTAATTTCATTAAGGAACCGTTTATGGTGTTTTCTTTATAAGATCAAGAATCGTATCCTCTAGGTTCCACTTATATTTATAAGAAATCAAGTTTGATAATTTTTTTAAACATGGTTTTCTACGTTTTGTTTCCTCAAACAAGGTGCCATAGGCTTCTTTATAGCTTAAATGGGTAATTATTGAGGAGCTCTTAGCTAATTTTTTAACGCTAAGTGCTAAATCTTCAATCGAAATTTCAGCATCCTTGCCCACATTAATTATCTTTCCTGCGGCTTTATCTTCACTTACCAGCTTATCTAGCATAACAACCAGATCTCTAACGTCACAAAAACTGCGTGTTTGTTTGCCACTACCGTATACCGTTATAGGCTTATTATTAACTGCTTGGTTAACAAACCGGGGTAAAACCATGCCATACTCTCCTGTTTGGCGCGGACCTATAATATTAAAAAGCCTAGCGATAAAAATTTTAGATGTTACTTCTTCTGCATATGCAAGGCCAAATGACTCATTGGCTAATTTACTAATCGAATAACTCCATCTACTATGCGCCGCTGATTTAAATATAAGATTATCAGATTCGATAAGGGGTTGGCGCGCGGACGTGCCATATACTTCAGAGCTAGATGCGATTAATAATCTGGTAGCCCATTTACTATCTTTTACCGCCCTAAGTACCCTTTCGCAGCCTGCTATATTGGTAGCTAATACTGCAATAGGGTTTTCAAGTACCTTATAAACTCCAACTACTGCTGCCATATGATAAACTCTATCAGCCCACATCACAGCCTCATAGAGTTTAGGCCAAGTTAAAATATTAGCAATTTCATATTCAAAGTTAGAATTTTGGCTTAAAAAATCAAGGTTAGACTGCAAGCCAGTCTCTAAATTATCCACCACATAAACTTTATCGTGATGTTTTAAGTGATATTCTGCCAAGTGCGATCCGATAAAACCTGCGCCACCTGTAATAAGAACGTGCATTTTTATCCCTAATTTAATTGATACCTACCTTTACCAGATTTTTTTGCTAAATACATTGCTATATCAGATCTTCTTAATAAATTATTAACTTGATCTCCATTTTGATAGCGCGTTATCCCAAGGCTTAAAGATATTTTAATTTTATTCCTCTTGGTTAGAAAATGGGTTTTAAAATGGTTAATTATTTTCTTTGCAACGCAAATTGCATCTTCATCATTATGGATGTCTTCTAAAGCCATTACAAACTCATCTCCGCCAATTCTTGCAATTAAATCAGAGCGGCGCATGCATTTTTTGAGTTGCTGCGCAATTTCTTTTAAAACAATATCACCTTCTTTATGGCCATATTTATCATTTATATCTTTAAAGTTATCAAGATCAATAAAGACAACAGCAATTGCTTTATCATTTTTACGCCATCCTGTAATAACATTCTCCAATCTTTCTTCAAAAGAAACGCGGTTCATAAGGTGAGTTAGGCTATCATGGTGCGCTAGGCGTTCTAGATTAATTTCAAACTTTTTTTGTAATGTCATATCGCGGATGGCCGCGAAAATAAACTTTCCTTCATTAGTTGTAAGAGGGTCCAACATAAGATCAACAGGAAATTTTTTACCATTTTTTTTCAAGCCATATAAGCCTAAGTTACTCCCCATACGACGCATTTTTGGATGTTTATTGTACTTGTGGCGCTCTTCAATGTATTTTTTCCGCAAACTTTTAGGTATTAAACAGTCAACTGTTTTACCTAGCAACTCATCTTCTTTGTAACCAAAAAGCTTTGTGGTTTGCTTATTAAAAAAAACGATTTCACCTTGAGGATTAACAATTAATAATGCATCAGGTACTGATTCTAAAATCTTGTGAATATATAAGTTATCATTAAGCTTTTGCATATTTTTATCCTTACAAAGCCCAATACTCAATGTTCGCGTAATTATTATTATTTTCAGTGAACATATTGGGAATATCCATGATAATCCCAGGGCTTTTTAATAATTTTAGAAACCCATTAAACCCTTTGGCTTGATAAAATTCATGCGCAACCACGATAATCGCAACTGATAAATCATGCATTGATTCAAAAGACTCAAGTTTACAAGGCGCCTTATCTAACTCATATAATGGATCATGAATATGGCAATTAAAATGATATTCTTCTAATTCATGAATAAGGTTTAAAGAAAGGCTATTGCGCACATCACTTACATTTGCTTTATAAGTAATGCCGAAAACACCAACATTAAGATCTTGATAATCAATTTTGCGGTCAATTAAACATTTTAATAATGATTGCACAACAAAAAGCACCATACCATCATTTACCTTACGCGCTGTAAGGACAAGTGCTGGCTCTACTCCATGTTGTTTTGCCTTATATGCAAGGTAATATGGATCTATAGCAATACAATGCCCACCTACAAATCCTGGCATATAGTGCGCAAAGCTCCATTTAGTCTCAGCTCCTTTAACGACTTCAGCAGTATTTATATTAAGTGCATGCATTATCTTGCTAAACTCATTCATAAAAGCGATATTTACATCACGTTGGGTATTTTCAAGTAACTTAATTGCTTCAGCAACACGAATGCTCGATACAACATACACCTCTTTACAGAGAGCTTGATAACAAGCTTTAATTTTCTTTAAGGCATTATTATCAGCGCAAGCAACAATTTTAGTAATATTTTTTAAGGTATGGGTTTTATCTCCTGGGTTTATTCTTTCCGGAGAATAACCAACAAAAAAGTCTTTACCTTGCTTTAAATTGCTATGTTTTTCCAATATGGGAATACAAATATCATCAGTAGCACCTGGATAAACAGTAGACTCAAACACAATAATATCATCGCGTTTTATTACCTTAGCAAGTTCAAGACATGCAAGCTCAAGCGGGTGCAAATCTGGCAGTTCGTGCATATAAGAAGGTGTTGGAACTGAAATTAGAAAAAAAGTAGCCGAATTTAGATCGGCAAGCTCGTTAGTATAAGTTATATGTTTTGCGCTAAGTAAAGATTTTTTAATTAAATGATTGTGATCAAGCTGCTTTTTAAGCTCTGTTATGCGCGCTTTATCAATATCAAAACCAATAACTTTATGCTTTTGCGCTAAAGAAGTCGCAAGCTCTAACCCTACATAACCTAAACCTACCACCGCATACGTCTGCATACGTTTTCCCCTAAACCCTCTTAAGAACGAGAAGGTGTAGATTGTAAAAATTTAATAAGCTCATCCATATTTAAAGGATAGCTCAAAAAATATCCTTGGCCAGCGAAACAATCGTTTTTAATTAAATAGGTTAATTGCTCAGCATTTTCTATGCCTTCAGCAATTATATGCATGTTTAACATCTTTCCAATGGTTAAAATACCGGAAACTATGGCCACTGATCTTGGGTCATTCGGCAACCCTTGGACAAAACTTTTATCAATCTTTATTGCATCAACGGAAATACGATTTAGATAATTTAATGATGAATATTTAACCCCAAAATCGTCAATACATTGTTTTAGGTTAAGATTTTTCAAAGTTTGCAAAATTTTTTCATTTGCATGGCTCATCTTGATAAACCAACTTTCCGTAAATTCAATCCAAATATGTTCATGGTTAATTTTGTATTGATCTAATTTTTTTACTAAAAAGCGGATAAGAGGCATACTAAGCTGGGAAGCTGAAAAATTAATGGATAGCATGCCGCGATAATTATGCTTTTGCTGCAGTGTGTGTAAAGTACTTATTGATTTTTCAATTACATATTTACCGAGCGCATCCATCAATTTAAAGCGCTCAAAGTCAGGGATAAATTCATCGGGATATTTTATTATGCCTTTAGAGGTTTTCCAGCGTATGAGAGCCTCTAGCTTGAATATATGCTTTGATTTTAAAAAGATAATTGGCTGATACACTAAAAATAGTTCTTCTTGTTTTAGGGCATTATATAAATCATTTTCTATATTAAGATTAATAGAATTAGGCTCTACAGTTTGAAAACATGCCCCACCATGATCTTTGGCCTTTTTTAATGCAAGGCTTGCATAACGCATTAAATTTTCCCCAGAACTTGCAATTTCAGGGTATTTGCTAATCCCCATACTTGCGGTAAGAAAATATTTTTCATTATCTAAGTTATAGCCTTTGGCGATTGCTTTTAAGATATTGCTACATAAGCTATTTATTTCCTTTCTTGAGCTTACATTATGTAAAATCATTAAATATTCATCACCACCTATTTTATTAATTAAGTTTGGATACTGAATCAAGCCTTGCAAACGTTGCTCGACCTGATGCAATAAGTTCTGTCCAAGGTTTTCTTTAGCTCTTAAATTTATATAGTTAAATCTATCTAAGTTAATAATCGCAACGATAAAGTTTTGGGTGTTTTTCTTAGCAGTTTTAATAGTTCTGTTAAGCTCAGCAATAATGGAGTTGTAATCTAAATATTCAACAAAAGCTGCAGAAGTTTTTAGACTTTGCGGAAATAACTTAATCAATACTGCTTGTTCTAAGGCTTGTGGTAAAGAAAAATAATACGCATCTACATAAACATTTTTTTGCTTTTGGAGCTTGGTATTAAGGCTTAAAACGCAATGGTACACCTTTTGTTGTTGTCTTATGATTTCAAAAAGGGCATCTACTTCTACGGAATCAGCAAAATATTTTTTAAGCTTACCGCCAATAAGACTATTTTTTCTTAATCCTGTATAAAATACAAACGAATCATTGGCAGCAATAACTTTACCCTTGAGATCAGTAATAATCATGGGCTCTGTTACTATATCTAATAATGTATAAAGACACGCTTGTAGGTTCACGAGTTCTTATTTAAGTAGGTAACTATATATATAGTTTAGCAAAGAAAAAATTATTTACCTGCCTTTGCTTCTTCCCCGCCAACGTGATTTTTTTAGTCTTTCATTTATAATAGGTAAACATTGGATGGGTTCAAAGTTTTCCATTGCTATTTTTTTTAATTTTAGGTTAATTAACTTTTCAATAGAGCGCAATTGATTTGCTTCATCAGAACTAACTAAGGATATTGCCAATCCTGCTTCTCCCGCACGCCCAGTGCGCCCAATGCGATGTACATAATCTTCAGGACACTTAGGTAAATCAAAGTTTATTACACAAGGAAGTTTTTCTATATCAATGCCTCGAGAAGCAAGATCTGTTGCTATTAAAATGTGGATCTCTCCTGCTTTAAAGCCGTTTAACGCCTTGGTGCGTTGCGCCTGAGTCTTATCTCCATGAATGGCTACAGAATGTATTTGGGCAGCTGTTAACTGCCTTACCAATTTGTTGGCGCCGCGCTTAGTTTGCGAAAATACTAAGGCTTGATTCCACTTGTGTTGATGAATTAAATGACTCAGCAAAGAGAACTTGTTAGCTTTATCAACTGGATGGACATATTGCTCTATGGCTTCTACCGAAGTATTTTGGGTTCCAGCATGAATTTCCTTAGGATTGATTAAAATAGTCTTTGCAAGCTTACGAATTTCCGGCGAAAAAGTAGCGGAAAACATTAAAGTTTGTTTATTTTGCGGAAGTAATTTAATTATGCGCTTAATATCATGAATAAATCCCATATCTAGCATTCTATCAGCTTCATCTAAGACGAAATGTTCAACTTCATCAAAACGAATAGCCTTTCTATTATGTAAGTCTAAAAGTCTTCCGGGCGTTGCAACTAAAAGTTCTACCCCAGAGGATAATTTGCGGATCTGCGAATAGAGCTTGGTCCCACCAAATACGATTTGGGCGCGTAAATTCAGATAACGGCCAAATTGCAGAATATTTTCATGCACTTGGGCTGCTAGTTCTCTAGTTGGGGTTAAAATTAAAACTTTAGTTAAATTGCTTCTCTCTTTTGGCTTAGAGGCAATTTTTTGCATTAATGGCAAGAGAAAGCTTGCGGTTTTCCCGGTTCCTGTTTGTGCTGATGCTAGTATGTCGTCACCTTTTAAAATAATTGGTATCGATTTTGTTTGAATTAAAGTTGGCTCTTTATAGCCAAGTTCAACAACTACGCGCAGTAAAGGCTCAGAAAGCCCTAATGATTTAAAACTCATATTATTCCTCTTTTATTAACTCACCAACGTCATCCCGAGCATTAGCGAGGGATCTATTCTTTAAGGAGATCCCTCGCTAACGCTCGGGATGACGTGCCTTTGGAGTTACTTTGTTTATAAAAATTTCTTATTACTTGAACACCTAGAGAATAATATAAGTCATTAAAGTGAGAAATAATTAGAAAACTTTGATTTATAGTTTTACAATCTTATCACAAAATACTATCTTTTCCAAGCCTTGCATATAAGGCTGAATAACTTTAGGTAGAGAAATTGAGCCGTCTTTGTTTTGGTAATTTTCCATAATTGCAAGCAAGGTTCTGCCAACGGCAAGTCCTGAACCATTAAGGGTGTGAACTAAGACTGGTTTTTTAGTTGTAGGACAGCGCATGCGGATTTTCATACGTCTTGCTTGAAAATCTTCTAAATTTGAGCACGATGAAATTTCCCGGTAACGCCCCTGGCTGGGGAGCCAGACTTCTATATCATAGGTTTTAGCAGCATTGCCAAGATCACCTGCACATAAGTTAACTACTCTATAAGGCAGCTCAAGTAGCTTAAGGACGGTTTCTGCGTGATTGGTAAGCTCTTCAAGTACTTGGTATGATTTTTCGGGGTGTGCGATAATAACCAGCTCAACTTTTTCAAACTGATGTTGGCGTATCATGCCTTTAGTATCTTTTCCATAAGAACCTGCTTCACTGCGAAAACATGGTGAATGGCAGACAAAACGTAAAGGCAGATTGTCTGCGTCCAGGATCTCTTCTCTTACAAGGTTAATAAGCGCAACCTCACTTGTGGGCACTAGATAATAAGGATACTGGCCATCAATTTTAAATAAATCTTCGGCAAACTTAGGGAGCTGCCCTGCCCCATAAAGGCTTGTTTGGTTAACTAAATAAGGGACATAAACTTCTTGATACCCGTGTTCTTTTGTATGCAGATCTAACATCCATTGGGCTAAAGCGCGCTGCAATTTAGCGAGGGTTGAATTTAGCACTACAAATCTTGCCCCAGTTATTGTAGAAGCTTGCGCAAAACTCATTTGCCCTAGGTTTTCACCCAGATCTTCATGGGGTAATGGGGTAAAAGAAAACTTACGTATAGTGCCATAGCGTCTAACCTCAACATTATCTTCTTCACTTTTACCATCAGGGACAGAATCGTGCGGCATGTTGGGTAAGATCTCAATCATGTGCTGCATTTTAAGCAGCAATGCATCAAGTGATTTTTGCTTTTCTTCTAATTCTTGAGAAATATTAATAACCTCAGCCTGAATATGCTGAGTTGCTTCCCCTTTAGCCTTTAGTTGCCCAAAAAGCTTAGATTGTGTATTACGTTGATGCTGTAAGGCTTCGGTTTTAACTTGCAAAGCTTTGCGCTCTTCTTCAAGCAAACGATAGGCCTTTGCATCAAACTTTAAGCTGCGTCTTAACAGCTTTTTTGCAACTAACTCAGGGTTATCGCGTAAAATTTGCGGATCTAACATCTTGTTACCTTACTATACCGCGCTCAGTAGCACGCAACATTTCTATCATGGGAGTGAGTTCATTACAGCTAGGGACTAATTGCAATAATTCGTCCAGTGCTTGCGCAACTACAAAGCCACTGCGAAATATTATTTTGTAAGCTTTACGGATAATATCGATAGCTTCTGCAGAAAACCCGCGTCTCCGTAAGCCAACTACGTTTATCCCACAGGTAGCCGCATCATATCCTGATATCATTAAATAAGGCAAAACATCTTTAGAAATGTATGTTGCTCTACCAATAAAAGAGCTTGCGCCAATATGGCAAAATTGATGCACGCCTGCATAAGCGCCAATGTTAGCAGCATCATGCACGGTAACGTGGCCTGATAAGCCAGAGTAATTAACCATGATTATATGGTTACCTAAAACACAATCATGCCCGATATGGGTATATGCCATTAGATAATTATTGTTACCTATTTTGGTAGTTCCAAGTCCATTTTTAGCACTACCTCTACTTACAGTTGAGTATTCTCTAATTACGTTGTTATCACCAATTTCTAGTTTTGTTGGCTCACCTTTATAGTTAACGTCTTGCGGAGCTGTACCTACAGAAGAAAATTGAAAAATTTGGTTGTTTTTACCAATAGTAGTGTTATTTTCAATGACAACATGGGGCCCAATTATGGTACCCTCACCTATTACAACATTAGGACCAATAAAAGCCCAAGGACCTATAGAAACATTAGCACTAATAATAGCCGAAGAATCAATAATTGCATGTTCACTAATCACGTTTTACTTCCTTAGATGTACTTATTAAATCAGCCATACATGCGCATTTATCTTCCACAAAAATTTCAGCATGCATCCGCCAAAAGTCTTTTTTTTGTCCTAAAAATTTAACTTCTAAGCGTAATTGATCTCCTGGCCTAATAATCTGCTTAAATCTTACGTTATCTACGCCAGCAAAGAAAAATAAAAACCCATACCCAGGCTTTGGGCTGCGCGAAAGACTAGATAAAAGCGCGCTAGCTTGGGCCAGGGATTCGATCATAATTACTCCAGGCATTATAGGGTTGCCAGGAAAGTGGCCTTGAAAAAAAGGTTCGTTAATAGTTACATTTTTTATTGCGGTCAGGTATTCGAAGGGGGCATAAGATATTATCCTATCGACTAATATGAATGGATAGCGATGGGGAAGTAGTTCTAAGATTTTTGCTATTTCTATGGATTGTTCCATATTATTTCCTATTAGGATTTAGCTGGGGTGTTTAATAATTGTTGGGCCAAGGCCCAACCTACAATTTATCCGTAGGTTGGGCCTTGGCCCAACAAAATTCATGAATTAGGATCTATTTTAACTTCGCTAAAACCTTATCAGTCATATCAAGTTGCGAAGAACTATACGGCGCGGCTTCTTTTTGTAGAATAACATCATATTTATCAGCTACCGCAACAACTTCAATAGCTTTACGAATTCTGGTGTAGAGCTCTTCCATTGCTTCGTTATGCGCAGTGCTAAGTTCTTGTTGATACTGTTGTCCTTCGCGTTCAAATGTTTGCTGTGAATTTACGATTTTCTTTTCTAAGTCACGTTTTTGGTCTTGATTCATTACGGCAGCGTCACGTTTAAATTTTTGCATGTCGTTTTTTAAAGTTTCTTCCATTTTGACTAATTGATCGCGCCTTGGTCTAAACTCTTTTTCAAGCTTTTCTTGAATAGACTTCATTTGCGGAGCTGTTTGCATTATACGCTGTAGATCAACAACCCCAATTTTGGTGATCTCTGATTTAGCATCACTAGCGGCATCAGCAGCATAAACGAATGGTGCTGATAATCCTATTATTAAGGCAAACAAAAAACTGAACAAAGATTTCATTAACACTCTCCCCATAAACAATAAAGGTGTGATGCTACCACACTTCTTTTTGACTTGCGATAGGAGTTTGCTAAAAGCCTGAAGACATAGAAAATTGAAAGTATTGTTCTTCGTCAGTTGGTTGTTTGTTAATCGGTTTAGCAACGCTAAAAGCAAGTGGGCCAAAGGGTGAACGCCATTCTACTGAAAGCCCTAAAGAAGTACGTATTGGGCCTGCGCCGCTTCCCCTTAAAGCTTGCGGTAAGTCAAAAGAGTAAACGTTACCAAAATCAAAAAATGGCATGGTTCTTACCGCATCTTGGCTTAAGGGATAAGGTAAAATTATGCCAAAAGAGCCGTTAGCTAAAAAGTTGCCGCCTGTTGCATTGCCATTTAAGTCAAGCGGACCTAATGAATAGCTTTGATAGCCTCTAACTTGGCCAGGTTGCGCTATACCTCCGGCGAAATAGTTTTCAAAAAATGGTAAGCCAGAAATACTAAACTGGTTTCCGTAGGCAACATTGCCTAATAAAGATAAGATCATGCCCTTAAATAAAGGCTGATACATTCGTGACATGTAACCTGCTTTAAAATAAGAGAATGATTTTGAATTAGCCGCCACTGCAGCAAGCGCTGTAAGTTGTTGGTTCCAGCCATTTTTAGGATATGGCATTTGATCGTAAGTGTTGCGCCCTACTCCTGCTGCGAATCTAATTTCTTGAAATTGCCCGCCATATAAGGTTACAAAATTTCTAATTTGCTGCACATTCCCTACTGACTTAATTGCAAGTCCTTGATATCCATAGCTAAATGACATACTACTATGCTCGCTTAGGATCATAGAATAATTTACATCTCCCCCAAATCTATCGTTAGAATAAGCGGTAACGTCTAATTTATGCGGATCAACGCTTTCATAGTAACCATTAAAACCCCGCCCTATACCATTTTTAGAATAAAAAGGATTAAAGTAATTTACTGAATAGTTTTGCCCCCAATAGCTAGCATTAAATGATACTCCCATAGAACGCCCCGTGCCCATAAAGTTATGTTGATTAAAGGCTGCGTTAAACTGCGGTCCATTAGAGCCATATCCAATAGATGCATTGGCTTCTGCCGATGGGGCTTCTTCAATATCGATATCTAAATCTACTTGGTTGTTTTCTCCTGTTACCGGAGTTGTTTTAACGTGTACCTCTTTTAAATAACCTAATACTCTAAGATGCCTTTCTGATTCTTTAATGTTATGTAAAGATAATAAAGCTCCTTCATTTTGGCGAATTACACTCCGCAAAACATAGTCAGCAGTTTTGGTATTGCCATGGAAATTAATACGTCTAACATAAACATGGCGCCCAGGCTCGACAATAAATACCATAAAGACGGTTTTATTGGTTTCATCAATTTGTGGCTCAGCTCTAATAATAGGAAATCCGTAGCCTACATCTCCGAGGGCATTGCCAATTGCGGTAATACTTTCTGTAACTATTTTACGCGAAAAAATCTCGCCTCTTCTTATCGCAACTAGAGCATCAATTTTTTTACGCGGCAAAATTGGGTTACCTACTACATCAAAGCCAGAAAAGCGATATTGCGGGCCTTCTTTTAAATGGATATCAATAAAAACGTCTTTTTTGTCCGGCGATAATAAAACCTGGGTTGAGACAATTTTAAATTTAATATATCCCCTATCTAAATAAAACGAACGAATTGCTTCAAGGGAAGTATCCATAGCGTTTTTGGAATACTGATCTTTTTTCGTAAAAAAAGTTATGATATTGCTGGTATGAAGAGACATCTCGCCTCTTAATTCATCGCTATTAAAGTCATGATTACCGATAAATTTAATTTCTCGAATTCGCGCTGCGCGGCCTTCAGATATATGTACAAAAACTGCCACTCTATTTTCGGTAAGAGGTGTTACTTTAGCTTTAATTTTGACGTTATATTTACCTCTTGCGGTATAAACTTGCTTAAGTTCGTTTTCTAGACGTTCTAGGACTGAAAGTTGAAACACCCTACCCTTTACTAGCCCCATTTGCTTTAAAATGTCTTTCATTTTATCGCTTGGTATTTCAGTATTTCCTACTACACTTACGCTACCTATGGTAGCGCGCTCAACTACATAAACGATTAATGTATTGCCTTCTTTTTCTAGTCTTACCGATTGGAAAAAACCAGTATCGTATAACGAACGAATAATTTGCGGGGTATCATTGGTATTTAATTCTTCGCCAACCTGGACAGGGATATAGTTATACACAGTACCTGCGCTAAGCCTTTTAAGACCTACAACCTTTATAGACTTAACAACAAAGGTATCTGCATTAGCTACTGCGAATGTAAACAATAAAAATATTCCAATAAAATATTTTTTTGCGTTAAAAGCTTGCACAAACGTCATAAACACAATCTTCCTAATCTTACGCCTAAAGCCTTAGCTAAAATTATCTCATCATCTGATAGCTCTGAATCATCACCAAAAGCAACATGTGTAGCCCCATAAGGAGTGCCGCCCGTGCGGGTATTAAAGAGTGCGGACTCAGTATAAGGTATACCAAATAAAATCATGCCATGATGAAATAGGGGGATCATCATACTCAATAATGTTGCCTCTTGACCACCATGAATCGAGGTTGAGGATGAAAAAACACAAGCTGGTTTATCAATTAGCTCTCCTGAAAGCCAAATTGCGCTTGTTGTATCCCAAAAGTATTTCATAGGAGCAGCCATATTGCCAAAGCGTGTTGGGCTACCCAAAGCAAGGCCTTTGCATTGACTTAAATCTTCTAAGGAGACGTAAGGAGCGCCTTTATCAGGCACACTAGGCTCAGTTTGCGCACAATTTGGGGAAACCCGTGGCACAGTACGCAAGCGTGCTTGGCAGCCAGTAGTTTCAACTCCACGAGCAATGTATTTAGCAAGCAGAGCCGTTGCGCCAGAAGCTGAGTAATATAAAATTAATGCATACGGCTCCATCCGTGGTATCCTTCTATCAATTAAACCCACGCATTATCCTATGTCTGAGCCATTAATCAATATCTCTAAGCGACAAGCATTAATTTTTGCGGTTTTTTTAGTGAGCTTTGAGTTTTTAACTTATATAACAAACGACATGATAATGCCTGGTATGTTAGAAGTTGTAGAAACTTTTCATGCCAATGCAACAGCTGTAGCTGATTCAGTTACGGTATATTTATTAGGTGGAGCAAGTTTACAAATATTTATAGGACCAATCTCTGATGCCATAGGCAGAAGGCCTGTTATGATTTTTGGCAGCATAATTTTTATTATATTTACTTTGTTAGTAGGTCTATCGCAGTCTATGCCGCAGTTTTTGGTTAGTCGGTATTTGCAAGGCATGGGATTATGTTTTCTAATTATTGGGTATGCTGTTATTCAAGAAATATTTGCTGAAATGGATGCTGTAAGGTTAATAGCGCTTATGGCAAATATATCTACCGTTGCACCTTTAATTGGCCCTTTGCTAGGAGCGGTATTTATTTTACATTTTCCTTGGCGCAACCTTTATTGGGTTATCGCAAGTTGTGCTATTTTTTGTAGCCTTGGGATATGGTACTACATGCCTGAAACTATAGGAGTTAAGTGGCGCAATGGCAACTTAAATTCTAAAGCCGCAATTTCCCTACGCCAAATTTGTAAAAATTATCTAGACCTATTAACTAATAACAAAATTAATATAGGTACATTCGCCTTAGGTATATTAAGTTCTCCATGTTTAATTTGGATAGGCTTATCGCCTATTATCCTTATGGAAGATGCTAAACTTTCGGTAATAAATTATGCGCTTTTACAAATACCTTTTTTCGCAGCTTGCATTATGGGGAATGTTTTTCTAAGATTTGTAAGCTACAACTTTGCGCTGGAAAAAATTATTTTCCTAGGCTCAACTTTTGCAGCAATAGGATTAGTAACTCCATTAGGGCTCAGCTATTTTTTTACCGGACATTACCTAGTTCTAATTGTTGGTTTTTTTATTTATGGATTTGGGTTAGGAATTACTGTTGGCCCCTTGACGCGTTATTTGTTATTTTTAACTCCTGTTAGTAAGGGTACTACAAATGCTTATATTAATGTTTTCGATCTAATAGTTATGAGTATAGCAACTGAATTTGCAAATTTGCTTTATCATACATACACTAACAACTACGTAATGGGATTTATATGCGCTAGCATTGCCATTGTTTATTATTTACTAATATATTATCAAATTGAGCCTTATGCACAACATAAAACATAGTAAAGAATTTTCACTTTTTGTTATTAAAAAATTTATGCAAGACGATTGTTTTTATCGGGCGTCGGCGCTTACTTTTACTACGCTCTTAGCAATTGTTCCTATAATGTATGTGACTTTATTTTTGCTATCTTTGACTTCATATACACAACATTTTGTTGGGCCTATAGAGGCTTTTATTTTAAAAAACTTTATTCCCTCTACCAGCTACCTAATTCAAACCTATCTCCAACGCTTTGCTGAGCAAGCAAGCAAAGTGCCTAGTGGCGATTTATTATTTTTAGTAGTTACGGTTTTTTTTATGATGCTTACCATTGAGCAAGCTTTTAACGTTATTTGGGAGACAAAAAGCGCGCGGGAAAACCTTAAAGCATTTTTTCTCTACTTTGCCATTATAGCGTTTGGTCCAATTATTTTAGGGGTTTCGCTCGCGCTTAGCTCGTTTTTCTTTTCCCTGCCACTTTTTCATAAAGTCCCCATTATTCCTTATTATGCATTTACCATCTTACCTTTTATCTTCTCCTTACTAGGCCTTACCTTTCTCTACGTAATTGTCCCAAACTGCCCGGTAAGTTTTTCACATGGTCTTGCTGGCGGCGTATTTGCAGCTTTTGCTTTTGAAATAGCCAAAAGAGGTTTTGTCTTCTATTTATCCCAATTCAACGGCTACACAAGGCTATACGGCGCCTTTGCTGTAATCCCGGTCTTCTTTTTTTGGGTTTATTTATGCTGGTTAATTATTCTTATTGGCGCAGAAATCAGCTATGCCTGTTCTAAACCACCAAGCGGACGTTAGCCCAAGAAAATCATTTGATTTTAGGCAAAACAATCCTCAGTCAGTTAATTTAAACTCTATTATCAGGATTTCTTTTATGCACTTCATTCATTAAACACCGCATAAAGTAGTCTTCACTACTACTATTAACTTTACCAATATTATCTGTAAAACCTCTGATAGTATCTTGATATTGCCTAAAATCTTTTGGTATTGGCATATCTTGGTTATTATTCTGCTTTTGATATACAGCTAAATCATTTCCCGCTAAAACTATTTTTTTATACCCTATTTCTAAATATGGCCTATTATTATTATCCCGTCCACAGGTAATTGTTGGATTTTCTCCAAATTTAATTTCTGCAGTTGGAGTTGGTAATTCTTGCTCCAGCTTTTCTAGGATATTAACTAATTTCAGCTTTTGCACGCTACGTTTATTATCTTCTATCGGATTCTGATTAGGATTTAGAGCTTTATTTTGGAAACAGTTGAATGCTGTAGTAAGTTTCGTTTCTTGATTAGTAATATCAATTGGTTTGTCTTGACCTTCAACAAATTCAAACATTTTAAATACTGGTACACCAGTATCGAAAGATACTTGGGCTCTATAATTCCCAGCCTCGATAAAAGGAAAACCATTTCTCGTCAACCCTATGAAAAAGCCACAATCAATAGCTTCTGTTGACTTTCCTTGGGATTTGGCCATAAGCATTGCACTTTTAACGTCAAATAACATATTTTTTAAAGTTTCTTTGTTAGCATTGTTATCTTTGGCAGAAAGGTTAGCTAAAGCGTTAACATTATTTGCAAGCACCCCAACTTGTGCTGTTTGAGGAGTTATTGGTTGCTGGGGTTGTTGGGCTGGTTGCACATTAGGTAAAGGTTGTTGTTGCATTACAGGAGGAGGTGGTGGCGCTACTGGTTGAGGAGGCGGTGGTGGTTTCGCTACTGGTTGTTGTTGTGGTTGCGGTGGTGTCGGTTGTTGTTGATTCGCTACATTATAGCTAGGGTTCATTCTGCGCATGCATTCTTGATATTCTGGGCTATGCGCAACGTCAATTGTGTTGCCTGCTATTGTATAATTATAATCTTGAGGGCCAGGACAATTCGGCAGGTTAAGATCTCCTCCAAATGTTAATCCATTTTGTCTAGCATAATTAATATTAGCTTCTGTCTCTTGTGGATTTTTAAAATTACCATGAATATTCGCTATATGCCTTTGCACTCCATTTTTATATGTAACTGTACACACTTGCATATTATTAGTAGGGATATTAGCTTGCTGAACGCTCTTTACTGTTTTATTGTTTACAATGGTGCATATCCTGGATTGCATATGCCGCACAAAATTCTGTTTATCTAGAACATCTAGTTGTTCTTTACTAATTTCCACTTTACCATTGGTAAGCTTTGCAGCTTCTTGTAATTGTTCAAAAAAGTGATTTCTGAGAGCAATGTCCTCAGGCACTTCTTGCAAACCTACAACATTGATTCCTTTTGCCATTTGCGCAACTATAACTTTTGCTACCTCGGTTAAATGTCTTTTCTTATCTTCATCTGAGCTAATTCTTGCACCTCCTTGCTCAAAATCAACCAATTTATGCTGGGGCCCAACTTTAATTGCGTATGGTGAAACAGGGTTCCATATATTGAAAAACATAACGTCACCTTGACGTACAGGAGTATGATCACTAATTGGAACTCTCAGCTTATATGTTGAGACTCCTACAATGGGAATAGTAGGGCCTGAAATAAATTGATATTGTGTACCGCTAAGCTTTTTAAAATCATCTGCAGGTTTATTGTTTGGGTTAGTAAAATTAATTTCCATGGTAGGTAGTATTTCTTTTTGATGAGTCACAGGTATATATTTATTCTTACAGTATTCTACAAAAAGGTCATATAAAATATAGTTAGGAAATTCTACAAAGCTGTCACCACTTTGAGATACGTTAATTTTTAGCTTAAGAAGCTCAGCGTTAGAGCAAGCATCAGGATAAATGTCGTAAATCCTTGCATAATTAATAAATTTTATAAATTCATCTAATGCTAGATTTGGCGTAAAGAATGGTGGCAAACCTAGGTAAATAGGCGAAATTTCTAACGCAGGGTTTTGCTTTTGCAGAACTTGATTATGTAAATTAGCCAATTTCTCTACTTGTTGATCACTCGCATTAACAAACTTATTATCCTGCTTATACCAAACCATGCCTTTACTATCTATTTGATATTCTTCTGTTTTCCCGCTATTTCTATCTTCAATTACTACTTGGTTGCTTGCAAAAGTATGTGTTGTATAAGTAATTGAGATATTGTTAGGAAGATCAACTTTTGGCTTCTTGCCATTTTTGTTAATAATCTCATCTAAAGATGCATTACTAAACAATTTTGCTATTTTGGTTGCATCATATGTAGGCATGAATCACTCCTATCTAATTCGGGCCTAGAGTACTAGATTGAGGTGGAGGTTGGTGTATTAGTCCTTTGTTCACCGCCGCTGTATGTGCTTTATTTAGGTACTGTAAATATTGAGGATTAGCATGGTCTAACATTGTTGGACGAGCGCCTTGGTTTCCTCCTCTTACGGGAGTCATATCGTAAATTTCTAAACCTGTTTTTGATACCAGTACTCTAATATCCACCTGACTATCGCGATAATCCATATACTTGTGGCCATGTCTATCCTGTTGTTGAGACCTATTTAACAATTCAACTAGTTCCATCACTTTATTAACATAACTTTTAGGCTGAGCTTGAGTTATTTCTAACTCTTTCATTGCATATACATCTTTAATTGCATTATTATATTTGCTGTCTGTGCTTTTAACTTCGTTTGGTCTGCCTTCATTATCTATATTTTTTTTATCAAAGACTCGCAATGTACCATTTGTTTCCAATTCTATTTTATACGATTCATTCGCAATAAATGGACGCTGATTAGTATAAGTTTTACCTACCTCAACATTACCTATTCTTATGGATCCTGAAGTGACAGGTATATTATTTAAAATAGCCTTCAGCCCAACTTCAGGATCTACCTGTACGGTTGCCTGTACGTTTGCAACTTGAGTACGCATAGTAGTTGTTATATTTTGGGTATTTGATGGAGGTTGCGAAGCTGCATGTGGGGCTTGTGGTGAAGGAGGTACGGTTTTCTGCAGTTGTGCAGCTTGTTGAGGGTGTTGTGGAGCTTGTTGTTGCTGATTGTGCTGTTGGGGTTGTGATGCTTGTTGATGCAGTTTTGCTTCATTAACTATTTCAAGACATCTTGCTATTTGAGAAGCATTTGCTACTCCAGCCTCTTGGTCTGCATATGCTCCATTTTTGTACGGCACAGCATAAAGTGTGTTGTTTTTCATGAAGTATCCAATTTGATTTTTATTATCAAATAGCTGGACATTAGGAAAGTAGCCATCATAGCTATCACCTTTATGGCGCATATTTAAATTTCCAAAAGAAATTTCACAATTATCAGCTGACATAAACCTTACAACTTTTGCATTTTGATCATTAAATGATTGAAATGCTTCTGTAACCAGAAGTGGAATTACATGCGGCATTGGTTGCGAAGCAGCAGGTTTGGATTGGGGTGGTGGTTGCATGTGCTGTTGAGTGTGTTGCTGTGGTTGGCCTTGTGCAGAGGATTGTGATGGTACTGTTGGTTGTGTAGCCTGGGTTGAGGCTTGAGTGGCTTGAGTGGCTTGAGGTGGATTGAGGTTTGCTGGATTATTTGATGCATCATATTTAGAAAAGATTATTGACAAATAACTTAACGCTCCTGGAATTTCAGTCTGCGATAATTCCCGTTCCAGTACCTTTTCATCTGCTTTATGGAATACCTTACCTGTATTAAAGTCATACTTAAAGTATTCAACTTTTTGCGGATTAGATTGATATTCGTGCTTGATAAGAAACTCGTCACCCACTCTTATAAGCTTAACTTCTGGGGAGGAGTTAATAACTAGGTACGAATTATTTCCCATAATTTCTCTTAAGAATTCAAAAAAATTTTTTGTATTTATTAGCTTATCCTGAGAAAAATTTTTTGAAGAATCGGCTCTATTATTAAAATCAGCAATTACTTCTCTTCTGGTAGTTTCATCTTGTACAAGTTCTTTGCCACCTGTAATGTTCTTTTTATATACCTCTACCTTATCGCCATCAAGCTCAATTTGATATTTATCGTCTCTAAAAGTAAGTTTATTGGAGCTTTCATCTCGACCAAACTTTAGGTTTTTTTTATCATTATTGATTGGATTAGTCCAACGTCCCTTAGGAAGAATAGGAGCCCATTGTTTGTATTGTTTGAAATTAGCTTTTAATTTTTCTGTTGCTTCAATATCAGGGTCAAGCTTATTGTGTTGTTGATGATGCGGCACTTTAGGGGGAGGAGGGGGAGTAGGTGCAGGAGGAGGCTCTGGAATCACACCTGATACTCTAGCATTCCTAATTAAAGTTAGACATTCCTGTAAATCATCTTCGTCTGCAGATACGGCGGTTTTAAAATCATACTCACCATCAACAAATCCTACTTTAAAAACATGATCGCCCTTTAGGAGGTAGGCATAGCTATTTCCTTGTTGATATATATGAGGGCATGACATATAACTACGATCTGTACTATTCTCTCTCGCATAGATATTGGATAAATAAATGGTAGACCTGTTATTCTGAAAACTAAGAGGGTTCTCTTTAGTGTGACTGGAATTTCTTATAGAAGCAAATGCTGTATTTATTTCGTACAATTCTTGTGCTGGAAGCATATCAATATCCTCATAAAATACTCGATATTTATTATTATAGTACAAGAAAATAATTATGCTTAATAATGTTACTTTACGCTTGATATATCGACTTATTCTAGTGATATCCCGCTATATGTTCTTTGTATAAACAAATTTTCTGACGGGATGCAGAGGAATGTTATTACAAAATATACTTCATTAAATCTTCGTCTGCTAACAGTTCGCCTAAGTGTTCGTTTACATAGTTAACGTCTACTGTTACTGAAGAGCCGCCTTTTTCTGAGGCTTCGAAGGAAAGGAGGTCTAGGAGGCGTTCTAGGACTGTGTAGAGTCTTCTTGCGCCTATGTTTTCGGTTTTTTCGTTTACTTGCCAGGAGACTTCGGCAATTCTTTTTATACCTGATTCGGCAAAGTTTAGTTCTACGCTTTCTGTTGCCAGTAGGGCTTTATATTGTTTAGTTAACGAAGCATTTGGTTCGGTTAAAATTTTAGTAAAATCTTCAACCGATAAAGCCGATAGTTCTACTCTAATTGGTAGGCGCCCTTGCAGTTCGGCTATCATGTCTGATGGTTTAGTTGCGTGAAAAGCGCCTGACGCTATAAATAAAATATGATCGGTTTTAATCACGCCATATTTAGTGGTTACTGAACAGCCTTCAACTAAAGGCAAAAGATCGCGTTGAACCCCTTCGCGGGAAACATCGCCTGTATGTACATCACTATTGCGCGTTACTTTGTCAATTTCGTCTATGAAGACTATGCCATTTTCCTCTATATTTTGAATGGCGCGGATTTTAATATCCTCTTCGTTGACACGCTTCATAGCCTCTTCTTCTTTTAGAAGTTGCATGGCTTTAACGACGGTTAATTTACGCTTTTGTTTTTTCTGGCCGCCAATTTGCTGAAACATGGATTGTAATTGGCTGCTCATTTCTTCCATGCCAGGAGGCGCCATTATTTCAACCCCAACTGATGAGACTCTTACATCTATTTCGATTTCGTTGTCATCTAATTTGCCTTCGCGGAGTAATTTACGTAAGCGTTGTTTAGATAATGAATCTTCGGTATTGTCTTGCTCTTTAGCTTCACTAGCACGTGCTGGAGTTAATAATACTTCTAAGATTCTTTCTTCTGCTGATTCAAGTGCTAAAGCTTCTACTTTATGCATAGCTTCTTCGCGCGCTTGTTTCATCGCAATATCTGCTAAATCACGAATAATAGAGTCAACATCGCGCCCTACATACCCAATTTCGGTAAATTTAGTTGCTTCAACTTTGATAAATGGAGCGCCAGCAAGATTAGCTAACCGCCGCGCAATTTCTGTTTTACCAACCCCTGTTGGACCAATCATTAAGATATTTTTCGGCATGATTTCAGCTCTAAAAACCGGATCTTTAATTTGCATACGGCGCCATCGATTTCTTAACGCGTTGGCTACTGCTCTTTTTGCGGCATTTTGGCCAATTATGTATTTGTCTAGTTCTTGAACAATCTCTCTTGGGGTCATCATTATTTGGTTAGCCATGGGACTTATTTTCCAGTGATTCTAGGGTTAAATGTTTATTGGTATAAATGCAAATATCGCCCGCAATATTAAGTGCATTTTTCACAATTTCTTCTGCTGATAGATTAGTTTTATCTAAAAGCGCGCGTGCAGCAGCTTGGGCATAAGGGCCACCAGATCCTATGGCAATTAAGCTTTCTTCAGGTTCAATAACATCGCCATTACCAGAAATTATTAAAGAAGTTTTGCTATCAGCAACTGCGAGTATAGCTTCGAGCCTACGCAGCATACGATCAGTTCGCCAATCTTTGGCAAGTTCTACAGCAGAGCGAATTAAATGCCCTTGATGCATTTCAAGCTTACGCTCAAAACGCTCAAATAAAGTAAAAGCATCCGCAGTCCCACCTGCAAACCCCGCAATAACTCTGTCTTTATAAAGCCGCCTAATTTTACAAGCATTGCCTTTCATGATAGTAGGGCCAAGAGTAACCTGCCCATCACCACCAATAACTACTTTATCATTTCTGCGTACACAAAGAATGGTAGTGCCGTGATATTGTTCCAATGTTTGAACCTTGTTTTAATTTTGGTAATAGGCAAATGGGGATTAATTTACAAAATTCAAGGGGATTTGCATGACGGTAATAACGGAACAGCTTTCAGCAGTTCCCGGCGAATCCTGGACTGCTGTATTTTAAAAGCCGCACGCCGCTTTGCTGGGCACGGACGCGGTCTCGTTCACGTGAAGGAGTCGCTATCGCGACAATTTTTATGGTTAAAATTCTTGAGAAATGCTAGTCTGGGCACAGGAAGCAAAACCAACCTAAGGAGCATATTATGCAGTATTTTGACCATGAAAAATTGGACGTTTATAGAGTAGCTATAGCGTGGGTGATCTTAAGCGAAAAAATTGTTTTACAATTGCCACGCGGGCGAGCTTATCTTGTTGATCAACTACAACGTGCTTGTACCTCTATCCCCTTCAACATTGCTGAGGGTGCTGGGGAGTTTGCCCAACATGAGAAAAATAGATTTTACCGGATGGCTAAACGCTCTACGACAGAATGCGCCAGTATACTTGATGTATGTTATCAGCTGCAGATGCTTGATGAGTCTATGTTTCAAGAGGGCCGGCAGTTACTTCTGCGTATAGTAGCCATGCTGACCAAACTGGCACGCAAAGACAGAGATACTGCATAATGCAGTCCTAAATTAATTCGCGCGTAGCGCTCATTCACGTGAACGAGACCGCGCCCGCGCCCAGCGAAGCGGCGTGCGACTTTTAAAAGCGTTCAAAATTTAGATGCGATGAGAGTGTAAACTTTGGTAAAAGTCGAACATCGCGTTAAATTCTTAAGCGGGAGCCGCTGCCGCTGAGCGGCTTTCATTTTCCCAACCCTGTGCTATCCTCAATTATATGAATACTATAAAGGCTTTACGGATGACAATTAAAATATTATTAGGAATTTTAGCGGCATGTTTATATAGTCAGGCGTATGCTTCTTATGGTTGCATGTCGCCTCCTGATATTCAATGTATTAACTGTAACCCAGATCCTTGTTGCGGCAAGATGGGGGGGATTAATTATTGTGATTCTTCTTCAGGGAGATATGTTTGCAATAATGGGTTTAACTCTTCTTGTTATTGCACAAGACATGCTGTTATGGATTTACAACATGTAGAGGGATGTTGTTTGTGGCAAGGAGGGGTTGCTGAAGATAATCCTGAAGATAAAGTTATTTGTCGAGATGGACGCATTTCTCTTGTATGTACTTCTTTGATTGAAAAAGAAAAAGGCGCCGCTTATTGATAATGTAAAGATGTACTGTTCACAAAATACTTGCTTTTGTTGAAAAATTACATTAAAAGACTTTTTTTTCTAAACTAACAAAACTCTTCTATCAATATATTTATTAATGCTATTCTGATTATAAAATTATAGAAGCCTAGGAACTATATACCTTGGATACACTTCCGCAGCAACCTTTAATGCAAGATGGCGATTATCGTCGGGCCCTAAAAGATAGGCATGTGCAGCTTATTGCTTTAGGTGGGATAATTGGATCTGGTTATTTTCTAGGTACAGCTGAAGTTGTTCAAATGGTTGGACCTGCAGTTTTCTTTGCTTATCTACTTGGTGGATTAATTGTTTATTTAACTATGCTTTGTATGGGTGAGCTTGCTGTTGCCATTCCCATTTCTGGATCATTTATTAATTATACTGCTGAGTTTATCTCGCCTACTATTGCCTGCGGGGTTGGGTGGTCTTATTGGATTACCTGGGTTGCTTATATTCCTGCTGAATGTATTGCCGGCGGGATAATTATGCAGCATTTTACTGGGATTAATGGTTATGTTTGGGCTATATCTATAGGTTTATTAATCACTTACATCAACATCTCTAAAGTCGGGACCTTTGGCGAAATTGAGTTTTGGCTTGCCTTGGTTAAAATTGCGGCATTATTAGGCTTTGTTATTTTGGCGTTATTAATATTTTTTGGCCTAATCCACGGGCCACATGGTCCTTTACCTGGAGAAGTTATAGGTGGGCGCTATCTTTTTGATTTAGGAGGTTTATTTCCTAATGGTTACTTACCATTTCTTAGCGCTATGGTTTTATTGCTAGTAAACTACCAAGGTTCAGAAATAATTGGTCTTGCCGCTGGTGAGTCTATTAATCCTAATCTCATGATTCCGCAGGCTATTCGCAATGTAACCTTTAGAATTTTATTTATTTATATTATTCCTATCTTTTGCTTGGTGCTTATTTTCCCTTGGGATAAAGCTAATTTGCAGAACTCGGTTTTTGCTGATGCCTTGTCTTACCATGGGTTGCATTGGGCAGGAATTGTTACCAGCATTGTAACTTTAAGTGCAACTTTGTCCTGCTCTAACTCAGGGGTGTATGGTGTTGTAAGATCTTTAAATGCTTTAGCCAAAAATGGTATGGCGCCAAAATGGCTTGCTAAGCTTAATAAAAATGCCGTGCCACAAAATGCCGGAATCGTTACCCTACTTGCTATTTGGTTTTTACTGGCTATAAGTTTCTTTTTTGGTCAGAGCCTACTTTATATAGCGTTACTCCTAGTTTCAGGGTTCACCGGCGCTATCGCTTGGATTTCACTCTGCTGGTCGCAAATTAATTTTCGTAAAAGGTTACTTAAAGCAGGCTATACCGCCGATGATCTATACTATAAAACTCCGGGACACCCATATACAGGTATTATTGCAATTATTTTAATGGTTGCTTCTTTAGTATTTTTAATGTTTAACGAACAAATTACTTACCGCATTGCTTTTGCTATTGGCTTATTTACTTTTATAGCTCCTATTGCCATCTATAAACTAGGCGGCCACGATAAACACCATCACAAAATCCTTAAACGCCACTTTAAAACTAATTTT
>Ga0155589_132_pt1 | contig 60625 bp, 60 predicted proteins | sample RifCSPhighO2_12_FD_107246 | JGI IMG/M metagenome (GOLD analysis project Ga0155589, IMG submission 107246) | Legionellales bacterium RIFCSPHIGHO2_12_FULL_37_14 | reverse complement strand
GCTACGCGAACTTTTTATAAAAACCCTTTCATTGTACAAAAATATGTTGTGATCATTCAGAGCTATCATTGATGGTTTTAATATAAAAGCTGTCGCGACAGCGACTCATCCACGTGAACGCGCCCGCGTGCGTGCCCAGCGTAGCGGCGTGCGGTTTTTAAAATATAATGCACTTTTACAAAACCCCTAACTGGGGGTTAATTTAAGACGCGGTTGCCCTGAAGCATTGGCCTAACAAAATAAATTAACATATAATCACTCCCCACAATTTAGCTAGGGCCTTTCGACATATATGGATCCTAGTTTTATATAAAAAGGATCTACCATGATTTTAATTAAGACATCAAAAGGCAACATTAAGCTTAAGCTAGACACCAAAAACACCCCTATTACCGCCAATAATTTTTTAAGTTATGTTAGGAGTGATTTTTATAAAGACACTATTTTTCATCGGGTAATTAATGGCTTTATGATTCAAGGAGGGGGACTTACTGAAGCTTTAGAGACTAAAAAAACTAACCCCCCTATAAAAAACGAAGCAAAAAAGGCGCAAAAAAATAAAAAAGGCACTATTGCCATGGCGCGCACTATGGATAAAGACTCTGCTACCGCGCAATTTTTTATTAATTTAGTTGATAATGCATTTTTAAATTACAGCAACGATTCTGCCCAAGGCGCAGGATATTGTGTTTTTGGTGAGGTAGTAGAAGGCATGGATGTTGTTGATAGTATCGCCAAAGTCAAAACCGGACAAAAAAAAGACCATGCAGATGTTCCACTTGAAGCAATAATGATTAACGAGATTACCGAAATCTAGTAGGTTTTGTCTTGGCCCAACAAAATAAATCAATCAATTCATCCGATTTAGATTGAGGTTCTACAAAAAATAATGTACAATATGTGCGGTTGTAATAGGCATGCTGCTTTGGCTTGTGTAGTTGCAATAGATATTATTAGAGGAAACAACAGTTATGACAGACAAAATTAATGGTACAGTAAAGTGGTTTAATGAAAGCAAAGGCTTTGGTTTTATCACTTGTAATGACAAAGACTACTTTGTACATTTCAGCGCAATTCTCGGCGATGGTTTCAAAACCCTTTCTGAAGGCATGAAAGTGCAATTTAAGCCTGGCGTTGGCAAAAAAGGCCCTCAAGCTGAAGAAGTTGAAGTTATCTAAACTCTACCTTTTTATAACTCCCCAGGTACGTCATCCCGAGTGTTAGCACGGGATCTTCTTAATGGGGAGTTATATATTTCTTGTACACCTTTCTTGTTAAGAGAAAATACCCGTCTTTGCGAGCGTTAGCGAAGCAATCCAGACCGGCACTTTGACTGAAAATCGTAAAAGTATGCGTTAACATCTGAAATTGAACTATCTCGTTCTTGCTCTTGTGGTTTATTTTGGCCTTCTGGTATTGCGCTGCTCTTCAAGGTATGCCTGATATTCCTCTTGTTGCAGTTTTTTTGCATACTGCTCATCGTAAGCAATTTGCTCTTCTTTAGTTACTTTAACTGTTGTTTTTTCACCTAGCTGGTAGTCGACAGTTTTTTCGGGATCATCAGGTTTTGCAGCTGCACTAGGCTTTCTCTCAGCTTCTAATTTTGCTTTCTCCGCGGCAACAAACCTTGCCCACTTATTTGGAGCATCTGCAAAATCTCCTTTTCGTAAGCGTTCCATCAACGCGGGTTCTGCATGCCTTTTAACCCTGTTATCCCCCGCCGCCGCTTCAAGAGTGTTATCTGCTTTTGCTTTTTGCATAAAACTCCAATGATCGTGTTCATGATGTAACCTGACCGTAGGTAAAGCTTCAGTTTTTGAATATTGTAGAATACTGCTTCTTAAATTGTCAGGCGAAAATTTTTTAATGCGGCGTTCTGCGGCTTCTTTTCCTAGAGCAAATATATAATACCGCGCACTGGTATTAGGATCTGTTTTCAGGGAAATAACCCCGCGCTGTTTAAGCTCTGCCAAACATTCTTCGCTTAAACCTTTTGGAACTTCTGTATCTCTTAATTCGCCTTGATGATTTTTAATGTGGGCAGAAACTTTGTTGTAATCAGGAACACAATCCAGCCTGCGAGTTAAACCCTCGTTTGCAAGACGAAGGGAGAGAAACTGCTGATGATCACCCACAATATGGTCAACAACACCACGATTATACAATTCAAAACGAGTGTCTTCTGAATGATTACTTACTAGTCCGACTGGAACTTTTCCATTATCCCTATAAAGATCTCTAGGCTCGAGTACTGGACTTGACAGTTCAAGATTGACGCGAAAATACTGCCCCAACTGGGCAAGCTCAAGATCTCCTGCATATACAGCATGATTTCTCATTCCGTTAATAAATTGTCCATACCCCTCTTCTTCCCACCAGATATTTAATTCTTTTATACGGGCTTCTTGCCATTGCTTCACGTCTTCCCTATCTAGATAGGTGTTTCTATCTTCTCGTTCAAGCTGCCGAGGTGGAGGCGTGGCTGATTTAATTTTAGCAAATTTATTTTTAATAAATTGATGTCTATTAAAAATATCATCTCGATCCACTCGCGGTGCGCCTGGCAATGCATCCACCCAAAAAGCACTAGTAAGGGCAGCTTTCGTTGACTGCTTGCATTCTTCATCCTGCATTAATTGATCACAAGCTATCTGTCGCATAATGGGAGCTAGTTGGACTTGTAATTGTTCTGGGACTTCTTCACGCAAACGAATTAATTCACCTTTCAAAGTTGCAAAGTTAGGAGGCTTTACTCCCAACACCTCCGATGCCAACTCTATAAATGTTTGCAAATGCGCATCAGCATCCTTTCCTTCGCTTTGCATCACCTTTTCAATATTATTAAGAGTATCCTCTTCACATAGACCCAAAATAAATGCATTAAAGGCACAATTTCCATCACCAATAGCACTTACTTTATTATACTTTTCTACCATTTTGGCTCTCCACATCAACACAATCAAACAAAGTGTTCATTATTTATTATAGCACATCTTTCTTAAACTTCGCTACATCGCTGGATTTCATTGCTTAAATGTGCAATTTTTGAACATATAGCCTATAATAATTATTAGGTTAAAAAAAAGAGGTAGTGATGAGAGTTTTAAGTGTTTTTACTGTAATTATTGGCGTTTTGTTTTTATTCAGTATGTTCTATACAGAAGCTGCCTTTGGGGATGTTAGCGATAAACCTATAGTGTTAGCTGGTACTTTTGTGTTTAACCCACGCACCCACAGATGGTCAGCGATTAATGATAATGGAAAAATTATCCGTTCAGGTCGCGCCTCTGGTGGACGTGGTTATTGCCCGGATATTCATAGATCTTGCCGTACTCCAACTGGGACCTTTCATGTAATTCAAAAAGGCGGCCCTGATTGTCGATCTTCTAGATATCCTGTTGGTGAAGGTGGGGCTCCTATGCCTTATTGCATGTTTTTCAGCCAATATTATGCAGTTCATGGGTCTTATGATGTACCTAATCATAATGCAAGTCATGGTTGTATAAGGGTTAGACCTAGTGATGCACGCTGGTTAAATGCAAATTTTATGCACATAGGGACAAAGGTGGTAGTTAAACCTTATTAGAGAACTCTTGCTTTTCCACCAAAGAAAAATAAAAACCATCTCCCTTTGCTTCTCCTGGTAGGCATTGCCAACCGTATTCGGTGCGTCTTCCCCAAGGTAGGCGAAACTTAACCAAACTCGCTGTTGGTTCACTTTGTAAAAAAGCGGCTAATTGAACATCATTTTCTTGATTTAAAACAGAGCAGGTAACGTATAACAACAATCCGCCTGGCTTTAAGGTTGTCCATAAAGAGCGTAATAACTCAGCTTGGGTGCTTGCCGCTTGCCTAACTTCCTCATGGCTACGTAAAACCCTAATATCAGGATGCCTGCGAATTACGCCTGTTGCCGAACATGGAGCGTCTAATAAAATACGGTCAAACTCTTCCCCATCCCACCAAGTTGTAAGCTTGGTACCATCTCCTGCTTTTACATCTGCACTTAGTTGCAAGCGTTTTAGGTTATCGTGAACGTATTCTAACCTTTTAGGATCTTTATCTAATGCAATAACTTCTAATGATGATTCTTTCTCCAGCAAATGACAGGTTTTACCTCCAGGAGCAGCACACGCATCTAAAACCCGTAGCCTAGGTTTAAGCGAGAGTAGCTCAACAGCACATTGAGCAGCAACGTCCTGAACCGAAACCTCACCTTCTCTAAAACCAGGGAGATTTATAACATCAACAGGATTAGTCAAGACAACAGCAGATGCTAAATAAGCATGGGAGTCTGCCATGATTCCTTCTTTTTCAAGCGAAGCTAAATAAGCCTTCCTATCAATGCGCGCCAGGTTAACTCTTAAATGCATAGGCGGATGCATATCATTTGCTCTAATAATATCATGCCATAAAGTAGGCCAGTCGGCTTTAAGCCTATCGCCTAACCAGCTTGCTTCATGTTGGCTTATATGAATTGGCTTAAGATTGGCAAAGTTTTGTAGAGCTTCACGTAAATATCTTCGCAGCACCGCATTAACAAAGCCTTTAGCATAGGCAAAGCGCGAATTATCTAGAAGCTTCACAGTTTCATTAACTGTGGCATATGCCGGTTTTTTTAGCACATCAAGCTGATAGAGGCCGATCAACAATGCAACCAACACTGCAGAATCTTTAGGTTTTTTATCAATCAACTGGTTTAATAAAGCGGTTAATCTATGATAATGACGGCTAATTCCAAAACAAAGCTCATAGGTAAATGGATCATCATTTGCGGTTAATAAAAACGTCAATGACTGGCCGCGTTCTAATAACGCCAAAATATGGGTAAAAGCCCGTAATCTTGCATCAACTTTCATGAAAAAACCCTTCCTTGAGTGAATAATTGCGCGTTTCCCCGTAAGCATTCAGCAACTGTTAACTCCTTTTTACCCGGAAGTTGTAATTTTTCAAGACAAAGCGCTTGATCTCCTGTTGCAACAATAATCTTAGTATTTTCAACTGCTAATATTGTGCCGGGTTTTTCCCTAGGCGCCTTAACAACACTTGCCTTAATCACTCTTACTCTTAGAGGATCTTGCTTAGAAGAGCCAGAATAAAAAGTAAACGCACAAGGCCAAGGATAATAAGCCCTAATCATACGCTCTAGCACAAAAGCAGGTTTTGCCCAATCAATTTTACCATCATCTTTGAGAATTTTTTTGCAATAAGTAGCTATTTCATGTGGTTGCGGTTTTGGCTCTAAGGTATTACTCATTAATTGGTTAAGTGTAGTAAGCAAAAGAGGCGGAGCAAGGTCTTGGAGCTTGGCATGTAAACTGCCTGCTGTTTCTTCTGGTGCTAAAGGTATAGACGTGGTTGCTAAAATAGCGCCGGCGTCCATTTTAGCATCCATTTGCATTATTGTTATGCCGGTTACTGGATCTCCTTGTAAAATAACCTGCTGAATAGGTGAAGCGCCGCGCCACTTAGGTAAAAGTGAAGCATGGACGTTAATGCACCCAAACCGCGGAATATCTAATACCCTCTTTGGCAATATTAGCCCATAGGCAATTACTATAATTAGATGAGGCGCGAGATCTTTTAGCTGTTCCACACTTCGCTCATCTTTAAAAGTTGAGGGCTGAAAAACTGCAACGTTATTATCTTGTGCCCATTTTTTTATAGGGGAAACTGTAAGCTTCTGCCCACGCCCTGCTGGCCTATCTGGCTGCGTATAAACTGCAATAATGTCATGTGCTTTTGCCAAAGCATTAAGCGCGGGCAAGCCAAAGTCTGCAGTGCCTGCGAAGATAAGTTTAAGCCTTGAAGATTTAAGAGGGGGATTTTGCTTGTACACGTTTGAACTTTTCTAACTTGCGTCTTGCCATACTCCTTTTCAAAGGAGATAACAAATCAATAAATAACTTGCCATTTAAATGATCAATTTCATGCTGAAAACACTCGCCCAATAAACCATCGGCAGTAATTTCAAAAGGTTTACCATGTCTATCTAAGGCTGCCACGGTTACTTTAGTTGCTCTTTTAACAGTATCATACACCCCAGGAACAGATAGGCAGCCTTCTTGGTACTTAGAAGTACCTTCACTCTGAGTTATTTTAGGGTTAATTATTACAAATTGATTTTTTTTATCCCCAACCACATCAACCACTGAAAGTTGTAAACTTATCCCAATCTGCGGAGCAGCAAGCCCAACTCCTTTTGCTGCATACATGGTTTCGAACATATCATCGATTAATATTTGTAATTCGTCATTAAATTCTGTCACATCTTTAGCAACTTGCCGTAAAACTGGATCTGGTAAATATACAATTTTGCGAATCATAATTTTTATTAGCTTATCTTCTAAAAAGCCATATGATACCATATTTCAGCTTTTAGAACCACAACCTCGAATATTATGGAAACAAAAAACCAAAGATATTTTATTGCGCTCAACGCTATGCCTTTAATTGGCCCGCGCAGCATTTTAAAACTTCTAGCAAGATGGCAAGACCTTGAGGAGTGCTTTAAGGCCTCCAAAAAAGAGCTGCTTGAAGCAGGCCTTAAAGATAACCAAATTCAGCAAATTAAACATTTTGATTGGAATTTAATCGCCGCTGATCTCGCTTTTGCAAAACAAGATCCTGCGCATACTATTCTAACCATTGATAGCCCTCTTTACCCTCTTTTGCTTAAAGAAATTCACTCCCCCCCAATAGTCCTTTACGCTAAAGGCGATTTAAGCTGCTTTAAGCAACCAACTTTAGCAATCGTAGGTTCAAGGTACCCATCTTGTAATGGCAGCCAAACTGCTTTTCTATGGAGTAAAGAGCTTAGCGCTTTTAATCTAACCATAGTAAGCGGGATGGCTAAGGGTATAGACACCGCAGCTCATAGTGGCGCTTTAAATGGTTCGGGAAAAACTATTGCAGTTTTAGGCTGTGGAGTTGATGTTGTTTACCCTTATTCAAACCTTATGCTTGCTAAAAAAATTCCCGATAATGGGTTAATTTTAAGCGAATTTCCACTTAAAACTAAGCCAAAAGCTGGACATTTCCCCCAAAGAAATCGTATAATATCAGGTCTTGCTGTTGCAACCCTGATAATAGAAGCTACTTTAAAAAGCGGCTCTTTAATTACAGCACGCTTTGCTCTCGAGCAAAACCGCGATGTACTTGCCCTGCCTGGATCTATTAACCTTCCACAATCTCAGGGCTGTAATCATCTGCTTAAACAAGGCGCAAGCCTTGTAACATGTTATCAAGATGTCCTTATGGAGCTGGGTTTTATTGTTACCCCAAAAGAAGCCCTTATTAAGGCACATCGACTATCTAACGATAGTCTACTTAATTGTATCGGTATGGTACCAACCCATATTGATGAAATTATGGCAAATCAAAACCTCTCCCTTAAAGAGGTAGTTTGCCAACTAGCTGAGCTTGAACTTTATGGTAAAGTTCGCGCTGTACCTGGCGGGTATATTAGGAGGTTTCATGAAAGATAGCTTACTAGAAAAATTAATCGAACTATTTAGTGACCGCCTCTTAAAGCGCACCGAAGCCACCAATAACACAGCTCTTAATCATAGCAAGGCAAATATTGCTAACTGGGGCGACTTAGAACACATTGAAACCAATACTTATTTTATTAAAGAATCACAAGAAAGATCAAACCGCATCCTCTGCTTGCAGGAAAAAATTAAACTAACCTCAAGGAGCCGCCGTTTTTTAGCCCAATTACGCTGCATTGATATTATTGGAGAAAGAACCTTTGAGCTCATTTTAAATCAACTATTATTCTCAAGCTCTGAATTTGTAACTTTAAATGAAACTAAATGGATAATCTTACAAACCCTTGAAAGCAGCTTAAATGAAAATCAACTTGCTTTATTAAATCTTATTCTTTATCAAAAAGAAGACGGCATAACGCAGCATTAACCCAAAACATTGACATAACTCTTCAAGGACGCTATAAGAACTTTTTCATATTAATTGGCCATTATGAGTAAAGCCCTAGTCGTTGTTGAGTCGCCTGCAAAGGCGAAAACTATTGAAAAATACTTAGGAAAAGATTATCAGGTTCTCGCCTCTTATGGACATGTGCGCGATCTGCCTGCGCGTAAAGGCTCAGTTGATCCTTTGCACAATTTTAATATGCTGTATGCACCAATTGAAAAAAATAAAAAACATATAGACGCTATATCTAAAGCCTTAAAAAATTCCACTAAACTTTTACTCGCAACAGATCCTGATAGAGAAGGCGAGGCTATTTCATGGCATATTTTCAAACTTATGCAAGAAAAATCTTTGCTAAAAGATAAACCTGTAGAACGTATTTTTTTCAATGAAATTACTAAAGACGCGGTTAAATATGCAATTGCCCATCCCCGGGAAATTTCCATGAATTTAGTAAATGCCCAACAAGCAAGACGCGCTCTTGATTATTTAGTGGGCTTTAATTTATCTCCTTTATTATGGAAAAAAGTGCAGCGCGGGCTATCCGCAGGACGAGTCCAAAGCCCGGCCTTACGGTTAATTGTTGAAAGAGAGGAAGAAATAGAAAAGTTTGTTGCTGAAGAATACTGGAAAATTACCGCAAAATGTAAGCATGATGGTAAAGCTTTTAGCGCTAAACTAACTCACTACAACAAAGAAAAATTACAGCAATTTAGTATTCAAAAAGCCGCCCAAGCCCAAGAAATTAAAAACGCCATTTTACAACAAACGGAGCATAAGCTAACTGTTAAGGCGGTCGAAAAAAAAGAACGTTTACGTAAGCCCGCCCCACCATTTATTACATCAACTCTCCAACAAGAAGCTTCACGCAAGCTAGGCTTTACTACCCGTAAAACTATGATGATAGCTCAGCAGCTTTATGAAGGGATTGAGCTTGACTCAACAACTGTGGGTCTTATTACTTATATGCGTACTGACTCAGTACACCTTGCACAAGAAGCGCTAGATAATATGCGCAAATACATTACCGAAAATTACGGCAAAGACTTTTGCCCGAGTAATCAGCGTCTATATCAAACAAAGTCAAAAAACGCCCAAGAAGCCCATGAAGCAATAAGACCGACCAGCACTGAACTTACTCCCCAAAAGATTGCAAAAAACTTAACGGAAGACCAAGCTAAGCTATACGCGCTTATCTGGAAAAGAGCTTTAGCATCGCAAATGGCTGATGCAATTCTCGATACTGTTGCCGTTGACCTCTCCCAACACCCTCAACATATGTTTAGGGCAAATGGCTTAACTATTAAGTTTGCTGGATTTTTATCCCTGTATGAAGAAAGTAAAGATGATCATAAAAGTGACGAGGAAGAGGATAATACTTTACCGCCCTTAGAAGTAGGTCAAGTGGTCGATTTAACTGAGCTTTTACCAACCCAACATTTCACCGAACCGCCTCCTAGATATTCAGAAGCAACTTTAGTTAAAGCTCTAGAAGAATACGATATTGGCCGCCCCTCAACTTATGCCTCTATAATTCAAACACTGCAACAACGTAATTATGCAACGCTTGAGAAAAAACGCTTTTATCCAACTGATATTGGTCGCATCGTCAATAAATTTTTAACTGAGCACTTCACTAAATATGTAGATTATAAATTTACCGCAGGACTTGAAAACACTCTTGATGAGATCTCACGCGGCGAGCAAGAGCTTATCCCGGTGCTTAACGATTTTTGGCAACCTTTTATAAATCAAATAGAAAACATTGAAACTACAGTGAAACGCAAAGATGTTACTTCAGAAGCCATAGACTCACTCTGCCCTAAATGTAATGCTCAATTAGTAATAAGGTTAGGTAAACGCGGACGCTTCATTGCCTGCTCGGCTTATCCTGAGTGTGATTATACAAAACCCTTAACTAATAAAGATGAAGAAGCTCCTGCTGAAATTGTTGAAGGGCGTTTATGTCCTGAATGCGAACATCCTTTGCAAATCAAAACTGGTAAATATGGCCGCTTTATTGGCTGTACGCAATACCCTACATGTAAGTTTATTGAGCCTCTTAATAAACCAATTGATACTGGAGTTACTTGCCCTAAATGCACTAAGGGACATTTAGTAGAAAAAAAATCAAGAAGAGGCAAAGTCTTTTATTCTTGTCAAACATATCCTAAATGTAACTACGCTCTTTGGTACAAACCAGTCGCCAAAAAATGTCCAAAATGTAATTGGCCTATCATGATGCTTAAAGAAGGTAAGCGCATAGGAAGGCAGTTAGTTTGCCCACAAGAAGATTGTAAACACTCGCAAGAAGTAGATTAAGCCCCAAAAATTCATTCTGTCGTCTATACTTATAGTAAGACCATAACTAAGGCAGATGATGAATGCGAGTAACTCTTTTTCTAACTCTATTTTAATTGCCATGCCCATGATGAACGATCCTTTCTTTCATCATGCAGTTATATATTTATGCGAACATCAGCCAGAAGGAGCTGTAGGGTTAATTATTAATCACCCCATGCAATTTGCAATCTCTATGATATTTGAGCAATTAAATATTCAACCAATAAAAGTTCAGCTCTCGCAAACCCCTTTATTATTTGGTGGGCCAATTCAACCAGAACGTGGTTTTGTAATCCATAAACAAATGGGTGTTTGGCAGTCTAGCCTTAACCTGCGTAAAGATGTGATAATAACTACTTCTAATGATATTATTCGCGCCATAGCGCGTGACGAAGGTCCAAAAGATATGTTAGTTACTTTGGGCTTTACCGGTTGGGGGGCAAGCCAACTTGAAGAAGAAATAAAAAATGATGCTTGGCTCGTTTGTCCTTTTAAATCCGAGCTACTCTATGAAGTACCTTTTGAGAAACGCTGGAAATACGCAGGATCTCTTTTAGGCGTTGATATGGACCAGCTAAGCTCAACTGGCGGCACTGCCTAAAATTCTAAGTTAGAGGAGTATAACGTGTCACAACAAGGCCTCGTTATGGGGTTTGATTTTGGCTTGAGGCGCATTGGAGTGGCTATAGGTAATACTCTAACCAAAAATGCTAATCCTTTACCTATTATTTTAGCAAGACAAGGGGAACCTAATTGGGATGAGGTTAAAGCAGTTATTAAAACCTGGCGCCCTTTTGCTTGTATTGTTGGCTTGCCGACCATGATAGACGGGAGCGAGCAATATATTACTAAAGCTTCCAAGGAGTTTGCCGAAGCGCTTAAAAATAAAGTTAACCTTCCTGTTTACCTGGTAGATGAAAGGCTAACTACCGTAGAAGCAAAGGCTCAGCTATTTTCTGAAGGAGGCTTGAAAAAAATTAAACAACAAGAAGTAGACAGTATAGCTGCATGTGTTATTCTGCAACAATGGTTAGGTAGCAAATCCTAGTCTTAATATGAAACATCTTACTAGTATTGATGATTTATCTCTCCAAGAGTTAAAAAACCTTTTTCAACGCGCCAATGAGCTCAAATTAGCGCCTAATTCATATCCAAATTTAGCGCAACATAAAGCTTGTGCATTATTCTATGAGAACAGCACGCGTACTTATATGAGCTTTAATCTTGCAGCGCAAAATTGTAAACTGCCCCTTATTCCTCTGCCTATGCAACATTCGTCAGAACGAAAAGGCGAGTCTTTCCTTGACTCTTTACTCACCATAAATGCCATGGGTATTCGGCTTTTCATTATTAGGCACAATAAAACCCAAGCCTTTTCCCAAGTATTAAATAACCTTCCGCCAACTTTAAAAATAATTAATGCCGGCGACGGGCAAAATGAACACCCATCGCAAGCCTTACTAGATATGATGACCATTATGGGACATTTTTCTAAGGTAGAAAAATTAAAAATTGCTCTAATTGGCGACATTAGGCACTCAAGAGTAGCCAATTCGCTGCTTAAACTATGCAATAAATTAGGCATTAATAATATTACCTGTATTGCCCCCAAAATTTGGCATCCTCAAGATCTATCGTTTGCTAAAATAACAGAAGATCCTGCACTTGGCCTTGATGAAGCTGATGTTATTATTACCCTAAGAATTCAAGAAGAAAGATTAGCGTTAGATGAAAAATACGATCTTAAAAGATACCAAGAAATATATGGATTAACTAAAGACAGATTAAAATTAGCCAATAAAAATGCCATAATTTTGCATCCAGGACCTATAAATAGAAATGTCGAAATAACCACTGATCTTGCAGATTGCGCGCAATCATGTATCTTAGAACAAGTACGCAACGGTGTGTTTATGCGCATGGCTATTATAGAGGCCTTACTTACATAGCATACACCATGCGCAAGGACGCATATGAAAATATATCTACTTAAAAAACCTTTATGTGCTTTTTTGCTTATCCAGCTTCTATTTTCTGCTGTTTGCTGGGCAAAAGATCCAAAGACAGCCAAAAGCCACCCTCCTAAGAAATCTCCCCAGCATCACAAAACAAAATGGTTTAAATTTAGCGGGCTTAGAGAACTTTGGCGTCCTGGAGTACCATTTTTTGAAGTTGCAGGAGGAATGGGCTCATATAGCAACATGGATGAAAATAGTGGCAATACTGCATTTACCCGCGTAGGTATAGGTTTTCAAGAACATGTATTAGTTGACACCTATATTGGAGCTCTTGCAGGTATCCAAACAGGTAACTCAGGCCTCGTTAATTTTAGTAATACAGGACTTGCAAATAATCCAAATTTTGCCCTACCAGTCTCTATGGATGTTGGCGCACCAATTGATATATTGTTTGATATTAAACAATATATTTTCCCCTACGGTTTTGCAGAAGTAAGATTTGGCACGGTTTATTATTCAACTTCCTTTAATAATGCAGATATAAGTGGCACTAAAGGCTTTAGGCCAGAACTCCAAGCCGCCTTTGGGTTAAATCTAAACTCCTTTAACCGCATTACCTTTAGTTATCAAAAATTTTATGGTCATTCACTAAATTTAGTTGATGTTAATGTGAGTGATGGAACGGCGTCCTTCCCACAACTACCAAACTGGAACGCTTTTTTAGTTACTGTAGATATTTCTATTTAGGTAATAATGAAACCCGCTAAATTAAAGAAAAATATCCTCACAATATGCTTAGGTCTTACCGCACAAAGCACATACACATATGCCACTCCCCCCTTTGCACTAATCAATGACATGGATTGCGCCACAATAATAGCAGAACTCCCAAACGGCAATAACCCAGTCCCAGCCGCCAAACTAAAAGCAGCCCTAAACTGCATGTGGAACAACGCCCCAACAGGCCCAACCGGTGCAACTGGGCCTACTGGCGCTACAGGTAATGATGGTTCAACAGGCGCAACTGGACCTACTGGCGCTACAGGTAATAATGGCTCAACAGGTGTAACTGGACCTACTGGCGCTACAGGTAATAATGGTTCAACTGGTGCAACTGGGCCTACTGGCGCTACAGGTAATGATGGTTCAACAGGTGCAACTGGGCCTACCGGCGCTACAGGTAATAATGGCTCAACTGGTGCAACTGGATCTACCGGTGCTACAGGTAGTGATGGCTCAACAGGCGCAACTGGATCTACCGGTGCTACAGGTAATGCTGGTGCAACTGGACCTACTGGCGCCACAGGTTCTGCTGGTTCAACAGGTGCAACTGGACCTACTGGTGCTACAGGTACAGCTGGCTCAACTGGTGCTACTGGACCTACTGGCGCTACAGGTAATAATGGCTCAACTGGTGCAACTGGACCTACTGGCGCTACAGGCACTGCTGGCTCAACTGGTGCAACTGGATCTACCGGCGCTACAGGTAGTGCTGGTTCAACAGGTGCAACTGGGCCTACCGGCGCTACTGGTAATGCTGGTTCAACAGGCGCAACTGGACCTACTGGCGCTACAGGTAATAATGGCTCAACAGGTGCAACTGGACCTACTGGGGCTACAGGTAATAATGGCTCAACAGGTGCAACTGGACCTACTGGCGCTACAGGTAATGCTGGCTCAACTGGTGCAACTGGAGCTACTGGTGCTACAGGTAATAATGGCTCAACAGGTCCTACTGGTCCAACAGGTCCTACGGGAGATACTGGAGCTACTGGAGACACAGGTAAAGATGGTAAGGATGGCAAGGACGGTAAAAATGGCAAGGATGGCAAAGACGGTAAAAATGGGAAAGATGGTGATACTGGGGCAACAGGACCTACTGGCCCTACAGGACCTACAGGGCCCACAGGTCCAGCTGGCATCACGAAAGTTGCACCTTTGCTAAGAGAATTAGAAAAGGCTTTAAATTCTGTTAGGAACGATACTAAGCCCACGCACGACTTAATAAATAATGGGCAAAAAGACTCCTACTACGGAGGATTAACAGAGACTGATTGGGCTATGTTATGTAAAACCGGTAACTTAAATGAAGCCATGGGCTGTTTTGGAGAGCCTAGTGGTGAAGCTTGGCATAAGATTAGTAATCAATTACGGCTAACACTCAAAGAAGACAGCTTAAACCCCGCACCTAAAAATTCTTTATTTGTTAGAAAAGTTATCTTACCTGATATCGCTGAAGTAATAGATCTTGATATGAGTAATTACGCATCTTGCATCTTCACTAACAGCTCAGGCAGCAATATTTATACCCAAAACTCTAATAATCCATGGTTTCAAGTCTCGTCAGGCACAACCTATCATATTCAAGTCCCATCTAACTCAAACTATGCACCTAATAAACCTCCAACATCCAGCTATATTTTGCTATGTACTGGACAAAAAGATGAATATAATCAGGTAGTCTCCTTTCAATCACTGACTAGTATTGCAGTTAATTGGCATTAATCATGATAGTTATTGTTCTTATGATCAAAAATGAAGCTGCTTCAATTGCCGCTAATTTAACAGCATTTGCCCAAAATGGGTTTAATAAATTCTTTATTTTAGATACAGGATCAAACGATGCGACTGTAACTATTGTAAAAGACTGGTTCAAAAGTAATGAAATTAACGGTCAACTTGTAGAAGAGCCATTTATAGACTTTGCAAGCTCAAGAAATCGGGCGTTAATATTAGCCAAAGACTTTTTCCAAGAAGCAACTTTTTTACTTATGCCAGATGCTGAATGGTATCTTAGAAATGCTAATCTGCTTATAGAATTTTGCCTACAAGAACAATTTAAAAGCGATCCTCTTTACTATATAAACATTAAATCTCAATCCTTACTATTTACTACAGCCCGACTTTTCAGAACGCAAAATCTCGCGCTTTTTAAAGGTGAAGTGCATGAAGCGCCTGATTGCGTTGTAAAAAAATCAGCACCAGCAGAAACCTATTTTGAAGTGATTGCATCTTCTAATGGAATTGAGAAAAGTAAACAACGGTGGCTTAGAGATAAAGATATTTTACTTAAGGCGTTAAAGAAAAACCCCCAAGATCCAAGAACACTTTTTTACCTAGCTCAGACTTATGAATGTTTGGGAGATTTAGACAATGCGTATAAATATTACCTACATCGGCAACAAAATAACGGCTGGGATGAAGAAAATTTTATAACATTGTATCGTTTAGGGCGTATTGCTCTTGCAAAATCTCAGAGCACAACCACTTGTTCTTGGAATACTGCTATGGACTATTTTCTCGCAGCATTTTCTATGCGCCCGCATAGAATAGAGCCTATTGTCCAAATAGCAGACTATTATTGGCCGAGTAATATTGAGGCATGTTATTTATTTATTAATTATACCTATCATTTACCATTCCCAAGCCAAGACAAGCTGTTTATCGAAAAAGAAATGTATGACTATACCAGATACGAAATAATGAGTAGGTGTGCTTGGTACATGGGGCAATATAATTTAGGAATAGAAGCCACAGAGCGCGCTTTAGCGGTGCATCCTCAAATGGAACACTTGCAGAATAATTTAAAGCTGTATCAAGAAGGAATAATATGCAAAACTCTTTAAATATTGTAACTATTTGGCTGGAAAAAAAACGCAAATTTATCTTTATATCTTTGAGTTTTTCTTTGCTGTTAGTATTATTTTTTTCTATTGCTGATGCCCCTTTAAGATTGTTTCCAGATTCATATCAATACATAGATCTTGCCAAAGCTCCTGTTTCTTGGGAAAGCTTGTTTCAAATGCGGCCTTTTTTTGCAATTTTATTCTTTAAAATTTTTACGCAAGATCTGTCTGGTTTTAGTTTTAGCTGTCTTTTAGCCTATTCTTTAAGTCTGATTTATTTATTATTTACCTTATTTAGAGTCATCAAAAACATCTGGCTGTTTGTTTTTAGTGCTTTTATTTTAGGTATTTTTGCTTTGCATGCTGAGTTTACCTTATGGATTAAGACTGCGCTTACTGAATCAATGTCTTTTGCGCTTGCTTTTCTTAGCATAAGCTTATTTATAAATTTATTAGCCAAAAAAAATAATTTTTATTATCTCTTTGCTCTTACTCTCGTTTTAATTATTAGAGTTAATTTTAGAGATGCGGAAGCTTTAGAGGTATTTGTGTATTTTTTATGTTTAGTTTTAGTAGGTCTATATGAACGTATTGCACCAATCGCCTTAACGTTAGCTTTAGTAAGTATATTAACTGCAATAGGTTTTGCATTTTATTCAAGCACGCATGCAGGCAAAGAGCTAACGAGCACGCGCTCTAACTTACCTATGCTAAATGTTTTTGGCAAACGTATGTTGCTTAACCCGCAATTTACTAACTATTTGCTTAAACAAGGCATGCCGCCTTCTAAAAGTTTAGATCTGCTAAAGGATCATTATGGCTGGGAATTTGCTGCCACTTACTTTAAGACTCAGGATATGCTTTTGTTTAATTCATGGTTAAAAGAGCATGGTATGAGTAGCTACCTTAAGCTCTTGCTAAAAAACCCTTATTATACTTTCTCGCCCTTATGGCAACAGGGTAATTTGCTTTTTCACTCTAAACAAAATGCAGTTGCTTGGTATCAAGCAAATAATTTTCATTCCTTATTTTTCTCTACTGTGCCTCTGCTATATATTTATATACTTAATTTAATTGCTATTTGTTTACTTTATATTTCGCTTTATCCCGCGGACAAGCCGCGGGACGTAGGCTTTGATGGTAAGCCGTGGGGCGTGGAGGCTTTAGGAGTTGGCTATTTTATTGCCTGCATTCCGCTTGCTTTAATGGTTTATCACGCAGATTCTATGGAAATTGCAAGACACGCGCTTATTGTCCCAATCCATGCGCTTTGTGCGTTTGCTTTATTTATTTATTTACTCGATAGGAAGTTCAAACCAAGTGTTAAGCTTTGCAACTAAATCTTCAACGCCTATTTTTTTTAACGCAGAAAATAACTGTACGCTGATATTTTGCTTATAGTCACTTAGAGCTTTTTGCACTTTTAGCGTTGTTGCTATTTGCTGACTCTTACTTAATTTATCTGCTTTGGTTAGTAAAATATGCACCATTAAATTCCTAGCTTTAGCAGCATTTAGCAGCACTTCGTCCAATGAGGTTAAAGGATGTCTACAATCCATAATTAGAATTAACCCTGTAAGAGATTGTCTATAATGCAAATAATCAGTTAATAACTGTTGCCAATCACGCTGTATGGAGCGGGCGACCTTAGCATAGCCATACCCAGGTAAATCAACTAATCTCCTTTTTACATCAAGGGTAAATAGATTAATTAATTGAGTACGGCCAGGCTGTTTACTGGTGCGTGCCAGGCGCTTATTTTCAGTTAAAGTATTAAGGGCGCTTGATTTGCCCGAATTAGATCGCCCAACAAAGGCTACTTCCATGCCTATTTCAGGTGGCAATTGTGCAATTTTAGCCACGCTTTTAAGAAAGGTGACGTGTTTATATGGATTCGTTATCATCATCTAAATATTTTACCTTAATTAATAATATGAAACTCTGGACTTTATTATACACCCTAATCTTAAGCGCAACTCTGCCGTTACATGCACAATCGCTTATTCCTCCTTACAGTGTTAGCAGCTGTATAGCTTGCCATGGCAAAGATGGCGTAGGTACCGCGCCTAATTTTCCTAATCTAGGAGGACAACATGCAGAATATCTATTTAAACAAATGGCCAACATGCAGCAAGGGAAAAACCGGAATCCCTCTGTTATGGGGGCTATATTTAGTAAGTTATCTACTGCTGATTTACGTGCCCTAGCGTACTACTACAGCAATCTGCCTATATCCATAGGCTCAGCACCTAAAAAAGCTGTAAAGCTAGGCGCTAAACTATACCAACGTGGTAGCCTTAATAAGCAAATTACCGCTTGTATTGCTTGTCATGGGCCAGGCGGCGAAGGTAATGCTGAGGCTAATTTCCCGCTGCTTTCTGGGCAACAAAAAACTTACGTTGAGCAACAGCTGCGTGATTTTAAGCAAAAAAAACGTATTAATGATTATAACAAGATTATGCAAGATATCGCACATAATTTAGCGGAAGAAGACATAAAAACTCTTGCAGCTTATATAGAAGGGTTATATCCCACAGCTCCAATTGCCTCAAGCCATTGCTGTGTAAAGCGTTAAAGGCTTGCAATTTAATAGTAGTCATATTTAATATTGACTAATATTGAACAAAATGCTCAAATGCCTAATTTCATTTTATGGGCCAAGGCCCACTTACTTTTTGGAGAATAGTTATGGTGCGCTTATTAAGTATTTGCATTTTTCTTTTAGGTTTTATTTCAGCTAATGCAGAAACCTTTGTGCAAGGAAAAGATTATGTTGAGTTAAGTACTGAAAACCCCGCTAGTAAAGCTAAACCCCAAGTTAGCGAATTTTTTAGCTTTGGCTGCCCTGGGTGTTTTAATCTTGAGGCTAAGCTTGAACCATGGCTTTTGCAACACAAAAATGCGATTAACTTTACTAGAAACCCTGTGGTTTTTCATCAAGGGTGGGAAACTTATGCCAAAGCTTACTATATAGCGCAATCATTAGACATTTTAAACACTGCCTTTCCCCAAATTTTTGCTGCAGTACAAAAAGACAAATTACCCTTATATGAAACACCTAATATGATTAATTTTTTTATCCAAAAACTACACGCGGATAAAGAGCTAGTTGAAAGCGCCTTTCAACATTCAACAGCCATTGATATGCAAATTCAAACCAGCGTTAATGAATCAGTTAAATTTGAAATAATGCTGATCCCAAGCTTCGTGGTTAATAATAAATATCGTACTGATTTAAAAATGGCTAAAAGTCCCGAAAGACTGTTAGCCATTGTGGATGAATTGCTTAAAAAATCCTAAACAGAGAGCAACCTTTAATTACCCGCATTTGCTGGTAAATTACTAGCAACAGCATCATTAGAAACTGGAGGTCTTTCTTGAGGTAAGGAAGATGCTGCTGATTCTGGTGCTGATTGCGCAAACATTCCAACTGCTGCAAGCGAAGGCTCTCTTAGCTCTTGATTAGTATTTAAGGATCTTTGTAGTTCCTTCATTCTTCCTAGCATTACACTAACTGGAATGTTCATTTCCATTATTGGTTTAATATGCTCTTTGAAAAAGTTGCTAACTCTACCATAAGCAGACAGCATTTGCGCAAACTTAGCCAAATCACTGCAATTATCAAATAACCCAGATAGTATGGTTACCTTTTCTAAAGCATATACATAAAGATTGATATCAGAGCTTTCAGACATCATATACCAGCCTAATGATCCTATAGTATTAAACTCTGTGCTTTTAATATTAGGTAAATTATTAAACTTGGTTAATTTTTCTAGGATTTTCTGCCTTTGCTCTTCGGTATGACAAGCTTTTAAAAACGACAGCACAATATAAGGATTGTTCGTAGCATCACAGATGTCATATATCATAGGATATGCATCCTTTGCTTCTTCTTCTCCAAAATTCAGCTTCTGAGTTACAAGCACTCTAATAGTCATTGCTATTTGATCCAAACTCATAGTAGAAAATGCATCGATAAAGGCGTAAGCATCATTATCCCTTCTGTTAAAGAACCTACAAAAAGCTTCTTCATCTATTTTATTAGCGGCAATAAGACTATTAATATCGTCAATAAGCTTAGCTGTAACCGTAAACTTACTTCCCCATTCAGCTTGTTTAGCCATCAAGATTATAGAGGTCTTTGTCAAACCGAAAGCTTTGTATTCAGCTACTACAGCAGGAAATAGATTTTTATAAGTTGTTGCAAATTTATTCATAACTAGCTGCTTCTTTATGTCGAAGGCTTCTGGCACATTAATAAATCTGCTTAGTTTTGTAAGTAATTCTGCTTGTATTTCTTCACTCCTACATATATTCAAGATTGCTTTAATAACAGCAAGATTATCTGTTGTTGCACATATTATATACATTGCAGCTAGATCTTCAGGGGAAGAAAGAGTATAGCCATCTTGCAGCATTCTGATTACGAGAGCTCTTTCTGCTAAACTCATAGTAGGAAAGGCGCTAATATATTCGTATGCATCTTCATTTTGTCTAGTAATAAAATTACAGATCTCTTCTTCAGAGATAATATTACTGGCAACTAGCTCGTTAACAGTTGCAATTATTTCCGGCGTTACCCTAAATTTCTCGCCCCATTTAGACTGCATAGAAATTAATGAGATAGCTGCAAGAGTAAGGTTTACTTCTGCTGCAAGCTCTGCTTGCTCTTTGTTAAATGATTCAATAAAACGCTTAAATTCTTGCAATCTATTAAGAGAAAGACTTGCATACCCTGCTTGCATTTTCCTAATAAGTGCTTGCCGAACTACATCGCCAGGCGCCTGTAACCTTCTAACGGCCACACTAGGATCTTTTTTAACTATTGGATGAGTGCGGAATACTGAACTCTCTTCAAAAGGGCGTCCTGTAAAAGCTTCACTTGCGCCTATTTTCCATCTTACCGCTTGTAACATCGCAAATGAAAATACATGGCCAAAATATCCCACAAAGCTTGGCTCCATCGTTGCCCCTTGTCTTGGCGTAAGTGCATCTTTATAAAGAGGATGAGAAAATAATTGATCGATTAATGCTTCATCTTCACTGCTAGCCATTAGGACAAAAATCCTTTCATGCATTTGCCTATATTTAGATTTAAGCAAAAATGTTTTATCTTTTATGGCATCCAAAAACAGCTTCTTAGCAGCATCATCATTAAAGCTTGGGTGCTCTAAAATCTTAGCTAAAATATAAGGAGAGTCGCATTGTTTAACTATTGCAAGATAATACTTAACCGCATCAACTAACTCTATCTCAGAATGGCACAATATCTCCCATAAATTGCTTGCTTGATTATAGGTTTTTCTATTCGCTTTAAGCTTTTTTAATTCAAGGAATATTTCTCTGAAATTTTCTTTGGGAGTATCATTATAAACAGTGTATATATCTTTTGCGGTATAGCCTTCTTTTTGTAACTCACGAATCATGGCTTCTTCGGCAGCATCAAATTCAGCATCAAATAGAAGAGCTTTTTTATCACTAGTTAAACGTAATGCATCTTCTCTTATTACAAATTGTTTTGTAGTGTGTGTACTTGCCGATGCACATACATTTGCAGCATCAGGAGTTGATCTAGCTGCAGTACATACATTTGCAGGATCAAAAGTTGACTTAGCTTCAGTACTTGAGCTAGCGGCAGGACCTGAGCTAGCTTGGGCCGCTTGCTGGGTTGGCGCGCTTTCTTGCATTTCTAGCATAAAAGCTTTTGGGAGAGGAAATGGATTGGTTGTAATATCCTCAAGAAGCGCAGCATCTCTTAATCTTCTAACGTTTACCGCATCTTCCATAGCTTCACATAATTTTGCCTCAACATCCAAATTACCCTGCACCAGTTCTCTAAATAATTGATGAACTATAGCAAACCTTGCCCACGCCTCCTTTTCTATACTTGCATGTCCTATAAACGTCATTTGCTCAGAGGGAAGGGTTATGGGTAAAAGCATCTCTGGCCTTAGATCACTTACACATCCTGTAATGTGATCTCTAATCCTACCTAAATTAAACGACCATGAGTTTCTTCTGGTATGGGTTCTTTTATCTAAAATATCGAGCGCGATAAAACAAGAGCATTTTCCGCCATAACCAAAAGTTACTAATGCTGATCCCAGTTTCAAATACATTGGCGAATTTCTATAATCTCCATCTGGAAAATATTGAAAGTCTTCTTCGGAGTAAGTTTTTAATCTCACTTCCTCAACATCCCGAATTTGTTGTAATTGAGTTAAGTCGTAGATATTTCCCAAAATAGGATCAACTCGCACAAGTTCTCTTGCAGATTTTTTATCTTTCATTTTATCACGCCTTCTTTAGTTAACATTTAGGCTCAATTTAATTCACTAAATAGTTATTGTCAACACATTTTATAATTAATTGACATATTTTATTAAACTATCTTCAATTGCTTTAGTGATTTGGCCGCGCACTGTTGGCATGCCGAATAGTAGACTGTAAGACCTCGCTAGATGAGCTCTCTGGTGATGTAAAAAACTTATGGCGCGCAGAATTGCATAACTTGGAAAATGGGCTAAAGCTTGCTGTTTTTTCTATATCAGTTTTATAATCAGCGTGAAATTTGGTTAGCTCATCATATGCTTTATTAAGCGCATCAGCATTACGCCTTGAGTTCTTATAATGTTCATATATTTGCTTTATGGTAGGAATTAAGTTAGCTGAAAACTGCTGGGTTTTTGCATCTTCTTCTAGTTTTTCAACCAGTCCTTGGAGTTTACACTCAAAGGTTGCCTGGATAAAAAGGTCTTTATTTTCATCCTTTTCCGTCCAAATTTTCTCAAATGCTTGTCTACTAAAACGGCCGAAATTCATAAACTTTAATACGCTTTCGGTTAGCTGGGGATTTTTAAATATTTCTTCTTTCATAAGTTTAAGATCTACACTAGAAAACGTTTCACAATTCATTTTATTAAATAACAAAGGTACGCAATTTGGTGAATTTTTAAGGGCAGTAAATATTAGATTCTTATCTTTATAAAAGTCCTCCATTAGCGCAGGCGGTAATTTTTCGGTAAGTAAAATAATTTGTTGCATACTTGAGGGTGAGCAGCCATTTTCCAGAGCTTTAAAAGCTGTATTTTTTAATAATAAAAATATTACTTCATCCTTTGATCCTTTAAGTGAATCAATAAGCGCTATTATATTATTGAGGTCAAGAGTATTAGGGCATAGCTTAATTAATTCAGCAATGTTTTTTTCTAAGAGTGCCTGCAGCGCTTTATCTTGAGCTCACTTTGCAGAAAATTTCTCATATTGGTCCTGAGAAAGACTTAACAGCACTTCTAAAGGATGCGCGCAAAAAACTTTAGTCATAACATCTAGGTTAATTTCAGCTGGTATTATCTTGACCCCAATAATGAGTTTTGTCGTGCGATAAAACAAAAATCAGTTCCAAGTTCATGTAAAAACTTGGATAATTCATCTAAAATAGCATTTTCCAAATCTTTCTCACTGAATGGTGAGGGCAAATTTAAAAAGTCTAAAACATAGGGATCACGGAATACAAGTTCTTGTGATAACTCATCATTAGCATTTAATTGTGATAAATCTTGTTCAATAATAGTTTCAGGCTGGTGGGAGAGCATCGTTCGTTCATACAACATGCTACTAATTTTTTTGCGGAGATCTCTAACAGTCCAATGCTCCACTCTACACTTTTCCACGTAGTATTTTCTTTTTATTTCATCCTCAAGTGAAAGGAATTCTATAACATGTGACCACGACAATAGTGGCGACAGTGTCACCACTATTTGTTCTTCTGGAAAAAATTTGGCAAACCTAACCATTCTAAATAAAGCTCTAGCATCAAAACCACGACCATAAATCGAACTAAGCTCTTTTGATAATTCTTTTATAACCTTCGCACCATATTCTGCCCTATCTGTCATTAATATTTCTCGGTGAATGCGCTCACCAACTCGCCAATATAAAAGGATAACTGACGAATTTACTGACCGAGCAACATTCGATTTTGTCGATTCAATTAACAATGCAATATCTTTAAAAAGACACGTATTTAGATCTTTGTTATTCATTTCACTCGACCTATTTTGAAGTTTTTCGCTCACGTAGTTCTGTGAGATAATGTTCAGCATTACATGCTTGAGCATGATCAAATAAGGGAATCAACCAGCTGAGTTTTTTAACTTGGTTTTCTTGTTTTTCATCCGATAAACACATTAAAAAAGCTGTGAATACTTATAAGGCATTAGCCAACTGTTTAATTTCTTCAAGATAAATATTATTTAGTTCAATTTATCATAAACACAATATAAAAACGAGAAATTTGGGTATTTTTATCACGACTGCGTGTTGCATCACATTAATCAATAAGGCATAGGTTGGGACTTAGATCAACAAAAAATAAACCATATTTACGACGTAACCACCAAAATAATAATTTTGGTCCATACTCTTATATAAAGACTATGGACGGAAAAAGACAGCATGAAGAAAAAATGGCAAATTGATATTATCTTGGCATTCTGCCTGCTAACATGTGGCTGCGCAACGAGGGTGCCTTATTATCAAAATTGGAAGCTAGATTTTTATCAAAGCTCTAAGGATTGTTCACAAATCTATAAAGAAGATTACATCTATTCCGTAACTTACTACGGCTTCCATCCTTATAATTGGGGTTATATGGAATAGAATGGCCCCCATTTTCGGATTATTATTACCTGTTCAATTGATATACTTATTATATTCAAATGTTTGTAGGAGTTAGTTATGAAGTATGAGTATCATCATGTAGGAATACCAATAATTGAGCCTCGCCCCAAAGAGCGTTACAGTTCAGTAATGGATATGTACACTTCTGGCGGAGAGCTTCCTGGGCGGATTCAATATCATAGATTTGGACCGAATTGCCCATTACATGAGTTAATTAAAACTAAACCTCATGTAGCTTATAAGGTTGATAGCCTTGATGAAGCAATTAAAGGCAAGCATATTCTTTTAGAGCCTTATTTCCCCCTAAAAAACTTCCGTGTGGCTATAGTAGAGGAACATGGGGCAATTATTGAGTTCATTGAAACCACATTAACAGAAGAAGAAATTTGGGATGAGACAAAGCATCGAGATTCTTTCTTGTATGCGAATGATAAATAGCATAGGGAAAAATGGGACGTTCTATACTCAAAGCTCATGTGTTTTGAGTAGATACAACAGGAGAAATTTCTTCCTTTATATTGCTGTACTCATGAATGATTGCTAGCAGCTTTGCAGCGTTATTCTTAGCACAAACTTGTATCATCCACTCATTTTTGATTAAAGTGTCAAGCTCCGTTCTAGAAATTTCATCATTATCCCGCACTTTTAATAGCGTAGCTTTAATCGATGTAAGCAAATCTATATGTTTTTGTCCGCGCGCTAAATCATTATCTGCAGCTTCTCGCTTAATAGCCACATCAGGATCGTCTACATAATAGATTTCCTCTGCATAAAATTCTTCTTGACCCTCATGCACTCGTTTATCAATAGCAAGTGCTTCTTCAAGTTTATCGATAAGACCATCTGAATCCATCATATCTTTAATATAATTTACATGACCATTAAAAAGTCTATTTGGATTTTTCATAATACATTTCCTATTTTTAAAAATAAGATCAATTATATCATATTATGATAATAAATCAATCATTTTTATTAATTTTTAGCTTTATAAGCACGATTTTAGTGATTGACAGCATCATTGTCATGATATAGACTATAGTCATAACTATAGTTAAAAGTGGGGTTTGACATGCTTACCGTTTCTAAAGGCGTGCTAAAAGCAAAGATGTTAGAATATTTTAGGCAAGTAGAACAAAGCAAAGAAGAACTCATTGTCACAGATCATCATAAACCAGTTTTGCGAATTCTGCCTTATAAGGCTGCCAACCTGCCGACCGATGTTTTCACTCAATGTAAAAAAGTCATTTACTACGAAGATATTAATACCACAAGCACTCAAGAATGGAGTGATCACTAAATGCAATTACTCCTTGATACATGTGCGTTGATATGGTGGACTCTGGATCAAAAACAAATTTCAGCCTCTACATTAGCCGTGTTGAATAACAGCGAAATGTTATTAAGCAGCATTTCAATTTGGGAAGTGGGTATTAAAATAAAAAACAAAAAGCTTGATATCGGGATGCCTATTGATACATACGCAGATAAATTAACCGAGCTCTCAACGCTACAAATTTTACCGGTCACAGACAAAATTTGGCTAAAAAACTTAGGACTAGAGTGGGAACATCGAGATCCTGCTGATAGGACTATTGTAGCAACAGCTATGCTCCATGATTGCTGGATTGTTACGACAGATCAAACAATATGTGACTATTATCCGCGTATTTTTTGGTAACCCGAATTTGGTAGTGGCGATGGAAATGGTGGTGGTGGAGGTGGAAGTACTGGCCCCTAATGAAAAATAGCATAGGAAAAAAGTGGTCAATAGTTATGTAATCAAGTCCAAATAATTTTCAGGATTAATGCAGGAAAACTCTGTGTTTTTATATAACGCGGCCCACTCGGTAGGTTGTTTGACTACTGCTTTTGAGTTCCATTTTATTTCGTAGCCGTAAAGTTTTCCGTCACGTTCTTCTACCCAATCAATTTCTTGCTGTGAGTATGTGCGCCAAAAATAATTTGAAGAAAAAATATGTTTATAAGCTTGCTTTTTAATTCTTTCAAGTACAATGTAATTTTCCCATAAATCACCTACATCGTTACGTAAAGACAGAGGATTGAACTGATTTATTAGTGCATTACGCACTCCCAAGTCGTAGAAATAATAACGCGCCTTTTTACTAATTTCTTTACGCAAGTTTCTGCTATAACCTGTAAGGGGAATAAGAACAAAGGCCAGTAATTTTAATAATTTATTAATAGTGCTGGATTTACGTATGCCGTCAATTTCTAAAATATCTTTATATAAATATGAATTAACTAGTTCATTTAAATACATTTTCTTGACTAAAATAAACATGTTGTTGAAAATATTCTACTGTATGGTATTCTCTGCTCTGCAACCTGAGTAAATATATTTACTTTCATTTATGGAGATTTTAATGAAAAGAAACAAACCAATGGATACTATAGCTCGAGCAACACTGTTTGGTAGTGGCATAGGATTTTGTGGTGGGACCGTTGCTTACGCTGGAATGCCTAAACATCAAAGCACTGGTTTTATAGATTTAAACCTTGATATATATATTATACCACTGGCTAGTTTTGCTGGAGGTTTAGCTGGGTTTTGTTTAGGAGCGGCTAAAGCTTGTGTTGATACAGTGCTTGAGAAATGGCACAAAAAAGTTGATGCTCCATCACCCAGAATGTAATATAAGAAAAAGGGGTCATGTGCCATAAGTGCAGCTATGAATAACCTTTTGATTACTCCATTAATTCCAGAATTATATTGCTCCAATATTAAAATCAGCCTTGCTTTTTATACCGAAGTGCTTGGTTTTGAAATTGAATATCAGCGTGAAGAAGAGGGTTTTGCTATGCTGGAACGCCAAGCTTCACGTATTATGCTAGATGAAATAGCTCAAGATCCCAAGGAAATGAAGCGAGTATGGCTGTCTCATTTGTTGGAAAAACCATTTGGTAGGGGCATCAATTTTCAAATAAGAACGTCGAATATTGATGCTTTATATAGAGATGTTCAACAATCAGCCGCCACTATTTTTTTACAGATTGAAGAAAAATGGTATCGCATGAATGACATTGAAATTGGCAATCGGCAATTTATTGTTTTAGATCCTGATGGTTATATGTTGCGTTTTGTAGAATACTTGGGAAGTCGTAAAAATGGGTCAATGGTATAATTCAATTAATTTAACTTGAGCAACACTATGTCTTTAGTCTCTAATTACCAAAAAATCCTCCAAGAAATGGCTATTGCTGCGCATGCTCAAGGTAGAGATCCTGCTGCGATAGCTATTTTGGCAGTAAGCAAAGGCCAAGACGCTCAAGCCATACGCGCTGCTTTTTCTCTTGGGTTGGTTAATTTTGGCGAAAGCTATTGGCAGGAAGCTAAAGTAAAACTAGCGAAACTAGCTGACGTACCTATTACCTGGCATTTTATTGGCAAGCTCCAAACTAATAAGCTAAAAGACATAGCCCAACACTTTAGCTGGGTGCACAGTGTAACAAGGGAGGTTGAACTAGTTATGCTTGCAAAACATAGGCCAGTAAACTTACCGCCTTTACAAATTTGCCTTGAAGTTCAGGTAAAAGGCGCGCTTTCTAAGAGCGGAGTACTGCCGCAAGCTTTGCCACCACTAGTTCAAACTGGACTAACTCTGCCTAATATAAAACTACGAGGCTTAATGATTATGCTTGATCCTAAAACCTTGCGGCAAGATCAAGAAAAAACTTTTGTGCGTACAAAAGAACTCTTAACTAAGTTGAACATAAAATATAATACTAACCTCGACACCCTATCCATGGGAATGAGTAATGATTTTCAAGCAGCAATAAAAGCCGGCAGCACTATGGTAAGACTTGGAAGGTCGTTATTTAACCTAGGCTTTGAAAAAGCTTAACTTCTTGATTTGCTTTTAATAAAGGAGCGCTTTTGTTAATTGAATCAGGAGATAATAACAATATAACCGTCGATCCTAGTTTAAAATACCCAACTTCCTCACCTTGCTTAAGGTGAATAAGATCATGGATTAGAGTTTGCTTGTGGTCTTTTCGCTTAAATTCTCCATGCCAGGAAGTGGCGATTTTACCGACTATTAACGCCCCTACAAGCACCATAACCATCTTCCCTTTTGGCGTGTCAAAATATATAACCACTCTTTCATTTTGGGCAAAAAGCTTAGAAATAGAACGTTGCGTTGCGGGCTGCACTGAAAATAGTTTACCCGGAAGATAAACAGTTTTTGTGACTGTGCCATCTATAGGCATATGGATACGATGATAATCTTTAGGTGAAAGATAAAAAGTAGCAAAATATCCTTGGGAAAACAGGTTTTCTTCTTTAGTAGCAAGAAGGGATTGTACAGTATAGTCTCTGCCTTTTGCTTGAATAAGTTTTCCCCTATCAATAACTCCCGACTCACTTAATACTCCATCAACAGGACAAATAAAATCAGCTTGAGCCATGGGCCGCGCTTCGGGCAGCAGCTTACGGGTAAAAAAGTCATTAAAAGATTCATATTTACTTGCATCAGAATAACAAGCCTCGGCCATATTAACGTTATATGTTTTTATAAATTTACGAATAACAAAATTTTTTAACCAAACAATCTTGCAATTTGCAACTAAGCCGGCAAAAGAAGTTAAGAGAATTTTAGGTAATAAAAATTGCGTTTGCTTTATGCGGAAATCTTTAGTCATTAACAACCTTAGCACATAACCTTATAGCAAGTTTACCAATAAGAATTGATTAAAAATAGAAAGGGCCAATCAGTGTGTCGCCAATTGACCCAGTGGAATGACACATAGCAAGTCCAACCTCGCGCATATAATGTACGTGCTTTGAGCTTAAGTGTCAATATTTGATTTGTAGTTGGAATGGAAGATTATTTTACTAAACCATTTACCCCAGAAAATGCTAGTAAAGTTATGGCTTATATGAACTTTTTAAAGCATTAATCGTAACTCCCCACCACGTCATCCCGAACCGGCATTGTTGCGTGGATAAAAAATTCATGTGCGTTTAGTATAAAATTATGGGCAATTTTACAAGAAAACAAGTATCTACGCATGCTGAATTACCACATGATTTTCATTAATTATTTTCTGAAATGCCGGGGCTATACTAGTCCAATCTATTACGTCTATTTTGAAAGGAATAATTGATAAACTAAAAGCATCCCTAAGATTAGCTAAAACTTCAAGCGGGATTGGGTTACTCCCCATAATACATAAATCTAAATCAGAAGTATCTTTGGCCGTATGATGAATACGGGAACCAAAAGCTACGATGTTCCTATCTGGAACATGTTGCTTAAGAATCGCCTGAACGATCTGCAAATGGTCTTGCCGCACGTCAATCGACATTACGTAATACCTCTAAAAGTAGCGTAACGTCGGGTAAAAAAAGTTTGGCTTTTTCATACACAAGAGTTGCTTTATTTTTATTATAATCATGTGCTGTTTCGTTGCGAGCAGCATAATATCCGATCCAGGCTTCTGCATTGTTAATTATTTTTAGCCGAGCTGCCTCACGGAAAATATCATTTTTACTTCGAATAGTTGTTTCATCGATTTGCAAAAGTTTTAAATACCTGTGCATTAACTTCCACGCTAAGTCCATAGTATATTCAAAACGCTGAATAACGCCATCACGCATTAAATCATTGTTTGGATGCTTGGATGCTTCCATAAAACCTGTTTTAAGTTGCAGAATCGCAGCTTCAAGTGCGTCAACACGTAAACTTTCCATAGGTATTTTGAGGGTAATTAACTTATAGCTTGTGATTTAGTAGTTTTAATATACTAACATACATATGAATTTTGAACAAAGTCTCTGGTACCTTGATATTTGTGAAAATAGCTGCGCAATTTCATCTGACTGGACTTTAGCCATTTTTAATTACGTGGATAAATACTCGTCATTGCGAGCGTCTAATCAATCTAGCTTTTTGTCTTTCCCAATCGCGGGTTTTTACTGTTTCCCTTTTATCGTGGGTTTTTTTCCCTTTGGCAATTGCAAGGCGCAATTTGACGTGGTTTTTTTTCCAATATAAAGAAAGGGGGATTAAAGTAAAACCTGCGCGCTCGACATGGCCTATTAGTTTGGCGATTTCTTTACGACTTAATAATAGTTTGCGAGTGCGCGCAGGATCGGGAAAAACATGGGTAGATACAGTTGGTAAAGGGTCGATGCGTGCGCCTAGTAAAAAGGCCTCTCCTTTTTTAATTAGCACATAAGCATCAGTTATATTAACCTTTTTTTGCCTTAAGCTTTTAACCTCCCAGCCTAATAAGACAAGGCCGGCTTCAAGTTCTTCTTCTATGAAATACTCAAAACCTGCTTTTTTATTTTTAACAATAAGGCTTGCTTCGTTCATCTTAACCAACCTGGCTATACCCTGCATCGACAAATAAAGTATGGGCGTTAATCATGGATGACTCAGGCAAACATAATAAATATACTGTATCAGCAACGTCTTCAGGAGTTAGCTTCCTGTCTGTAAGTGCATGGGCTTGATAAGCCGCTAAAAGCTCCTCACGGTTAGGGAAGTGTTTAAGGGCATCGGTATCAACAACCCCTGCTGAGACCGTATTCACGGTAATACCATATGGCGCAAGCTCGAGGCTTAAACTTCTAACCAAAGCCTCTAATGCGGCTTTAGAAGCCCCAATAAAAGCATAATTTGGAATCGCTCTTAATGCACCTAGGCTTGATAAAGCAATAACCCTTGAACCCCTAGGCATGAAGGTATAAAAGGCACTGGTTAGATGATTTAAAGCTAAAGCGTTAGTTTCAAGACACCAACGCCAATGCTTGGTAGACATTTTAAGTGCAGGCTTTAAAACCCCACTTGCTGCGTTACTAATAAGAAAATCAAGGTGGGTAAAGTGGGTTAAAAAAAATTTTACAGCTTCATTGACTGAAGATGCATCTGCAACATTTGCTTGCATAATTATTGCTTTACGCCCCAGCGCTTTAATTTCATGTGCCAAAGCTTCTGCCTCATGAGCGCTATTATAATAAATAATAGCAATATCAGCGCCAGTTTTGGCAAGCTTTAGCGCTGTGGCTTTACCAATGCCTCGCGCTCCGCCTGTAATTAAAGCGACTTTGTTATCAAAAACCTTACTCATACCACCACCATAACTAATAACGATAACGTTCTGATTTAAAAGGCCCACTAACAGGTACGCCTATATAATTTGCTTGTTCTTGCGTAAGCTTAGTTAATTTAGCCCCCACTCTTGCAAGATGCAACTCAGCTACTTTTTCATCTAAATGTTTAGGCAGAACGTATACATCAACTCCATAATGATTAGCGTTTTGAAAAAGCTCTATTTGGGCCAACACTTGGTTAGTAAATGAAGCCGACATAACAAAACTAGGATGTCCCATAGCGCACCCTAAATTTACTAATCTGCCTTGGGCTAAAAGAATAATGCGCTTGCCATCAGGGAAAATTACATGATCAACTTGCGGTTTAATGTTTTCCCATTGATATGACCTTAAAGCAGACACTTCAATTTCAGAGTCAAAATGGCCAATATTGCATAATATAGTTTGATCATGCATACGTTGCATGTGGGCGTGCGTTACGACATTAAAATTGCCAGTTGCGGTAACAACTATATCTAGCTGCTCGACTACGTCTTCAATGCGTACCACTCTATAACCTTCCATTGCAGCTTGTAAAGCACAAATAGGATCTATTTCGCTAATCCATACGGTTGCGCCTTGGCCTCTTAAAGCCTGCGCACATCCCTTACCTACATCCCCATAACCTAAAATTAACGCAACTTTCCCTGCAATCATTACGTCAGTTGCGCGCTTTATTCCATCTAACAAAGACTCGCGACATCCATACAAATTATCAAACTTTGACTTAGTAACTGAATCATTCACATTAATTGCTGGTATTTTAAGTTTACCTTTTTGCGCCATTTCATATAGCCTTGCAACACCTGTAGTTGTTTCTTCTGAAATGCCTTTAATTTCCTTCGCAATCTCAGGAAACTTTTCATGGATGTGAATAGTAAGGTCTCCTCCATCATCCAATAGCATGTTAGGCTTCCAGCCATCAGGGCCTTGTAGAGTCTTTTCTACACACCACCAATATTCTTCTTCAGTTTCTCCTTTCCAAGCAAAAACAGGTACTCCGGCTTCTGCCATAGCAGCAGCGGCATGATCTTGGGTTGAGAAAATATTACACGAAGACCAACGCACACTTGCGCCAAGCTTAATGAGAGTCTCAATAAGAACTGCTGTTTGAATGGTCATATGTAAACAACCGGCAATGCGCGCGCCCTTTAACGGCTGACTAGCTTCATATTCTTTTCTTAATGCCATTAGCCCTGGCATTTCTGTTTCTGCAATAAGGATTTCTTTACGTCCCCAACTTGCAAGCGCTATATCTTTAACTTTAAAATCTTGACTCATTTTAACTCCTACTATTGTTGCTCAAACGACGTTTCAAATTGCCGCCTTAAGCGCTTCAACTTTATCAAGCCTCTCCCAAGGAAAGCCTTCTCTCCCAAAGTGTCCATAAGCTGCTGTTTGTTGATAAATAGGCCTTAATAAATCAAGGCTTTGAATAATTCCTTGCGGAGTTAAATCAAAATTGCTGCGGACAAGTTCGATTATTCTATCTTCAGGTATTGTTGCTGTGCCAAAAGTTTCTATGCTAATTGAGGTAGGCTCTGCAACCCCAATTGCATATGAGACTTGAATTTCGCATTTAGCCGCAACTCCTGCGGCGACTAAATTTTTCGCTACGTAACGCGCCGCATAAGCGCCAGATCTATCAACTTTTGAAGGATCTTTACCTGAAAAACAGCCGCCACCATGCCGCGCCATACCGCCATATGAATCCACAATAATTTTCCGGCCAGTTAAGCCGCAGTCACCTAAAGGACCACCAATTACAAATCTTCCTGTTGGGTTAATTAAATAACGGGTTTTAGCTGTTAACCACTCTGCTGGCAAGACAGGTTTAATAATAATTTCCCGCACCGCTTCAGTTAAATCATTTTGGGATACATCTTCGCTATGTTGGGTTGAAAATACTATGGTCTCAATTGAGGTTGGTTTGCCGTCTTGATAACAAAAAGTAAGCTGGCATTTGGCATCTGGCCTTAACCAGGGGATAACTTTTTCTTTTCTTAATTGCGTATGTTTTTGCATTAGGCGATGCGCATAAGCTATAGGCGCTGGCATGTAAACATCGGTTTCTTTTGAAGCATAACCAAACATTAAGCCTTGATCGCCAGCGCCTAAAGTTGCGGTAACTTTATTATCAACTCCTTGAGCAATATCAGGTGATTGCTTGCCAATTGCAGATAAAACCGCGCATGAACTCCAATCAAAACCCATATCAGAGCTGTTATAGCCAATATCTTTAATTACTTGTCTTGCTATTTCCTCAATATCAACCCAGGCATTAGTAGTAATTTCGCCGCCAACTAATACCATTCCCGTCTTAACAAGAGTCTCACATGCAACCCTTGCGTTAGGATCTGATACAAGGATTGCATCTAACACCGAATCTGAAATTTGATCGGCTATTTTATCAGGGTGCCCTTCTGACACCGACTCAGATGTAAATAAACTTAAATCACTCACCTTATTCTCCTTCTTTCTTCCATAATTTCAATAAAAGTTTCAAACATTAAACAAATATCATGTGGCCCTGGGCTTGCTTCAGGGTGTCCTTGAAACCCAAATGCCGGGAGTTTCTTATGCCTTATCCCCTGTAAGCTTTGATCAAATAATGATACATGCGTAATCTCTATATCTTGCGGTAAAGTTTTCTCCTCAATCGCAAATCCATGGTTTTGGCTGGTAATAAATATTCTGTTAGGCTCCTTAACTTCAATGACAGGATGGTTTGCCCCATGATGGCCAAATTTCATTTTTACCGATTTAGCGCCTAAAGTTAAGGCTAAAATTTGAAAACCCAGGCAAATACCGAACAATGGAATTTTTTGCTGTAAAAAGGTTTTAGTAGCTGCAATAGCAAAATCGCAAACTGCAGGATCGCCAGGCCCATTAGATAAAAACACTCCATCAGGTTTAAACGCTAAGACTTCTTCCGCAGAAGTTTTAGCAGGAACCAAAGTAAGATAACAACCTAAATCAACTAAAATTTTTAAAATGCTATATTTTACCCCATAATCATAGGCAACTACATGATAATTAAGTGGTAAGCTTTTACTAGCCCAAGCGCCTAATCCACTATCCCACCTTTGGACAGTCTGGACTGATACTTCGCTAGCTAATTCTTCGCCCGTCATTTTAAAAGATTTCGCTAAACGCTTAGCCTCTAATAAATTATCTTCATCTGTCGTCAAACAGGCGCCGCAAGCGCCATTATCCCGCAAATATAATGTAAGCTCGCGCGTATCAAGCCCTGCGATAGCTACAATATTATTAATCCGCAACCAGTTAGCTAAGCTTATTTTAGCGCGAAAATGTTCATCTTCTTCTACGTAGTCACGCACCACTAAGCCCGAAACCCAAGAACGTGATGATTCCATATCTTCATCGTTCCAACCTGTATTACCTACATGGCTCGTTGTTAATAAAACAATTTGTTTAGCATAAGAAGGATCGGTTAAAATTTCTTGATAACCAGTCATTGAAGTATTAAAAACCAACTCGCCAACCTTTTGACCCTCAGCACCAAAAGATACCCCTTCAAAAACTTGGCCATCAGCTAAAACAAGATATGCCTTTTTTTGCATGTTTTTCCCGTAAACACGATAAGTACATGTTGGGCCAAGGCCCAACCTACAGCAGGCGAAGAGTATATAATAAAAAGGTAGGTAAAAGCGAATTTAGACCCAGAATTTTAGGACAACCGCTGACCTATGGCGCAGCATCTTCAGTTGGTGGCTTTGGTTTCTCTGGTTTCTCTGGTTTCTCTGGTTTCTCTGGTTTCTCTGGTTTCTCTGGTTTCTCTGGTTTCTCTGGTTTCTCTGGTGGATTAAGAGTATTTAAAGTCAACCTATATTCTCTTGTAACATTCTTAGATTCAGATTCATTATAAGCATGATAATTAGATTTATAGGTGGCAACGTCTCCTTCGAAATCCTGAAAATATACTATTGTATCTATTGTTTCTCTAAGAAGGTGCAATTCTCGGTTAAACTGAGATTTGTCAATTTTTCCTAATATATAATCATTTATCAAAGTTGTATGTTTTGTTAAAAATTCCTCAGCTGCCTTTATATCCTCATCCTCATGATCGCCCACAAGTAGAATGTCTTGCTGGAAACTCTTAAAATTCCTAGCTACAGAGCTTATTTCTTGCTTGCGTATATTAATTTCTTTAATTGCATTATGCGTCTCATCAACCAATCTAAGCAAATTATCCTTATTGCTTCCATTGACGAAAAAGTCTAGATAGGCATTATTTACACGATCAACTAACGATTTAACTGTTAAATTATATTCTGCAGTACCAACAAATGTGGCTGCAGATGTTAAAATTTCCTCTAATTTTTTAAGTCCAATTGAATCATCTTTATCATTAATTGCGACTTCTAGGTTGGTTAAAATATTCATTAGTGATTTTTTTTCTGCTAATATATTAAGCATTAATTCCTTATATTGTTCCTCGGACTGTGCTGCTGACAATTCACTCATTTGTTTATTAATAATTAAACTCAACTCATCAATATACTTAAACAAATTGGGTAACTTTGATGCTAATGGTGTATTTATGCTGTAGGCTTGTAATTTTGCTATGCATGGCGCAATTTCTGAATAATATTTTATTTCGCCTTCCAAACGCTCAAATTCAGCTGCGGTTTGCTGCATATCGATTAATTTTTTATCAATTTTGTCTTTTAAATCGACTTTATTTTTTAGTTTATCTACTACATGTGTAGTCCCCTGAGCTACCATTTCCTGCATTCTGGTAAGCAAGTCTTCCTTATCTTTTTGCAGAGCTTCAGTTTTAAGATAAGCCTGAAAGCGCGGCATGGACAGTGCATTTAACTCTAACTCTTTGCGTCTTTCTTGCAAAAAATTCACTAACTCTGCCCTTTCATCCTCTTTAAGATCATACGCATCCACAAAAGCTTCTAAATATTCATCTGGTATAAGACAAATACTTAAAAGCGCTTGATTAACTTCGTTTAAAAAATCCATATCAGGATTTGGCGGCTGACTGATCTTACGACTTACAAGACTGCTTTCTGCTTGCATAGTTCCCGCACTCACACAATCCAGCCAATTAAATGTATAAAACACTCGCGGCGAAGGCCACGGCAAAGTTTCTATTGCTTCGCGCGTAATATTGAATGGTTTGTCCTTGTGTTGATTATAAAGAGAGCTAAAACAGCAATCCCCGTCAATTTTACGCACACGATTATTTTCATCTATACAAACGTTGCCGTTTTTAAGATCGACCTCTTGTAAAAACATAGATACAACAACTATTTGACCAAGCCCCGTAGGTTTTTTTCCCGGAGGCAATGCAGAAAACGGCTTATATCCGCGAATTTCTTCGGATAAAATATAAGGTGGGTCGCCCCTTATAAGGCGGGTTTCTGGCTGGCCGCTAATTATAAGTCTAAAAAACTCTTGCGCAATTAGTTCTTTATTAGCAGTCTTTGGTTCACTTTTACCATCTTCAGTAACCATTTTTTTTAAAATCCAGGTTTTAGGGGAACCTGCAAGCTTGCCGCGTATAACATCGTGAGTTTTAGCGACACTAGAAACTATCGCTTGTTCTTCGGTAAAACCTGTTGGCAATGGACACATAATAATAAATCTTTAATATGCTATTTATTTAATAATAGCTCATTAAAGCGTACTTTTTAATCATCACTTGGTCCATTAACATTTTTGTGCTACATTTTTATAAAATGATACACATTATGAGGCTGTTGTGAAAACCCTAAATATTCGAGAGACTCGCGCCTTAATTGGCCAATTAGATCAAATGGTTGAGCAGTCGGGAGAGGTTATCGTAACTAAATATGGCAATCCTATTTTAAGAATTTTACCTATACAAGAAGTTATAAAGCGCCCATTTCATAAAGAGCTAAGGGCAAAAATGCCCATCCTGCGCACCCCCTCAGGTAAGTTGATTCGTGAAGATAGAAATGAACGTTCGCAACCGCAGATAAAGGAATTGTAGAGGTCAAACCCAATGAATTATCGACGAGTGTTTGTAATGAAAATGAGGCATTTGATCATGTTGCTCAATATTAGTCAAATTTAATAGGATTTGTTGGGCCAAGGCCCAACCTACACTCTATTGATTAAATTTTCGCACGATGCGACAACCGTGGCAGCTATAGAAGTTAAAACTTCATATCTTCAAAAAACTTCTTCACTCCATCAAACCAACTCGTAGCCTTAGGGGCATGCTTATGTTTGCTTGCTTCTACGGAAGCCTGGAATTTTGTTAAATACTCTTTTTGTTCTTTAGATAAATTAACCGGGGTTTCAACTACTACTTTGCATAAGAGGTCACCTGAGTTATATCCTCTAACTGATTTAATGCCTTTACCACGTAAGCGCATGGTTTTTCCGGATTGGGTTTCGGCAGGTATTTTTAAGTTCACAGGACCTTCTAAGGTGGGAACATCAATAGAGCCGCCTATGGCTGCTGTTGTAAAATCAATAGGGACTTCGCAATATAGATCGCTGCCATGACGTTCAAAAATAGCGTGTTTTTTTAGATTAACTTGCACATAAAGATCGCCAGCAGGGCCACCATGCATGCCTGCTTCGCCTTCGCCTTGTAAGCGTACTCTATCGCCATGATCAACTCCGGCGGGAATTTTAACGGTTATAGTTCTTGAGTCTTTTACTCTACCTTGCCCATGGCATTTGCTGCATGGATCTTTAATTACTTTGCCTTCACCATGACAAGCTGGGCAAGTTTGTTGAATAGAAAAGTACCCCTGCTGCATGCGAATTTGCCCCATGCCTTCACATGTTGAACAAGTTTGCGGGCTTGATCCTGGCTTTGCTCCCGTGCCATGACAAGGCTCGCAGGCAACCATCTTAGGTAGCCTTATTTCTATTTGTTTGCCTTTAGCCGCTTCCTCAAGCGTCATAGCCAAATTATATTGTAAATCAGCTCCTGGCTGTACTCTTGAACCTCTACCTCCATGGGTACGTGCACCTCCTGCTGAAAAAATATTTTCAAACAAGTCTTCAAAAAAATCACCAAAGCCGCCAGCGCCACCTGCATGCATAGATGGATCAACTCCTGCATGACCAAATTGATCATAGGCGCGTCTTTTTTGACTATCAGATAATATGTTATATGCGCTTTGAATTTCTTTGAATTTTTCAGAAGCTGCTGCATCACCCTGATTTCTGTCAGGGTGATACTTCATTGCAAGTTTACGGTAAGCTTTTTTTATATCTGCGTCACTTGCGTCACGCGGCACACCTAACAGCGTGTAGTAATCTTGAGGCTCGGACATTATTTCTTATCACCCTCTTCTTTTTCCTTAACTTCCTCAAACTCAGCATCAACAACGCCTTCTTCAGCTTTACCAGTTGCAGCAGCACCCTCGCCACCTGCTTCTTTTTTGCCTTGTTCAGCATAAACTCTTTGGGCAAGATTGCCAGAAAGTTCGGATAAAGCTTTTACTTTATCTTCAAGAGCGGCCTTATCACTACCTTTTACTGCTTCTTTTAATTCGCTAATAGCAGCTTCAATAGATTTTTTCTCCTCAGCAGCAACTTTAGCGCCTAAATCTTGTAAACTTTTTTCTGCTGAATGAATTAAACTATCTGCTTGGTTACGCAAATCTGCTAGTTCTTTAAACTTCTTATCTTCTTCAGTATGACTTTCGGCATCTTTTACCATTGCTTGAATTTCTTCTTCACTCAAACCACTCGAAGCCTTAATAACGATAGATTGAGCTTTGCCAGTTGCCTTGTCTTTAGCAGAAACATTTAAAATACCATTAGCGTCAATATCAAAGGTAACTTCAATTTGCGGAACGCCGCGTGGGGCTGCGGGAATATCAGATAAGTCAAACCTCCCTAAAGATTTATTCGCAGAAGCTTGGTTACGCTCCCCTTGCAACACATGCACCGTAACCGCGGTTTGATTATCATCCGCAGTTGAGAATACTTGGTTTGCTTTGGTTGGAATTGTAGTATTTTTTTCAATTAACTTCGTCATTACTCCGCCCATAGTCTCAATACCTAGCGATAATGGAGTAACGTCAAGTAATAAAATATCTTTAACCTCACCTGATAAAACTGCAGCTTGAATTGCCGCGCCAACTGCAACTGCCTCATCAGGGTTTACGTCTTTACGTGGCTCTTTGCCAAACAGATCTTGGACAACCTTTTGGACTAAAGGCATCCTGGTTTGACCGCCTACTAAAATTACTTCATTAATTTGCGATACTGTAAGGCCCGCATCTTTTAATGCAGTTTTACATGGCTCAATTGTCCTTTCTACAAGTTTTTCGACTAAAGATTCAAGCTTAGAGCGCGTAAGCTTAATATTTAAATGCTTAGGGCCACTAGCATCTGCTGTAATGTAAGGTAAGTTAACATCAGTTTGTTGGGCTGATGAAAGCTCAATTTTGGCCTTTTCCGCAGCTTCTTTAAGTCTTTGTAAAGCTAATGGATCTTTGTGTAAGTCAATACCTGAATCTTTTTTAAACTCAGAAGTTAAATATTCAATTAAAGTTAAGTCAAAATCTTCGCCACCTAAGAAAGTGTCACCATTTGTAGCTAATACTTCAAATTGATGCTCCCCATCTACTTCAGCAATTTCAATGATAGAAATATCAAAAGTACCACCACCTAAGTCATAAACTGCGATAACAGAATCGCCACGTTTTTTATCCATCCCGTAGGCAAGGGCAGCAGCTGTAGGTTCATTGATAATACGCTTAACTTCAAGGCCTGCGATGCGCCCCGCGTCTTTTGTTGCTTGCCTTTGTGAGTCATTAAAATAAGCAGGAACCGTAATTACCGCTTCAGTTACCGCATGACCTAAATAGGCTTCGGCAGTTTCTTTCATTTTACGCAAAACTTCAGCAGAAACTTGTGGAGGCGCCATTGATTTACCTTTTATGGAAACCCAAGCATCGCCGTTATCAGCTTTAACAATTTCGTAGGGCACCATGTCAACGTCTTTTTGGACAATTTTATCGTCAAATCGTCTACCGATTAAACGCTTTACCGCATAAAGCGTGTTCTTAGGATTAGTAACGGATTGGCGCTTAGCGGCTTCCCCAACTAAAACTTCACCATCATCACTGTAAGCTACCATTGATGGAGTAGTTCTCTTACCTTCGTTGTTCTCAACAACCCGAGGTTTACCGCCTTCCATCAAGGCAACGCAAGAGTTAGTTGTCCCTAAGTCAATACCTATAATTACATTTGCCATTTTTGCTTGCTCCAAATTCAATTAACAGCGTAAAACCCTTATATGGGGCCAAATATTAGCTTTTCAAGCTTATGCCTTTGAAACGATTACTCGAGCTGGCCTAATAACCCTATCATTAAGCTTATAACCTTTTTGAAACACCTCAAGCACTGTGTTAGAAGGTACTTCATTTGAAGGTTGCGTAGTCATTGCTTCATGTTCTTGGGGGTTAAAAGGTTGCCCTGCTGGATTTAGCTGCACCACTTCGTGTTTTGCTAAAGCATCAAGTAAAAGCTTCAGAGTAAGCTCAATTCCGTGCGCCATGTCCTTATGCTTTTCTTTATCAGCATTAGCTAGCGCCTGCTCAAGACTATCAACGACTGGAATAAGATCTTTAATAAGCTTTTCTACCCCAAATTTATGAGCATTAGCGACATCTCTTTCCGCCCGCCTTCTGATGTTTTCAACTTCAGCTACCGCACGGGTTGCCTTATCCCAATTTTCCTCGGCTTTTTTCTCTGCAGCTAATAATTGTGCCTCTAAATCATCACGGCTTTTATAATCAATCGCTGACTCATTTTCTTCGGCTTGCGCCAAAAAATCATCTTCATCATCAATAAGATCCTCTGCTACTTCTTGAGAAGCCTTGGCTTTTTCCCTAACCTCTGCCCAATCTTTAGCATGTTGTTTTTTCATCATACGGCCCTTTATAATTGCGAAATGAAGCCTTACATATGGTGACAAAGGGAAAAAATTCAAGGGCTCGCTTAAAGCGCTAGTTTATGTTGCTTGTTGGGCTCCCAACTTTTTCAATAAAATAGGTAAATTGGCGAATGAAATAAAGGAAATTTCGCAATTATTTACCGATATTTTTTTATTGTAATCTTTTGTTACAATATACCCATACTTTGGCTCATATGCGTCTATAAAAGAGCGAAATGAGCGTGATAAAGTTGGTGCATTTATATTGCGATACTTAACTTCAATTGGCGTAATAGATTGCGCATTTTTATAGAGCACAAAATCAACTTCGGCACCACTTTGGGTGCGCCAAAAATGAATGCTAAATTCATAAAAGTGCTGAATTTTAAATTTAAATATTTCCTGAAAAACTGCACTCTGAATTAATAGGCCCAAGTCTTGGCGCGCTTCAAGATCTGTAGATAAATTATTTAAGGCTATATTTCTAAATCCATTGTCCAAAAAATAGTAAATTGGGTTTTTCGTTATCTCCTTTCTTTTATTTCCTACAAATGGAGTAATGTGTGATATCGTATATGTTTTTTCAAGGATAGATAGGTAATTTTGAATAGTTGTTACTGCTATCAAACAGTCGTTTGCAAGTTGATTGAAATTAACGATTTGGCCAGAACTATGGGCTATTAATGTAACAAGTCTTTGCATAGCATCTGGTTTTCCAACCTTTAGTATTTCAATAATGTCTTTTGTAATATAGTCTTGATAAATTTGCCGCAAAATGGTGATTTTTTCTGTCGACTTAATTATCGCAGGATAACAGCCATAGATAAGCTCAGCGTAGCTTAACTTTTCAATTTCTTGATAGCTCATTGGTAATATCAAAGCTTCAATCTGCCGACCAGTTAAAAACTCCTGCACTTTGCTCTTTATTTCTAATTGCGATGAGCCAGTGGCTATCATTTTAATATCTAGCTTTAGATCGGCACAGGCTTTTAAAAGCAAGCCAGGATTTTCCAAACGTTGTACTTCATCAAGTAAAATAATAGGCTTAGATAAATTAAATTGCTCCATGGCGTCGCTAATAAATAAAGGGCTATTAAGCCATTCGCGGATTTCAAATAAATCGCAATTTAAATACAATAAAGTAGTAAATCGTTTTTGGTTAATTAGCTGTTGTGCCAAATATTTAGCTAAAGTAGTTTTACCTGCCTGCCGAGGACCAACTAATATTAGCCATAATGAGTCCCACTCGGGGCTTAGAAGCTTCTCTGCTTGAATCCTTTGAATATAATCTTCTTGCACGCAAGATATAGCCTTGTTGTTTAACCATGGATTTGCTTGATGAATAAGTTTTATAAGCCTATCTTTCATATTTAACCGGGATAAAATTACTATTAGGTTATTTTAACCCGGTTAAAACGTATATTCAAATTAAATTTACGCGATGTGGGAAAATAAATATTCAAAACGCCAATTGTATCACACTAACGATGTGATACAGTTAGTATGATAACGCGCTGCTCAACTAAACTGGTTCATCCACATACTTATCTCGCAGAGTTTGCATAAAGTATTTTTCTTTGGGATTACATTTATTTATGCGGTAAAAACAATCTTGCTCTCTTAGAGTATTAGTAAACCATGTGTTGCGTTCGGCATTATTTGTAAGCTTATATAAAGCATCTATATTAAGCTCTGTAAGAAAATGGTTAATTATTTGTTGATTTACTTCTTGAATTTGATCTGCTGCTTCTTGGGTAAATTGATCAATTAGCGCGGTGTTGCGGACTATTTTATAAATTTTTTCCATGGTGTTTTGTTTGTTTTTTAGATAGTTATCGAGTGTTTGGTATTTTTGTTTTACGTATTGAAGGCGCGCATTAAACTCATAGGGAATATTTTTCGCAGGATCATGGAGAAAAACTAAAGTCTGGATTTTACGAAATTGCCAAAATAAAGAAAAATCATCGGCGATGTTACTAGCCTTAGTTAGGCTAGTTGGAACTTTATTAATTCCATAATAAATTGGCAAATAAACACTAATAAGTGGCATACCGAGCGCAATATATTGCACATTGGAAATTGATGAGTCTACTTGATCTAAAGGTTCTCTGACTTCGGTAACATGGGCATTACTGGTACGCATTACGGTAATAGGATAATAAAAGGGATGATTATCCGTGTCTTTGTATGACCAAATATAAGGATCATACTGCGGGTATTCAGCATAATGACTTGATTGAATAGCTTTAATGTCTTCAATTGATATAGGATTTTCAGGTTTGAGAAACATAGGATATGTGCCTTTATTAATAGCGTCCTCATTAAAAGGCATAGTAGCAGGGTTAAGTAAGTGTTGAGCGTACGCTATCCTAATATAATTACTTGTATTATTGTTTGCGGCATAAATATCGCCATAGGTCGCGCGAAAATCAAATACGCCATTTTTTAAGTTTGCGAATTGATGTTCATGGGCAAAATCAATGGGGCTTTTGACCTGATAAAAAGACATTAAATAAGTGTATTTTGTGGGTAAATATTCTTGAATTTGTTGCGGGCCGTTGGCGGCAACAAAGTATACATCATCGGGAATTCTTATAGCCACCCACTGATGCGTACTTAAGGTTTCTAGATACCAAGTTTCGGTTTTATCGGAAAATAATACGCCAAATCCCCAGCTATCATTAACTCCGCGCTCTTCGATAGCTTTACCTAATATTTTAACAGCATCAATGGCGCTAGTAGCATCTGGCATAACAATTGCCGGAATATTAGGTTCAGATACTCCTCTGCCAGCAAAAGAGGGAGGATCTAAAGATAAGGCTAACTGATTGCTTTGAATAGTTTCGGTCGCGCTAATAGATACTCCGTAACGATTTGTGGTAACTTGTGGCATATCATAAGTTGGATCTGCTTCAAGATCCCAGTAAGGAAGACCAATATAAAGTTTATGCAGATGATTTTTATAGTAGACTTTTAAGAGCTTAGATCTTCTTGCGTCTTTTGTATCTGAGCTGCGCGCAATTAAGGCAACTTTGTTAACGGTTGCATCTTTACCAACAAGAATTGTAAAACAGGCAAAAAGGTAAGAAGAAAATAATGTCAGATAAAATGTAACTAATAGGAAAATATAAGATTTTAAGCGCGCCATAGTAAAAACAAAGTAATATATAAAGACGCATTATAATTATTATACACATATTTATCCACAGACTTTGTGAATAAAGTTAAGACAGAAAGTATGCTATGAACTGGCGTTAAACCCTTTGTCTGTGTGTATTGTATATTAATAACCAATAAAAATTCCCGCTGTAACAAAATTATTTATTAAAAGTTATCCACAGAATTGTCTTTAGGATCTGCCCACTAGACAGCTAAACTTTGTAATGCTAACCTCGCCGCGCAAGCTCGTTTACATGGAAGAATAAAATGCTTAACTTCGCGTTAATCAAAACCCGGTGTGTTCAAGGTATTACTGCAGAAAGCGTTGCTGTTGAGGTGCATATTTCGAGCGGGTTACCCCAATTTTCAATTGTAGGACTTCCTGAAACCGCTATTAAAGAAAGCAAAGACAGGGTTAGGAGCGCCATTTTAAACAGCAATTTTGATTTTCCTTATCGCCGTATTACCGTAAATTTGGCCCCCGCTGAACTTCCCAAAACCGGGAGTGGGCATGATTTAGCAATCGCCATCGGGATTTTAGCTGCTTCACAACAAATTCCCCCTTTTAAACTAAGTGAACACGAATTTGTAGGCGAATTAGCCTTAGATGGCCAGTTGCGCGCTGTTTCCAGCATAATTCCTATGGTAATTGCTGCCAAAAATGATAAAAAAAAGTTAATTATTGCCAAAGCCAATGCGTTAGAAGCTGCCATTACAGAGCTTGATAATGTTTTATGCGCAAAAAGCTTATGCGAAATTTGTAACTACCTATGCCAAGACACCCCTCTTAAACCTCTTCCTGAATGTAGTCAACCTAAAGACCAACAAGCAAGCAGTATTGATTGGTCAGATATTAAAGGCCAGATGCATGCAAAGTTCGCCTTGGAAATTGCTGCTTGTGGCGGCCATAGCGTATTAATGTTTGGCCCGCCGGGAAGTGGAAAAACCATGCTTGCGCAAAGATTTATTACTATTTTACCAGATCTAACAAATCAAGAAGCTCTGGAAGTAAGCACTCTTTATTCACTAAAAGGTAAAGGCCCATTATTTACAAGCTGGAAAAGACCCCCTTTACGTAGCCCGCATCACACATCCTCAACCATAGCTATGGTAGGGGGCGGCAACCCTCCAAAACCTGGAGAAATATCTCTCGCCCATAATGGGGTATTGTTTCTCGATGAATTGCCAGAGTTTCAAAGGCATACTCTAGAGTCCTTAAGAGAACCCTTAGAATCTGGTAATGTTCATGTAGCACGCGCAGCTATGCAAGTAACTTTTCCGGCTAAATTTCAATTAATAGGCGCTATGAATCCATGTCCTTGTGGGCAATGGGGCAATAAGGCTGCTAATTGCTCTTGTACCCCTGACCGAATACAGCGTTATTTAGCAAAACTTTCCGCTCCGCTCTTAGAAAGGATAGATATGCACCTTAATGTAGAGCCAATCCCATTTCAAACCTTAATTGCTCCCCTAAGTGATAATAAAGAAAATCTTAGTAGATCTATAAGGGAACGTACTGCGTTGCTAAGATCTAAACAACTGAAACGCCAAAACTGTTTAAATGCAGCGCTAAACGTAAAACAATGCGAGAAAGTGTCTAAGTTACAAGACGCAGAATTAGCCTTTTTACATAGGACGATGGCATCCCTTAATTTATCCGCACGTTCCTATCACCGCATCCTTAAAGTAGCCCGCAGTGTTGCTGATTATAATGACAACCTTAACGTAACCATCGCAGACATTAAGCAGGCATTAGCTTTTAAGCAAAGTTTACGTAATTAATATTTTAATAATACAAAGAAGTATGCTAAGCTCTGAATTTTTTTACTAGCTGTATAATGTCCCCAGCAGATCCTACTTTTGTAAAGCGTAAAAAAGATCACTTAACCCTAGCTCTTAAACCAGAGCATCAAGCGGTGGAAATGAACGATTTTGACAAGGTGCGATTAATGCACGAGGCTTTGCCTTCTGGCAATTTCACTGAAGTTGATATTAGCTCATCCCGGTTTGGCTCTCTTTGCCCTTCGCCCTTTTTTGTTAGCTCAATGACTGCAGGCCACGATAATGCTTATAAGTTAAATGACGTGCTCATGCAAGCTTGCGTAGAAACTTCTTGGTCTATGGGGGTTGGATCGCAAAGACGTGAGCTTGACGACCCAAGCTCCGTCGATAGATGGCCTTTATTGCGTAAGAAATATCCTAAACTGCAACTTTTAAGCAATTTAGGGGTTACGCAAGTTATTCATACCCCTATCCAAAAATTGCAAAAGCTAGTCGATGCCATTGAAGCTTCTGCACTAATTATCCATTGTAATGCTCTCCAAGAATGCATTCAGCCTGAAGGAACACCCCAATTTAAAGGCGCACTTGCGGCCATTGAATCTTGTGTTAATAATTTAGCTTTGCCTATAGTTGTGAAAGAGACGGGCTGTGGATTTAGTGCGGCAACCATGCGGAGACTAGATTCAATAGGCGTAACTGCTATTGATGTTAGTGGTCTTGGAGGAACGCATTGGGGAAGAATTGAAGGCGGACGCACAACTAAAGAAACCTTAGCCCACACTGCGGCTATAATATTTAAGAATTGGGGTTTAACTACACTTGAAAGTTTAATTTTTGCTAAAGAGGCTAATCTTGCATGCGAAGTATGGGCATCTGGTGGAATACGCAATGGTCTTGATGCTGCTAAAGCTATTGCTTTTGGCGCCACGTCGGTAGGATTTGCTAAATTAATGCTGGAGGCTGCTGTCTTGGGAGTTGATATTGTAATCCAAAAAATGCGCGAAATAGAACATAACTTGCGCATAGCTATGTTTTGTACAGGAAGTTTTAACCTAGGTTCATTAAAGGAGGTAGCATGTCTTTAGCAAGGTCAATTAAACCTTTATTCCAAGGATTTTCTAAACTTACGCGTGAAGAACGATTCTTGAGGCTTAAAGATATGGGCGCCTTATCAGCAGAAGATATCAATTTCTTGCAAACAGGGGGTGTTGAAGACCTAGTGTTTGCCGAAAAATTTATAGAAAATAGCATAGGATATTTCGAGCTCCCATTAGGAGTTGCTACTTATTTTAAAATTGACAACAAAGATTACGTAATCCCTCTAGCTGTAGAAGAAACTTCAATTATAGCGGCTTTATCAAAAACCGCTAAATGGATAAGTGAACAAGGTGAAATTACAACCTCAATTACAGGAACAGGAATTCTGGGCCAAATTCAGTTGCAACATGTGAAGAATTTTAGCCAATTGCAGCAGATCTTTTTGCAACATAAAAATGAGCTTATCAAACTAGTTAATAGAGAAGTTTTATCTAGCATGGTCAAGCGTGGTGGCGGGGTTATTGATATGCAATTAAGACATATCCCCTACCATGATGGTAAAGATATGGCCGTTATTCATGTAACTATGGAAAGTTGTGATGCCATGGGGGCTAATGCAATCAATCAAGCTTTAGAGTTTTTAAAAAACCCGCTTGAGGAGTTAAGCAATGAAAAAGTTAGCTTATGCATATTATCCAATTTAAATGATCAAAAGCTAACCCGCGCGGAAGTTAAAATAAAAGGTGTAGCGAAAAGTTTAGGCAAAAGGATAGAAGAAGCAGCTTTTTTTGCAACCATAGATCCATACCGCGCAGCAACCCATAATAAGGGCATAATGAACGGCATAGATGCGCTTGCTATAGCAACTGGCAACGATTGGCGCGCCATAGAAGCAGGAATGCATGCTTATGCTGCAAGAAGCGGCCAATATAGAGCGCTTAGCCAATGGCGCTATGAAGCTAAAACCTTAATCGGAGTTTTAGAAGCTCCTTTAATAGTAGGCACGGTAGGTGGCGTAACTTCTCTGCATCCTACCGCCAAACTTTGCTTAAGCATGTTAAAAACTAAAAGCGCTAACGAATTATCTCGCGTAATGGCAGCTGTTGGTCTTGTCCAAAATCTAGGTGCTTTAAGAGCGTTATGCACCGATGGCATTATCAAAGGGCATATGAAGCTGCATATTGATAATTTGGTTTTAGTAACAGGAGCTAATGATAAAGAACGCCCATTGTTAACCGCAAAATTACAGTCTTACCTTTTAAGTAGCCAGCGTGTTAGCTTATCGCACGCCGAGCAATTCTTATCAGAAATAAGACAAAACTTATCAGTATCGTAGTAATGCACAAAATCCCAGGAAAAACTTTTTTAGTAGGTGAATATGCTGCTTTATTAGGCATGCCGGCAATTTTATTGCTTACTAAACCTTTTTTTCAAATTGCCACCAAACCGCAAGAAGGCCTTGAAGGGATTCATCCTGATTCGCCAGCAGGAATCTATTGGCGGCAACATGGCTTAAAAAATCAAGGCCTTATATTTACCGATCCTTATAATGGGATAGGCGGAATGGGAGCATCGAGCGCCCAGTTTCTAGGGGCTTATTTAGCCTGCCATAAAAACTTCACTTATAAAGACTTACTTAAGTCATATCATGCTGCCTGTTGGCATGGCAAAGGCCTTAAGCCAAGCGGATATGATGTCTTAGCCCAAACAAGTAAATCTTCTTGTGTTTATGTAACCAGTAACCCTGTAAAAGTTGTGAGCCTAGATCTTGCGTTTACAGATTTAAGCTTAGTGCTAGCTCATACAGGAGAAAAACATGCAACTCATGAACACTTACAGCAAGTTGCAAAGCTTAACGGGCTTAATGATTTAGCATTAATTGTGGAAAACACTAAAACCGCAATTCTAAATAAAGACAGTAAAAGTTTTTGCGCCAGTATAAACCTTTATGCTAAAGCCTTAGAAAACCATGGCTTCGTTACTCCATCGACAAAGGCAAAGATAAAACACTTGAGAACTTTTCCCTCCATAAAAGCCGCAAAAGGCTGTGGCGCTCTGGGGGCAGATGTCATACTTTTAGTAATTGATAAAAATTCCCAAAATAAAGCTCTTTTATTACTTAAAGCCTTAGGACTCTTGGTATTATCCTAGGGGCAGTGCAAAACTACTCTCCAAACGTAGGCGTAACGTTAGGTACCATATTTGAGTCGGTGCTTTTCGGTTTATTGTTAGTAGTATTTACGCTTTGATTTTCTTGTTTTACCGCAGCAGGAGTATTTGGGACTGTTGGAATGGCGGATGATTGCTGAGAGCTTTTAGGCTCGCTGTAGGTTTTTTGTTCTGCAATCCGTGGTCTTGGAACAGGGTTTACTACCATATCTTGTTCGCTATGTTGGCGTGCGCCAGTGTCAGTTAAAAAGTCATCTACACCTTGGCAAGCTGTAAGGGTTATAGTGCTGCAGGATATTAGCCAAAATAATGTACTTCTCATGTATAAGTCCTTAGATAATATTTATAAAAGTAATTTACTTTAACCCTAATTTTACCCTCCCTCAAGATTTTGTTTCTTAAATAGCTTTTAATTTGCTATACTGCAAGACAGTTTTGTATCTAAAATAATTCAGTTTGCAAATTTTGTTGACACGATGCCTCTGAAGTAATACAATTCGCCCCACTTAAGAGCGCGTTAGGCCCTCCAAGCAGATGGCAAAAGATAACCCTAGCTTTTGGCAAAGATTTACTCGCTTAATCATTAAGTTTTCATCGTGGCTTGATGAAAAGAGATATGTCTATGTGTTATTCGCATTAGCGTCTATTAGTGATGCCCGCAATATAATTAGCTATGTTTTTGAAGCAATGAATGATGGCAGTACTTTGCCGTCTGATAAAATGCATTTTTGGCTCTTATCGCCTATTGGAATAGCAGTTGCCTCAATAGAAACTATTTTCCTTCTCGCCTTCGCTGCTTTAGGCGGTTACTTTAAAGAAAGTGAAAAAAATCGAGTATTGCGTTGGCTTGCCATCAGCTGGCCTTATGCCAGAGACTCAATTAAAGCATTAAAAAATGGTTATAAAGGTGCTCGTAGCCTTTTATTTATAGGTATAACGTTTGGCGCCTCAGCACTTATTATGTCAAGCGTGCTTATGCCTTTGGGTGTTACCTTAGGAGCGGCTTACCTTACAAGCAGGGTTTGGTATCGCCATATGTGTTCGTGGCGCAAAAAAAAGCAAGCCGCTAATGATAATTTGCAGTTATGGCTTACGAGTAATTCTACAGAGAAAAAAGCTAAGGAATTAAGTAAAAACCCCATACTTCAACAGCAACTAGAAGCCTTAATTGATAAAGGCGAAATTAAAAACCTTAATGATGCTGTACCTCTTAAGACTCTACTGCAATTTGTGTATAAAAAACAACCGCCAAAGACTCGTATTACTGGGTATATATCAGCTGCCTTTAATAGCACTTTAGACGGTATGTATTTATACGCAGGACTTTATCTTTTATGCAACCTAATTCCTCCACTAGCCATTATGGTAAATGTTTTTGCCATATTTTATGTGAGCTTATCTTTAGTAAGAGGGATATATGAAGAGTTTTGTTTTCAAAGAAAGCTAGAGCTAAGCGGGTATTTAGCTGAAAAAAGACTCCTGTTATCTTGTCCTGATAAAACAAAAGAAGTCACGGATAGACTAAAAGAAATTGAAAAGGAAACTGCAAGGCTAACCAACTTAACCTATGGGCATGCCGTTGGTGAGGCAATTCGTGATGGCTTAGGAATCTATTGCGGCATAACTACCATATTAATTTTTGTAAGTTTGTTTACTCCTATTCCTTTGCCAGTTTTACTTACTTTTATTGTTTTAGGAGTTGTTGGTCTTATAGCTACTTTATCCTACAACACTTATAGAGTTAACCAATTTAAAAAAGGGGATTTGAACGAGCAAGAAGCGAAAGCCTTACGCGATAATAAAACCCCTGATGCTACTGAAGTTTTGTTACGCGCGTTTCCAGCAGGAGGCCGGCAGTCCCTAAAAATAACTAACTATTTGTTTAATGCTTTTCAAGAAGAGAATGAAGCAGGTCATTATCAAGCTTCACGCGAGATGGCTCTTGGCTCTGCAATCCTTGCTCCTCTTTTTGGTGTTATTTATGTACTTAAATCCCTTGCCAAAGGATTTGGGCGCGATAAAGAAGAGCTTAATTTACCTTCAGCAAGTTCCAATGATTACATTGATTCAAGTAGAGATCCAAGTCCTTTGGTAAAGGATGCAAGCTCAACCAGCTTAATACAGCAAAGACTTAATCCAACAAGCTTAAGCGAAGAAACTCCGCCCTCAATGCCACCTAGTAATACCTCAAGACGGCTCATAGCCAACGAATGTAGGTTGGCAACAACACCTTGCATAACTCCCCAACCACCTTTCATTTAAGTCCCAAAGCTTGCCAGCGGTTTTCATGGTCAATGCGCAACAATATTGCAATTAATATGCAGTTGACCACTAAGCTTGCGCCGCCGTAGCTTAAAAATGGTAATGTAAGGCCTTTGGTGGGAAGTAGGCCTGTGTTTACGCTTATATTAATTATTGTTTGAATGCCTAACCAAAAAGTTAACCCGTAGGCCACGTATGCGGCGAAACGTAATTGTTGCCTGTAGGCGTCTAGGCCTATGGTAAAGCCGCGTATTACTACTACTATATAAAGCCCAATTACGATAAATACCCCGATTAAACCTGCTTCTTCTGCTAAAACTGCTAAGAGAAAATCCGTATGCGCTTCGGGTAAATAAAATAATTTCTGCACCCCAGTGCCAAGACCGGTGCCCCAAAGGCCTCCACGGCCAAAGGCAATTAATGATTGGGTTAACTGATAGCCGCTGTTAAATTGATCGGCCCAAGGGTTTAAGAAAGTAGTTAGCCTTGCGACGCGGTAAGGTGAAGAAAAGGCTATAACAGAAAGCGCCAATATAACCATGAGTAACAATCCAAGATAATAGCGAAACTTTACCCCAGCAAGAAATAACATAGCCATAACAGTTCCCGAGATAACAACAGTGGCGCCAAAATCTGGCTCTGCTAATAATAATGCCGCAACTATGCCTAAAACTATCATTGGTTTAATAAAAGCAGATATTTTCTCTGCAATAACGTCTTGTTGGCGCACAAGGTAGGCAGCGATGTATAACACCAAAGCTAGCTTACAAATTTCTGACACTTGAATACTAAAAAGACCTAAAGAAATCCAGCGTCTACTCCCATTAACAGCCTTACCAATCCCAGGAATAAGCACTAAACATAGCATAACTAAACTTATTATCAGTAAATGCGCACTATGTTTTTGATAAATATTTACATCAACTCTTAAGCATATCAGGCTAAGTAGAAGGCCAAGGCCAAGATAAGATGCCTGGCGAATAAAAAAATGAAAAGGTTGGTTATAGTATTTGGTTGATATAGTTATAGAGCTTGAGGCAACCATTGTTAACCCTATAATCAGCAGGCCAAAGGTTGCAATAATAAGCCACTTATCATATAAAATTAATGGCTTGCCTGTAGGCTTGCCGTGCATGGTATAGTGGCGGGGCCTCATAGTTTATTGACCAAATCAGTAAAAACCTGACCGCGATGGGTGTAATCTTTAAACATATCCATACTCGCACACGCAGGAGAGAGTAAAACAACATCACCACTTTTGGCAGCAGTATAAGCATGGCTAACCGCAGCATCAAGCGTTGCAGCATCGGTTAGTTTGGTTTTGTTTGCTAAAGCTTCTTTAATGAGCGGCGCATCTTTGCCAATAAGAATAACTTCTTTAACGTATTTTTTAATAACAGGCGCAAGCGGTTTAAAGTCCGCGCCTTTGCCTAAACCGCCGGCAATTAAAATTATTTTACCTTTGGTGGTTGGCCCAAGGCCTTCAATAGCAGAAATTGCCGCCCCCACATTGGTACCTTTAGAGTCGTTTATATAAAGAACGTCATTTAGTTTACGCACAGTTTGACAACGATGTTCTAAGCCGGTGAAGGTTTCTAAAACATGACAAATATGCAAAAATGAAATTCCTGCCCTATGCGAAAGCGCAGCTGCTGCAAGGGCGTTCAGCCAATTATGTTGCCCATGAATTTTTAATGCATGCACAGGAAAAATAGCTTCTTTACCATACGCAAGATATAAGGTTTCTTTCTCGGTTATAAAACCCCACTCTAAAACATTTGGCTTATCTATACCAAAGCTTGCAATTGTTGCGTCTTTAAATTTAGGCTTAGTTAAAGGATCTTGCCTATTGTATAAGCAATATTTTGCTTCTCTATAAACTTGCTGTTTAGCATTAACGTAATTTTCAAGGGTATGGTGCCTATCTAAGTGATCAGGAGTAATGTTTAAAATAGTGGCCGCAAGAGGCGCAAGAGTGGTGGTTAGTTCTAGCTGAAAACTGGAAAGCTCTAAAACCCATAGCGCATAGTTATCATTATTTTTACCGAGTAAATCTAGTATAGGTAACCCAATGTTTCCGGCAACAGCAACTTTAATACCGGCAGCTTTTGCCATCTCACCTACTAAAGTTGTAACGGTTGATTTCCCGTTTGTCCCAGTTATTGCAACAATAGGATCTTTCACGGCGCGCGCAAAAAGTTCAATATCCCCAATTATCGGGATGCCATGCCTTTTGGCTTGCAAAAGGAAAGGCTCTTCAAGCGAAAGCCCAGGGCTTGCAATAATTTGGGTGATTTTTTGATATAAAGAAGAGGGGAAGTCACCTAAGAAAACTTCAACTTTAGGAAAGTGGGCGCTAAAATCTGTTAAACGCTCAACATGTCTTCTTGTGTCAAAGACAACAAAAGGTATGTTAGTACGATGGAGATAACCTGCCGTTGCATAGCCTGTTTGCCCAAGACCCGCGACTAAATAAAATGGTTTTTGCATCACAGCCTCTAATGGTTAACGTAATTTTAGGGTAGCTAATCCACATAATACAAAAATAACAGTTAGAATCCAGAAGCGCACGATAATTTTAGGCTCAGGTAAACCCTTAAGCTCAAAATGATGATGTAATGGAGCCATGCGAAATAATCTTTGCCCATAAGTCCATTTAAAATATAAAACTTGCAAAACCACAGATAATGTTTCCAGGACAAATAAGCCGCCCATAATAAATAAGACTAGTTCTTGGCGTATCATAACAGCGATAATGCCTAAAGAAGCTCCTAAAGCAAGCGAGCCTACATCGCCCATAAATATTTCAGCAGGGTAAGTATTAAACCACAAAAAGCCTAACCCAGCCCCTACGATAGAAGCGCAAAAAACTACTACCTCGCCACTATTAGGAACAAAAGGAACCCCTAGATAATGGGCATAAATTGTATTACTAGCAGCATAAGCGAAAACTCCCAGCGCTCCTGCAACCATAACAATAGGAGTAATCGCAAGCCCATCTAGACCATCTGTTAGATTTACTGCATTACTACTTCCCACAACCACAAAATAGCTAAAAATAAAAAATATTAGCGCATTAATATGTAAAGTACCTTGTTTAAGAAAAGGGATAGTTAGCTGGGTGTGGGCCGCAAAAGATGTATGCATAAATAAATAAAAAACCGCCAAAAGCGCAACAACTGACTGCCAAAAATATTTCCACTTTCCTGGAAGGCCGCGGCTATTTTTACGCACAATCTTGCGATAATCATCTATCCACCCTATAAGGCCAAATAACATAGTTACACTTAATACAACCCACAATGCAGGCTGGCTTAGATCGCCCCATAAAAGTGTGCTTATGGCAATTGACAAAAGAATAAGTAACCCACCCATAGTAGGAGTACCTGATTTTGCTAAATGAGACTGTGGTCCATCATTGCGGACCACTTGCCCAAGTTGCAACTTTTGCAGCCAACGAATAACTTTAGGACCTAAGAAAAGGGCAAGCACTAAAGCGGTTAGGACCGCTAAAATAGATCTAAAGGTTAAATATTGAAAAACTCTTAAGGCATGATAATGCACTTGTAAATAATGAGTAATCCAGTAAAGCATGTTAATCCTTATGAAGTGTGCGCTTGTAAAAGCGCAAGTTGGGCTACTACTTTTTCCATAGCAGAAAGCCGTGAACCTTTTACTAATAAAGTGGTATTTTTGTCAAGCTGCTTACTAATAAGAGAGATCATCTCGTCTTGATTTTTACAGTGAAATGCGCCTTTTCCAAATGCATTACACGTCATCTTGGTATATTGTCCGCAAGTATAAAGTAAATCGATATTTAAATTCTTAGCAACCTCACCTACTTCTTTATGGTGTTGAGAAGCATAAGGTCCAAGTTCACCCATATCACCTAAAGCAAGTATTTTTTTGCCCGGTTGTTGCGCGAGCACTTTAATAGCAGCAAGCACTGAGCGTAAATTTGCGTTATAGGTATCGTCAATAATAGTAGATTCATGCATCCCTTTTACAAAAATTAAACGCCCTTTGACCCCAGAGAATTTCTCAAGTCCAAAAGCTATATCTTGTATGGGCACATTTATAGCATAACAACATGTAGCAGCGGCAAGAGCGTTACTTACGTTATGGATCCCTGGCACTCTAAGCTTAATTTTTGTGGTTGCTTGAGGAAAATGTAAATTAAAGCTGGCAAAGCCATTTATATCGAGGTTAATATTGTCTGCAAATACATCAGCCTTTACTTTACGGGAAAATCTTAAAACCTTTTTAGCTTTTAAGTTTTCGTTCCAAAAATTGGCGTAAGCATCATCGGCGTTAATAATAGCAAAGCCATTAGGCTTTAGTGAGGCAAAAATTTCACCCTTGGTTTTAGCAATATTCTCAATTGAGCCAAACTCGCCAATATGCGCAGGAGCAATATTATTGATAAGGGCAACATCAGGCACAACTAAGTTTGCCGTATAGGCAATTTCACCCACATGATTTGCGCCAAGCTCAAATACAGCCGAGGTATGGTTTTCATTAAGGTGTAAAATAGAAAGCGGCACCCCAAGCTGGTTGTTTAAATTTCCTTTAGTTGCATAGGCAGGCTTGGGTAAAATTGCGTAAATCATTTCTTTAACGCTAGTTTTACCGTTACTCCCCGTAAGAGCAATAATGGGAATCTTAAAAGATGAGCGATACGCCTTAGCTAACGTGGCTAAAGCCTGAGCTACGTCAGGCACAATAAGCTGAGGGATCTTAACATCAGCAATTTTTTCTTTACATAAAATAGCCGCTGCGCCTTTATTTGCAGCGTCCTTGGCAAATTTATGGCCATCAGTATGTTCGCCTTTTAAGGCAACAAATAGTCCACCTTTTTGGATTTGTCTACTATCTATGCTGCAAGAAGAGATAGTTGCATCATGCTCACAAGAAAGATTTAAAGCCTTAGCAAGAGTAAAAAGTTGCATTATGCCTCAACAGATAAGTCAGTCTTTAGCCTTGCATAATATTTGTCGGCTGTTTGTTGAGTAAAAGGTTTTTGCATATCATCAAGTAAAATTATATTTAAGCCTTCGGCCAATTGATTAGCCACATCAATCATTTTGTTTAATCTAACCTCATCTTCAAGCAGTTTCTTTGATTTATACATAAATAAACATAAGCCTTTTGCATTAAAAGCGCCTATATTTTGCAAATCAAAGGTACCTTCTTTAGTTGCTGCTGCAAGACTAAATAAAATAGTTTCATGCCCATTAATAACTTCATACAGATGAAAAAGCTGCTTTTCCCCAAAGCGCATCCCAGATGACAAAATAGCCTGGAGCATTTCATATCCAGCAAGATTTTTGTTAGATTTTGCAAGCAGAAAAATCATTAAGGCATTAGTGTCTTGCGTAACTTTATGGTCTACAGAAGCTTGGGGTTTGGCAGCATCTTCTAATTCAATTTTGCGCACCGCAATAATATCTTCGGTAGAAGCAAAAGGCACAGATAAAGCCGGTTTTTTAGAATCCATGGGTAAGATGGTCTCATGTTTTTTTCTTAATGTGTAAACCAGCACACATACAACACTAACAAGTAAAGCGATATTAAGAATCAAGCTCCAGTTCGCCGTCATGCTTTACCTCTTAAAAGAAAATGTTAAAAGTTAATTTTGGAATTTTGACATGTCTTATTGCAAAGTACAAATAATTACGACAGGGCCAGGGTAAACGCATCTTAAATTACTTGCAGATTATAGGCATGAGAGGTAACACTAATAGGAAAAATAGAAAAAGAGGCCAAATGTTCCTAACTAAGCAGCTTAACGCCGCATTAAAATTATCCCCATACCTATGGCCAAGGGATAGAAAGATACGCCTACGGTTGATTGGTTCAATCCTGTTATTATTGACAAGTATCGGGCTCAATATCTGTGTGCCTTTGATTCTGCGACAAGTCATTGATGTTATTTCAACGCCAGCTTCAATCAAATTACTTGCGGCGATGTTATTGCTAGCTTATGGATTTGCTTGGACGCTCAGTAGGGCAATGCCGCACAATGGATCCATCTTGGACAAGGCATCATTATGGGGCTTGGCCTGATGATCTTAACCGTCTTAAGTGGAACAGGCGTGATGGATGCAAGCTGTAATTGGGATCGTTCCCCAACATACCACGCTCTTTAATAACACCATTTATTACAATATTGCTTATGGACGTCTAGATGCGTCAAAGCGTGATATTGAGCAAGCGATTAAGCATGCACATCTTGATACATTTATTCATTCCTTGCCTGATGGCTTAAATACGATGGTTGGGGAACATGGATTAAAACTATCAGGTGGAGAAAGACAACGGGTTGCTATTGCACGAGTATTATTAAAAAATCCTGCGATTTTTGTATTCGATGAAGCAACCTCTTCGCTTGATACCAAAACAGAGCAACTCATTCAGAAAAATATTGAAGAGATTTCGCGTGATGCCACCACGTTGATTATCGCCCACCGCTTATCAACGGTGGTTCATGCCGATCAAATTATTGTGTTAGAACATGGCCGCATCATTGAGAAAGGCACACATCGTGAACTGCTTAAGTAATGATGTGTTTTACTTAAAATCAACGCCTAAGTCTTTGTTTATAGAAGCCCAAAAATGTCATTCAAACTTCGTCCAATGTAACGCTCCAAACTAGGATTGGCATCGATGTATTCCCAGCCGAGTTTTTTAGCTAACGCTTCACTCAGTAATGCTTTACCTGCACCCATATGCCCAACAACGAAAATGCGTTTAGGTTTGATCATGTTTTTATCCCCATTAGATGATTTTCGACCGGTTGAAATGGTGGCGTTTGGACACCATGACATGGCCGTATAATCCTTATGTGTACTCATGGCGCAATGCATCCATCAATTCAGGATAACAAAATTCATAACCTGACGCTATTAAACGCGAAGGGAGTACGCGTTGTCCTTTAAGTAATAAACACTCTCCCATTTCGCCAAACAGCATTCGAATGACAAAAGCAGGCATGTTTAATAACAATGGACGGTGCATCACAGTCGCTAACGTACGCGCAAACTCAGCTTGGCTGGCAGGATTTGGGGATGTAATGTTAAATGCCCCAGCAAGCTCAGGCTTATTGAGCAAGAATAAAATAGCGCCAACGACATCGTCAATGTGTACCCAAGACATCATTTGCTTGCCATCGCCGAGGGTACTTCCAAGGCCAAAATAATAACTGAGTGCAAGCTTTTTAAGAACACCCTCGCCTTTTCCGAGTACGACACCAAAACGCGCAATTGTAACGTTCATGCCATAGTCAATCGCAGGTTGCAGCGCTTGCTGCCAACGGATCCCAATTTCACTTAAAAAATCACACGGATTTTCAAAATCAATTGGACTATCTTCATCCAATTCTTTTTTATCCTCATTGTCCTGCATGCCGTAAATGCCAACGGCATTCGCACAAATAAAATGGGGCTTTGCCTGATCTTTGATTGCCCAGTCAACCAATGCAGTTGTTGTTTTAACACGAGAATCAATCAGCAGTTTTTTTACAGCATGACTCCACCGAGAGGCCGCAATGTTATAACCACAGAGATTAATAACAGCATCAAATGCACTGGCCTTTACATCAGGCAGCATCTCCCATGTGAGTATATTGATCGGATTTGAAAAATAGCGTTGGAGAATCGCCCTATCACGCCCCAATACAGTGATGGTATGGTTAGCCTGCAAAGCCGCTACAAGTTTCCGTCCAATGAATCCAGAGGCTCCCGCGATTAATACATTCACGTTTTTTCCTTCGTTACATATCGTCAAAAGTATTTTTTACCTGCCTCTGTTATTACATAATGTTGATTTGAGTTATTTGGCTTTTCTGGCATAGGAAGAAAGTTTCTCTACCAACTTGAGATCACAATTTGTGATCTCAAGTTTTTGACCTCTAGTTCGGAAAGTTGAAATCTAAAATCTTCTGGAAATCGTTCGATACTGCGTTTTACAGCCTGATTAAACACCCTCGTTTCGACGCCATAAATATCAGCAAGCTCTTGATCAAGCATCACTGAATACGCCCTGCCACTACACCAACATTGATGATCTGGCTTATGCATTAGGTGTAGTCCACATTGAATTTATTTTGATTCATCCATTTCGCGAAGGAAACGGTCGTACAGCAAGATTGTTAGCGGATTTAATGACCATGCAAGCAAAAAAACCGCCCATTAACTACTCGGCCATCGACCAAACTCAAAATCCGGATGGATTTTCACAATACATCCTATCCATCCATGCAGGATTAGATGAAAACTACACACCAATTCAATAGATATTTAGGATTTTATTAGAACAGTCTACGTAGACAATGTTTGATATATTTTTTTCTTACCACGAGAGGGGATCTTAACGCCGTGACATGCATCAGGTTTCTCATAAATACCTTCAACGCCTCATGAAGTTCTCACTGAACGCGCAATGAGCTTCTTTCGAGAGATAGCGTCCTTAAGATAAGGATTAGTATTAATAAGTAATTGTGTTTTCATGATCTAATTATAACATATTAACCCCAATAATTGGTTTTATTTCGAACAGTTCGGCAGCATTGTAAGTGTTCCCAATTGCAGTGGTTGGAGGGTGTAAGCAGCTAGGGCTGAAACCAAATGGGTCAAAG